>VYLR01000005.1_pt1 | contig 321192 bp, 270 predicted proteins | sample 5114291 | NCBI WGS metagenome assembly VYLR01 (sample SAMN12291774, study PRJNA351875) | freshwater metagenome | isolation source: freshwater lake | place: USA: Michigan, Lansing Lake | collected 2013-08-14 | reverse complement strand
CATCATACAGTAGATATCTAAATCCAACCCAAATCTCAAAAATAAACAGCCTAATAAATGTCCATTAAAGACTATCGTCTAAAAACCAGCCTAATAAATGTCCATTACTCCTTTTTCTACAAGTCTCCATGAAATTTCTATACGTCTTAATATCAGCTACTTTTTTAGTGATTTTGAGTTCATGTTCGAAATCAGGCAATTCTTTAGATACAAAATCGATTCTTGAATTTCCAGTAACAACGGTTATCCGCAAAGACACTGTTTTATTTCATGAGTATGTAGTAGATATTCACGCGATAAAAAATGTAGAAATACGGGCACGTGTTCAAGGGTATTTGGATTATATATACGTGGACGAAGGTCAATCCGTAAAAGCAGGACAGCTTCTTTTCAAAATTAATGACGAAGAATACGTAGCCGAAGTAGCCAAGTCAAAAGCAAGCGTCAACAGCGCTATTGCCGAGGAACAAGCTATGCAATTGGAAGCCGAGAGAGTATCTATTCTGGTAGAAAAAAATGTGGTTTCCCAAACTGAATTACGACTGGCGAAAGCAAAAGTGGATATGGCCAAAGCAAAAGTAGAAGAAGCGAAATCTCATTTATCGCTAGCCAATATACGCTATGCCCATACGAATATAAGAGCACCATTCGATGGGGTGGTCGATCGCCTTCCGTTTAAAATCGGAAGTTTGATCAATGAAGGGCATTTGCTCACTACGCTTTTCGATTCAAAATTTGTTTACGCCTACTTTCGTGTTTCAGAAAAAGAGTATCTAGAATACATCAAAAGTCACCCAGATGATCGCAGATCAAATACAGTCGATTTGATTCAGGCAGATGGAAACAAACATCAGCAAGTTGGTAGAATAGAAACTTTAGAGGGAGAGTTTGATACCTCCACAGGGACTATCGCTTTTCGGGCAAAGTTTCCCAATCCACAACTTATTTTAAAACATGGCTCCAGCGGAAAGGTACGCCTCTCCAACAATATCGAAAATGCTTTGATGATTCCTCAAAAAGCAACTTTTGAGATACAGGATAAGACATATGTTTTCTTAGTAGATGCAGACAATAAACTAAAAGTAAAGGGTTTTGTGCCACGAGCTAGACTATCCCATTTTTATATTGTCGAGTCTGGTCTACAGGAGGGCGACCGCCTCATCTATGAGGGCATCAAAGACGCAAGAAATGGGATGCTGATAAAACCTTCCAATATATCTAGCGATCGACTTTTGATAAAATCAGTTTCTAAAAAATGAAACCAATCTTCTAAAATTCTTTATCAAAGTTAAGATTTAAGCCCAAGTTATGTTCAATAAATTTATAGAACGCCCGGTTCTTTCATTAGTGATCTCACTTTTTATTGTGTTACTGGGATTGTTGGCGCTCATTGATCTACCCATCACCCAGTTTCCTGATATCGTTCCTCCAACCGTTACGGTAACCACAAGTTATACTGGTGCAAATGCGGAAGTTGCTTCGAAAGCTGTTGTAACGACTTTAGAACGTGCCATTAACGGAGTTCCTGGAATGACCTACATGACTTCCGTTTCAGGAAATGATGGCACAAGTCTAATTCAGGTCTATTTTAATGTTGGTACCGATCCGGACCTTGCCAATGTCAATGTTCAGAACCGCGTCTCTACCGTGTTGGATGAACTACCGGAAGAAGTAATTAAAGCAGGGGTAGCCGTAGAGAAAGAGGTGACTAGCATATTGATGTACCTGAATGTATTAAGTAACGATCCATCAGCAGATGAAAAATTCATTTACAACTTTGCCGACATTAACATACTGGCTGAACTAAAACGTATCGAAGGCGTTGGCTATGCAACCATTGTAGGGGCACGTGAGTATTCGATGCGTGTGTGGCTAAAACCAGATCGGATGGCGGGCTATGGCATTTCCACCGATGAAATTATTCAGGCTATTCGCAATCAGAATATTGAAGCAGCCCCCGGAAAATCAGGTGAAAGTTCTGATAAAGCCCCACAGATGCTACAATACGTGCTGCGCTACACCGGAAAGTTTAATGAGCCTAAGCAATATGAAAATATTGTATTGCGTGCCGATAAGGAAGGATCTATCTTAAAACTGAAAGATGTTGCCGATGTAGAGTTTGGTGTGCGTAACTACAATGTTTTATCGAAAGAAGACGGTCGTCCATCAGCTGCCATTATGCTCAAACAGCGACCCGGCTCCAACGCCAAAGAAGTAATTGAGAACGTAAAGAAGAAAATGGAAGAACTGAAAAATTCTTCTTTCCCTCCAGGCATGAGCTATAACATTGGCTATGATGTATCGCGGTTTTTAGATGCTTCCATTGCAGAAGTAATTCGTACCCTAATCGAAGCATTCATTCTTGTTTCACTTGTGGTGTTTCTTTTTTTACAAGATTGGCGATCTACTCTTATTCCGGCATTGGCGGTTCCCGTATCACTCATAGGTGCTTTTTTCTTCATGCAGTTGCTAGGCTTCTCTATCAACCTGCTCACCTTGTTTGCATTGGTCCTCGCAATTGGTATCGTGGTGGACAATGCCATTGTGGTGGTGGAGGCTGTTCACGTACAAATGGAAACTAAAAATCTTTCGGCTAAAGAAGCAACGCTAGCCGCCATGGGCGAGATCAGTAGCGCCATTATTGCTATCACGTTGGTCATGTCTGCTGTTTTCATTCCGGTCGCTTTTATGTCAGGACCAGTAGGTGTTTTTTATCGACAGTTTTCGCTGACATTGGCGATTGCTATTGTGATATCCGGAATCAATGCGGTTACGCTCACACCTGCCTTATGCGCCCTCTTACTTAAAAACAACCACGGCAAAAAGAGAACTGGATTGCTGCATGCATTTTTTGGTAAGTTCAATAACGGCTACGACTCGCTATCGGCAAGATATCAATCGGTGGTACGCGCAATAGCAGGACGCAAAACAATTACCTGGGCAATGCTTTTCATATTCTGCATCGCTACCTGGGGCATAAACTCTTTTTTACCAACAGGCTTCATTCCTTCGGAAGATCAGGGAATGATTTATGCCAATGTTACAGCACCCTCTGGCGCAACGGTAGAACGTACAGAAGAAGTGATGGATCAAATACAACAAGTCGCCAAAGATATGCCAGCCGTAGAGTCCGTTTCAACTTTATCTGGATTTAGTTTGATTACAGATGGGGCCGGTGCCGCTTTTGGAATGGGGATGATCAACTTAAAACCCTGGGATAAACGCGATGAATCTGTCAATGAATTGATTGTCCAACTCCAAGAAAAAACGAAACACATCAAAGATGCCAGTATCCAGTTTTTTCCTCCACCTACCGTTCCAGGCTTTGGTAACGCAAGTGGTTTCGAAGTTCGGGTGTTAGATAAAACGGGCACCGGTAATTTGCAACAGACTTCTTCCGTAACCAATGAGTTTATTGAAGCACTAAAAAAACGACCGGAGATTGCTGATGCCTTCACCAGCTTCGATGCAAGTTATCCGCAATACATGATTCACATCGATCAAGACATCGCAGGTCAGAAAGGCGTAACAGTTGAAAATGCGATGAGTAATCTGCAAACACTCTTTGGTAGCTACTATACCACTAACTTCATTCGCTTCGGGCAAATGTATAAGGTGATGGTGCAAGCGGCACCGCACTATCGGGCAACTCCTGAAGATTTATTGAAACTGTACGTGAAGAATGATTTTGGTGAAATAGTGCCCTATTCGTCTTTCGTAAGACTTGAACGCGTGTATGGCCCCGAGCAGTTGACCCGGTACAATATGTTTACTTCCGCAATGGTCAATGGCGATGCCGCCAAAGGATACAGCAGTGGTGACGCCATCAACGCCATCAAAACAGTAGCCGAAGAAAAATTGCCCCGTGGCTTCTCTATTGAGTGGTCAGGTATGACGCGGGAAGAAGTTCTATCGGGCAACCAGGCTGTTTTCATTTTTCTAATTTGTCTACTCTTCGTTTACCTACTTTTGTCTGCGCAATACGAAAGCTTCTTATTGCCATTACCCGTCATATTATCACTACCTACAGGAGTCTTCGGGTCTTTTCTGATGCTGCAATTACTGGGCTTACAAAATAATATTTATGCACAAGTGGCTCTGGTGATGTTGATCGGCTTGCTGGGTAAAAACGCTATTCTAATTGTTGAATTTGCCATTTTAAAACAAAAAGAAGGACGCAGTATTGTTGATGCCGCCATAGATGGAGCAGCCTCCCGACTTCGTCCCATCCTGATGACATCTTTTGCGTTTATTGCCGGGTTAATTCCATTGTGTATTGCCACAGGTGCAGGGTCTATGGGCAATCGCTCAATTGGAACAGCCGCAGCCGGAGGGATGTTGTTCGGTACTTTGTTTGGAGTAATTATCATTCCCGGACTTTATGTTGTGTTCGCCAGTATGGCAAAGGCCATATCTAAGAAAGAAGAAAAGTCATCTGCAATCGTTGAACCTCATTCGTAATAGCTATGCATCTCAAGTCACTTCATTTTTTATTAATTATTTCGATCGCTACTTTTTTGGGTGGTTGCAAGTTGGCTGAAAAAGTGCAAGAGCCTGACCTCGCCAAAATGCCGGAACAGTTTCAGCCAGCAGCGGAGCCCTTGCAGAGTAAATCGCTCTTACCATGGCGCGAGTATTTTACTGACTCCTCGTTGGTCATTTATATTGACGAAGCTCTTAAAAGCAATTTAGATTTAAAGATCGCCTTGCAACGAGTGAGCATGGCCGGGGCAAGCGTAACTATGGCGAGGGGCGCACTTTTGCCATCAATGAACGCAGTCACTTCAGTAGGTCAGCAACGATTTGGTGAATACACCATGGATGGTGTGGGGAATTTTGATACAAACTTCTCGGTTAACGTGCCACCAGACAGACGTATACCTGTGAATTTGCCCGACTACTATTTGGGTTTTCAAAGCAGTTGGGAAGTAGCGGCTTGGGGGAAATTACGCAACCGGAAAAAGGCGGCTGCCGCTCGCTTTTTTGCCAGCGATAAAGCAAAACACCTTATACAGACAATGCTTGTATCAGAAGTAGCTCGGCACTATTACAGTTTGCTTGCGCTGGACAATAAACTGTTGATCATTCGGGAGAACGTTGCGCTTCAACAAACAGCTGTAACACTTATTACAGCCCAGAAAGCTGCAGGCAGAGCCACCGAACTGGCAGTAAAACAATTTACCGCACAATTGCTCAACACACAAAGCTTGGAGGCTTTGGTAAAACAGGAAATCGTGCGACACGAGAATGAGTTGAATGTGCTGTTGGGTCGCTACCCACAACCCATTGAGAGGGGCTTGATCATTTTAAATCAGCAGCTGCCAAAAGAACTAGAAGCCGGATTGCCATCACAACTTCTTATTCAGCGCCCGGATATCCGACAGGCAGAGCTTCAACTAATCGCCTCACGCCTGGATGTGAAGGCTGCAAGAGCTGCATTTTTGCCCTCAATCAATTTGACAGCCGGGATAGGCCTTCAATCATTTACAACGGCAGTATTGTTTAACACACCTACCTCTACTGCTTACTCAATACTAGGCGGATTAACAGCGCCCCTATTTAACAGAAATATGATCCGGGGTGACTATCGAAAAGCATCGGCCTCACAGCTTGAATCATTTTACTCATATCAACAAAGTATTTTGCAGGGATTTCAGGAGGTAGCTACGCAGTTAAATAAAATCGAAAATTTACGAGAGTCCTACCAATTCAAATCGCTGGAAGTAACAACTTTAGAAGAAGGAGTAGCTGTCTCAAATGATTTGTTTATCGCTGGTTTTGCATCCTACCTCGAGGTGGTAACTGCTCAAAAAAGCGTACTGGCGGCTGAGCTCGATGCGATTGACACTAAGCAACAGCAGTTCAACGCTACCATTGACTTATACCGTGCGTTGGGTGGGGGTTGGAATTGACAATATTGAAAAATAGTTCTTACTAGATTTTCTATCGACTGCAAATTTCTTTGTAGGAACAATATTCACATGTCTTAACTTTTGTTGTTTGGTCAAATGGTTGTTTGGGGTCAAGTAATTCCGTTAGCAACTGAACGAGGTTACTCTCAAATTCCGGGAGGAGGTATTTAACATCCTGTATTATCTGACCATTTTGACTAAGGCCATATTCAAACTTGTCGTCAAAAATCTCCTTTCTGTTGATGAGGCCTGGCTGCAATTTTAGGTTCGGAGTGCCCTTTACCCTATCGTATACCCAGGAATAAAAAAAAGCTTGAAACGCAGCTTTGTTTCGCTTGTCGTCATCACGATCAAACAACGAAGCAATCGACTTAAATGAGTTCTCGTCTTTCCCTGTTTTGTAATCGATGATGCGGACAAGATTCTCCTTTCGGTCTACTCGATCTATCTTGCCCCCAAGCAATAGGGTCAGTCTCGCATCAACCGGAAAAGATGTTTTAAAATCTTCCTGTTCTAACATGTCAACATAGAAAGGTGCATACTCTTCATCCTTCTTTAAGACATGATCAGCCATTTTTTTTACCATCTCATTGACCACTAGCTGCTGGCCATCGTATTCTATTTTTCTATTATGAGTCAATCCAAAGTGTTTGCGATAGGCTCTTTCTACCAATAGATCTAATTTTTTTGGTAAATTATCGAAATGTTCAGGACGGATCTCCGACACTCCCCCTTTCGATTTTAAATCCAAATAAAAAAACTGCATCACATCATGAAATAAGTTTCCAAAGATTCGCGCATCCGCTTCCTCTTCCACCTCATCCGCTTCGACTAATCCCAACAAATTCTTAAAATAAAATTTGAGGCGGCATTCTAGATATGTATTTAGTGTAGAAGGTGTCAAAGCCTTTGTCACATATCGTTGTAACTTCTCCATCACGCTTGAGTCTTTCTCAATTATAATGGCCGATGGTTGATTTAGTGAGATAGAACTGTACAGAATCTTTTTAGTATACGGCCACTGAGCTTCATACATTATCTGATAGAGATACCGACTCATTTCTCCACTACCGAGCACGTCAGGTTCGGTATTGTAGTAAAGGTTAACTTGTTCACTCCGTTGCAATAGTCGGTAAAACAAATAACCATACATGGCATCTTGATGGGTATAGGTAGGCAGCCCATATGCCTTTCGTATAGAATGTGGCAGGTAAGAACCTTGCCGTGGAGAGGCCGGCCACAAACCTTCATTTAACGACAATACATGAACGTGGTCAAAATCCAAATTACGGGTCTCCAACACACCCATGATCTGAATTCCCTTCAAGGGTTCTCCGCTAAACGGAATCTTTTCCGATCGGGCAATCTGCCGAAATAGATTTTGAAGCATTTTCAGCTCCATCGGCTCATCAACTGTAAGCTCTTGCAATCTGGTCAAAATGCGATGAAAGTAAAATGCAAATTCTTTGTCCAGCATTCCATTCGAGGGTGCCGTTGCGAAAAGGGTGATCGCCTCCAATACATAAGGAATAAAATCTGCCTCGCCCACCAATTTAAAGATAGATGCAATTACATTTCCCTTTGTTTCAAAAACGCGCGCTTCTAAATAAACCTGGTTATGCTTCGTAATGAACATTTTCAATTCAGAAACCTCTGCTCCAGCTAGTGCGTTCATGTAAGGGTGATTGAGTACAGCCATTACACCTTTAAAATAAAACTCGTCTTTTCTTTTGGTTCGATGGAGATCAAACAAAAAATCAATCAGTGAAAAATAGGGCGTACTCATCAGCGGAAAACCCATCGTAACATTGATAGATGAAATCGATGAAGGTAGTGAATACAAAAGCGGCATCAATAAACTTTCATCAGGCAATACAATTACGTGACTTCCTTCTTTGTCAAAAGTTTTATCGTCAATCAACTGTTGGGCTAACAATTTAGGCTGTCCGGCTTTCTGCGGCACACCATAGATATTGATTTGCTTTTTTGTTGACAAATGAGAGGCTGGTCGCTCCGCAAAAGTTTTACCCAACACAGGGTGCCTTCGATACAGTCTGAAAAACGCACCAGCCTCCCGATGTTCGGAAGAGACATAAAACTCATCTTCATCCCAGAACACTAAAGCAGCATGGTTTTCCACAAACCAGCACAAAATCTTCTCCTCTGCCGTGGTAAGCGCATTGAACCCCGCGAATATCACCTGCTTTTCAGCCGGAGAAGTCACGTTTGTTGCGATCTGTTCAGCCACTATTCGATGAATCATCCCTGAGTAGGCAGTTCCATTGAGCAGAAGGGATTCCCTGAATTCTTTATACACGGGATACAGATTTTTCCAAAGTGACAAAAAACGATTCCGTGTTTCTTCCGTGCTAAACTCTACGCTCTGCCAAAAATCTTTTAAGAAAACCCTCTGCTCGTCCGTCAGATAATCAAAATATTGATCTACTTCTTTCAGGTTGCTTATATCTCGAAACAGAAATTCAGCGTTGACCATGTATTTATCCAACTCATCAAAATCACGGAGCAGCATTTCTCCCCAATAATAAAATTGGTCTATTCTTTCAGTACTGTGAGTTACCTTTTTAAAAGCTTGAAAGAGTTTTACAATTGAAGTCAACTTGTCTATCTCCTGAAGCGGAGAATAGGATTGAATTAGCTCCTCAATAGTGAGTATAGCTGGGCACCACTTAGGAGTTGTCAGGTCTTTTGCCAATTCTTGCTTAAAATAAAGCGCAGCCCTTCGGTTTGGAAAAACAATCTGAAGACGATCCCAATCCGCATAATCCCTTTTTACTGCATCTGCTATATCTTGCAAAAAACTCTTCATATCTTTATTTTACCTCAACCCACTTTCTTTCTTCGAAATAAATCAAATAACCAGTCGCCCTTTTCCAGCCCATCTGTCCCAACAGCACTAAATAGTCTTTGACCTGCGCTTCGTCCTTGGCAGAAGGCACACCGGTCTTGTAATCCACCACCCAAACTTGGTCACCTTTCATCACAACTCTGTCTATCCTCCGTTCCGATCCATCTGTTGTAAATAGCGAGGCCTCCGTTTTGGAGGTAGATCCTGCGTCAAAGCATGGTTGAAGGACAGGAAGATCAACAACCCAATTGATCAATTCTTCTAAATCCCATTTTTCACGTTCTTTGATAGTCCCATTCGACATCGCTTGTGTGATGACCTTAGACACATCCTGCTTCGTGCGTATTTGAGAAAGAAGAGAATGAACGAAAATTCCATAATTAATCTTTTCACGCTTTTGGGATGGGCTAAAAAATTCCATGCCACTCGTTCTAACTTGCAAGCGATCTCGCCAGGGGGTAACTGTGTAGCTCGTCAGAGAAACTATGCCTTGAGCATTTTCTTGCCTTTTGCAGATAATGCCTATCTCTCCAATTTCCAATGACTTTTTCTCATCCGACCAACTCGATTTTAAGAATGTATTCCCATTAATAGCTTTGTACACAAGTTGGCCAACATGAGTAAGTTTTTGTTCATTTTTTGGATCATTTTTTACTTCTGGTGCAAATGCCATCAACCCTAATTCTGCCCGGGTAAAAGCAACATACAATAAATTCAAATTGTCTAAAAAGACTCTTCTCGTTTCTTCCTCATAAGCTTCTTTAAAAACAGTATCTTCCAACTTACTAACATACTTAATTGGAATGAATCCGGCATCTCTAAATAGTGGATGATCAGATTGACACCATAACAAGACATCTTTATTTTTGTGACCCAATTCCCAATCTAAAAATGGAATAATCACGTACTTAAATTGAAGGCCCTTCGCTTTGTGAATGGTGATAATTTGTGCGGCATTCACTCCGCCTGCCACTTGAATTGATTTTTTTTGGCGATTCAACTCCCACCAGTCTAAAAACGAATTCACATCATTCTTTTCTCTTTGCGAAAATTCTTGAATAATATCTTGGAATGACTGCAAATAGACTACCTCATTGGTCACCTTTCCCAAATTGAAAATGTGAATCAGATTCTCCACCATCTCAAACAAAGGCAGTGCTAACAGCTTTTCTCTTTGTTGCAAAAAGGATGGGGGAATCCATTTCTCAAACGATTTCGTTCTTGAATCTGAAAACAATTCGTTTAACGCACTGAATGCCTGGGTTGGCCATAACTTTTGGTATTCGTAAGCCAGGTGAGCACGGGCGATATGATGGTCTAAATTATTGATGACGCGCAACGCATTAAGCAACACCAAAACACAAGACGCGCGATCTACCATCAATGATTCGTTGGACACTACGTCATACTTATAGTCTCCTTTTGCGTCTGGCGAAGTTCTGTACTCCATGAATCGATTGGCAATCAATTTTCCCTCTCGATTATCACGAACTAAAAAAGCAATATCCTTGATCGCAATCCCTTTACCTTGCAATTCTTCGACAAGCAACGGAAGCCGCCTCAACGCGACTTCTTCAAATAACACATCCTCATCAGATTCCAAGAATTGAATCTTAACATAACCCTTTTCAGGCTCAACAAATGTTTTCTGTTGCACATGCTTATACGCTTCCTGTGGAAACGAACTGTTTGAGTGAGCAGCAATCAAATAAGAAGCCGTTTCAAAAAGGGCATTATTGAAGGACACAATATTACCATTGCTTCGGTAGTTGGTGTCTAAGTCGTTGGTAGTGGTGAGTACTTCGCTGATATCTTCCTTCAGTTGGTTTTGTAAAATGGAAAGATCGCCTCCTCTCCATCGGTAGATAGATTGTTTGATATCGCCAACGATCAGGCTTGAATAATTCTGGGCAATGCCGTTCTGAATTAAGGGAAGTAAGTTTTTCCATTGCAGGCCTGACGTATCCTGAAACTCATCTAACAAAAAATGACGATAGAATGAACCGACCTTCTCGTAAATGAACGAAGCATCTTGCTCTTGCATCAGCTTATTCAAAAACTGGGGAGCATCAGAGAGCAACATTACATTTTCGTCACTCAGGTACTTTCGCTGAGTGCGTAGAATATCAGAAAGCAACCCAAATGAATACAAGTTTTTAACGACTTGATCAATAGACAAATAAACTTCTATATTTTGTTGGATAAAATCAACCAACTTTGCAAGATCAGGCTGCCACTTAGATCGCGCCATTAATTGGACCAACGCAAGATACTTTGATGACTTGTGCCCCCACTTTTCAGGATCGCCAATGACATCCGCAACCGTATTGGAAGGAAGAACTACTTCCTTGGACAGCTTTCTAATATACGAGTACAGTCCTTTAGATTTGCCTGTGAAGTCATCGGGGACTAATCGACTCTTTTCAAACTCCGCCATTAACTCTTTCGCTGTTTCGCTGACAGTCCGCTCTATAGAATACTTTTTCTCATTCAACCTTTTTCGAAACGTCTTGAAAAATGCTTTGTCATCCGTTACCTGTAGAACACCTTCCTCAATTAGCTTAAATTCCTCTTTCTCAATTAGCTTCGCAAAGTTGAGCAGCGCTTTTCGCACATCCCAGTCTTTTCCATCGACCAGTTTATCCATCGAGAAATCAATAACCCAGCCACGCAATTCAACATTGTCGCTTAATTGTGCCATTAGCAACGCGATCACTTCTTCTTGAACAGCAGCATTGTCTACTTCCAGTCGGAAATTGCCTAATAATCCTGTTTCTCGAGTAAACGAGCGAATGATCCGTTGAAAAAATGCATCAATGGTGTTAATCGAAAATTCAGAATAATGGTGCAAAAGAAAATCAAGAATCTCCTTGCTTTTCTTACGCAAATCGATTGGCGTTAACCAAATACCCGCTTTCCGCTGCTCTTCAATAATTTCAATCGCCAAATCTTGACTTTCTCCATTAGAAAAAGCACTTAGGTATTGAAGAATCCGGTCCTTCATCTCTTGAGTGCTCTTATTGGTAAATGTCATCGCCAGAATGTAACGAAAATAGTCTGGGCGTCTTAGTGCTAAACGGATATACTCGCGCGCCAAAACCCGTGTCTTGCCGGAACCTGCAGACGAACGATAGATATGAAAGGGTTTTTCCAAAGGGCGACTTAAACCGCCTAGTTACGATTTTTTTGTTGGTTACGAAATGCTGGATTCCACTTTCAAAACAGCAAAACAATTGTTGAACGGGAGGATAATTTTCTTACATTCGAGAAGTCTATATATGCGAAAACTATACCTTTTGTGGCCTAAGCTGATCTATTCATTTCCTATACAGCTGTTGCTAAACAATTTTAGAAGAAACATCGTCCTGATGATATGCTGGGTGCTTCTTTTTGCCATGATGACGGGAAATTTTGGCAAATACCTTGGAATCCCCTATTTGTTCCTCGATCCAGAATATCTTAATCAAGTAAACTTCATGAGTTTTTTCTGGTTGGGCCTTCTTTCCGCAGGGTTTGCGATGGCTTTCCACATTACTTGCTATATCTCCGATGGACACCGTTTTTCATTTGTCGGCACCTTGCCTAGCCCCTTCCGCAAATTTGTTATCAACAACAGTATTATCCCAATTGTTTTTTTAGTCGTCTATATATACCAAGTGATTGTGTTTCAAATACACAACGAGCATTGTTCAACAGGTCAACTTATTTCCAGAATCGGTGGATTTTTGGTTGGATATGTTTTTATGACTTTTCTTTTTTCTCTCTACTTCAAGTTTACTAACAAAGATATCTTCAGGTACATGGTTTGCCGAATTGATGAAAAAATCAAAGACAATGTAAAAGTAACGCGGGCTAGTGCGATGAAAAAACTTGACATTGCCCGCAAGAAACAAGTCCGGGTAGACCGTTATATAAGTAGTAACTTATCGATAAAACCGGTTGAAGATATCAACTTCTTTGATCGCTCTACGGTGCTACAGGTATTCGATCAAAATCATTTCAATCTCGTCATTATTGAACTTTTTATTTTCTTCATGGTGACGATTCTTGGAATCTTTAAAGATTACCCAGCCTTTCAGTTACCTGCAGCCGCCAGCTTTATGACTTTCCTGACTATTTTCGTTATGCTCTTTGGTGCATTCTCCTATTGGTTTGGAGGTTGGTCATCTACTGTGGGATTAATTGTTTTTCTAGTCATTAACTTTTTGGTGGGCGATGATTTCTTTTCAAAAAAATATCAGGCTTTTGGGATGGATTACAGTATGATGGCATCGCCATATAATTCAGCGGTGATTCAGCAGCAGATAGATAGCGCATCCATCGAACAAGACCGAGCAGCTACATTGGTTCAATTAGAAAACTGGAAAAATAAGTTCGTTGGGCAAGACAAGCCGAAGCTCGTACTATTGTGCGCAAGCGGGGGCGGTAAGAGAGCAGCCTTATGGACACTCAATGCCTTACAACAGGCCGATAGCTTGACGAAAGGTAAGTTGATGGAAAATAGTGTGCTCATTACAGGCGCATCGGGTGGACTGATTGGGGCCAGCTATTTCCGCGAACTGGTACTAAGAAAAAAACTAGGAGAACCTATACAACCCTACGCCAATATTCATCGTCAACGAATATCTACCGACAATTTGAACCCCCTCATTTTTAGCCTCCTTGCCAACGATCTATTTGTTGGATTTACGAAATTCAACTATGGTGGACTGTCTTATCAGCGAGATCGAGCCTACACCTTTGAAGATCAACTTAATCAAATTACCGAGGGGCTGATGGATCGACCTATTGTATCATACAATCAGTACGAAACGGCAGGTATTATCCCACTTCTAATATTATCTCCTACTGTCATAAACGATGGACGTAAAATCTACATCGCTTCCCGTCCCGTTGGATTTATGAATGCAGAGCTTGAAAATTTTAGCGACTACAACTCGGAGAAAGTGAGCGGAGTTGATTTTCATCGATTTTTTAAAGATCAAGGCGCTGAAAACCTGCGCTTTCTTTCAGCACTGCGGATGAGTGCCACTTTTCCTTATATTACACCAAATACTACACTTCCAACCAACCCGCCAATTCAAATGATGGACGCGGGCATCTCGGATAACTTTGGCCTCTCCGATGCAGTAAGGTTCGTTTATGCATTTAGGGATTGGATAACCAAAAATACCTCGGGCGTAATTTTCGTTTCCATTCGCGATTCACCCAAACTGCATACTATTGCAGAGAAGAAAGGCCAAACCATTTTGGACGCTGTGACTCAGCCAATTAGTTCGGTCTACAACAATTTCGAGAATTTTCAAGACATAACCAGCGACTTGCTTATAGGTCAGGCACATTCATGGCTGAACGCGCCTATTGATCGAGTCGATATCCAATATCAAGCAGAAAGCTACCTAGATCTACTGCAAGGAATGGATAGTATCCGTCAAAACAATGCGCGAGCTTCACTAAGCTGGAGGTTGACAACCCGTGAAAAAGAAGGTATCGTTTCCAACATCAACTCCGAAAAGAATAAAATCGAATTGAAAAAACTCAAATTTTTGTTAAGCAATTGAGCGCATTACCGACTCAATAGCAATTGTTTGAGCGCACTTAAAGTGACCCTTCGGGCAGTCTTTAAATCCATGTAACCCGCAAGGACGACAATCCAATTTTTCTTTTGTTTCTATAACTGTAGAATTGCTCGACAAAGGACCAAAACCAAATGATGGAACGGTAGAACAATAGATGGCCGTGACTGGTGCGTTTACAGCAGACGCTAGATGCATGGGCGCTGAGTCATTCACAAAATTCATCTGCGCATTTCTCATCAACGCAGCCGACTGCAAAAAGCTGAGTTTACCCGATAAATTGATCACCGATGAAACCCCAGACGCTAATCGAATGGATTCACATACAATATGATCGCTGGGGGCACCTAACAGGTAAATCGACTTCACTAGTTTATGATTACATCGAATGAATTCGATCCATTTCTCTGTAGGCCACTGTTTTGTAAACCAAACCGAAGTCGGAGCAATACAGTAGTAAGACGATGTTTGATATCCTCTTATGAAATCATTGTCACCAGTAGAGGGATAGAGACGAGGCATTGCGGTTCTGCTATCCGTTAGTGGTTCTATTAACTTTTGGTTACGTTCGATTTCATGGAGATGACCAATTTGGTGTTTTATTTTAGAAGTAAATGAAAACGAGAATGGATTTTTATCAAATCCAATTTTAGTCTTGGCACCAGAAAAAAGTGTGATTATACCAGTTGTCGCAAAACGTTGAATATTGAGCAGCACCTCATATTTTGTTCTGCGTATTTTCCGAATCAACAAAAAAAGATTTCGATACTTTTTCTGTTTATCAAAAACAATTACTTCTCGAACAAATGGATGATTGACCAACAATGATTCATTTCCTTTTCTGAGCAGAAAATCTATAGTTGCATCGGGGTAGAATTGATGAATTTTCTCTACGAGTGCCGTGGCCAAGATCACATCACCAATAAAAGCCGTTTGAATAACCAAAAAAGATTTCGGTCGCTCCACTACTTTTTATATTCTGATTTATAGTAGGTGACAGCTTTGGAGATAATCTCGAGTGCAATTTCTTTTCCCTGAAACTCAGGCACGGTAACCACTTTGTTTTCAAGTTTTTTGTAGCTTTCAAAAAATTCTTTTAGTTCCAACTTAAAATGTGTCGCCAACTCACTAATATCCTTCAGATGTCTGGTGTTGGCATCATTCTCTGCCACGGCTAGAATCTTGTCATCGGCCAATCCCTGATCGATCATACGCATCACCCCTACCACGCGCGCTGGAACTAAACACAAAGGTTGAATAGGCTCTCTACACAAAATCATAATGTCTAGCGGATCCATATCATCACCCAGTGTCTGTGGTATAAATCCATAATTGGCGGGGTAGTACACCGCAGAGTAAAGAATTCGATCAAGCTTCAGTAAACCAGTTTCCTTATCTACTTCATACTTTGTTCTCATCCCGGTCGATATCTCAATAATCCCATTGACAAATTCAGGAGGGTTTGATCCGATAGGGGCTTCATGCCAAGGGTGTTTAATCATACTTCGGTTTTTGAAGCAAGGTAATAATAAAAAAAATTGGCTGACAACTGGTGTCAGCCAACATCTTCCATGTTTACTGTATCGTCTACGACTTATTTTTTATCGTCCTTTTTATCATCCTTTTTCATGGCCTGCACAATTTTGTCACCATCCTTCAACCGTTTGGAAACAACCAGAAACGGACCCGTAACCACTTCCACGCTATCGGCAAGACCAGAGATGATTTCGATGTTATCATAGTCGCTGATGCCCGTCTTTACTTCCACCATTTTCGCTACGCCTTTGTCATTGACAAACACCACGACTTTGTCTTCCTTTTTCTCGACCTTTGCTTTATTGTCTGACACTTGAGGTTTTTCATCATCATCGTCTTTTGGTGGACCGCCTTCTGTTTTCTTGTCTTTTTCAGTGCTGCGGGTAGTAACAGCCGTTAACGGTACTGACAACACATTATCTTTCTTGGTCGTAATAATCTCTACACTGGCAGTCATCCCCGGGCGGAAAGGGAAACGATTTCCTTGTTTGATTAGGTCTTCGTAGGAAGAACGAAGGATCAATATCCTAACCTCAAATTCAGTAATTGCATCAGCCGAAGTTTTATCGCGAGCTGTATTGGCAATATTGGTTACAATTCCTTTAAACTGTTTCTCAGTACTGGCATAAGAGTCTACATCAATTAAAACAGTATCATTCAAGTGAACCCGCACGATATCATTTTCATTCACGTTCACACGAACCTCCATCTTGTTAAGGTCAGCAATACGAAGCATCTCTGTTCCAGTCATCTGAGCTGTTCCAACCACTCTTTCTCCTTTCTTAACATTAAGCTTTGATACAATTCCTTTCATTGGAGCATACACAGTTGTCCTTCTCACATTCTCAGCAGATTCCCTAACCGTAGCGTTGGAACTGTTCACCACGAACTTAGCCGCCTCCAATCCTTGCGTTGCCGACCTCAAATCATTTTGTGCAACTTTATAATTCTGCTGAGCCAGCTGCCAATCGGCTTCTGAAATTACCTTTTCGTTCCAGAGTTTCTCTTGCCTTTTATAGTCTTGTTCAGAGCGCATAAAAGTTGCCTCAGCCCTCGACAACGAAGCTCTCGAAGATTCCAGATTTGCTTTTTGCTGGCTGAGCAAAGCCTCCGACCTCTCTAACTGACTGAGCCATACATCAGGCCTAATTTTTACCAACACTTTTCCGGTTGAAACAGAATCTCCGTCTTGAACATTCAACTCAATAATTTCTCCAGATACTTCAGGTGCCAATTTCACTTCGATCACAGGTTGAACAGTGCCCGAAGCACTTACTTTTTCTGTAATGGATGTCTTCTTTGACTTTGTGAACTCCACCTCCAAATCGCGCGATTTGCCTACCCATCCCTGGGACTTGCCTAGCACTAAAAAGATGATGAGGAAAACAACGATTCCAATTCCCCAGTAAAGGAGCTTGTTAGATTTTTTCTTTTGCTTTGCCATTCGTAAAAAGTATTAATAGTCTATTGGTTTACCTTGATAAAAGTCGAGTACTTTCTTTTTGAAGATCAAATCATACTTAGCTCTCACCTGATCTGATTTAGCTTGAAATAAATTATTCTCTGACACTTGATAATCTACGTAGTTGGAAGCTCCAGCATCATAGCGCTGTTTTGTCATACGAAAAGCTTCTTCGCGGGCCTTCACTGCTTTCGCAGAAGAGGCAAAGGTTTTGGCTGCAGCCGTAGCATCATTGTGTGCTGTTTCAATGGCTTGGCGAAGTCTGTTTTCTACATCGGTTAAGTTGATGAATGCTTGCTCTTTGGTAACCTTATTTCTTAACACGTTTGCCCTCGCATTGAATGCATTAAAGACAGGAATGGTTAGCCCAATTGACACCGTTTGTGCAATGTTATCTGATATCTGATTGTTAAAAGGTTTTTCAACTATTTCACCTCCAATTGTGGCAGACCTAAAAGATCTAACAACTTGGGTTTGATCGTTCCCCAAGTAGCCAATAACCGGACTTGGGTCAATGATGCCATTTTGAAAAATCTTTGCTGCACTTGAATAATTGGTAAATGCCCCTGCATTTAAATTCAAGCGTGGGTACAGGCTTCCTCTTGCAGCCTTGAGTGCATAATTGGCACTCTCGGTACGGTAAACAGCTGCTTTTATTTCTGGAAGATTCTGCTTTGCTAAGTCATAGATTTGCTCGGTGGTCTGATCTAGTGATAAATCCTCTACGGTTAGTGCAGGCACCTCTACTTCCATTTCAGTTGACGCTGGCAATTGCAAAGATTGTTTTAATTGAAGAAGGGATAAATTGTAGTTATTCTCCCGTTGAATGAGGTTGAGTTCATTAGTAGCATCCTGAGCCTCTAAATCGAGTACGTTGCCTAGAGGGACCGAGCCAGCTTGTTCCAATTTTTTGGTTCGTTCCAATTGTTGTTGAGTGGTCTTTAATTGAAACTGCGCATTCTGGAGAAGTTCTTGGTTGAAAATAACCGAAGTATAAAAAGTAATTACAGAGAGAATCACATCATTCTTTGCTTTCGTAAGGTCATTCTCAGCTGCTGCCTTGTCGTTTACACTTTGCTTAATGGTATTCATTACTCGAAATGCATTGAAGAGCAATAAGCTCGCATTAGCATTCGCGTTGGCATTGTTAATTTGCTGATCAATAAACAAGTTAGTGGTCGGGTCAATAGAACGCCCAAAATTGGCACCCCCTGAGCCTGACACGTTAAGAGAGGGCAACATCGTGTACCTTGACTGATCTAACGTGATATCAGCACCACGTAAACCAAGTGCACTTCTCTTTACCGTTAAGTTATTTTGCAATGCTATCTCAATACATTCTTTCAAGGTGTACACTTTTTTTCCACTGCCGCTTTGAGCAAAAGAAAAAGAAAATAGTAAAACAAAAACAAGTGTTGCTGTAAACTTCTTACTCATATCAACGATTGATGTCTGGTATATAAATAACTTCTTTTATCCAACTGAGACTCCGCAAATACTCAAATGTTACAGGCTTTATGCCAGAGTCCATTTCAATTACCTGGCAAGCCAAATCATTTTTTCCTTTTCTCGACACCGACATGGTGGCAATATTACAGTCATCGTGCGCGATAACGTCAGCAATAAATGCTATGCTGCCTTTTACATCGGCCGCGAAGATAATAATCGTATGTAAATTGGCCGTAAAGTCAGCTTTAAATCCATTGATTTCGGCAATGTTTATCATGCCACCTCCACGACTTTCTCCCACCACTTCGACCGTGCGATTACCTTTCGTTAGTTCTAGCCTAATGGTATTGGGGTGCATGGTCGATGCATTTCCAATGGACTTGAACCGGTAGGTCAAACCTTTTTCACTAGCTATTTCTATCGCGTCTTTAATTCGCTTGTCGTCAGTTGCAAAATCCATGAGGCCGGCCAAGATGGCTCGGTCGCTTCCGTGGCCTTCATAAGTACGCGCAAAGGAATTATAAAAAATGATCTCAGCTTGATCTGGTATGCCGCCCAAAATGTTAATAGCGGCCTTAGCAATCCTCACCACCCCAGCAGTATGGGAACTGGACGGGCCAATCATAACCGGGCCAATCATATCAAAAACACTGCTTTTTTCAGACATACGCGTTTTTAACGGAAGAAATCTGAAAAGGATATTCTTTTGAGGGTATTTTTAACCCTGTTTCTGGTTTTTCTTACGAGCGGCAAGAATAATCTTTTCTTATTTCATCGGCCTAAACTGCAATTGGGGCTTTTATTGAAGGATGTGATTGATAATTTAAAATCTCAAAATCTTCAAATCGATATTCAAAAATAGAATTTGGCTTACGCTTGATTTTTAGTTCGGGTAACGGAAACGGCTCTCTCGACAGTTGAAGTTTAACCTGGTCAAGATGATTGTTGTAGAGGTGCGTATCGCCACCTGTCCAAACAAATTCACCAACCTCTAGGTTACATTGTTGCGCAGCCATATGTGTTAAAAGTGCATAGCTTGCAATGTTAAAAGGGAGCCCCAAGAACACATCGGTACTTCGTTGAAGTAGCATACATGATAACTTACCACCTGCCACATAAAATTGAAACAACGCGTGGCAAGGTGGCAAAGCCATTTTCTCTACATCTGCGGGGTTCCAAGCGGTGACAATGTGCCGCCTTGAATCAGGGCTACTTTTAATTTGCTCAATAACTTTTGCTAACTGGTCTATTTTTTCACCATTGCCACCGGGCCAGGAACGCCATTGATATCCATAGACCGGCCCCAGATTCCCATCCTTATCAGCCCACTCGTCCCAAATTGAAACACCATTATCCTTCAAATATTTAATGTTGGTGTCTCCGCTAATAAACCACAAAAGTTCATAGATGATCGATCGTAGATGCAGTTTCTTTGTAGTAATCAGCGGAAATCCTTTTTGAAGATCGAATCGCATCTGGTGTCCAAAAACAGAAACTGTTCCAGTGCCTGTCCTGTCTGTCTTACAAATCCCGTTTTTAAGAATGTGTTCGAGTAAGTCGTGATATTCTTTCATTCTGTCATTAAGAATCAAAGTTAAAAACAAAAATCAAAATACCTTCTATACTAACTCACCAACCCCGCAGTGCTTATAAGCCGTTCCAATTTTTTTCAAGCAGCTTGTTCGTTCGTTCATATGTCGCCAAGTATAGCATCATGCCAGCCTTTTCAAAAGTGAATTCAACTACACGCACGCAACTTAGTCTAAGCTTTGTCGTCAATTCTAGTGAAATCGGCTATTCATCACCATTTTTTAGAACTCTATTTTTCGCCCCTCACATCACCCAGCCTTAAGCCGAATCTGATAAAGTCATTTTTGAGTTGAAATCAATCCCCTTTTTGGGGTGATACGTATGTCTCACACAGGTTTGTGTTTCTGATCCGGTGCGCTTCCAAAGTCGCCTCTTATCCCACGAAACCAAAGATGGAATGGAGATGAAACTTAAACCTTACTTTTCACCGAGCGATTGCGCAAATTTTGTTGCTGGTAGCATCGTCAGAAGCTTTTTGCAAGTGTGTTAGTTTTGCGTGTCGCAGTTACCCTGTTTTTTGCAAATAGGCACCAAGCAGTTAACTACTTCACTTCTGCCAATTGCCTTAAGCACGTTTCAATTGCCTCCTCCACTTTGTTCGTTGATGGATTCAGGAGAAAAAAATCCAGAAACTGTTTACCCAAACTCTTAGAAACTCTCTTCTACTTTGCTATCTTTAACTCAATGTATAAACCATGAAGGACTTTGAAACTTTCGACAGTGTGGAAGCACTGGATAGTGAATCGAAATACCTGATTCATAAGGCCAAAGAAGCCACCGCCCATTCGTATGCCCCTTACTCCAAATTTTGTGTAGGGGCTGCGCTCATCTTGGAAGACGACACCGTTGTGGTGGGTGGCAACCAGGAAAATGCCTCCTACCCTCTTTGCATGTGTGCCGAGCGGGTAGCCCTTTACGCTGCCGCTTCGCAGCACCCCGATAAACGAATTGTAAAAATGGCCATTATTGCCCACAAGAAAAACCACAAAGAGCTCATTCCAGCTGCATCATGCGGTGGGTGTCGGCAAGTGATGTTAGAATACGAACACAGGCAAAGAGCTGCCATCCAGATTGTGTTCTTGGCCAAGCCTGATGAGTGGGCTATTTGCGCGAGTGCAGCCACCTTGCTGCCGTTTGGTTTCACAAAAGACGCTTTTGGATAATAAATAGCGCTAGCTCAAGGGTTTTCCTTTAATATGTCAGACTTAGTAACCATATTGGACTCTTTGAATGCCTGAACTCAAAATCAATAAAACCCTTTTCTTTGATTGTTAAGTGACTCATAATAAATAATTTGGCAACAAAAATAAGTTGGCGCTTATGCCTGGCAATGAGAACTTCCCCCGTTTTTGCTTCGCTTACGGGGGGATTTAACTCGTGTAAGATTTCTTCCAGAATAAGGCCACCGAGCGACAATTGAAAACCTATTTTTGCTTTTCTTTGAAGAATAGCTAATACGACCAACGTGGTACAAGATATCGACATAGCAGACTTAAAAAAGATTACTGAACTTGTTCAGGGTAAATACGGGTATGACTTCCGTAACTACGCCATGTCTTCGTTCAAGAGACGAATGCTACGTATTCTGGAGTTGAAGAACCTGACTATTGAATCGCTACTGAAAAAGTTGAATGACCAGCCCTCCTTCATCGAAGAATTTTTGGATGAATTGACTGTTAACGTGACAGAGATGTTCCGTGATCCTGGGTTTTGGCGAATCATGCGTGACGAAATCATTCCAGGAATTCTTTTAAACCACAAAACCTTTAAGATCTGGCATGCTGGCTGTTCGTCAGGAGAGGAAGTGCTTTCTATGGCAATCCTTCTCAAAGAAATGGGCATTCATCAGGACGTTCAACTATTTGCAAGTGATCTGGATGTAAACATCCTGGAAAAAGCAAAAGCAGCTACCTACCCCATAAAAAATATGGAGCTGAATGAAAAGAATTACATTCGCTTCGAGGGCAAAAAAAGCCTGAAGGAATACTACAAGGAAGAAAACGGGAAAGCAGTTTTCGACAAAGAACTGATGCAAAATGTATCTTTCCGCAAGCATGATTTGGTAACGGGTGAGATCTTTAACAAGTTTGATTTGGTCTTGTGTCGAAACGTGATGATTTATTTTAATCAGTCACTACAAAACGAAGTACTAAAAAAATTCCACGAGAGTTTATTCAAATACGGATACCTGGCAATTGGCTCCAAAGAGTCATTGATCTGGTGCGATGTGGCAAGCAAATTTTTAGTGGTAAACAACGAGGAAAAAGTTTACAAGAAGATAAAGGATTAGGGAAACTGCTGCCATGGACAAGTATAACTTAAATAATAGCTACAAGGCAGTGGTGATTGGAGGGTCAGCAGGGAGTTTTCAGGGAATTGTGAAAATTCTGGCTCAGCTTCCGAAAAATTTTCCTCTGCCCATTATCATGTGTATGCACAGATTGAAACATGTGCGCAATGGATTTGTCGAGGCCTTATCAATAAAAAGTGTGGTACAAGTAGTAGAACCGGTAGACAAAGAGTCAATCAAAAAGGGAGTGGTATACCTTGCCCCCTCCAACTACCATATGTCGGTAGAGCTTGGCAATCACTTTTCGATGTCTACCGAGGAAATGGTAAATAATTCACGACCCGCCATCGACATCACACTAGGAACAGCTGCCTATGTATATCGGGACAAACTCATTGGAGTTTTACTTTCGGGTGCCAACCGAGACGGTGGATTGGGAATGAAACACATCAAAGACAAAGGAGGATTGACGATTGTGCAAGAACCTACTGAATGTATGATTGACACAATGCCCAAGGCCGCTCTTGCATTGACAAAAATAGATCACACTCTAAAAATTGATGAGATTGTTGAGTTTTTGAAAGAACTAGATAAGCACTACACTAAATAATATGGAAAGGCTCCTTCAAACGTTAAAAGATCCAAGCAAATTAAGCTTGCTGCTTTCTGCACTTTTTTATGTTAGTCTGGTTTCATCTGCCTATGTGTTGGTTACCCTTCCTCATGATCTTGTGTCCAAAGGTGGAATGATTTCGACAGGCTTGGAAACTCTCGTCTATACAAAATTATTTATCACTCTTATAGTCACTTTCGGGCTCGCAGTATTTGCCATCAATACCACCAATAAGGTAAAAAGGGAAATTGTCGTCTTCAAGGAGAAAAAGACAGAAACTTCAGCAACTTCAAGCGGAGAAACCACAGATCAATCATCGTTTGATATACAAGCATTCACGAAAGCCCTCAAAGGTGCCACTTCTGGTCAACTGTATCAGATAGGAATCAATCAGATTTGCAAGGCACTCAATGCGGGACAAGGTGCATTTTATCTTGTAAAAGAAAGGGAAGGCAAACGCGTTGTAGAAATGAAAAGTGCGTTTGCTGTACCGCTTGAAGGCGACCCAGTTGTCTATGAATTTGGTGAAGGCTTGGTAGGGCAATGCGCGGCAACTGGAAAAAGTATGCTTCTTGACGAGCTGCCCGAAGGTTACACCCATGCGATCGTTAGCGGACTGGGAATGGCGGCTCCAAAATACATTCTGATTATCCCAATAAAAAAAGAAGAAGTGGTTGCGGCTGTTTTGGAAATAGCAACATTTTCAAACCTGACCGGCAATAGCCAAAAAGAGGCAGAACAAATGGCTACACTTTTAGCAGAACAGATTTAACGTACTACTAAACCGTAAAAAGGTTATGTTTAAAAACATAAAAATTAGCACAAAGATCACCATCCTCATTGTCGCCATTTCGTTGGTGAGTGTGTTGGCGATCTCCCTGTTTACTTACCATATCAACGTAAAAAATTCGGAAGAAAAGCTTCACACTAATTTGTCAGTCATTGCCGACAATAAATCAGCTCAACTTAGCCACTATTTCGCCCACATAGCCAGCACGGTTAATTTTCTTCAGAATTCCCCCGAAATAAAAAACTTACTCAGTTCTTCGCCAGATTCACTTCGATCTACTCTTACAAAGGCAAAGGAAACCTATGGATTTGAAGAGTTGTTTGTTTCTAATAGTAGTGGAACGATCCTAGTCTCTGCAAACACGCAAAAAGGAAACTTCCCCGATCCCGATGGCTCTTTTTTCTCAAATGCAGCAAGCAACATCTACTACAGTTCCGTCAAAAAAGACACAGTGAACAAATCCTCGGATTCGTACACGATGTTTGCAGGCGCCCCTCTTCACGGGAATCTGTTAATTTTTAAGATCGATTTAAATCCGCTATTTAAGTCATTACAAGATGCGAACGGTCTTGGCACTACCGGTGAATCTTTCGTTGGATACAAAGATTTGGTGACCCGGAAAATCATCCTAGCCAGCCCATTGAGAAACGACCCCGGAGCCTTTTTTAAATTTTATTCTGAGAATGAAAACGAAGTGAAAGAGATTAGCCTGGCGCTGGAAGGTAAAAATGGCTTTGCCACCGGTCGTGACTACCGCCATCAGGAAGTGTATGTTGCTTATCGCAAAATTGAAAATTCGCCTTGGGCTCTTGTTGTAAAAATAGACACCAACGAAATCAATGGGCAAGGGGGAGCGCTTGCCAATATCTACGGGATGGGTGGATTGGTTATTGTGCTACTGGCAGCCGCCATTTCAGTTCTATTTGCACGCTCACTTACAATGCCACTTGTTTCAATGCGCGACACCCTAGATTTGGTTTCGCAAGGTGTTCTTCCCGATAAAATTGAAGCGGCTAGCAGCGATGAGTTTGGCCAAATGGCCACTAAGGTGGATGGCCTTGTCCAGACATTAAAAGGGAGTGCTCAATTTGCACGCTTGGTTGGAGAAGGACAATTTAATGCCGCCTATCAGCCTGCCAGTGAAAATGATACGCTCGGCCTTTCGCTATTAAACATGCGAGAGAATTTGATTGAAAATGAAAGAAAAGATAACGAGCGCAACTGGATTGTGAGAGGGGTAGCGGAGGTAGCGGAGATCTTAAGGATGCACGATACGTTGGATGGTCTGGGTGACGATGTTATTCAGTTCATCATCGAGAAGATTGGAGCCGTACAGGGTGCTTTCTATGTTGTCAGTGACGAAAAAAAAGAGAAAAGCATTGAAATTCGTGCGAGCTTTGCCTACAATCGAAAAAAGTATCTAAAAAAATCTTTCCGTTTTGCAGAAGGTTTAGTCGGAGAAGCGGCTGCTGAGAAAGATTACATTCTCCGCACCGAAATACCTAGTGAATACGTAACGCTGACATCTGGTATTCTCGGTGATCAAAAACCCAACTGCATTCTTATTGTACCATTGATTACCAATGAGGAGGTGTACGGAGTTGTGGAATTTGCAGGCCTTAAGAAGTTTGATTCCTCACAAGTAAAATTTGTTCAAGAACTAAGTTTGATATTGGCCCGAACCATCTTCAATATAAAAGTCAATGAGCGTACAAGACGGCTCTTGAGTGAATCGCAAGCATTGAGCAGCGAGTTGACGGAAAAACAAGAAGTACTCCGCCAAAATGCAGAGGAAATGCGGGCCACGCAAGAAGAATTACAAAGGTCGAATATCAAGCTCGAAGAACAAATTGAAGAAGTAAATCGCACTCAAAATCGAATGCAGTTACTTCTCGAAAATGCCTCGGAAGTAATTACCATCTACGAAGAAGATGGGCGAATTCGCTACATATCACCTTCCGTTGAAACCATTTTAGGATATTCTCAAAAAGAACTACAAGGGCAAAGTGATTTGAATCGTGTTCACCCCGATAGTCTGGAGGTAGCAAAAGGTTTGTTTGATCAATTGCGTGAAAATCCTGATGAAAAATTAACGGTACAACTTGAATACAAGACAAAAGACGGCAAGTATATTTGGTTGGAAGCTACAGGTACCAATTTTATGGCGAATCCGGCTATCCATGGTTTTATTCTCAACTCCCGCGATATCACAGAGCGCAGGTTAGCCGAACAAGAGCAACGTATGCGTAGCAAGATGCAAGCGTTGTCAGAAAATTCACTTGATATCATTACCCGCCTGGAGAATGATGCTATTTCCTACATCAACCCAACGATTGAAAATTATACCGGTAAATCGCCTGAACGATTCATTAACAAAAAGATAATGGAAGCAGACTTAGAGTCTGGGATTTTGGAGCAGTGGCTCTCTATTGTTGAACAAGTAAATTCAACAAATGACAAGATTTCAACCGAAATGGATTTTCCATCTGAAATGGGAAAACGAATAATGCAAGTAAACGCCATACCCGAGTATGATGACCTTGAAAACATCGAGTCAGTTCTCTTGGTGTCGCATGATATTACCGATCGAAAGGAAATCGAGCTTGAGATTCAAAATAAAAACAAGAAAATCAACGACTCGATCAATTATGCAAAACGTATACAGAACGCAATTTTGCCAAATACCAGATTAGTAAATAGGACATTGCCTGATTCTTTTGTACTCTATAAACCAAGAGATGTTGTAAGTGGAGACTTCCCGTGGTTTGTTCAGATTAAAGATGATTTGTTTATAGCTGCTGTAGATTGTACAGGTCATGGCGTTCCGGGAGCCCTTCTTTCACTAATTGGCTACTTCCTGCTCAACGATATTGTTCGAAGCAGAAAAATTACAGATCCTGGAAAGATATTGGATTTGTTGGATGAGGGGGTAACCCAAACACTTCGCCAAGACCAGGAAGATTCCGCCACAAAAGATGGGATGGATATCGCGCTTTGCCGCATCAATACAGATACTCGGGTGGTTGAGTATGCCGGTGCCCACCGTCCTTTATACCTTATGAAAGGTGGAGTCTTGGATGAAATAAAGGGAAATAAATTCCCTATTGGTGGCGGTATCTATAAAAATCAAACGAACTTTACTACCACCAGATTAGAACTTGGCAAGGGTGATTCTTTCTATTTTTGCTCCGATGGATTCCCTGACCAATTTGGCGGGCCGGAATCACGTAAATTCGGTCCAAAAAAGACAAGGGATATCATTGAAAGGGTTCACCGTGACCCAATGAGCGAAGCGGCCAAAATCTTTGATGCAGAATGGGAGGCCTGGAAAGGAGATCAAAAGCAAACGGATGACGTGTTGCTAATTGGAATTAAATTGTAGTATTTTTAGATTAAACGATAATTTCGAATCCAAACCCAAATACGATGAATTTTATCTATGACTTGCACCGGACAATGATGTCCCAAAAGCTAATCTTGGTGTATGATGGTGATTTCACCCAGGAAACAACCAAGTCCATATTGGCCATGGCAGAGCGCAATCTTGATTCTTCAGGAGAAGATTCAGGAATAAAACGCAAAGTGTTCAACGTAATGGTTGAGGCTCTTCAAAACATCGTTAAACATAGCAGTGAACAGGGTACGCAAGCTGGATCGCTGGTCAGTAGAAGCGCGATTTTCATGATCAGCAAAGACGACAAAAGGTACTGCGTATTCACTGGCAATCCTATTCTAAAAGGCAAGGCAGTGCTGTTGACCAGCAACCTCAACGAACTCAATAGCAAAGACAAAGACGGCCTCAAAGAGATGTATAAAGAAATCATCAAGAATACTCAGATATCCGAAAAAGGTGGTGCGGGCTTAGGGTTTGTTGACATGGCAAGAAAGTCGGGAGAAAAATTGGAGTTCACCTTTAGCGATATGGACGCAGAATATGACTTCTTCTGCCTAAAAGTTAATATCTCACGTGAAAAAGAATAATTAAAAAAATTAAAAAACGAACCAATCATGGAAATCTTAAATCTAAAAGGGACAGAAGATACACCCACTATCTTGTTGGATAAGAAAAACGGCATTTTCGAAATTAGTGGACGTTCGCTGCCAGAGGACTCAGCGGAGTTCTACACGCCAGTCATTGAGTGGATTAATGCCTACGCATCAGACCCTAATTCAAGCACAGAATTCGCAATAAAACTGGAATACTTTAACACGGCTTCATCAAAATTAATTTTGGATGTACTTTCGGCACTCGAAGAGGTAAAGGGCATCAAAGTTTTTTGGTATTTCCACGATGATGACGAAGATATGGAAGAGGCAGGCCAAGAGTTCTCGGAATTGGTTGAAATTCCCTTTGAGTTTAAAACATACTAAACCACAATCGGTTTATTTTTTACGTTCCTTTGAGTAATCAGAAAGGAAAAATATTTTTTAAGGAATGAGTGAAGAAATACTAAGGGCGCTTACCCAACTCTTTGCAATCATCACCAAACAAGACGGTGGTGTGACTGAAAACGAGCGTCAATTTGTAATTACTTTTTTTAGAACCGAACTAGATCAAGACTCGATTAAAGAGTACCTTGAGGTATACGATAACATCTCCGGCTACAATAAGCAAGGCTTAGGCGATGACGAAAAAAACAAGCTCACTTCTGTAAGAGACTCTGTTAAAACGTTAGGTATCTGTAAAAAAATTAACAAAACCCTTACGCAAAAGCAAAAAGTGGTTGTGTTGATTAAGCTGCTAGAGCTGATCGGCTCCGACAAGAACTTCACTCCACAGCGTATCGAAATCATCAATACCGTTTCGACCGTATTTAATATTGACCAAAAGGAATATAACCTCATAGAAAAGTTTATTACAACAGAGCAGATCGAAGAGCTGAACTTTTCTGATATTCTTATTTTAAATGGCGGCTCTGAGAAATCAGCCGAACTTCAAAAACATACACATGGCCACATCGCTGGCACTCTGATTTTTATGCGGGTCAGTAGTGTGGAAATGTATTTCACTAAATACCTGGGTGAAGAGCTAAATATTCTCAATGGATTTATCATGCAGTCCAATCGGGTGTATTTGTTTTCGCATGGGAGCACCATCAAAACACAGGCAGGGGACGCGCTTTACTATAGCGATCTGGTGGCGCACTTTAATGAAGAAATTAAAACCACAAAGCTCTCATTTAATGCCAACGTAGAAGAATTCAAGTTTCCCAATGGAGCCATTGGACTTCGAGATGTTTTGATTACTGAAGGACCGGGTAAGTTGATCGGTATTATGGGAGCTAGTGGTGCGGGTAAAACAACGCTCCTACTCACACTTGCAGGCTTGGAAAAGCCCTCTAAGGGTGAAGTTTTAATAAATGGCTTTGATATCCACAATGAGAAAGACAAGATCCAAGGTGTGATTGGATTTGTCTCTCAGGACGACCTTCTCATTGAAGAGTTAACGGTCTATCAAAATCTCTATTACAATGCCAAACTATGCTTTGCAACTTTCACGGAGGCGCAACTGCATGAACGAGTGATGGAAACCCTCGAAAATCTGGGACTCGACCAGCGCAAAGACCTGACAGTAGGCAGTGTGCTCGATAAAAAAATAAGCGGTGGACAACGAAAACGCCTCAATATTGCATTGGAACTTATTCGAGAACCAGCGATACTTTTCTTGGACGAGCCAACTTCGGGGCTGTCATCTCGCGACTCGGAAAATGTTATAGATCTGTTGAAAGAACTTTCGCTGAAAGGGAAGCTAATTTTTGTCGTTATACACCAGCCATCTTCAGATATCTATAAGATGTTCGACAAGATGATCATTATGGATACCGGAGGCTATACGGCCTATTATGGTGCCCCAGTGGAAGCGGTCAGCTACTTTAAAAAAGCAACCCTTCAGGTGGACAGCAATCGCGGCCAATGCGAAACCTGTGGTAACGTAAACCCTGAACAAATCTTTAATATCATCGAAGCCAAAGTGGTGGATGAGTATGGTCAACCCACCAACAAGCGAAAGATTACGCCACCCCAATGGCACGAAAAATACAAAGAGCGATTTAAGATCAATCGAATCGAAGATGTAAAAGAAGAGCCACCTAGTACGCTCAATATTCCAAGTCGATTTAAGCAAACCGCGATTTTTGCTACCCGCGATTTTCTTTCAAAGCTAAGCAATAAACAATACCTATTAATTAATTTGCTGGAAGCACCTTTGTTGGCGGCTATTCTCGCGTTTATCATTAAATACAAAAGTGCGCCAGGAGGCAAAGATTATATATTTCGCTTCAACGATAATTTCCCCGCCTTCCTTCTGATGTCAATTATTGTGGCGCTCTTTATGGGGCTGACAGTAAGTGCCGAAGAAATAATTCGCGACCGAAAGATCTTGAAACGAGAATCGTTCTTAAATCTGAGCTGGAATAGTTATTTGATTTCAAAACTGTCCATTCTTTTCCTTCTGTCGGCTATACAAACCTTAACCTTTGTCATCGTTGGAAATGTAATTCTGGAAATCCACGGAATGACTTTTGCATTTTGGTTTGTGTTGTTCACCACATCCTGTTTGGCTAACGTATTGGGTTTAAATATTTCATCTGCTTTCAACTCTGCCGTCACCGTCTACGTAATGATTCCGCTTTTGCTGATTCCTCAAATGATTTTGAGCGGACTACTTTTCAACTTTGACAAATTGAATGGAATCATTGCCACCAAGGGCAAAGTACCAGTGGTGGCCGATTTAATGACATCTAGATGGGCTTACGAAGCAATGGCTACTTATCAATTTAAGAATAATGACTATGAAGCCACCCTCTTTAAGTATGAAAAAGAAGAGGCAAAAGCAGACTTCAAAGCAGCCTATTTGGCCGATGAACTAAAAAAAAGAAATCTATTTGTTCTGGAGAACTTCGAATCAAAAAATGATTCACTCAAGAAACTGGTTGCTACAAACCTTTCGATCATTGATGAGAATTTGAAAAACGAACCCTTCCGGAAGGGCCTTGAGAAAATCAACCTTTCAAAAGCACTTGAACCCCCAAATTATTCACAAGCCGTAGGTTCCCTATTGTCGAACTATTTTGACGAATACCGGAAACACTATCAAAAAATATACAACCAAAATGTTTATCTGATTGAAAAACGAATGGCTTTCGATGAGAAAAATGGCGTGAATATTAACCATGAGAAGAACAAGCACTACAATGAGAGTTTGGCGGATCTCGTAAAAAACATCAACACCAAAGAACGTTTGCTGGAATACAGAGGGAAGCTGATTCAACAGATCAATCCAATCTTTCAGGAAACAAATCCAGCCAATGTGATGGATTATAGAACTGCCTTTTTCCTACCCCAAAAGAACTTGGTAGGAATCTCTATTGATACCTATTGGTTTAATCTACTGGTGATTTGGGTAATGGCTCTATTGTTATATACAGCTTTGTACTTTGAATGGCTCAGAAACCTGATTGATTGGTTTGGAAAGGTGAATATTCCAAACAAAGTCACAATGCCGTTCAAGCGGAAGTAGATTTGGGAACCTTGGCTGAATTATTAATTTTGTAAAGATTTTGCAAATTATGAGAGTATTCTTGATTTTACTACTCGCCCTGTTTTTGACTTCTTGCGGCACGAGCAAAAAGCCAGATGAACAAGCCTTTTTAAATAGTCTGGATTCTGCCAAAAGTGGGCCTACCATAGATGAAGAGGTTATTAACAGCATTCTCCAGCAGATACCAAGCCCGCTAGAGATCTCGGTTCTGTTAAAGGAATCGGGAACGAAGTACAATGTGGGTATGCTAAACACCCCCGATAATCTCTCAAAATATAATAGTAACTACAAAAAAGCGCTTAATTTGGGTGTTTTTGGTACTGATTTAGGGTACACCAACATCTACGAACAGAATCAGGATGGTATTAGATACCTCTCAACGATCAAATCGCTGGCTGACGGGCTGAACATAGGACAATTTTTTGATATTGAGACGATTGGACGATTGGCAACAAACAGCAAAAATCTTGATTCGTTGTTATTAATCACAACTCAGAATTTCAATAGCATCAACCATTATTTGCAGACCCAAAGCCGTGCTAACCTAAGTGTTTTGCTGCTTATTGGGGGATGGGTGGAGGCTATGCAGATTACCTGCCAGGTGGCTGCCAAAGACATTAAGAATAAAGAGCTTCGAGAGAAAATAGGCGAACAAAAAATAATTCTTGAACAGATCGTTCTTTTACTCTCGTTCTACAAAGATGACGCAAACATGGCATCTTTATTGAATGACATGAACGAATTGAAGGTTGCCTTTGACAAAATCAATATTACCTACACGTATAAAGAATCTACCATGGAAATTGTTGACGGGGTTGCGGTTATCAAAGACAATAGTACTACAACTATTAATGTCACCAATGAGGATATTGAGGCGATCCGGACGTTAACGAATTCTATCAGAAACAAAATAATTGGCTAATTTTACAGAATTAACTACCTATGAAAAAGTCATTTATCATAACATTATCGTTGCTCATCATGAGTGCTGGATCCAGTGATTTAATTGGCCAGTGTAACCCAGACAATTTTGCGAACGCCTGTATCCCAAAATTGGCATCTGGCTTTAACTTTTTGAAAAGTTACAAGGTAGATGGTGAAGGTGGTTCAAAAGAAAAAGTAGAATATAGCTATGTATTTACAAAGGGCACTCAATACATGATCAACCTTTGTACAAATGGTGCAAATACAGACGGCATCATAGTTACGCTGTATGATTCTGAACGTAATAAGGTGGCATCCAGCAAAATCAACGGACAGTTTATTTCTGCCATCGCATACCCGTGCAATGCTACTGGAATTTATTATATCCAATACACGTTTGATGGTTCTTTAGGAAAATGTGGGGGAAGCGCACTTGGTTTCAAGCGATAAAACAAAACCAGCAAAAAAATTGAGCCTTTCTTAGTGCAGGTTTTTTTTTACCTTTTGCCTGGTGGAACAACGTACAAGTACTTTTGCTTTTCAAGCGCGCTACTACAAACTAGGTCGCATTGATGACTCAACAAAGCAGGTCTGGTGGGTGCTACATGGCTATGGTCAATTGGCTCAGTACTTTGTACAAAAATTTGAATTCCTCAGTGAAAAGGGCATTTGTGTTATTGCGCCTGAGGGCCTGTCGAAATTCTACCTATCCGGAAATGCGGGTCGCATCGGGGCAACTTGGATGACCCGTGAAAATCGACTCGTTGAAATTGAAAATTACACCAACTACCTCGACTCCATCCTGGCCATCGAAAGTACTCCCTCCCATGTGAAAACAACCTTACTAGGCTTTTCTCAAGGTGCCGCGACTGCTGTAAGATGGGTCATGAACGGCAAACTGGAATTCGACCGATTAGTTTTGTGGGCCGGCCTTTTTCCGCCTGATATGGATTTTGACAAAGGCACCCACCTTCTACAAAACAAAGAAGTGATTGAAGTGCTGGGGAAGCACGATGAATTTATCACAAAAGAAAAAATAGCTGAGATGTATGATTTAAACACCCGACTGCAATTAAATCCGACTATAATCGAATTTGAAGGGAAGCACGAATTGGATGCAGGTGTTATCGAAAAAATTGCGTTTGGCTAGCCCTCCCTCTTTAGGACCGTTGCACTTGCTTGTGCCGTTGGTAGCACTACCATGTCGGCAATCACTACATGAGAGAGTCTGGTAACCGCAAATAGAATAACATCTGCTATGTCTTCTGCGTAAAGGGGCGTTAATCCCATATAGACCGCTTTTGCCCGCTCAGCATCTCCTTTAAAGCGAACCAGAGAAAATTCGGTTTCTACCATGCCTGGATGAATGCCCGTGACTTTGATACCAAATGGATTGAGATCCATGCGCATTCCTTTGGTGAGTGCATCCACTGCAAATTTGCTAGCACAATAGACATTTCCATTAGGGTACACTTCTTTACCGGCAATAGAGCCGATGTTGATGATATGTCCAGCTCTTCGTTCTATCATTCCTGGTATCACTTGCTTTGACACGTAAAGTAAACCTTTCACGTTGATGTCGATCATGGCATCCCAGTCTTCCACCTCTCCTGTTTGAATAGGAGCAAGCCCGTGCGCATTGCCTGCATTGTTAACTAGCACATCGATATTTTTCCACTCCCCTTGCAAAGAGCCAATGGAATGTGCTGTTTGACTGCGATCGCGTACGTCAAAGCTGAGCGATATCACCTCTGTGACTTGACAAAGCTCGTCCGTCAGTTTTTCCAATCGGTCGCTTCTTCTGCCAGCCAGAATAAGTTTAAAATTATTTGCTGCCAATATACATGCAGTGGCCTCTCCAATTCCTGAGGTGGCTCCGGTGATTAGTGCGATTCTTTTTGAATTCATTCTATTTTTCGAAATGATAAAACTGCAATGTAAAACTAGTGGATGAACATACTATTGAAAGATAAGATAAACCCCAATCGTATTGGTGTTTAATCGGCTTAGCGGATCTTTGTACACACTCGCTTCATCGCCCAACATATCAACGAGGCCTCTGGAAAATCGAAGCTCGGGTGAGAACTTGAACAGCGGAAAATAAAAATCAAAACCAATACCTGCGTCCACACTCAAATTTCTTTTTAGGATGGGTATCGCACCAGACGAATTGCCAATGTCATTTTTACCGGAGGCCTCGAAAGCCGGAGTAAATCCACCTACCATGTACATCCGCACATTGCCCCTTCGCATGGATTTAAATTTTACTAAAATTGGAAATTCCACCATGGTGGTTTCGATCAACTGAGCTTGGGTGGTTCGGTTAGTATAGAAATAAGTAAGTCGATGAGAATAAAACCCGGCCTTTGGCATCAGCCGTAAATCGAAAAATTCGTTGAGTCGATAGTTTACCAAGAAGCCGAGCGAAAACCCGGGGATAAACTGCGGTTGCACAGAATGAACGGTGTCAAACTTCTTTGTAACAAACTGATTAGAATACTTTACTTCGTAGGAAGTTGAGTGTATGCCAATTGAAAATCCATAACTGAATTTCCGATCGTCATAGTTGGGATTATGCTGCCTTGCCCATTTAAATAACTGAGCCTGCGCAGTGGCTGAGCAACACAGTAAAATTACTGTGAATGCTACTTGACGCCTGAATAGAGACTGCTGATGCCAAATGTTAGCGCCTTGCATGATGTATCTTTATAACCCAATTCAGCTAAAATCGAAACAAAATCTTCTCCATCTGGAAATGCCCGTACTGAATCCGGAAGGTACGTATAAGCCGCAGCATCTTTGGACAACGCCTTCCCCACAGCCGGTGTAATAAACTTGAAATAGAAATGGTACAATGGCTTAAAGTACCAGGCGGTCGGTTTTGAGAATTCAAGAATGACCAGTCTGCCTCCCGGCTTTAACACCCTCAACATCTCGGCCAATCCTTGTCTCAAATTCTCAAAGTTCCTCACTCCAAAAGCAACGATAATGGCATCGAATTTATTGCTGTCAAAGGGCAGATTCTCGGAATCTCCGGTTCTCAATTCAATAATATGATCCAGTTTTTTAGCCACCAGTTTCTTTCGTCCGACTTCCAACATACCCTCAGAAATATCGACTCCGATGACCTGCGTGGGATTTAGTTTCATCGCTTGAATCGCAAAATCACCCGTGCCGGTCGCTACATCTAAAATTAATTTTGGACTACTTTTTTCCAATAGTCGAATGGCCTTCCTTCTCCAGCCAATGTCTACTCCAAAACTCAGGAAATGATTTAGGAAATCGTAGTTGCCACTGATGGTGTCGAACATTTTCGCCACCTGCTTCTTTTTGCCTGATGGGTCGTTTTTGTAGGGTACTACTTCCAACGTAATTGCTATTTGGATTTATGGAATAAATACTAAAGGCTGCAAGCTAGGTTATTTCCCCAGCACTTTAAATTCCACCCTGCGATTAAATTGGCGACCTTCTTCTTCATCATCGTTGCTGGCCAATGGTTTTGTCTCGCCATATCCTACCGCCTTAATTCGTCTGGTGTCAACTCCTTTGGAAGTTAAAAAATTCTTCACTGCATTTGCCCTTCTCAATGATAAACCTAAATTGAATTTGTTGTCGCCAACACTGTCAGTATGCCCTCCAATTTCCACTTGAAGGCTGGTATTTTGCTTCATCATTGTTTCTAACTTGTTGAGTTCTGAGTAGGACTCCGTTTTGAAGGTTGCTTTTTCAAAATCAAAATAGATGTTACGCAATATCGATACTACTCCCACTGACAACTTTCTCATTTCGATCGTTTTGTTGATTGTTTTCTCTTTCGCGCTTGCTCCTTCAATTTTTACGGTGAGCGTCTGAAAGACGTAGCCCTCCTTCTCAACAGACAAACGGTAGTCCTTTGGTGTCGTGGCAACAATCAAGAATTTCGAAGAACCTCCACCCAAATCTTCAATACCTAACACTACATTATCTTTTAGACCCTGCATTCTTACCTTCGCATCTAATGGACTTTTTGAATCAGCATCAACCACATTTATAACATATTGAACCGGAACCACTGCCGGCTTTGGCTCTACTTTTGGCTTCACCTCTTCCACAATCGGTTCCTTTACTGGTTCCACTTTAGGGAGCTCGATAACGGGCTCAGGTTCATTTGCGGCAACCGCTGGCTTCTTTTCCTCTGTCGATGGTTCGATTTTGTAGATGTCTGAATACCCTAGACCGTCTCCTCGAACGGACGAATAATACCAACGCTTTCCATCTTTTGTTCCTGAAAAATAGATATCATCGTCAGGCGAATTGATGGGATAACCCATATTTTCTGGATCGCTCCACTCAATTTTCTCCTTATCCAATAAACTAGATTTGAAAATATCAAATCTGCCCATGCCCTTTCTGCCACGAGAACTAAAATAAAGTGTTTTCCCATCGTAGTCAATGAATGGTCCATCTTCATCATATTCAGTATTAATTGCAGACCCCAAGTTTTTTACCCGCGACCACTCTCCGCGGCTGTCCTTTGTGCAAACATAGATATCTGAACCACCAAAGCCACCCGGTCTTTCGCTGGCGAAGTAAAGCAGCTCGCCATCTTTTGTAATTGAAATGGATGACTCGCGATACGAAGAATTGATAACACCAGGCAATGCTTCCAGCGAACTCCAAGAGCCATCTTTCTTTCGTTCAGAAAAATAAATATCGCCTCCACCATCGTCTTTGTATACAAAAAGCGTGGTCCCATCGGGGGAAAATGCAAGACTAGAATCAAAGAATTTGGTATTCAACGTGGGGCCTATGTTCTTGGCTTTCTGCCACGTAGTTCCGCTTCTGGTGGTTGTAAAAATATCTTCATAGGGCTTGTTGTCATCGGCAACATTCTCGTAAGTATTCCCATCCCTTCTGCGAGTTGTAAAAACAATTTCGTCTTCGCTGGCATTTAGAATAGGCGCAAAATCTTCGAACTCTGAGTTGATCTCTCGACCGATGTTTACGATCGAGTAGGGCTTCGGACTCGCGACAAATTCTTTTCCGTTTTTACATTCAGTAATTCTTCGATCTACATCTTTTATATCCACCTTATCTTTGCCTTGATAATTTGGCTTTTTAGCCAATTTGTCTTTGTAGCGGGTGTAAAAATCTATGGCTTTGTTAAACTCCAAGCCGTATTGGTAACTCATGCCAATCCAATACTCTATGTCGAATCGATAGTCAGCATCCTGGCGGTAGACCCGCAAAAAGTATTTTACGGCTAGCTCCTTTCCAATGGTTTTTAAATACAATTCGCCAGCGCCAAAATTTGCCTTGATGAAGGTTGTGTCTAAGTTGGCAGCAAGCACCATCTGATCTTTTGCGTCATCCTCTGCTTTGGTCTCAGCCAGCGTGAGTTCCGCCTGAAGCATGTATTCTTTTGCTAGCTCCTTATCCTGTTCTTGCTGACCAAACATCGGATTCAGAAAACAAAAGAAACAAGGCGAAAAAAACAGAATCCTTGAAAGGCTATACATATCAAAAAAATGGTTTACAGTCAAAAAAACCATGACCGAGGAGGCAATTTAGTAAAATCCTTTTGAAAATAAAGAGGGTAAGTGAATCCATAACTAACACGCTTCTTACATTATTAGTAATTTGCGGTTAAATTAACACTTTAAGCGATGATCATTAAGTCGGCAGAGTTCATTATTAGCAACACCGACTACCAAAAATGCCCCGAAACGACAAAACCGGAGTTTGCCTTCATTGGGCGTTCCAACGTAGGAAAGTCCTCTCTGATTAATATGTTGGTCGAGCAAAAAAAACTAGCCAAGGTGTCCGGCACCCCGGGTAAAACTCAGACAATCAATCATTTCTTTATAAATCAAGAGTGGTTTCTGGTTGATTTGCCAGGGTATGGGTACGCCAAACTGAGCAAGGAAGACCGTTGGAATTTTGGCAAAATGATAGAGAGTTACCTCGAAAACAGGAGAAATCTTTTTTGCACCTTTATCCTTATTGACTCGCGACTTCCACTTCAAAGTATCGACTTAGATTTTATCAATTGGATGGGTAAGCACGAATTACCGATTGCTCTGGTGCTCACAAAAACAGATAAACTGAAACAGTCGGAATTGGGCAAATCAAAATTCAATATCGAATCGGGTCTTTTGAAATCCTGGGAAGAATTGCCCCCAGTCTTTATCACCTCTTCCGAAAAAAAATCTGGCAGGGATAAGCTTCTCGGCTTTATTGAACAGGCCATCGCGAACGCGAACGAAATTGATTAGTTTTGCATCGTAATTTACAAATGCATGGAACTTAAGGATATTGCGTCTATCAGTGGAAAAAGTGGATTATTTAAGATTTTGAAGCCTGGCAAAGGCGGAGTCAGTCTCGAGTCACTGGATGAAGCAAAAACTAAATTGGTGGTCGGTGCAACCCAACGATTGTCCGTGCTAAGTGAGATCTCAATTTATACCACCACCAAAGAAGGCACGGTGAAACTGCAGGAGGTTTTACACGCCATAAAAAACAAATTGGGAAGTGAGATTGGGGTAACACCTGAATCAGATAACGCGAAATTGAACTCGTTTTTGAAGTCAGTACTTCCCGAATTTGATGAAGATCGAGTCTATGTTTCAGACATCAAAAAATTGGTCAAATGGTATGGTATTCTAACGCAAGTCGCTCCAGAAGTATTTGAACAAACTGCATCAAAAGTTGAGAGCGGGGAGCCTACTACCAAATAGAATCAGATTCCTTCAATCGCTTTTTCTACCATCCTTTTTGAACCCACATAAAAAGGTGTTCGTTGATGGAGATCTTTGGGCTTTATCTCCATGATACGCCCCTTGCCATCTGTTGCTTTTCCACCCGCCTGTTCTGCAATAAAAGCCAGCGCATTGCATTCGTACATTAATCGAAGTTTACCATTCACATCTTTGGCGGTAGCGGGGTAAACGTAGATCCCTCCCTTCAATAGATTTCGATGAAAATCGGCTACCAAAGAGCCGATGTATCTGGCTGTGTAGTTGTTGTCTTTGCAATATTGAATATACGACTTGACGCTCTGGGAAAATGAGTTGGCCGAGCCTTCATTGATGGAATAGATTTTTCCGGTTTCCGGAATGGTCATGTCAGGATGAGAAAGTACATATTCTCCTAGTGTGGGCTCATAGGTAAATCCGTTCACTCCGTGGCCCGTGGTATAGACAAGCATGGTCGAAGATCCATACAAAATATAACCCGCTGCCACTTGTTCATCACCCGTTTGCAAAATATCGGCATCGCTGATCGGGAGCCCCACTTTACTTTTCCGTCTGTAAATTGAGAAAATCGTACCAATCGATACGTTCACATCAATGTTTGATGACCCATCTAATGGGTCAATGGCAATGACGTATTTTCCATCGTTACTTAAATCTACAAACGACTCGGTCTCCTCTGAAATCAACGCGCAGACTTCTCCACCTTTCGTGAGAGCGCGCGTAAACCGGATATTCGCCAACACATCGAGTTTCTGTTGCTGCTCCCCGGTTGAATTTTGTGAGCCCATGGAACCCATGATATCTATTAACCCGGCCTTGTTAATTTCCCGGTTTACGACTTTTGAAGCTAACGCGATATCGCGCAATAGCTGAGACAACTCGCCACTGGCATATTGGAATTGAAACTGATTATTCTTGATGAATCGATCGAGGGCGGTGCCAATCGGCAGTGCAATTCGGGAGGCTTCCATGATTGGATCTATGATTTACGATTTTAGATTTACGATTTATAGTTTAGTCGGAACATCCCGCTAATTTTAGGCTCACAAATATAGTCTGCAATCGTTTGAAATAAAGTAAAAAGTATGAATATCTTTAAGTTTGGTGGGGCTTCGCTTAAGAATTCTGAGCGTATAAAGAATGTTGTGGACATTATCTCGTCTCATTCGAAGGATCCTTTACTCGTGGTCGTTTCGGCCATGGGCAAAACAACTGATGCGCTGGAAAAAATTGCTTCGCTGTCATCTGATCGCAAAGATTTTAAGAGGGAACTTGAAGAAATCAAAAACTACCATGTTACAATCTGCCGCGATCTATTTCAAGGAGATTACTTTGAGAACGAACTTAAAACGCAATTTTCTAATTTCAACAGCACTGCGCTCGCGCAAGGTGAAATTGACTTTGTCTATGACCAGATTGTCTCTTTTGGAGAATTGATCTCCTCTTCGATCTTAACTGCGTATTTAAAATACAGAAAATTCGAAGTGTCCTGGATAGACTCGCGACAGTACATTAAAACTGACAATACTTTTCGAGAAGGAAAAGTTGATTGGAATCTAACGCAGAAAAATATAGCGGCTCTAAAGCAAACTAAGGATCAACTCATCATCACCCAAGGTTTTATCGCCTCTACCGAAAGAAATGAAACGACCACATTGGGGCGAGAAGGTTCTGATTTCACAGCGGCCATTTACGGAAGTTGTCTCGGTGCACAGTCTGTCACTATTTGGAAAGATGTGCCGGGTGTAATGAGTGCAGACCCCAGACGCATCCCCACCGCTCTTGTGTTTGACGAATTACCCTACAAAGAGGCCGCAGAGATGACCTATTTTGGTGCGTCTGTCATCCATCCCAAAACAATAAAGCCATTGGCCAATCGACAAATTCCGCTATTGGTAAAAAGCTTTATCGACCCCACTGTTGCCGGAACCAAAATTCATGAATGCCGCGTAGACCACCTGCCTCCACTGATCGTCTTCAAGGAAAATCAATGTCTGATCTCATGTAAAGTCACCGATTACACATTTGTTGACGAAACGCAGATGACGACCATTCTAAAAGCATTGTCGGATCTCAATCTAAAAATCAACGTCATGCAAAACTCCGCGATTTCGTTTTCGTTTTGCATCGATTATAGAGAAAGCAAAGTATTGAAACTCATTGACGTGTTGAGCAAACAATTTGAAGTGTACTACAACGCCAACCTTACGCTAATAACGATCAAAAATTACGATGCGATCACTTCTTCCTCCTACCGAACGATGAAGGGAGTCATTTTGGAGCAATCGTCCAGATCCACTTTACAAGTGCTAGTGAAAATCTAGAACTACTTGATAAGGGTCAAAAGTAAGTTGTCGATCGTGCGATCGAGAATTTGAAAAACTTCTTGAAAATCATCTTCTGTCCCGTAATAGGGATCGGGAACATTGCCCCTTTTGACGGGATCAAAATCACGTATTAGTTTGACTTTTGAGCGCTCTGCTTCCGATTGCGTATAGCTTAAAATAATCTCAAGGTTGCCTTTATCCATAGCGAAAATCCAATCAAAATCAGTAAGGTCTCTTTTCGAAAGCTGCCGCCCACGGTGAACTATTTCAATACCATTCCTCAGGGCATTCTTGATTGTTCTGGGGTCTGGACTATCCCCAACATGGTAATTCGCAGTACCACAAGAATCAGCTAAAAACGTATCAGAAAGTCCCAATTTTTGTGTTTTCTGCTTGAATATTGCTTCGGCAAGTGGCGATCGGCAGATGTTTCCCAGACATACAAAGAGTACTCTCATAAACGATATTCTTGCACCAAAAATAATGGCTAGAAAAGGTTACATCGAATGTTTGGCCAGTATTTAATCTCGCATAGTACATATAGTTTATCACCTTTTGGTTAAGTCTGGCCCCTTCAAACGAGAAGGGGCTTTTCTTTTTAAAGGATTCACTAGATTTGAGGCATCTAATTTCTATTTATGGATTTCATTAAAGTAACTGAACAAAAAGAACCCTTTGTGGCATTGGTTGAATTAAACCGACCGAAGGAACTCAATGCATTAAATCATCAACTCATGACCGAATTATTGGTCGCGTTCCAACAACTGGATAAAAATGATCAGGTGCGCGTGATTGTGCTCACAGGCAATGAAAAAGCGTTTGCTGCAGGAGCTGATATCAAAGAAATGGCCGAGAAAACTGCCATTGAAATGCAACTGATGGATCGATTCGCAACATGGGATCAAATACGAAAGACAAGAAAGCCTATCATTGCAGCGGTTAGTGGATTTGCGCTAGGTGGAGGCTGCGAACTTACTATGATGTGCGATATGATCATTGCGTCTGAAACGGCCAAGTTTGGTCAGCCTGAAATTAAAATTGGTACCATCCCGGGAGCGGGTGGCACACAGCGATTGACAAAAGCCTTGGGAAAAGCGAAAGCGATGGAACTCATTTTGTCTGGCCGATTTTTATCGGCTGATGAGGCCCACTTTTATGGACTGGTGAACAAAGTTGTTCCCGTAGAAATGTATTTGTATGAAGCCCTGCAGCTAGCCAAAGAAATTGCGCAGATGTCGCCCATTGCTGTGCAACTGGCTAAAGAAGCGATCAACCGATCCTTTGAAACACAGCTGGATGAAGGACTGGCTTTTGAGCGAAAAAATTTCTACTTGACTTTTGCCTCTGAAGACCAGAAAGAAGGCATGAAGGCATTTGTAGAGAAGAGAAAGCCGGAGTATAAAGGCAAGTAAATCAATAAAAAAGATCGGGTGTTGCCCGATCTTTCTTAGTAAAGCAAGACCAAAATTACCTTACATTAAATCCAAACCCGACCGTCAATGCGTTGTATTTTTGGAAAGTATAGTCACCATGGAACGTGAGGTTGAATAATTTCAACCGCATACCTGCTGTCAAGCGTGGGCCTGAGTTGCTAACGCTAAAATCGACTGGACCTTTAATTGTTTTCCCTGAGTTGTTAATCGCATAGGTGCCTTTCATAACCAGAGAAGCAATCGTGAAGTTATACCCAAGGCCACCATAAAAAGTTAATACAGAGAGCTTTTTAGAAATCAAAGCTTGCACAGTAGTAGCGGTTGTTTCAAAATTTGCTTTTTGATCTGGCCTATTTGAATCCAAACCCACATCTAATTTAGCATTTGTATAGCCTACAAAAACAGATAAGTCGAATGGCAATCTCTTTATACTCGGAATATGCTGCTTAATATCACGCATCAATCCAAAACCAAGCATGCTTGCGCTGCCATTATCTCCTACTTTCGTGCTTGGGTAGAAGCGGAATTTTAAATCCGTTCCCTTCGGCAATCCTATTCCCAATTGCACCTTTGCGACTGGAATAAACGTACCGACTTCTTTGGCAAAATCAAGGCCTGGAGCTCCTTGTATGTTTTGACCCGGCATTGGCAAGATCGGCCCATTAGGAGGAGGCAAAGGGTCTTCTAATTGATATACTGGCACTGTTACCGAACCAAAAACGGTGGGAGCATCAACAAAAGTAGTGGCTGACGGAGATACATTTACTTGCACGTTCGTCATTTGACTATTCTCAACTTTGTGCGTTAGGTCAGAACTTGGAAAATAAATGGCTGAGGCAGTAACGGTTAAATCAAAACCAATCAACTTATATGGCTTGGCTGTATTGTACCATGCTTGTGCAAATCCAGCACCGATGGTATTAAGTGCAGGAGAAATGTAACCTTTCACCAAATCGTTGGCGTCTTGCCCACTTCCTTTTATAAGATTTTATAGATCTTGTGAAAACGACAATTGAGTGGCACTAAAGATGATAAAAGCAGTTAGGATTCGCTTCGTAAGTAAATTAGGTTTAATTTAAAATAAGTCAATTTTTAGGAATTAATTTGTACTTGCAATCCAAATGAGTCGGCTACTGTATAGTTTTTCCATCCATCTTTTAGCCGGCATCTATCGGATCGCCAGTCTTTTCAATCCGAAGGCAAGGCAATTCGTAAGCGGAAGGAAGCGGCTTTTTCTAAAATTGAAACAAACATTTACCAACAAGCATCAACGATGGGTTTGGGTTCACTGCGCTTCTTTGGGCGAATTTGAACAAGGCCGACCCGTGATGGAGTCGCTGAAGAAAAATTTTCCGGATGTAAAAATATTGCTCACATTTTTCTCTCCTTCCGGCTATGAAAACAAGAAAAACTATTCTGGAGCGGACGCTATTTTCTACCTACCCTGGGATACGGCTTCAAATGCCAAAAAGTTTGTTGAAATTGTTAACCCGGTTTTAGCCATATTTATTAAATACGAATTCTGGTATAACTATTCGGAAGCACTCAAGAAAAAATCCACTCCACTTATTTCCGCATCCTGCATCCTTCGGCCAACTCAAGCTTTTTTCAAATGGTATGGAGGCATTTTTCGAAAAACACTTCTGAATTTTGATTTCTTCTTTGCGCAGAATAAGGAAACGGTGGATCTGTTGGCTAGCCTAAACCTTCGCTCTGCACTGGCCGGAGATACACGTTTTGATCGTGTTGCAGAGATTACAAAAGGCAATAACGAAATAGAAATTGCCAAGCAGTTTAAAGGCGATCAAAAACTGCTGGTGGCAGGAAGTTGTTGGGTCGAGGACATGGATGTGTTGTATCCTTTTATCAACCTAAATGGCTACCACCTAAAATTCATTATCGCTCCCCACGAAATCTCAGAAAGCTTTATTGCAAAAATTGAAACGTCATTATCTGTAAAATCCGTTCGTTACTCGAGGGCTAAGGGGCACCTTTCTGAAGTTACCGTGCTGATTGTCGATAATATTGGGTTGCTTTCCAAACTTTATAGATATGGAGAGTTTGCTTATGTCGGTGGTGCATTTGGCGATGGCCTACATAACATACTAGAAGCAGCTTGTTATGGAGTTCCCATCTTTTTCGGAAACAAGAATTACAAAAAGTATCAGGAAGCAAACGACTTGATTATGAGAGGCGGTGCCTTTGAAATAGGTGGTTATTCAGATTTAAAGTCAAAATACGAAATGCTTCACAACCATCCCGAAAACTTTCTGTTGGCCTGCGAAGTCACCCGATCCTACGTTAAGGAGAATTTAGGAGCCACTAAAAAAATAACGGACTATTGCTCGACTATCCTTAACGAAAAATGAAAGGCTTAGTACTAAAATCTACTGGTTCATGGTATGAGGTATTGGGAGAAGATAGCATCCGAATCATGTGTCGGATGAGAGGAAAAATCCGGCTGGATGAAATCAAAGAGACCAATCCGGTGGCCGTAGGTGATTACGTGCAATTTGAAAAAGAAGACATCAATGGGGCAATCTATGAAATCCTGCCTCGCAAGAATCACCTCCTCCGCCAATCTGTAAAGAAAGCGAGTCACGCTCATGTGTTGGCGGCCAACGTGGATCAGGTCTTGTTCATTGCAACGCTAAAACAACCACGCACGTCTTTGGGTTTCATTGATCGTTTCCTCGTTTCCGCGGAAGCCTTTCGTATTCCGCAAATTATTCTTTTTAATAAGTTTGATCTATTGAATGAAGAAGACAAACAAAAACAGCACGAACTACTTTCCTTGTATCGTTCGTTGAATGTAGTTGCTCAGTCGGTTTCAGCTCTAGAAGATGATTTGGGCTTTTTACTCGAACTCCTAAAAAACAAAGTAACGTTAGTAGCAGGGCACTCGGGGGTCGGAAAGTCAACACTTTTGAATCGCCTTTCCCCCAATCTGCAGCAGACCACAAACGAGATCTCAGAATTTTCCAATAAGGGCACCCATACAACCACTTTTGCCGAAATGTTTTTGCTGGATGAGACAACTTTTGTAATCGATACGCCTGGCATAAAAGAATGGGGGTTGGTACAAATGGAACCACAAGAAATTTCAGACTATTTTCCTGAAATGAGAGAACTTCGAAATCACTGTAAGTTCGGGTCGAAGTGTTTGCATTTGGCCGAACCTGCCTGTGCGGTACTAAATGAAGTGGAAAAAGGAACGATCGCGCGCAGCCGCTATGATAGCTACAGGAGCATGGTATTGGGCGAGGATAATCGAAAATAGAGCCAAACAAATTTGACGGCCAAACTGAAATCACCCAATTTGACTGACAAGAGAAATTCATAACGTATGCGTTTTTTCAACGCTTCTACTTCTTCAATTGTCTTATTCATCTTGTTTATTTTTTCACAAACACGAAATGTTGATACCCGTTGAGGATCTCCCTTTCTAAATTGTTTTTGCGACATGGATTGGTCAACCAGCCTCCTTCTCATAAGTGGCTTAGGTGTGTAGCAAAAGTGAAAATCGCGAGCGGCCCGCACCAAAAAATCAAAATCTTCGAAAGCCAGAGAATCATCATAGCCTCCCAAGCGATCAATCACTGACTTTCTGAACAGCATTGTAGGTGGACAAATAAAATAACGTCTCACAATATCTTTGTAGACATCCCCTTGGGGTATGGACTGATGGGGATATTTTTCAGATTGAAAACCCACGAAATGCCCATCTTCAGAGATGATCTCCGCATCAGAGAAGTTCACGCCAAATTTTGTACCTGCTTTTATAAGTGCACTTACACCCTCCTCCACGCGAGTCGGCATAAGCAAATCATCTGCGGCAAGATCTACTATAAATTCACCGGTGGCATGGCTCAATGCTTTGTTCAGCGATTTGGTGTAGCCTTGATTGGTTTCGTTGATGAGGAACACCACAGATGCTTTGTCCCCGAGAAACCGAGTGATCGTTTGTGCGCTACCATCGGAACTTCCATCATCCAAAACAATTAATTGAATAAAAGGGTAGGTTTGATTGAATACCGATTGGATCGCCTCCTCAACAAATTTTTTTTGATTGTAACTTAAACAAAGAACAGAGACAAGAGGATTATTGATCATCCCATTTATTATTGCCTGTCATTGAAATCGTCAATAAGGTATTCCTATCTTTTTGTAGATGAAGTGCATCAGCCAGGCGGGGCCTATCATCAAGAATTGCACGTCTTTGAAAAATGACGGTTTCTTGCCCTCTACCTTATGTCCATAAAATTGTCCGATCCACGCAGCAACAAAAATGCCTAGGCTTACTAACCAAAGCGGAGCAATATTTAGGAGAACAAGTTGGTTGATGAAGAAAAGGCAGGCCAACGCGAATAAAAACATTCCGATTGTCAATGGGAAAGAAAGTGTGATGTAGTAGATCAAGGCCAAGGCCAAGACAACTGCAGCCCAATTGGCATACATACTTCCTTCGCCAAATGCTGAGCTTAAAACACCACTGGGTATCGAGGCGATCAATCCCATCAGGCTAAAAAAAATCAACGGCACACAAATCCAATGAATCAATTTGTTGGTGGGATTCTGATGACTGTCGCCATACTCCGAAAGAAGGTTATCTATTTTTCTCATAAAATAACTATTTACAAATCAAAGCTAAAGCAAATTAGAAAATTGTCAAGTCTTGGTTTTCACCTTGCTCCATTCCTTAAACTGCCAATGCACCACTGCGGTTGTCAGATGATTGCCTTTTGTGTCATGCACCTTTACTTCGCAAGGAACGACCACAGTGTCTTGCGTCTTTAGGGGAATCGCTATTTTCTCTTCGATCCATTCCTTGGAAATCTTGAACTCTGCGGTTGCGTCCATTTTCCCTTGATACAAATAGTTGACCTCTAATCTTTGCAAGATCATTCGATATTTTTTTTGACCCAAGGCATTCAACAACAAGAATCCGGTCGCAAACTCAGAAATGGTGGCTAACCCACAGGCGTGTAAGCCTTTGATATGATTGAAGTTACTTCTTTTGTAGGGCATCAATGTCTTTAACCGGAAGTCATCAATTTCAACAACTCGAAAACCATGCGGCTTGTTAAAGGGTACCATTCGATAGAGACCCCAGTTTAACAGCTTTAGGTAAAATGCAGAATGCTTTGCTTTTTCAAGTATTTTGGCGGTATCGAACATAAATCGTGTTTAAAGCGAAAAGTTATGAATAAAAATCAATCTGAATGACTGAAAATTGATGCTATTAAAACTTCAACACTTATTCTTACCTTGACCACATAAAAAGACACACATGAAGGAACCCAAAAGGCCAACCCTAATTCACGCGTTCATTCCCATTTTCATTCTTGTAATTCTTTTGGCAATCAACGTCATTGTTTTTGGGTCGGGAGCAACAGACGGTCCTAATCAAATAGCACTGGTCCTTGCTGCGTCTGTCGCGGGTATTGTCTCCTGGAGGTTAGGCCACTCGTGGGAAGAAATTGAAATAAGTATTGTCAAAAGTATCAGTTCAGCAATGGGCGCGATGCTGATTCTGTTAGTGATTGGTTCGCTCTCTGGCGCTTGGCTATTGAGCGGCATTGTACCTGCCATGATTTACTATGGACTTAAGATCATGAACCCTACGTTTTTCTTATTTGCGGCTTGCATTGTTTGCTGTATTGTCTCTCTTGCCACGGGCAGCTCCTGGTCAACCATTGCTACGGTGGGTATTGCCCTACTTGGCATTGGAAAAACGCTGGGAATCCATGAAGGTGTGATTGCCGGGGCGTTGATTTCGGGAGCCTATTTTGGTGATAAAATGTCACCATTGTCGGATACTACCAACTTAGCCCCAGCCATGGCGGGTACGGATTTGTTTACTCATATTCGGTATATGGTGATTACAACGGTGCCCACGCTCACCATAACACTGATCATTTTCTTTGTTTGGGGTTTTACGCTAGACACAGCCGGAGTCGTAAATACGGATGCCGTATTAACTTCTATCGACAATGCTTTCAACCTGAATCCTATTCTTTTTTTAGTGCCTGCACTTGTGTTGTTCATGATCGTTCGCAAAGTACCGGCTATTCCGGCACTTCTTGTCGGCTCCATTTTAGGTGGAATTTTTGCCATCATTTTCCAACCCCAGATTATCGCCCAGGTTTCAGGTATTACCGATGACCCCGTAAAATCATCTTTCGTAGCCGTCATGAAATCGTTAGCATTATCGATCAACATACAAACAGACAACGCGATGATCAGTGAACTGCTTTCATCTGGCGGGATGGCCGGCATGCTCAATACCATTTGGTTGATTTTGGGTGCCATGATTTTTGGTGGTGTTATGGAATCGTGTGGTTTGCTGAAACGAATCGTGGAAGAAATTATCAAATGGGCACACTCTACCGGATCTCTTGTTGCCTCGACAGCCGTCACTAGTATTTTCTTCAACTTGACGGCAGGTGATCAATACATGGCCATTGCCGTGCCGGGTAGAATGTTTGCCGACACTTATCGGAAGCGCGGCTACAAACCTGAATTGCTAAGCAGAACACTAGAAGACGCTGGCACTGTTACCTCGGTTTTAGTTCCCTGGAACACCTGCGGAGCGACACAATCAAAAGTGCTAGGCATATCAACATGGACTTATGCGCCCTATTGTTTCTTTTGTATCATCAGCCCCATGATGACCGTACTTATGGCTTACTTGAATTACAAAATCCGCAGGCTGGATGACGCACCTACCGAGTAAGACAACCATCACCAACGAGGAAATCAACGATCTCCCCTTGGGCGCTTTTGAAGGAAAAGTGTCTGTGATTACCAGCCGCGAGAAAGTTGAAAAAGCATTTGCCGAAATAAGCAAACATAAATTGGTGGGGTTCGATACGGAAACAAAGCCTGTTTTTGTTAGGGGCCACTCAAACAAAGTGGCACTGTTGCAAGTAGCACTACCCGAAAAGGTCTTCCTCGTGAGGCTCAATGAAACAGGTCTAACCCAACCCATCATTGATTTTCTGGAAAACGAATCCATTTTAAAAGCAGGCGTTGCCTTGCGCGATGATATCAAGGGACTTCAAAAACTACATCACTACCATCCTGCCGGATTTGTTGAACTCGCGCACCTCAGTAAAGAGGCTGGCCTAGAGGTGGAAAGCGTAAAAAAGTTAACAGCGCTTTTGTTGGGCTTTCGAATTTCTAAAAGTGCCCAGACCAGTAATTGGGAAGCAGACACACTCAACGAAAAACAAATCAGCTATGCCGCCACCGATGCTTGGGTGTGCCTAGAAATTTTTAAGAAACTTCATAAAAAATAACTTTATTTATCCCCTAGAAAAAGTGGTTCTTCTGTCAGCGAAGTCAGTAGGTTGTGAGCAGTTTTGGTGTAGTATATTTATCAAAAATTGCCTATAGATCTTAGTTCTGCTTTTCTCAGCCTTCTTTCCCCGATGGTGTTGGCTTTCTTATTGGGTATCATCGCTGCCCAATTGAAAAGTGATCTCAAGTTCCCTGATTCAATGTATCAATCACCAACTATTTTTTTGCTGATTGCAATTGGGTTAAAAGAAGGATACAAATTGCAGATATCTCATGGTCGCGTTTTCAACCGATGTAATGGTTGTTCGCTCTCATCATTTTCTTTGATAGGGTTCATGCACTTAATTAAAAAAATAAAAAAAATTAAGAATTTATCCCGGGTTATACCGAATTACGAATTTCAAACGTTTCTCATGTAATTTTTGAGAAGAATAAGTTACTTATCAGCATCGACATCATGAGAAAATTCTTCCTTGCCTTCCCATTGCTTCTCGGCCTTTGCAATGCGAATGGTCAAATTATTTCCGGAAAAATTGTAGATAGCCTCAAAAATGAGGCGATTGCTTTTGCGAATATCGCATTGGCAGATGGAATAAGGGGTACCACTTCCGACATTGAAGGGAACTTTAGCTTACGAGTACCTGAGAACTATAACGGCATGATTTTAATCTCACATGTGAGTTACCAGCGAGTTAGCTTACCGGTCAGCTATTTTAATAAATCAAAAACAATTCGGCTCAAGCCTAGCGAAACGGTATTAAGTGAACTTACTTTTTTTGCGGAAGAAAATCCGGCCTTTCGGATTATTCGAAACGCAGTAAAAAGTAAATCACTCCACAACCCAGATAACTTACAGAGCTATCAATACTACTCTTACAACAAATTCATCTTTCGCCCTACAGAAATGAGTGAGAAGTATAAGCGAAAATCGGACAGTCTTAGAAATACAAGCTCTGCAAAAACAAAAACTCAAAAAGACCTATTGGAATGGGACAGCCTTACAAGCAGAATGTACTTTTTCATGACTGAGTCTGTGACAGAAAAAAAGGTGATCAATCCCGACAGACAAAAGGAAACACTCATTGGGTTCAAAGCATCTGGGTTCAAAAGTCCACTTTTCGCAAATGTGGCCACCGATTACCAGCCGTTTTCCTTTTACAGCGATAATATTTCTCTCTTAGGAAAAGATTTTCTTAATCCCATCAGCAAGAACTCAGAAGACCGCTACGATTTCTACCTAACCGACACTACCTTTTTTGAAAATGATACGGTTTACGTGATTCAATATGAGCCGAGAAAAGGTAAATTGATCACAGGATTGAAGGGCATGGTTTCGATAAGCACCAACGGCTACGCAATAAAAAACATCATCGCGTCATCATCAGATTCATTAGCACTTACGGGAATTCGTATCCAACAAAACTATGAACGAATTAACGGAAAGTGGTTTCCCGTGCAACTTAACACGGATATAGATTTTTACAATTTTGGCGGATACGGAAGTCACATCGTTGCACAACATCGCAGCTTCTTGAAAGATATTCAAATCAATTTGCCGTTAGTTAAGTCTGAGTTTGGCGATATCAAAGTGGACTTATCGCCACCTTCAACTGAAGTCAATCTTGCAAACCTGGAAAAATACCGAGCTGCGCCATTGGATGCCAAAGAAAACAAGACCTACGTGATGATTGACTCGGTCATGAAAAAGTTTAGTTGGTTTGACAAAGGAATGGAAGCACTTGCCACCGCCTCGATTCCAATAGGTCCATTCGAATTGGACCTAACCCGCTTAATGCATATCAACGGATATGAAGGCTTTCGCTTGGGAGCTGGCATTTACACCAGCAATCGTTTCTCAAAGTGGATCCGAGTTGGTGGATATGCAGCATACGGATTTAAAGATGAACAATGGAAATATGGCGGTGAATTGCGCTTCAATATAAACCCTAACAAAGACTTCTCTGTTTCTCTGCAATACGTTAAAGACATCTACGAAACAGGGTATTCTAATACCAACATGCAGCGCGATTTTACAAATCCCTATACCGGCCTCCGTAGGCTGGTGAGTTCGCAATACGATCGCATTGAATCGTTCCGTGGTGAGCTATCACACCGATTATTACCTCGAATACATGCCAGTGGGTTTATTTCAAAAAACGACATTCGTCCAACCTACAACTATTCTTTGCAGCTTAATGGCGAATCCCTTTCTGTATTTAGTATTGCCGAAATCGGAGCCACCATTCGCTATGCGGGTAGTGAAAACTTCATGCAGCTCGCAGGAAAAAAAGTACTACTTGGGCGTGAGTGGCCCATGGTTTCTGTTTCTTATGCACGCAGCGTCAATTTGTTTGACGCCCAGAATTTTCAATATCAGCGTATTGATTTTTCATCGCGATTTCAATTTAAATATAGACCGAAGGGTAAAACGCGTTTATCGGTTCATGCGGGCTTCGTAGATGGAATTGCACCTTATGGCAAATTGTACAATGGGCGAGGTGCAAAAGAAGCAGAAAATATTTTTGTAGATGAATTTTTTCAAACCATGGGTCTATATGAATTTGCTACCTCTCAATACGGGTCGGTTTTCTTTAACCATAATTTTGGCAATGTTCTTTTTAATTCGCGCTACAGTAAGCCTGAATGGCTCGTTTACCACAGCGCAGGTATTGGTATGTTGGCAAATGCGAGTGCGCATGCAAGCACGTCCGTTTCGCTTCAACCATTTAACAAAGGATTTTTTGAAACAGGTACTGGTTTCAACAACTTGTTAAGATTTAAATATGCCAATATCGCTTATTTGGGTTTGGGTGCTGCCGTTTTTTACCGGCACGGAGCTTACCAGTTTGAAAAAACTTCAGATAACTTGTTTTTTAGGGCTACCTTTTCGTTCTCATTTTAAAAATACCATGTATTAATTCCTATTTTTATCGATCATAACCAACTTGTGTTTTCGCCTTTGCTAACAAAACCCCACAAATTTCTCTATGCAACTCATCATCCAAAATCTCAACAAGACCTACTCCAACGGAGTGCAAGCGCTAAAAGATATCAATTTAACCATTAACCAAGGCATGTTTGGTTTGCTTGGCCCCAATGGCGCAGGCAAATCTTCGCTAATGCGAACCATCGCCACGCTACAAGAAGCCGATAGTGGCTCGATTCAACTAGGCGACATCAACGTACTCACTCAGAAGGAAGAGGTGCGGAAAACGTTAGGCTACTTGCCACAGGAGTTTGGGGTATATCCAAAAGTCGATGCTGTGACATTGCTAGATCACTTAGCGGTGCTAAAAGGCATTGTCGATAAAAAAGAAAGAAAAGCAGTAGTAGAGGCTTTGTTGCACAAGACCAACTTATGGGCTGCCAAAGACAAAAACCTGGGTGGTTACTCAGGCGGTATGAAACAACGATTTGGAATCGCACAAGCATTGCTTGCCAATCCTAAACTAATCATTGTCGATGAGCCAACAGCTGGTCTGGATCCTGCCGAACGAAACCGCTTTTTGAATTTACTTTCTGAACTGGGTGAAAACACCATCGTCATTCTCTCGACACACATTGTAGAAGATGTAAAAGAACTATGCACCGACATGGCTATTATAAACAAAGGGCAAGTCTTGTACAAAGGCAGCCCGCTGGATGCTATTGCTGAGGTACAGGGTAAAGTGTGGAGCAAGCGAATCGCAAAAGCAGAACTCGAAGAGTACAGGAAGAATTTCACAGTGATTTCCGAGCGCTTAATCGCTGGCCGACCAGAGATCACGGTTTTGAGCGATGTTCAGCCCGACTCATCGTTTGAAAATATGCAAGCCGACTTAGAAGATGTTTACTTCTCACATGTGTTCGGTTCAAATGCCACTGAAAAAATAGTAGCCTAACCCAATACTGCTATGCTAAAAGAGATATTTTTATTCGAGTTGAGTTACCGTAAGAATCGAGCGGCCAACTATATTTATTTTGCCATCATTTTCCTCATTGCCTTTGGAGTAGTAGCCAGCCCTATTGTTAGTGTCAGCGGAGCATCCGGTCAAATCAAAGCCAACTCACCTTTTGCCATTGCCAATATTACCAACGCATTGATTTTTTCATTCATGATGATTACATCGGCCATCATGGGGGTTGCCATCGTGAGGGACTTTGATCACAACATGGAAGCACTACTGTTTAGCACGCCCATGAAAAAGATTCATTATTTACTTGGGCGCTTTGGAGGATCGTTTTTGGTATTGCTGCTTATCTTCAGTGGTATTTGGATGGGGTTAATGACCGGATTTGCTGTAGGTAAATATGTACCCTGGGAAGTAGATTGGAAAACCAAGGAAATACTTCCTTTTAATGCTTGGGCTTATTTTCAACCTTTCTTATTCTATGGGGTCAGTAATTTGTTCATTATGGGTTCACTGTTCTTTATGGCAGGCGCACTCGGAAGAAAAACAATTGTCATTTATACGCAAGGGATTATTCTACTAGTGCTGTACAGTATAGCCGCCTCGTTTCTTGAAGACGTGGAGTGGAAAGAAACAGCAGCCTTGCTTGACCCTTTTGGTTCTCAAACATTTGAGTATGTCACTCGCTATTGGACCCCGGCTGAAAAGAATACAAAGCTTGTCCCACTTGAAGGCATCATGCTATACAATCGTCTGATTTGGGTTGGTTTTGGTGCTCTCGCTTTAGTAGTCACCTACTATGGTTTCTCTTTTAACGTAGTGCGAAACTCTCTTATCAAAAGAAAACCATCCACCGTTAAGGAAAAACCTAAGAAAGTAGATGTGCAAATTCCCGTGGTGCATCAAGTTATCAATTGGAGTACCTACATCAAGCAATTCATTAGGTTATCTATTTTCAATTTTAAGATTGTGATAAAAGAAATTCCATTCTTGGCAATTCTGCTGACGGGGATGTTGCTATTAGTGGTGAACGCATTTAACATGAACCAATTGTATGGAACAAGTTCTTACCCTACCACCTATTCTATACTTGGGTTGCTAGATGGATTTACATTGTTCTTTATCATCATTGCCATTTTTTACTCCGGTGAATTAGTATGGAAAGAACGTGCGGTAAATTTCAATCTAATCCTTGATGCGATGCCGATGCCAAGTTTTGTCAGTCTGCTATCCAAATTTATGGGCATGGTACTCATTTATCTCATCATGCTGTTTGTTTTGATCATTTGTGGAGTGATCATACAGGCTTCGTATGGGTATTTCAAATTTGAGCTGCCCATTTATTTTAGCACACTTTACACCAGCACTCTAACACTACTTGTCCTTTACACGCTTTTAGCGATTTTCATTCAAGTGCTTGTGAACAATAAGTTTTTGGGTTTTGCGCTCTGCATTTTGTTTTTCATTGTGCGCGGAGTAATGGGTGAACTTGGTCTGGAGCACAACTTGTGGCGATTTGCCAGTGGAACGCTTGGAACGTTCTCGGACATGAATGTGTATGGCCACTACGTGCCTCCTTTTTCATGGTTTAAGGTGTATTGGTTTGCATTCGCCATGTTTCTTTTTGCCATTGCCGTTATTTTTTCGGTGAGAGGTTCAGAAGCAGTAATGAAGATGAGATGGAAAACGGGAAAACTTCGCTTAAACCGCTCGTTTGTCATTTTCACGTTTGCTGCTCTGGCGGTGTTCCTTTTTTCTGGATTTTACATTTACTACAACACATCCATCGTCAACAAATTTGTGAAATCGGATGACCAGGAAGACCTGCAAGAAGAATACGAACAAAAATTGAAGAAATATGATTTCGTTCCACAGCCGCGGATCATTGATACTAAACTCAAAGTTGACATCTATCCTTACTCGCGCGATTTCGAGGCCGAAGGTTACTATTGGCTAAAAAATAAAACAGACCAACCCATTTCGGACATTCACATACAACATAGCATTGACAATCAATTAATCATCAACTATGTGAAGTTCAATCGAGAGGCGAAAGTGAAGGAAAATCCGGAACAATTCCGCTATTACGTCTATGAACTGGCGAGCCCACTCAATCCAGGTGACAGTATTCAAATGAATTTCAAAGTGACATTCGATACAAAAGGATTTGAACAAGGAGCCAGCAATACCAATGTGGTTTTCAACGGTACCTTCTTCAATAATACCGCCTTCTTTCCAACCCTGGGCTACAACAGCGACTTCGAATTGGGAGATGATGACGAACGCAAAAAACGGAAGCTGAAAGAGAAGGAACGCATGATGGAGCGCAACGACCCGCGAGGATTAGCGCAAAGTTTATTTGGCGATGATGCCGATCATATTCGTTTTGAAATGCAGATCAGTACCGAAGGAGATCAGATCGCCATAGCGCCCGGCTATCTGCAAAAAGAATGGAAAGAAAATGGGCGGAACTATTTCTCCTACAAAATGGATGCCCCCATGTGCAACTTCTACTCGGTCGTTTCGGCTCGCTACGCCATCAAACGCGACAAGTGGAATGATATCAACTTAGAAATCTATTATCATCCGGGTCACGAATACAATCTGGACAAGATGATGAAAGGAATGAAAGATGCGCTGGATTATTATTCCAAAAACTTTGCTCCTTACCAATACCGTCAAGTGCGGATTATGGAGTTCCCGAGATACGAAACGTTTGCACAGTCATTTGCGAACACAATCCCCTTTTCAGAGGGCATCGGGTTCATTGCCAAAATTGACGACCCCGAAAACGATATCGACTATGTCTATTACGTAACCGCCCATGAAGTGGCACATCAATGGTGGGGTCATCAAGTGATGGAGGCTGGCGTAAAAGGAAATGCGATGCTTTCCGAAAGTATGTCGCAATACTCTGCGTTAATGGTGCTTAAACATAAATTCACTCCGGAAATTTTAGAGCGGTATTTAAAGTATGAATTAGATCGTTATTTGGGTGGACGTGCGTTTGAACGAAAGAAGGAACAACCACTAGAGTTTGTGGAAGGCCAGGGGTATATTCACTACCAAAAAGCCTCACTCATTTTCTTTGCTTTGCAAGATTACATTGGAGAAGATAGTGTTAATGCAGCGTTTAGAAGATACAATGCCACCTGGAGGTTTAAAGATGCGCCCTACCCTACTTCCGCAGACTTGCTAAAAGAAATCAAAAAAGTAACTCCGGATAGTTTGCAAAGTGTCATTCACGATATGTTTGAAACCATCACACTCTTTGAGAACAAAACAATAGAAGCCACCTACGTGGAAAAAGCCAAAGATCAATTTGAAGTGACGTTAAAAGTGTCAGCCGAAAAAATGAGAGCTGATAGCACCGGACTGGAGTCATCCATTGCCATTAATGACTGGATCGATATAGGTGTATATGGAAAGAATAAAGCCGGGAAAGACAGCCTGCTGTATCTAAAAAAACACAAAATCACGCAAAAGGAAAATACGTTTACGATCACCGTGAAGGACAAGCCACGAAAAGCAGGCATTGACCCTTTGCATAAGTTGATTGATAGACATTCGGATGACAACACGAAAGGCCTTGTGAAGAAATAGAAGGGAAGCGATAAGAACAAGAAGTCGGAAAGTCCGGAAGTCGGAAAGCCCGAGTAACGGACTTTCCGACTTTTTTTACTTTCCGACTATAATAATTCCTAACACTCATTAGGAAACAATTTCTTAACTTTCGCCTTCATTTTAAAAGCACGTTATGCATTCTTCTAAAATTGTAGGTGTGGGGCATCATGTTCCTGAGACAGTTATCACCAATCAGTTCCTCACGACCATCATGGACACCACTGATGAATGGATCGTTGAGCGAACCGGCATTAAAGAAAGAAGATGGATCGACCCAGCAAAAGATACCGTGGCCAACATGGCCGCTAAGGCTTCAAGGATTGCCTTGCAAAGAGCCAAACTCACAGAAAAAGACGTTGATTTTATTGTTTTCGCAACCATCACCCCAGACTACTTTTTTCCGGGATCGGGCGTCTTGCTTCAGCGCGAACTTGGGTTAGACGGAAGTATTGGGGCCATTGACATACGCAATGCCTGTTCAGGATTCATCTATGCTCTTTCTGTTGCCGATCAGTTCATTAAAACGGGAATGTATAAAACTATTCTGGTTGTTGGAGCCGAAATACAGTCTACAGCAATAGATGCAACTACCCGAGGCCGAAACACTGCCGTGATTTTTGCTGATGGCGCAGGAGCGGCTGTTTTGCAACGGTCTGACAATCCCGGAATACTTTCTACTCATTTGCATTCAGATGGCAATTTTGCAGAAGAGCTGTACGTAAGAGATCCTGGAAGTAGCCGCGCAAGAGAGGAAAGGCAGCCAGAGCAAATACTTGACACGACACACTATAAAGTGGTCATGAATGGAAGTCTCGTTTTCAAACATGCTGTAGTTCGTTTCCTGGAAGTAATCCAGGAAGCACTGGCAGCGAACAAAATGAGCAAAGAAGATATCACGTTGCTTATACCCCACCAAGCAAATCTTCGTATCAGTCAATTCATCCAACACAAATTGGAGTTTTCCGATGATCGGGTGTACAACAATATCATGAGGTATGGTAATACGACAGCTGCTTCTATTACGATCGCATTGAGCGAGGCTTGGGGTGAGGGAAAGATCAAAGAAAATGACGTACTTTGTTTGGCCGCCTTTGGAAGTGGTTTTACGTGGGCCTCCGCATTGATTCGGTGGTAAACAGGTGGGCCTTTCGAAATTTGCTAAACAGATTTTGAGTGTTGAGCACAAATTTTTGAACGACATAAAATGAAAACCGATTCGTATAATCCAAGTCCGCTAGAAGTTGATATGGCCAATGCACTTTTTATCGTTCAAAAGGAGATAGAAAAGCATTTGCAAAACAACCAGATCGTGCACGTGGAGACCAACATCAAGCGCGATAATCCGATGGTAACGTTCAATTTGTTAGACAAGGACGGAGATCCACATGAGATCGTAGTACGGATTGTTCAACTACCCGACAAGTTCTAGTTTTCTAGGAAAGAATGTGCCAACTGGAGGAGGCCGAAGAAACTGGCTTGCACAATGTACAATGGCAACGCCAGGCGATTTTTTGACTCTACTTTAAGCCAATAGTAGGCACTGAGCATCACGCCCGAAGTAATCAACCATCCTACGTAGTTCTGAAGAGGTACTGCGCCCTGCTCCCAACTCCAAAAATCATATCGGATTGCAATCGGCTCAATCAGCCAATCCATAAACACAGCCAAACATGAGCCGATGATAATCTTAGATATTATTGGTATAGCTACACGATCTAGGACAGTAGCTACGCTGTAGATAATCAGCATCCAATTAAGTCCAATAACGATGGGTACGTTAAAAAGCTTTATACCAAGCGTGTTCCCATATGAGTAACTACCAAACAAAAAGCCAAAGTTTACACCTAGGTACTCTACAAAAAATCCGAGCGAAAAGGTGAACCCGAAAAAATAGACCAATGGCTTTAGTGCGGTAGTATGATGGCGCCAAAGCAAGAAAGCGGATAGTATCAAATTGTATGGCGTGAGCAACATGAACTGGCTGCTGTATGGCGACAACAGTCCGCAAAATCCAACGAAATGAAACACGATCAGAACGACAAACGAATAGGTGTAGTTGGCATTTTTCATGGGCAGCGAGTGTATTCAATAAACGTTAAGAACACACTTCAAAAGTGAAAGTTTTGAAGATTTTTTCATAAACTTACCGGGTAAACATCAACTATCTTACCTGATGAACCATTGTGCACGGTTATTTATCCATGAAAATCGGGTGAAATATAATGGGCATGTTGGTTATTTCTTTCTGTTGATCACACTGCTTTATCTCGTTTCGAGTATGCTGGATGTGCCACTCACTGAGTTTATGAAATCTACGAGCAAGGCTGCCAACTTGACACCGCCAAAAGCCGGAAGTGGACAGGTACTATGATTAAAAATACACTTCTAATCCTGTACAGAAATCAAGAGAAACAAAAGTTAGTCTCTTTGATAAATATAATAGGACTAGCGATAGCTTTATCTTGCCTTATTCTGACTATCGTTTTTCTTAAAAATGAGTTGAGCTATGATCGATGGAATCCAAATATTAATAAACTTTATCGGCTGACGCGAAGTTACTGGTCTCTAGATGGAAGCCGAAGTATGCACCTCGGTCATATTAGCGCTCCTTTTGCACCTTTCTTAATGGGGTCATTACCAGAGATTGAGAAGATTGGCCGTATTGTACAATATGAAACCCTCTTATCCGCAGATGGACCTGACCGTCAGAATTGGCTTGAAACAAGTGTTTACATGGTTGACCCAGAAATACTGGAGTTGTTTAGTATTTCTTTTATTGCGGGCAATAGACAGAAGGCATTAAATGAACCTTTCAAGATAATTTTATCTGAAAATTCCGCCCTTAAGTTGTTTAAAGGTGATAGCCCTATTGGGAAGAAAGTTTTGTTAAGGGATAAATTTCAATTGGAGGTTACCGGGGTGTATAAGCCTCTTCCTTCCAATTCACATTGGCATGCAGACTATTTGATTTCATTTAGTACACTCAATGATAATTCGGTGTACGGTAGAGAGTATCTCGATGGAGAGTGGGAGTCGGATTCGTTTGCAACCTATCTTTTGGCAAATGAAAATTTAGACATATCGGAATTCGAGGCGAAGGTTAATATTTTTATTGACAAAAACCTAGGATCAATTGTTCCCAATGGTTTTGATAAAGCCTCGCAATGGACGAGGTTACATTTGCAAAGAGTTCGCGACATCCATCTACATTCCAACTTAGACTCAGAATTCGAACCTAACGCGAAAATTTCGACACTATATCTGACCGGCACTATTGCTGGATTGATATTAATGATGGCCGTGTTCAACTATGTAAATATTTCTATCGCTATGTCCTCGAGCAGATTGAAAGAGGTAGGCGTTAAAAAAATACTAGGTGCATTAAAACCACAACTTATTCGACAGTTTTTAATGGAGTCTGTTCTGTTTTCAATACTATCACTTTTGCTAGCTTTTCTAATTGCAATCCTTTTACAGGGATGGGTCATTAGTAATATCTATCCGAACATTACTTGGCTTAATATTTTGGAAACACTACCAATCATATTGTTCGTAACAATAGCTATCGCTTTACTGGCAGGAATTTATCCAGCATTATTGATTAGTTTTTTCAAGCCTGTGGGCATTATTAAAGGGCAACTAGGATCCTCAGGGGGCAAGTTTTTGATCCGAAAGATTTTAACGACAACCCAGTTTAGTGTAGCCATAACCTTGATTGTTCTGACCGTTCATGTCGCTGGCCAGTTTGATTTTTTGAATAATTCAGAACTAGGCTATAGTAAGGATAATATCGTTATAATCCCGAATGACTATACCTTAAACAAAAAAAGTAAGTATGAAGAATTCTACAATACACTCGTAGGTAGTGGTCACATAAAGGATTTAACGCGATCATCGCATATTCCAACAGGACGACTTATCGATATAATGGACGCTTCCGCTGAAATCGGTGATACTCTTATGCCCACAAAAGTTAAACTTAAGTATGTATGCATTGACAACCGCTTCTTTGATACTTATGAAATCAAATTCGCTGAGGGGCGTAATTTTTCATCAGATATTCCTACGGATATTGCTGAAGGTTTCGTCCTTAATGAAGCGGCTATCAAAGCTATTGGCTGGAAAACACCACAAATCGCTCTCAACAAAAGAATAAACTATGGCGAGATAAAAGGAAGGGTAATTGGGGTAGTTGAAGATTTTCACTTTGAATCGCTTCATCAAGTCGTTAGTCCAACCATTTTTTTTATTAGTGAACAACCCTTCTATGGTAACATATCACTTAAAATTGTTGGCAATCCAACTGAGGCAATCCAATTTATTCGCGACAAATGGGCAACCCTAGGTACTAGCTATCCTTTTGCCTCTCAATTTCTAAAGAATAAATATGAAAGTCTCTATCAAATTGAAAAAATTGAATTAAAAGTATTCGGATTTCTTACTTTTATTTCCATCGTTCTATCTGCTATTGGGCTACTTGGATTGACGATTTCCTCAACAAATCAAAAAACAAAAGAAATAGGCATCCGTAAGGTTCATGGAGCTAGACCAATAAATATCATATATTTTGTCACTAAAGAACCATTTTATCTTCTTTTACTATCCTTTTCAATAGCTTTTGCATCGTCTTGGTATATTCTGAAGCTTTGGCTTGAGGCTTTTCCGTTCAAAATTCAGCTACAATTAGATGTTTTTGCAGTGGCTGCAATTTTTGTTTCGGTGTTATCGATAGGTATTGTAATAATTCAAACTTGGAAAGTTATTCACGTAAACCCTGCAAGAACTTTGCGAAATGAATGACACATATTTCTAATATTTTGTTTTCTTAATGGTAAAAAAGTGAAAGCCGAAAACCTTAAACAGAGTAGGCACAATTGATACCTGATTATGAGCCTAACAGATCGTCCATTCCATGTCGGACTGCTAGTTCTGCTACTATCTATTTCATGAACTCTGCGATCAATCGATGAAAATGATGAGTGCCCATCTCTCTAGTTACTGAATAGCGGCCATGATTGTAAAAGCGAGACCGAATACCTTTTTGTACGTTCTGTACAATTTCCTCATCCTCCAGTTCAACTTTGTGCAAGTCTGCCCCGGCACCCTGCCTCTGCTTACTTTCATCCCAAACAAAAGTTAAAAAAGAGACCTTCGTTTTTTTGTTTGAAATAGGTTGAATAATATTTACCGACAATCCCCAAGGATAAAAATTAAACATCATGTTGGGAAACACCCAGAAATAATAGCCTGCCACATTCTTCCCATAGTCTGGTGATGTCGGAGGCAAATCAAAATTAAATCCATCGGGCTTTCCAATTCCTAACTGCAAACTTGAATAGGGAAAAAGTTCCACCGAATAATTTCCATAGTCAATTACAGAATTCAGCCCTGCATGCACAAAGGGAATGTGAAACCCTTCTAAATAATTTTCGCAATACAAGGCCCAGTGCGCATCAATCAGATAATCCTTTGAGAGTTCAGGATGAAAAACAAATTCATTCAATGGCATCCACGAAACCCGGTCAGCCATTTGTTTGAAAAATAAATCGGCATCAGCCTTTTTGTCAAGTGACGCAAACAAAAGTTTACCCCATTGATGAATCGGTAGATTTACCAGATCGTCAGCTGTTGTTGGGAAATTTTTTACTTCTTTGAACTCCGGCATAGAACTGAACTTTCCATTCAAATCAAATCTTCTTCCATGATAGCGGCATCGGAGATCATTTACTTTGCATGGTTTGTCTACAATCAGATTGCCGCGGTGTGTACACACATTGGATAGGCAGTGTAAGTCGCCACTTTTATCTCGCGAAAGTAAAAGAGGCTCGTTCAAAAATTCCTGAAGCAAGCTTACCGGAGTCACCCACCCGTTGTCTTTTACCTGGTCAGCATCGCCAACAAAATGCCAGCTATTCGAAAATATCTTTTCTTTTGACTCTCTGAAAAAGTGTGGATCAAGATAAAAATCCGTGGAAATGGTTTTTGCTTGTGCTATATCTGGATGAATATCGAAGGTTGCCATTTGAAAAACTTTAAATCATTGAAAACTATCTATTTTACCACCTGATGTTCTTGAAAGCCGTCTAGAATTCAAAGGCATCTGACCGCTCCAAGCGGTCTGACGCCTACATCCTAGGTAACATCACTTACCAACCCAATTAACAAAAAAGCCATACGAATCGTATGGCTCTTCACTATTCTACTTAAAAAAAATTCTATACATATTGGTTCAGCATAACAGGCATCACCAACATTAAAATATCTTCGTTCTTATCTTTTTCAGAAGGTGTAATAACCCCTGCCTTATTCGGTGCTGACATATTTAACTTAATCTGATCAGCGGTAGCATTGCTTAGCATCTCGATCAAGAACTTTGCATTGAAACCAATCTCGATGTCTTCTCCTTCATGCTCACAAGAGAGACGCTCATTGGCCTCATTGGAGAAATCTAAATCCTCTGCAGAAACAACCAACTCGCTGCCAGTTATCTTCAATCTTACTTGATGGGTTGTCTTGTTGGCATAGATTGAAATACGTCTTAAAGATCCTAGTAAATCCATCCGACTGATCGTCATCTTAATCGGATTGGAAGCTGGGATTACATTTTCATAGTCGGGGAAACGCTCGTCAATCAATCGGCAGATCATGCGGATGTTTCCGAATTTGAAAAACGCATTCGACAGATTAAAATCAATGCTTACATCGGTATTTTCGGACGGAAGTGTTGCCTTCAATAAGTTCAACGCTTTACGTGGAATAATGATAGCGCTTCCGTTATCCGATTTGATATCGGTTCTGCGGTAGCGAACCAAGCGATGACCATCGGTAGCTACAAACGTGGTATTCTTTTCTCCCAGATTTACATACACACCAGTCATAGCCGGACGAAGTTCATCGCTGCTTGTAGCAAAAATGGTGTTGTTCACAGCCTTTGCCAATACTTCTGAAGAAATGGCTGCGGAAAAATCATTGGATACCGCTGGCACTTTAGGGAAATCGGTGGCATTCTCGCCTGCCAGCTTATAACGCCCGTTATCTGAACTAATTTCGATGCTGTACGATGCAGCGTCTATTGAAAAAGTGACAGGTTGATCAGGTAGATTCTTTAATGTATCTAATAATATCCTAGCGGGCACTGCAATGCTTCCCTTCTCTTTTGACTCTACCGTGATCTCGGTGATCATCGATGTTTGCAAATCAGAAGCTGTGACCGTCAGATTGCTCTTGTCTATTTCGAACAAAAAATTCTCAAGGATTGGAACAACCGGATTGGAGGTGATTACCCCATTGATATTAGAAAGCTGCTTGAGCAGGTAGCTGGAATTTACAATGAACTTCATCAGAATCAGTGGTTTGTGTTTATAAAGGGCTGTAAAGTTAGAAAGAAAAACCAATCCTAAAAATGGGATCTTAAGTATCTTATCTGTACCAACTCGCTGACAGCGAGGTTACTTCACCGCAAAGAAATCTCGTCCTCTCGACACAGCCGCAGCAGCCCGTGGCGAAAGCAAAACGGTCTCCGACTGGTTCATTTTACCCGCGACCAAACCGTTTCCCTTTTGAGGTGGGTAAATTTTCAACTCAAAACTCCTTTTCGAGATATCCTGAATGACGAGTTCTACGATCGGAGATCCGTTCAGCACGCTATCATAGCGGGCGCTTTCGGTTTTTGATAGTATCTGTTCAGCCCGAAGTTTGAAAAGTGACTCCAGAAAACCACTCAACTTGGTCGTATCTGCTACCGATACCTCTGCAATACTAAAAAGATTGTTTACCAGCGTAACCGAAAAATCCTGACTGGCTTGTTGTGGAAAATGGACTTTCAACTCTTTGAAGTTCTGCCAATTGAAGTTAAAAATTCCCTTGTCCCTCCACCCTGATTCGCCCAACTCAAAAATCGAAGCGACATACACGCGGTATCCGGGAATGGTGACCAGATAAATCTCCTCTTCGCCTGCTAGCTGATAATAGGTCTCCGTTTTTTCTTCGTTGCCACACACTAAGTATTCCTTATTGAGGGTCTCACCCTCTGAAAGCAAAACACGGACACCATCCCGTGACATTTTTTTCGATACCGAATCCCTTTGGGCACCGGTTAGTTTACGTTTTGGCTGCGTTTGTACAACGGTGGCAAAAAGCACGGTAATTAATTGGCGATCGGCATCATAAGCAGTATTAACCTTCCATTTAACTCCATCAAACTTCAACTCTACTGTTCCCCTTTGTGAAGTCAGGGCTACCCGATCTATTCGATCTTGATTAACAACTTCAAAAATAGTTTTATCAATGCCCGAACTATCGCGATTGCCAAAATAAAACATGACACTTGCCAGCACTGATAAGCCAATCAACGAAATCAATAGTTTAACATTTCTAGGCATTCCGCTGCTCATTTAAATTGTCCATATCGTTTCTGGCGCACGTAGGTCAACATAAGCCCAATCAAAATCAAGACGATCAAGGGCAACACAATATTTATTACCTGCCAGTAAAGCCGGTTGTTGCGAATCTTTTCCTTATCCAGCGGCCTGATCTTCACATCTTTATTCCTCGCTTTGATTAACCCATTCTCATCCGTCAGGTATGCCATCATATTCAGCAAAATATCCTGATTGGCAAAGGTGTACTTCGAAAAAGGATCGTAGCCGAGAGCCATTGGTTTGTTTTCACGCGGATTAATATCATTCCGTGCTATATCACCATCCGCGATGACAATTATTTTGGTAGAAACGCTTTGCTCTTTAAATCCGGCAGCATCTAATCCGGGTGGCGCAAACCGATTTTTATACAAGGAAGTAAAGCTTCCTTCAAGCAGATAAGCAATAGGAATCTTACCACCTTGAAAGTTCTCTTCCCTTATTTGTCTTCGTAAATCATTCACCCCAACTTTGACCGGAGCTGTTAACTTTCTCGAATACGGAGACGAATACATCAGCGGAAACTTTCTAACTCCCGTGGCTTTTACGGTATCAATACTACTTACAAATTTTGTTTGAGTAGCATCCAGATTGCGAGTAATCGGATGCTCGGCATATTGATTAATCAATGGAAAAAAAGGCCAATCCAATTGCATCATTTGTGGACGATTGCCTGCGTTCCCCACAATGATTGGGTACTTTCCTGAGACACGATCTTGAACCAAGTCCGCATTGATTCGAACGCCATACTTAAACAACTGATCTTCCAGGTTTAGTTCATACGGAAAAGCAAAGTAATTTTCGCTGGACGCGCTATCCATACTGGCATCCAACCGATCGAGCAAAAACAGTATTTTGCCACCGCGCATCAGATAATGATCAAGCTTGTATTTGTCAGTCTCAGAAAACTCAGAACGAGGTTTTGCAATAATCAATGCTTGATAATCGGGAACCGTGTTTTTGTTCGACAAATTCAATTGGAAAACATCGTATTGCCCTGAAAGAGCGCTATTGAAACTGGCTATTTGCAAACTATCCAATTCTCCATGCCCCTTTACAAGCGCTATTTTTTTGCGTTGCGTGTTTGCCAATTTGTAAATAGTATTGGCAAGTTCAAATTCAACATTTTCTATGGATTGATTCAACGTCTCTTGAGCCCCTTGTGTGCGGCTGCCTTTCAACAACATCACGCCCGTTTCAAATCCACCAGTTGACACAAGTGCGCCCGGAAAAACAAATTTCTCAATCCGCTGCCCGTCTTTTGTGTCAATCACATTCATCGCACTGATTCCCTTTGCAGCAAGGTCACTCATAAACTCATTGCGTGCCTTCTCACCTACCGCCTGATTTGGATCCGTGAAAACAAAATTGATTTTGTTGTTAGAATAAATACGAAATTCATCCAACGTTTCCTTGATCGACTTTTGAAACCGCTTAAACCCCGGATTTAAGTCGCCCTCCAAAAAAACCTCCACGAATATATCATCCTCTAGCTTCTTTAAAAGCTCTTTCGTTTCGGGTTTAATGGTATACCTCTTTTCTTCGGTGAGATCAATGCGGGAAAAATAAAACTGCCCTAACCCATTTATTAGCAAAACGAACACAATGCTATTTGCCACCAAAAGCAAATCCCCCACTTTTTTACTTTGCTTCCAGTTTACCATAGTCTGCTACCCAAAACAACTTTCGTAAATAGTAACAGCAACCCTGCGGTACTTAGCGAATAGATAATGTCTCTTGTGTCAATTAATCCTTTGCCGAGCGACTCATAGTGATAAAGAATACCAAATTGTTTCACCAGCAGGGCCTGGCTTCCGGCAAAAGATGAAAGTGAATCAAATCCGGTATACATAAGAAAACAGAAAAAGGCAGCCAGTAAAAACGCAACGATTTGATTATTTGAAAGCGTAGACGTAAAAATTCCAATCGCACAAAAAATGGCCGCCAAAAACAGCAGCCCCACATAAGAACCAACTACTGCTGCCGTATCAATGTTTCCAACAGGATTACCCAACTCAACAATTGAGAAATAATAAATCAAGGTGGGCAGCAAAGCAACCACTACCAACGCAAAAGCAGCAAAAAACTTACCCAATACAATATCCCAATCCGTCAGTGGCTTTGTCAGCAGCAACTCGAGTGTACCGAGCTTTCTTTCTTCTGCAAAACTTTTCATGGTGATGGCTGGAATCAGGAAGATAAAAACATAAGGTGCCATTGAAAACAATGTATCTAAATCGGCATATCCGTAATCAAGAACTGAGGTCTCTGGAAACACCCAAATCAACAGCCCCATCGCAGTTAGAAAGATGCCAATCACCAAATAGGCAATGAGCGAATGGAGGAAGCCGTTGAATTCTTTTTTGAAAACGTGAATCATATCGCAGCGGAAGTAATCGTTAATGATCGAAAGATATCTTCCAACGTGTTTTCCTCCACCTTGAATGAAAGCAATGCCTGGTTACGATCCGTTGATAAACGAAAAATGGCGGCTCGAACTTCATCACTCCGTTGAGTCGTTATCCGACAGAGGTGTTTATCCATTTCAACCTTTTCTACTCCAGAAATAGACTCAATAGCAGAAAGAGGTGCTGCGCCATCCCACTCTACCACTAAAACCACTTGTTCCTTTTTTCCCGAGAGCAAATTCTTTAAAAGATCATCGGCCACAATTTTTCCTTGATGGATCACGATCACCCGATCACACAATGCTTGCACTTCTTGCATAATGTGTGTGGATAAAATAACCGTCTTTTGTTCGCTTATCTGCTTGATGAGTTTTCTGATTTCTAAGATCTGATTCGGATCCAACCCCGAGGTGGGTTCATCTAAAATTAATACTTGCGGATTGTGAATTAATGCTTGCGCCAGGCCCACTCGCTGCCGGTACCCTTTGGAAAGCGACTCAATCCTTTTATTTTGTTCCTTGGTCAACCCACACAACTCGATCATCTCTCCCACGCGCTTTACTGTTTCCTTTTTTGTTAGCCCATAAACAGACGCCACAAACTGCAAGTATTCGTGCACGTACATTTCCAGATAAAGAGGGTTGTGTTCCGGAAGGTATCCGATGATCCTCTTAACAGCCATCGGCTGCTCCACTACATTCAGCCCATTGATGGTTATACTTCCTGATGTGGGCGGTAAGTAGCTGGTGGCCATCTTCATGGTAGTCGATTTGCCTGCTCCATTGGGTCCTAAAAAGCCAACAATCTCACCCTGCTGTACAGAAAAAGAAATGTTGTCTACAGCCAATTGTTGGCCATATTGCTTGGAAAGGTTGGTTACGGTCAGTGACATTTTAAACGCCTGCAAAAATAGTTTAAAAGTTGACTTGTTACCCACGTATTAGTTGGCCTATTAATTGCCATTGTACGTTCGACTGAATATGCTCAAATTTGTCAACCAATATAGATCATAAATGAAACGCCTACTCATCACCTTCATTGCTTTAGCTGTTACCCAATTTGCCCATGCTCAAAGTGGCTATCGAATTGATTTTAAGATAAAAAACTGGAAAGACACCACCGTTTATCTAGGGAGCTATTATGGAGAAAACACCGTTTTACGCGATACGGCAAAGAGCAAGGCGGGTTCTTTTCATTTTGATGGAAAGACTGCGTTGCCAGAAGGCGCCTACTATCTTGTATTAGGAAAAAACAAGCTATTTGACTTTGTCGTGGGGAAGAACAAGTTTTTCACCATCGAAACCACAGCAAATGCAGCAGATCCGTTGAAAATTGAAGATTATATCAAGACCCTTGTTGTAAAAAACGATGAGGACAACAAACTTTTTTTTGATAACCTTCACTTCATTGGGACGCAAAGCCTTGAAGCCGAACCTTTGGTTAAAGTATTGAAAGACAGCACACTGACAGAAGATCAAAAGAAAGATGCTCGTGCATCCTTCTCCAAAATCAATGATCGCGTGATGGCCTATCAAAATGAGTTGATTGAAAAGAATCCAACGACTCTAACGGCACGTCTACTAAAAGTGACCAAACAAATCGAAGTTCCTAATCCGCCAAAAAAAGCAGATGGGTCGATTGACTCTACCTACCAGTTGAAGTACTATCGCCAACACTTTTTTGACAATCTGGATTTGGCAGACGAAGCCATGATCCGACTCCCACGGCCATTCTATCAAGAAAAAGTAAAGGAGTATTTGGAGAAATTATTTGTTCCAACGCCAGATAGTGTGATGAAGGCGATAAGTGGCATTGTAGAAAAAGCCAAGAAAAACCAGGATACCTATAAGTACATGGTTTTCAACCTGATGGTAATGTACCAAGCTCCGGAGATTATGGGTTTGGACGAAGTTTTCGTGCGGCTGAACGATACTTACTGGGCTTCCGGTGAAATGAATTTTTGGGCTGCAGCCTCGATAAAGAAGAGCATGAAAGACTATGCTGATAAGATTCGTACGAGTATGATCGGGCGCACAGGAGCTAACCTCATCATGCAAGATCAAAACCTACAGCCCCGGTCGATGTACGACATCAAAAACAAGTATACCATCCTTTTCATTTTTGATCCGGATTGTGGCCACTGCCGAGAAGAGACACCCAAACTGGTAGAATTTTACAACAAGAGTAAGGCGCAGTACAACTTTGAAGTGTATGCCGTATCCTCGGACACCAGTATGTTAAAGATGAAAAATTTTATGAAAGAATTTAAAACTCCATGGATTACGGTAAATGGCCCACGAACGTACTTAAAGGAGCCTTACTCAAAACTGTATCATTCGGAAACAACGCCTACCATCTATATCTTAGATGACAAGAAAAAAATTATTGCTAAGAAACTGCCAGTCAACAAACTAGACGATTTTCTCTCAAAGCAACAGAAATTTGAAAAGATGAAGAAAAGTCAGCCAGTCAAGGGTTCCTGATTTGATCTTCAAGACGCAAATCCGGTCTTTCATTACACTATTTTACATCTTTCACTCCACTCAGTGCAACTATTTGTCCTTTTGAGAGTATCTAATACAATAAATTCCTCCGCATGGCACTAATGGATGCCCTATTCGGCAAAAAAAAGAAAGAATTCAAAGCTTCTTGTCAAATTACTAAGGAGCCTCTTGAAAAAGGGTACGGTTACTTACTCACTACCGCTCAGGTAGTTAGTTCAAAACGCTACTGGGATTTGATCATGACCGAGCCCGAAACCATGTCGTACACTATTTCGCACTTTAAAAATCAAACGAGTGGAACTCAAATGCGAAACATGATCTTTGAAAAGTATGCAACCATTGCAAAGCCCTGGATCGTGTCTGATTCAGTTATAAACTATTTTGAAGTAGATAAACTAACAGCAAAAGATTTGGCAAAAAAATGGTGGGAAAGCGAGGGAACCTTTACTCCTGCCACCACAGGTCCTGCAGCTCAGCATTTGGAAGAAGCTATATTTTCTAGTGTCAAAGACTATGCCGTGCAAGAGGCAGGGCGCGGAAAAGTGAAACTCGCAAGCTAATTTTTCCGCTCAATGGTGAACTTAACTAACTCTCTTAGAGAATTTCGATACGTAGAATCGGGTAGTTCTTTTAGCAATTCCAAGGCCTCCGCATAGTACCTGTTCATCGCTTCTTTTGCGTACTCGATTCCTCCCGACTTCTTTACAAATTCGATCACTTCTTTGACCTTTTTTGGCTTCTCACTTTCATTTTTTACAATAGAGATGATTTTTCGTTTTTCTAGCCAACCCGCTTTTGACAGAGCATAAATGAGGGGAAGTGTCATCTTTTTTTCTTTGATGTCGATGCCTAGTGGTTTACCGATTTCATCCTCCCCGTAGTCAAAAAGATCGTCCTTTATCTGAAAAGCCATTCCCACTTTTTCACCAAAAAATTTCATTTTCCCCACCATTTCAGGGGTAGAATTTACTGAGCTCGCTCCTATTGCACAGCACGATGCTATTAACGAAGCTGTTTTTTTTCTAATAATATCGAAGTAAACTTCCTCCGAAATATCCAGCCGTCTGGCTCTCTCCATTTGCATTAGCTCCCCTTCGCTCATCTCCTTAACCGCCTCAGTACATATCCCTAAAAGATCATAGTCTTTATGTTCCAAAGCGAGGAATAGGCCTCTCGTCAAAAGAAAATCTCCCACCAACACAGCGATCTTATTCTTCCAAAGCGCATTGACTGAAAAAAAACCTCTTCGATAATTCGAGTTATCTACCACATCATCGTGAACCAAACTTGCCGTATGAACCAATTCAATGAGCGAAGCGGCTCGATAAGATGATTCATTAATTGTCCCGCAAGAACCTGCACTCAAAAAGACAAAAAGCGGACGCATTTGCTTCCCTTTTCGCTTGACAATATAAGTCATGATTTTGTCCAGCAACAAAACGTTCGTTTTCATAGACGCCCGAAACTTATGTTCGAATTCTTCCATTTCAACGGCAACGGGTGCCTTAATGTGGTCGAGGTGCAAAGACATTAGCACAATATTACAGAAAAGTAGATAGTAGACGATCATGGTTTTTAAATGCCATCAATAAAAAGAACTAAGGTGGGTGGTAAGGAATGGACAATTCACTATTTTCGAGGCAATGTTGTATATCAATAAGTATTGGGAACAAGTCATATTCATCATATCGGTGATCATTGTGACATTTATTGTCTCCCGAATTTTACGGTTTTTGGTAGGCCGTTTTTTTAGAGCTGCGGCTCGCAAGCTGAAAGTGGATCCTACCCGCTATAACTTTTTTAAGAATGCTGTTGACTTTATACTTTTCTTCGTAGCGGTAGTGGTAATTTTCAGATCCATCCCAGCCCTGCACACGGCAGGCACAACGTTGCTAACAGGTGCGGGGGTTTTGGCTGCGATTGTTGGCTTCGCCTCGCAAGCTGCCTTCTCTAACATCATAAGTGGGTTTTTCCTGGTGATCTTTAAGCCTTTTAGTGTAGGTGACCGAGTTAGAATTGGGCAACTCTACACGGGCGATGTGGAAGACATTAATTTGAGGCACACCACCATCAAAGACTTCGAAAACAGAAGGGTGATCATTCCCAATAGTGTGATTAGCAATGAAACCATTATTAACTCCACAATAACTGACGAAAAAACCTGCATGTTTGTGGAAGTTGCCATTTCCCTTTCCTCGAACATTGATCAAGCGATCAAGATCATTCAGGACGAAGCCGTGAGACACCGTTACTATATTGACAACCGAACGGATACTGAAAAGGCACGTGGCGAACACCCTGTTATGGTGCGCGTGATGACTTTCTTGGATTCTGGCATACATTTAAGAGCTTCGGTTTGGGCCAAAGACCCTACTGATGGGTTTGACTTAAAATGCGATCTAAATAAGTCGATCAAAGAACGCTTTGACGCGGCTGGCATCACCATGGCCAACCTGCATCACCTGCTGGTGATGAAAAATTTATAGCGTATGGCCAGAAAAAAGAAACTTGTTCCCCATTCGAATGATCCTCGCCCAAGCGACAGCAAAGTAATTCTTGAGCTCATACAGTATGATGAGAAAGAGTACAGCATGTACCAGGATTTGCCGATTACAGAACTCATCGCGCACATCAAACTAAACCACGTCAATTGGATAAACCTAGATGGCCTTCATGAAAAGTCAATTGTTCAAAAAATAGCCGATCACTTTTGCCTTCACAGCTTGTTGGTTGAGGACATCACCAGCGATCACCAACCGAAAGCGGAAGAATATGATGACTTTTTATTTTTGACGTTAAAGATGCTTTATCGAATTGACGAAGGTAAAATCGACTACGAGCAAATAAGTTTTGTGCTGGGTAAAGATTACTTACTATCATTTCAAGAGAAAGAAGGAGACCTATTTGGACTATTAAGGGATAGAATTCGCCTCGATCAAGGAAGGGTGCGAAAAAAGAAAGCGGACTATTTATTGTACCGTGTGGTTGACATTATTGTTGACAATTACTACAATGTGCTTGACGCCATTGGTGAGCAGATCGAGACCATTGAAGATGAGATTTACAAAAACTCCACCGAAACACAGTTTAAGAACATTCAACAGCTCAAGAAAGAGTTAATCTTTTTACGCAAAGCACTTTATCCATTGCGTGACGCGATGAGTAAAATATTAAAAGATGAAAGCGGATTTATTGACCCTGTCAACCTTCGCTACTATGCCGATGTGTATGACCATGTCGTTCACCTTATTGATTCGTTGGATACCTACAAAGATCTTACTTCGGGCTTAATGGATATTTATATCAACACACTCAACACCCGAATGAACGAAGTGATAAAGGTATTGACAGTCATTTCCACCATTTTCATGCCGTTGACATTTATTGTTGGTGTGTATGGAATGAATTTTCATACCGACAAATCGGTCTGGAATATGCCTGAGCTTGATTCGCCCTACGGGTACCCTATTGTGATGGGGTTCATGCTTTTAATAGTAATTGCTATGATTCGCTATTTTAAATTCAAAAAATGGTTTTAATTTACACTACCTAAACCCTACCCCTATGTTGATCCCTATTTTACTATTGCTACTTGGATTTGGAATCTTAATTAAAGGAGCTGATTTTCTTGTTAATGGGGCATCATCGGCCGCCAAGAAGTATGGTATCTCCAACTTGGCCATTGGTCTAACGGTAGTAGCTTTCGGTACCTCAATGCCCGAGCTGATTGTGAGTCTGCTCTCTGCTTTAGATGGGAAGAATGATGCTTCATTTGGCAACGTTATTGGCAGCAATAATTTCAACTTGCTTTTTATCCTGGGCATCGCTGGATTGATTTACCCACTGATTGTGCAGCGCAACACAGTGAAGTATGAAGTACCGCTTTCATTGTTAGCGGCAGGTGTTCTATTTCTCCTCGTCAACGATTCCCTTTGGGGAGGTGAAGGTACTGGTAGTTTAAGTAGAATAGATAGCATAATTCTTTTAGTTTTTTTTGCCGGCTTTCTTTTTTACATCTACAAGACCATGAGCCACACAACCGACTTGGAAGAGGGCGAGCCCATCAAAATTTTTAGTATGCCTATATCGATAGGAATGGTGATTTTAGGACTTGGTATGCTAATTGGCGGGGGGCAGTTGGTGGTAACCAACGCATTGGAAATTGCCAGAGCGTATGGTTTATCTGAAAAGCTGATTGGTCTCACCATCCTTGCCGCTGGTACGTCTTTGCCTGAATTGGCCACGTCTTGCGTGGCCGCTTATCGTAAAAACACAGATATCGCGATTGGCAACGTGGTGGGGTCAAATATCTTCAACATCTTTTTTATCCTTGGTGTAACAGGAGTTATCAACCCTATGCCCTACAATGCTGCGATGAATTTTGATTTATACGTTCTGATGGGATCTACTGTGATGCTGGTGATTTTTATGTTTACGCTAAACACTCGAAAACTAGATCGCTGGGAAGCTGCGCTACTATTAGGCGGTTACATTGTGTACACGGTGTATTTGATTGGAATGGATAATGGAACTGTGTAAAGTAATTTCGATTTTATCAAACAAAAAAAAGAGGGGCACCCTGTAAGGCACCCCCTGTTTTTGTGAAAGGAATAATAGTAGTACTAAATCTTCTTTTCCAATGCTGCAATCTTTGCTTGTGCTTCTTGCTTGCCAAGGGACAATGCCTTTTTATACAACTCAATGGCCTCTTTATAAGTATCTTTCTTCTTGCGCGGTGCAAGCTTAGTCCGATTAGCCGCTTCTTCAATGGCCTGCGCTCTGGCAAAGTAAGAATCTGCTTCGCTCATCTTGCTTTGAACCATCATTTCCTGAATCCGAGCTTCGATCAAAGCCAACTCTTGTTGTTTAGCTACGATCTGCGACTCCTTATCAGTAAGCTCTGCTTCCTGCAACCCTACGGTGGTAATTAAATTTTGATTTTCGTTTTTCAAAAGATCCACTTGTTCATTCAACGCAGCTATTTCTTTATTGCGCTCTTCCAAATCAGCTCTTAGCTTTTTGATAGTCGCTGCAAATGCGTTAGCGTTTCCTTTAGATTTCTTCAACGATTTTTCCAGCTCTGAGATTTTGTTCTGAGTATCCTTGACGTAGTTATTGATGTCCTTCATTCTGCTTTTGTAATTGTCGTAGGTAGTACCCTCTACCATATTGACACGGAGTAATTGGCGGTTCGCATCAATAGAGTCCATCAATACACCTACTTCCTGAAGGGTAGTGGCAAATTGTTGGCTAGTTTGAAGTTCAGTCCTCAGGGAATCTACTTGTGATTGGAGCTTCTCTGAGTTTCCTCCACAGCTTGCCATGATCATACCGATTGCAGCAACGAATAATAAATTTTTTAGCATACAGTTGTTAGTTTAGAACACAAAATTACACCCTTGTTGTAGTGTTTTATGCAAGAACAAAATATTTTTTCTAATAGCCTTAAATCCATCGACAACGCGTAAATTGCGGGCGCAAAAGGCAAAGATTATCCGTTAAATGCCCAAATTAATAACCACGCGCACGCGTATTGAAGACCTAGGCAAACCTCGAGTAATAGTAATCGGAGGAGGATTTGGAGGACTGGAAGTGATCAAGAAGCTTCGGGGAGCTAAACTTCAAACTGTCTTATTTGACAAAAACAATCACCATACGTTTCAACCACTCCTGTATCAAGTGGCCACATCCGGGCTTGAAACCAACTCAATTGTGGCTCCCTTTCGTAAGTTGTTCGGCAACTATCACGACTTTTATTTTAGGCTGGCAGAGGTAAAGAACATTAAACCTGAAGAAAACTACATCGAGACTTCCATTGGAGGAGTCAAATACGATTATTTGGTCATTGCCTCCGGTGCAGTAACCAATTTTTATGGCATGGACGAAGTGCAAAAAAATGCCATTTCGATGAAGAATATCGTAGACGCGACCAAGTTGCGTAATAAAATTATTCGTCAGATGGAGTATGCCCTGCTGACTGAAGATCGTGAAGTAATGAATTCACTAATGGATTTTGTGGTGGTGGGTGGAGGCCCAACGGGTGTAGAGCTTTGTGGCGCGTTAAGTGAATTGAAGAAAAATGTTTTCCCAAAAGATTACAAGGAATTGGACATGCGCCAGATGGATGTCCATCTGGTAGAAGCCTCTCCTCGATTGTTAAATGGAATGTCTGAGCAAGCAGGTGCAAAAGCACTTGACTTTCTTACTGAAATGGGTGTGAAAGTACATTTGGGTGCTGCGGTGAAATCTTATGATGGTGTAGAGATCGTTCTAAACACTGGAGAGAAACTAATATCAAGATCGCTAATATGGGCAGCCGGAGTGAAGGGCAATCCGATTACTGGTTTGAATAACGAGCTGATTACGCGAGGAAATAGACTGTCAGTGGATGAGTTTAATCGAGTAAAAGGATACACTAATATTTTTGCCATTGGTGACGTAGCTCTCATGGACGGTGATAAATATTTCCCAAAAGGACATCCACAAATGGCTCCCCCCGCTCAGCAACAGGGAAGACTTGTCGCCAAAAACATTCGAAATATTATCAACAAAAAACCGCTTAAGCCTTTTCGTTATTTTGATAAAGGTTCGATGGCCACGGTTGGCAGGAATAAAGCAGTAGTCGATCTGAAGGGAATCCGGTTCCAGGGTATTTTTGCTTGGTATGTGTGGATGTTTGTCCATTTGATGTCCATTGTAGGTTGGAAAAATAGAGTATTTACTTTTTTTAGCTGGATGTGGAATTACTTTTCGTACGATAGGAGTAACCGGTTAATCATTGGGCGAGGCGAAGAAAGACTTAATTCAGAAGAGGCAAAAGCAGCATAAAAAATTTCTGTAGGACGAAATACTATGGACTCTCAATCGCGTAAACATACCCTATCAGCAGCCGGAGTTTTGGTAGCCATGGGAATTATTTATGGTGACATTGGCACCTCTCCGATTTACACTTTGCGCTTTGTCGTGGGGAGTCGTTTGGTCTCTGAAGAGTTAATCCTCGGAGGGCTCTCCTTGGTGTTTTGGACGCTGACCATAATCACCACGATTAAGTACGTGTATATGGCATTGAGTGCCGACAACAAGGGTGAGGGTGGAATTTTTGCGCTCTATGCGCTGGTTAGAAGATACAAAGCAGGCTGGGTTATCTTTCCCGCCATTTTAGGCTGTTGCACGTTGATTGCCGATGGTTTTATGACTCCAGCCATGAGTGTCACCTCAGCTGTGGAGGGGATAAAAACCCTCATGCCCGAAATTTCCGACCAAACGATCATCACCATCGTAATCATTATTCTAGTAGCCCTTTTCATATTCCAGCAGTTCGGAAGCAGCGTAGTCGGTAAAACATTCGGGCCGGTAATGATGGTTTGGTTTGTCTTTATTGGCGCAATTGGCGCATATCACCTTTCCTTCAATTTGGCTGTATTAAAAGCAATCAACCCAAGTTACGGTGTCAGTTTACTAATAAAATACCCGGGTGGGTTCTGGATTCTGGGAGCGATCTTTCTCTGCACCACCGGGGCAGAAGCAATGTATTCTGACTTAGGACATTGCGGAAAGTCAAACATCCGATTAGGCTGGGGGTTTGTGAAGTTATGCTTGCTGCTTAGTTATTTTGGTCAAGGTGCTTGGTTGCTCTCCACCTATGAGGGAAAAGAGTTGGGAGATACGATTCCATTTTTTTCGATGATGCCCGATTGGCTATTAATCTTTGGTGTGATCATCGCTACGATGGCTACGGTAATTGCCAGCCAAGCGCTGATCTCCGGCACGTTTACGCTGGTGAACGAGGCAATGAAGTTAAAGTTATGGCCCGCCACACGCGTCCGCTATCCGAGCCAGATGAAAGGGCAGATTTACATCCCTGCCATTAACTGGATTTTAATGTTTGGTTGCATTTTGGTGGTCATCTTTTTCAAAAAGTCGGATGATATGCAAGCGGCTTATGGGCTGGCCATCACAGTTAATATGTTGATGACCTCTGCACTGCTAGTCTATTACTTCGCCACAGTAAAAAAATCAACCATCAGATCATCGGTACTCGCCCTTGTTTTTTTTAGCATTGAAGGAGCATTTTTGATTTCGAACTTAAGCAAATTCTCCCATGGTGGCTGGTTTTCAGGTTCGATCGCTTTGGCGTTTTTCTTGATGATGTTTATTCTATTGCGCGCGCGCGAATTAAGAGACCGCCACACCGAATTTGTGGACTTGAAACATTATGTTCCCATGATCCAAGATCTTCAGGCAGACGCCTCGATTCCTCGGGAAGCAACTAATTTGGTGTATATGGCAGTTGCTGATAGTAAGAGATACATTGACTCTAATATTATTTACTCCATCTTTAAAAAACGACCAAAGAAAGCAGATGTATACTGGTTTGTCCACGTGGACACCGTAGACAGCCCTTATTCTTCAAAGTATTCCGTGGATACGATCGTTCCGAAAAAATGCTTTTTTGTTCGCATTAAACTTGGTTTCAAAGCAGATCACAGAGTGAATTTGTTGTTCGCAAAAATTCTGCACGATATGGCTGAAAATGCGGAGATCGACTTGGTAAGTCACTACGATTCACTTCGAAAACACAGTATGCCGGCTGACTTTAAATTTGTGATGTTGCATTCCCTCGCGTCTGTCGATAGCGAAATCTCTACGTTCGATAACGTGATTATTCAAGGCTATCGATTCATCAAAAAGCACAGCCTATCAACGGAAGAAATGTACGGCCTTGAATTAGCCAATGTTGAAGTAGAGACCGTTCCCATCATGGTTGGTCCTGCTGCGAAAGTGCGAATCAAGCGCGAAAAAGAAGAGTTAGAGCGAGAGAAAGAGCTCAAGTATCACGGTCATATAAATTGACCGATTGCGGACGTATCCGTTCGGAATTGATCTCTATATATTCTGAAAAAGGCCATTTTCATCTAATTTGACGGCAAAAATCATTGGCATTGATTTGGGAATACGGATTGCGTACCCAATTCAAAACTATGCTCCGCAACTACATCAAAATCGCTTTCAGAAGCTTACTCAAAAACCAAACCTATTCATTCATTAACATTGGCGGTTTGGCCATCGGACTTGCTTCAAGCATTTTAATTTTTCTTTGGGTGGCGGACGAGTACGCCTATGACCAGTTTCAAACGAACTACAAAAACATCTACCGAGTTTACCTTCAACAGGAATGGAATGGGCACATCAGCACGGGCAATAGTCAGCCTTACCCATTGAAAGAAGCCTTGCTGGCAAAATCCAGCAAAATTAAAAACGTGGTAATGACGAACTGGGGCGAAGGCAATTTGCTGCAAGTGGGCGAAACACGCCTCAATAAGTATGGCTTTAGTGCAAGCGAAGATTTTTTCAAGATTTTTTCTTACGAATGGGTTGCCGGCAATCCATCGACTGCTCTAAATGAGCTCACCAGTATCGTGATCACTGAATCTACTGCTAAATCACTTTTCAACACGGTGGATGCGCTTAACCAAACGATAAAAATTGACAACTCAGATGAACTGAAGGTCACAGGCATCATAAAAGATCCGCCTAGGCAATCTTTTCTGGAATTCGATTATCTTTTACCGCTTAGCTATTACGAAAAAACAAATTCGTGGGTCACGAATTTTGCTAAGTCAAATTGGAACAACACTTCTTTTCAGATGTATACACTTTTACACGATGGCGCAAGCAAAGAAGAAGTGGATAACGCAATTGCTCACCTTGTGAAAGATAACAACCCAAAATCGCCAACGGCTAAATTATTCCTTCAACATATGTCCAAGTGGAGGCTCCACTCCAACTTTGAAGAAGGTCAAAACACAGGCGGGCGAATTGTGTATGTGAGACTATTTACAGCCATCGCTATTTTCGTGCTCATCATTGCCTGCATCAACTTTATGAACTTAGCTACGGCACGAAGCGAAAGCCGCGCGCGCGAAGTGGGCATTCGTAAGAGTATCGGTTCGCGCAGAAAGGAACTGATCTTTCAATTTCTAGGAGAATCCATTACTATCACCGCCTTGTCTTTTCTAATGGCTATTGTATTAGTCGAGTTGGCACTTCCCGCCTACAACCAGTTGGTGAACAAAACTATCTCCATAAGTTACTCCAGTCCAATGGTTTGGTTAGCTGCGGTTGCGCTCGTCTTGATAATTGGGGTCTTAGCTGGCAGCTATCCATCTTTTTATCTTTCTTCTTTTGAACCTGTAAAAGTTTTGAAAGGAAAAATCAATGTGGGCAAAGGTGCCAGTACACCCCGGCAAGTATTGGTAGTGCTACAGTTTGTATTTTCCATTTTTCTCATTGCAGGCACGATCGTAGTTTATCAACAAATCCAGCATGTAAAAAATCGCGACATGGGTTATGATCGCGAGAATCTAATCCAAATTTGGATGAATGGTGAACTGCAAACCAATTTTACCACCATCCGACAAGAGCTGGTGAATACAGGAGCAGTTGAATCAATTTGTAAAAGCAACAGTCCGGTTACATCCATCTTCTCCACCATCGAGGTAAAGTGGCCGGGCATGGCTACTGACCAGCGAGTAGCCTTTAGCACCATTGCTACCGAATACGACTACACCAAAACCATGGGGATAAAAATGATTGAAGGCCGAGATTTTTCACGTGAGTTTAATGATACCTTATCAGTAGTAATAAATCAAGCCGCAGTAAAAATGATGGGCATGGAAAACCCGTTGGGCAAAAAAATAGAAATGAATAAAGCACAATTTGAAATTGTCGGAGTGGTGCCCGACATTGTGATGGATTCTCCCTACAGTCCTGTCGAGCCCATGGCATTACTATTTGACCCTTCTTGGAGTAGCACAGTCACCATCCGACTGAGCAAAACAAACGACCTTGCTGCCTCACTCGCAAAAGTGGAAAGCGTATTTAAGAAATTGAACCCTAACCATCCGTTTCAATATCGTTTCACCGATGTAGATTTTCAAAAGAAATTTAATGACATTAATTTAATTAGTCGACTGGCCGGAATTTTTGCCGGACTAGCCATTGTCATTACATGTTTAGGATTGTTTGGGTTGGCAGCCTTCACGGCCGAGCAGCGCACCAAAGAAGTTGGTATTCGCAAAGTGATGGGCGCATCTGTGGCCAGTTTGGTAATGCTGATCTCTAAAGATTTTTCGCGTCTGGTCATCATTGCGTTTGTTATTGCTGCACCTTTCGCCTGGTGGTTTTTAAACAGTTTTTTAGAACAGTACGATTATCGTATTGCGGTAGCCTGGTGGGTATTAGGAGCAGTGGGTGCGTTTGCACTGATATTAGCTTTACTGATTGTAAGTGCACAAGCATTGAAGGCTGCCGTTACAAATCCCAGCAATAGTCTGAGAAGTGAGTAGTCGATTTTAACACCTGTCAAAACAAAAGTATGATCCGCAACTATTTAAAAGTAGCATTCAGGAATCTCACCAGAAATGGAGTTTATTCTTTTATTAATATCGTAGGGCTGGCAGTTGGTTTAGGCTGTAGCATCCTTATTTCACTTTGGGTGTTTGACGAGCTTTCTTACGATCGCTTTCAACAAAAATTAAATCGCCTATCGCAGCTTTGGATCAACGCCACCTATGATGGTAAGGTGAATACCTTCCAATCTGTCCCCTACCCTTCTTATTTAGAGATCAGAAACGAGGACAGTCGTATTAAAAATACAACCATTGCCAATTGGGGCGGTGAAAGTTTGCTAACCGCAGGTGAAAAGCGAATGAGTAAAAAAAGCTTCTATGTTGGCGAAGAGTTTCTGGAAATGTTTCAATTCCATCTGCTTTTTGGACAGGCCGATAAAGTATTGGATGATCCGAATAGTATTGTGCTTACAGTCTCCACGGCTAGAGCATTGTTTGGTACGGATGATGCCATTGGAAAATCGGTCAAAGTTGATAACGCAAAAGAACTGACAGTAACGGGTATACTGGAAGATGTTCCCTCCAACTCCTCTTTTGAGTTTGATTGCTTAATGCCTCACAAACTACAAGTCGTTGAGATCGATGAGAACAACAGTTGGGGAGATTATTCTTATCAGGTCTTTATTGAGTTACAACCTGGGGTTACCATTACAGAAGTAAATGAAAAGATCAAAGGGTTGCTAATAAAAAAAGGTCAAACGGATGTTCCACGCGAATTCTTCTTACATCCAATGGAACGGTGGAGATTGCATACTTCCTTTGAAAACGGAAAAGAGTCCGGTGGAACGATTGATTACGTCATAGGTTTCTCAGCCATAGCGATTTTTATTTTGGTGATTGCTTGTATCAATTTTATGAATCTGGCGACTGCACGAAGCGAGCGAAGAGCGCGTGAGGTGGGTGTGCGCAAAAGTATCGGGTCTCGCAGAAGAGAATTGATTGTTCAGTTTTTGGGTGAATCTATTCTTCTTACCACCATAGGGTTTGCCCTATGTTTGGTATTGGTAGAACTTTCACTTCCGTTCTATAATGACCTCACTCAAAAGAAACTTTTTTTAGATTACAGTTCCCCACTATTCTGGGCAGCCTGTGTTGGTATTGTATTGCTAACAGGCATCATTAGCGGAAGCTATCCTGCAATCTATCTCTCTTCATTCAATCCCGTAAAGGTGTTGAAAGGGAAATTGCAAATGGGAAAAAATGCAGCTACGCCTCGCCAGGTATTGGTAGTACTTCAATTCTTTTTCGCCACACTTTTAATCGTTAGTACGCTGGTCGTTTCCGAACAAATTCACCATGTGAAAAAGCGAGATCTTGGCTATAATCAAAAGGACTTACTCATGATTTCCTACACTAATGAAATCGGAAAAAATTTCAAAGCAATTCGCAATGAGGTTGTAGCGACTGGTGCAGTTAGTTCTATGACCAAATCCAATAGCCCTATCACTGATATATTCTCTAATAACTTTATGGACTGGCCGGGTAAACCCCCAGAAGAAAAGGTGCTGTTCGCAACCATTGCCACCGAACTAGACTATACCAAAACGATGGGTATTAAAATTCTAGAAGGTCGTGATTTTGAGAGTGATGCTGATACAGCATCGGTTCTAATCAATAAAGCTGCGGCTGATGTGATGGGTCTCAAAGAAACCCTTGGGACTGAAGTTGTCTATTGGGGCGATCATAAAAGTAAAATTGTCGGCATCATCGATAATGTTTTGATGGGATCGCCTTACCGAAAGCCAGGCCCTATGTTCGTTGCTTATCAACCTGAATGGGCAAGCTCAGTTACGCTTCGTTTAGAAGAAACTGCTGATCTACCATCTGCCGTAAAAAAAATAGAAGATGTTTTCAAAAAATATAACCCCGCCTACCCGTTCGACTATCAATTTGCCGATGTACAGTTCAATAAGAAATATACTACTATAAATCTTATCAGCACATTGTCTACTTTGTTTGCTTCCCTTGCCATTTTAATAACAGGCATGGGGCTATTTGGACTAGCTGCATTTACAGCTGAGCAACGAACAAAAGAAATTGGTATTCGCAAGGTGATGGGTGCTTCTGTACCCAGTTTGGTAACGCTGATCTCAAAAGAGTTCTCCCTGTTAGTTGCGATTTCTTTTGTTTTTGCAGTACCGTTTTCATGGTGGACACTAAGTTCTTTTTTAGAGCGCTACCCTTATCGGATTGATTTCCCCTGGTGGACGGTGGTTGTTGCAGGTGGTACTGCGCTACTATTTGCTTTGGCTATCGTTAGCACCCAAGCGCTAAAGGCCGCTACAAGCAACCCTGCGTCCAGTTTGAGAAGTGAATAGTAGGCCATTATCTTGCAAACTCGGTTCGTTCCACTTTCTGTGCAAAAAATTAAATCGTAAGATTGTAGTGCTTTAGGTAGTGTATGAATCCTATTAAACGAATTGCTCTCATCCTTACGATCATCTTTCTCATACCCGTACTATTCTTTTCGGTCTATGAGATTTCCTCGCTTGACAAGGATGAAAAAATGATTGAGGATATTTATACCAAGCAATTGGAGGCAATTCTATTTTCGGTGAACCAGCACGCAGATAATGCGCTGGAGAACTGGGTGGCGAAAGCGCAGCGTGGCTTTGAAAGTAGCACGATCGAGCAAGAAGTTCCTTCTAGCATACAGGCATTGCTTACCAATGCCGCAGTTAAAATGGTATTCTTAGTCGACAGTCTAAACTACACTTCAATTCATGAATATGCACAAGATAGTGCGTTGTTGGATTCGCTTCGTCCGTCTATAAAAGATGCATTGCAAAAAAACAGCGTGCAGATCAACAGGTTAATCGGCTATAAAAAAAGCGGCTTTCAAAAAATAGAAACGATTCAAAGTGATTGGCAGGGAACAACCAATGCGCGAATGTTGATTTTCATAGCCGATGGCATAGACGCTTCTTTTCGAGTTGCCGGACTTATCGTTGACCCGTCAGCTGTTATCGAAGATATTGTTGGTCCGCGTCTTCAAGTGATTGCCAAAGACCAGTTTATTCTTTCTGTCTTCTCAAAATCGTCAATTAGCCCTATCTACTCGACCCAACAAGGTGACACCACCCGCCTAAACTCCGATGCCTTCACGAAAGATCTTTGGATTTTCCCGGACTACTCCCTTGGTATTCGCACAAAAGGTGCTTCACTCCAACAAATTGTAAAAGAGCGCACCAACACCAACCTTATTTTTCTTGTTGGGTTGGATATCGTACTCGTCATCGCCCTCATTCTTGTTTTTAGAAATGTAAAAAAAGAAGTTCAGCTGGCGCAAAATAAATCCGACTTCGTTTCCAATGTCTCGCACGAAATTCGTACACCGCTGGCGTTGATCAGCATGTTTGCTGAAACCCTTGAAATGGGACGCGCCAAGACAGAGGAGAAAAAACAGGAGTATTATTCAATCATCACAAAAGAAACACAACGCCTTTCAGGCATCGTCAATAAAATATTAAACTTCAGTCAAACAGAAGCGGGAAAGAAGAAGCTACATATTGAATCTATTGAACTCACTAAAGAGATTCAGGCAATTCTTAAAACCTATGACTTCCATCTAAAAAATAAAGGATTCGAATACCATTTTGAACCAAGAGAGGCTATTGTAATTAAAGCCGACAAAGAAGCGATTACAGAAATGATCATCAATTTAATTGACAATGCCGTCAAATACAGCAGCACGCAAAAGAAAATTGAAATTATTGTAGGGCATGACGTTAACTTTGGATGGGTGGCTGTAAAAGACCATGGCCTGGGAATTGGCAAAGAAGACCAGAAACATGTATTCGATAAATTCTATCGCGTTTCGAGCGGCAATTTGGCCAAAAGCCAAGGTACGGGGCTTGGACTCTCCATTGTCAAACAATTGATTGAACACCAGAATGGAAAAATAACTGTCAGTAGCGAACTAGGCAAAGGATCAACATTTACTCTCTACTTTCCACTTACATAAAAAATGGCAAAACTATTAATCATCGAAGATGAACCTTCCATGCAACTCGGACTAAAAGACAACATGGAACTAGAAGGATATTTGGTTGAGACAGCAAGCGATGGCGAGGAAGGGTTGTCTAAAGTTAAAACCAATTCATTCGATCTGGTTTTATTAGATGTGATGTTACCTAAGCTCTCCGGCTTTGACGTTTGCAAGGCAGCGAGATCAGCCGGCATCGGCACTCCGATCGTTCTACTAACTGCACGCGGAGAAGAAATCGATAAAATTTTGGGTCTGGAGTTTGGTGCCGATGACTATATCACTAAGCCATTTAGTGTTCGTGAGTTATTGGCGCGGGTAAAAGCAATTTTAAGACGCAGTCAATTACAGCCTGTAAAAGACAATGCCAGAACTACCATCGGAAGGCTCAATATCGATTTTGAATCCTTCCATGCTACTGAGGATCAAATCGAAATAAAACTATCACATAAAGAGTTTGAAATCTTATCCTACCTACATCAACATAAAAACCAAGTAGTAAGTCGTTATGATTTATTAGAAAAAGTATGGGGTTACGATGAACAACCCACCACCCGAACCGTTGATAATTTTGTGGTCCGCCTTCGCCAGAAAGTAGAACTCAATCCAAACCAACCAAGAGTAATCTTAACAGTGCACGGCACCGGATATAAGCTCGTCATTTAGTCCATAGACGATAGTCCATTGTCGATGGCTAGCGGGCGATTGACTATGGACTATTTCCCATCAACCAACAGTTACATCTTGTTACAATCGTTTACTGCCCGGTGACATCTTCGCCCGTTGACCTCCCGTTATTTGTAGTGTGAATCAAATTATACAAAACACTAAAACAAATAATAGTATGAAAACAAAAATCATCATTGCAGGGGTTATTGTGGCAGCCGTTAGCGTCATGACATTGAGAAATGCGCAAGCACAAAACCAACAGGGTCCTTCTGTTAAAGTTATTTCCACCACACAAAAGGACGTTATCAAAGTTATTTTCGCCTACAACTCAGCGGAAGCGGTAAACGTAAAGTTCAGCAATCGCGAAGAAGTACTTAAAATAGACAAAATCTCTTCGAAAGACTTCGAAGGTGGGTTTTCGAAAAAATATAATGTGGAACAAATGGACGGCAAACCATTTTGGGTAGAAATCAGTAACTCAGCTCTATCCGTTACCTACAGAATGAAATCACAAAATGGTAAGTGGTCAGCGCAACTTGAAAAGACAACTTACACCAATCCAATAGTTGCGATGAATTAGGGTTCGTTTGAGAAAGGTGATGTAGCTTTTGGTCAGGCTACTCACCTTTACTCAAACATTTGTAATTTTACACCACCGAAAAACTTTACTTCCTTTGAAAACAGGTATTTTCTTATTCCTTCTCTTTGTTCTTCCAATAGACTCTATCTTTTCGCAAATAATCAGTTTAAATGGAGATTGGAAATTTCATATCGGTGATCGCCCTGGGTGGTCTGCGACTGAGTATCAAGACGGAGGATGGGAGGCAATTCGCGTGCCTGCTCATTGGGAAGATGAAGGCTTCAATGGCTACGATGGATTTGCTTGGTACCGAAAAAGCTTTGACGGTACTAAGTTGGTAAAAGAGGAAAACTATTACCTCAACTTAGGTTTTATCGATGATTGTGATGAAGTCTATGTAAACGGTGTTTTAGTAGGGCTTTCCGGTTCGATGCCTCCCAAATTTAAAACCGCCTATAATACCGAAAGAAAATACACACTGCCCAACGAACTGATCAACTTCAAAGGTCAGAACACCATTGCTATTCGGGTATATGACGTTACGCAGGGTGGTGGCGTCATTGATGGCAAATTGGGGATCTACCGTTCTCCAAAGAGTAGAATGCTGGTAGACCTGCAAGGTTTATGGTCATTCACCACTAGTAGAGACTGGCAACCGATAAAGGATGATCGTGAATGGAAAAAAATAATGGTTCCTTCCAATTGGGAGCATCAAGGATATCCGAGGTATGATGGATTTGCATGGTACAAAAAAACATTTACACTTGATGTGAAGTCCATTGCAAGTGACGAAGAGCTAGTTCTTTTACTTGGAAAAATTGACGACTTCGATAGAGCTTACCTAAACGGTAAACAAATTGGAAAAACATATGATGGCCAACCCTATGGCGAAAGTCGATCGTTCGATCAACTTCGCGTATATAACATTCCAATGGGTTTGCTCAAAAAAGATGGTGCCAACGTGTTAGAGGTAATTGTAGAAGACATGGGGAACGATGGAGGAATTTATCAGGGCCCTGTGGGTATTACCACTCGAACCTCTTTTGAGCGGTATTATCGGTGATTAGCATTTCTGTTCTACTTGCTTGGGTAGGAAGTTAATTGGTTCTAATTTGGAGCCACGATAAGTAATGCATGTTTCGATTCCTCCTTTTGCTATTCATCATTTTATTTTCTCAGTTAGGCAATGCACAAACAGAGAAAAAATCGATCATAGGAAAAGTTATTGATGCTACTACTAAAGAACCTCTGCCATTTGTAAACATATTCCTTGCCAATACCACTACTGGTACTAGCAGCATAGCTGATGGCACATTTCACATCGAAGGAATCTCAATTGGTAAATATGATCTGATTGCTTCCTATGTCGGTTACAAGCCTTTTTCACTAGCTGTTGATTTCTCTGAAATCAAAAATGGCTCTACGGAAAAAATTCAGCTTACAATAGAGCTCGAGCAAGAAGCCAAAGAGCTCCGACCCATTGTAGTGCGGGAAGACACAGTGAACTGGGCACGGAACTTTGAGGATTTTAAAAAGCACTTTTTAGGGCAAACCCATAACTCAAAAAAGTGCAGAATCCTAAACCCAAAAGACATTCATCTTTATTTTGATCCAAAAGATGGTGTCCTTGTAGCTCATGCTAAAAAACCTATTGAAATCGAAAACTTAGCTTTGGGATACAAGATCTACTATTATCTATATCAATTTGAGGTCAACTTCAAAACCGATTTAGTCTACATCTTTGGAGTGCCACGATTCGAAGAGTTGGTACCGAGCAAGGATCGGCAAGCAAAAATTTGGCAGCGCGAAAGAAAGCAGGCCTACTACGGATCTGTCACCCATTTCATGAGGGCATTGCGAGACTCTTCGTTACAAGAAAGTGGATTTGTGGTTAAGAAAATTTTCACAAAAACAAACCCAGAAAGGCCGCCTGATGAATGGCTGAATAAGAAAATCAAACAGTTGAGAGATAAAAATAAGAGTAACGTACTTATCCTATCTGGTGACTCAAAAGATAGCCTTTCATACTATATGAAACTTCGAAGCTTACCCAAAGAAATTGATAGCATCGCTAAAATGATTTATACTGGCGCAGAGTTTTTCCGATCAAACAAAGAAACGCTTGAGAATATCAAAGGGAAATACGAGGTGGTCTTCGACAGCCGCGAAGAAATTGAATACCTTAATGTAGTGCGTAGAAAATACACCGAGAAACAAAAAAGCATCTTCCATTTTCTCAGCAACTCGTTGACCATTTATGCAAATGGCTATTACGAGGATGTCCGCAGCCTTTTTTTGGAGGGATATCGCTCATGGCATGAGAAGTATTCAAACATTCTGCCGCTCGAATATCGTCCTCCTTTAAGCAAGTAACGACCAAAAATCATCCGTCCGATTACGGACGTTATTGCCTTGTTTCGGACGTTGCAAATAATCTAAAAGTTTGATTTTAGCTCAAAAACAAAGGGTTAATGAGGTGGCATTGTTGTTGGATTACTTGACCATCACTCGGACAATAACAATAGCCTTTATCAACAACTATCTCAAGTTATGCTACGCAACTACTTCACAACCGCGCTTCGCAATGTCCTAAGGTCTCCCTTTTTCTCTTCCATTAATTTACTCGGTATGGTTCTGGGTATTACATGCAGTTCGCTGATCCTTCTTTTTGCCTGGGATGAGCTGCATTACGACCAGTATCATACAAACGCCAAAAATATCTACCGCATCACCACCCAACAAGAAAAAGCAACCACTATTGGAGCCGTAACACCCGGACCACTTGCACCCGAACTCAAAAATAATTTTCCGGAAGTAGTTAATACTGCCCGTGTGGGGAAATGGAGCGGGGTGTTCAAAACGAAAGATGCGTTGTACGAAGAAAGTCAAATTTATTTTGCGGATAATTCACTGTTACAAATTTTTGATTTTCCAATGATTAAAGGCGATTTGAAAACTGTGCTCAAACAACCCAATCAATTGGTGCTCAACGAAAAAATGGCGATAAAATATTTTGGTGCCGAGTGGAAAAGTAGACCGGATATCCTTGGCACTACCTTTCGCCTAAACAATGAAAGTGATTTTGTGGTGGCGGGAATTATTCAAAATGCGCCATCAAATTCTTCTTTTCAGTTTGACTTTTTACTATCCTTTAACCACCTGCTAAGCGACCGCTGGAGTTATAATTGGGGCAGCTATAATTTCATTACCTACGTTCAGCTGAATCCGGATCAAAACATTGATGCGTTTAATGCTAAAATTAAAAATGTACTTCGCACCCACGATAAAGAAGCAGGGTTTAATATCAGCACCCAGCCGCTTACAGAAATATATCTGCATCCATTAAATTACGATTTGTGGACAAAACAAGGCAATCTCCCATTCATTAGAATCTTTGTCATCATCGGCATGGGAATCTTATTCATTGCATGCTTTAATTTCATCAATTTATCTACTGCACAATCTACGAGGCGATCGAAAGAAGTGGGAATTCGCAAAACAATTGGTGCCAGCCGGGCACAGATTTTCGTACAATTCCTTGGTGAATCATTTCTTATAGTTGGTTGTGCGGCCCTGCTATCGCATGGACTAATTGATTTAGCTCTGCCCTACTTCAACAGTCTTTCGGGTAAAGAATTAACGCTCCATCCGATCAATAAAATTTTCTTTGCATTACTGCTGGTATTTACGCTTATCATTGGGCTGCTAGCGAGTCTTTATCCGGCTTCGCTACTGTCTTCTTTTCAACCGATCAAAACATTGCGAGGGATTCTTCCGAAAAAAGCTGGAGGTCGCTTTCGAGAGGTACTGGTGGTGGCACAATTCAGTATTGCCATTATTCTAATGATTGGCACTTCAGTCATCTACCAACAATTACTATTTATCCAACAAAAAGACCTGGGCTTTGAAAAAGAACAATTGATGTATGTGGGGCTAAGTGGCGACCTAAAAGAAAATGAAGAAGTATTTCGCACGAAGCTGACGCAGCAGCATGAAGTAATTGGAGCGGCCGCTACTACTTCCATACTGGCAAATAATAACAACTATTCGAACATTAAATGGGAAGGGCAACCGAAAGGGCAAGAATTGACCATCACACAAATGAATGCCGATCCGTATTTCATCCCACTCATGGATATGAAAATGGTGAACGGCCGAAATTTTTCAACTTCTGTAGCGGGTGACTCCTCTGCCTATATCATCAACGAAACAGCCGCCAAAAACATGGGCTTTACTGGTGAAGATGCCTTGGGCAAAGAAGTAGGCTTTTGGGGCATGAAAGGAAAAATTATTGGCGTGGTGCGCGATTTTCACTTCCGTCCGATGAACGTGCCCATCGAACCCTTCATCATGCGCTATCAGGCAAAAACATTTTACTTTAAGATGCTCGTAAAAATAAAACCTAATCAGGTGGCCGGTTTTATTGAAAAACTACCTGCGCTCTATCATCAATTTGATAAAGAAAATCCGCTGGACTATGGTTTTGTAGATGAGCAGTTGAACAAGCAATATAAAAACGAACAACGCGCAGCAACCATCTTAGCCAATTTCACAGGGCTATCCATCTTTATCACATGCCTCGGATTGTTGGGGCTAGCAGCCTACTCTGCTGAGCAACGTAGTAAAGAAATAGGTATTCGTAAAGTATTGGGTGCATCGGTAGCGGGTATTGTGCAACTTTTATCTAAAGATTTTATACGACCTATTCTAATGGCTATTGTAATCGGCACACCATTAGCCTGGTATGCCATGAGCCAATGGTTAGAAAGTTTTGCATACCGTACTGAAATTCATTGGTGGATTTTTGTTTTCACTGGTTTACTCGCTATCTTAATTGCAATTGTAACGGTAAGTTCACAAGCCATTAAAGCAGCTATAAGCAATCCTGTGGAGAGTTTGAGAAGTGAATAACAAATCGTTGTTCGTTGCTCGATAGTGGATGTTCGTAATATAATCCCTACAACGATTAACCAAGAACGATTAACTAGCAACGAACAACGATTTTAATATGCTAAAAAACTTCTTCAAAACAGCCTGGCGAAACATTATCCGCCACAGAACCTATTCGATTATCAATTTTATAGGGCTTACCTGTGGCCTTACATTGGCACTATTGATAGTTGCCTATGTGCGAAGCGAGATAAGCTTCGACCAGTTCCATGAGAAGGTCGATCGCATGTATCGTTTCAGATATACTGTTCCAAACGGATTGGAAATCGCTAGTGTTCCACCTCCCATTGCGCCTTCTCTCAAAGAATTTTTCCCACAGGTAGAGGAAGTGGCAAGGGCCTATTCGCGCAACGTAAGTATCACGCTGCCCGAAAATGACAAAGCCTTTGAAGAGTCGAATGTCTATTTTGTTGATTCTGCTTTCTTAAAAATATTTTCTATTGAGTTTGTCAAAGGCAGCGCTTTTAGGGCCTTACACGATAAGTACACGTTGCTCATTAACGAAGAAATGGCAATCAAGTACTTTGGTGACAAGAATCCGGTTGGTGAATCACTACTGCTTTCAGGTAAGCACCCGTTTAAAATCATCGGAGTTGTGAAAGACTTTCCGGAAAACTCACATTTGCGATTCAACATGCTCGCTCCTTTCGATGACATGTATGAGCTAGAAGATGAAAAAACAGAAGCAGTTCTGCGCAAGAATTTAGCAACGAATTTTGTGATCAGTCATTCTTACACATATGTCCTGCTAAAAGAGGGAGCCACTTACCAAAGTGTCAATGATCAAATGGATGCATTTCTAAAAAAGTATGCCGATCCCAGGGTACAGGTAGGGCAAAAATTTGCCTTAATGCCTGTTAAAGATATCCACCTGAAAAGCACTTTGCAAGGCGAGCCAACGCCAACCAATTCGATGACCAACATCTACATTTTTGTGGCAGCCGGCCTGCTCACATTGCTCATCGCCTGTATCAACTATATTAATCTAAGCACTGCCCAATCTTTGTCGCGGATTAAAGAAATAGGGATTCGCAAGATACTAGGGTCGATGAAGTACCAATTAATTGGTCAGTTTTTGGCAGAGAGTTTTCTATTCTGTTCCGTGGCGCTCTTGATGAGCTACCTTGCTTTTGAGTTGACATTGCCTATACTAAACCAACTGACTGGAAAAAATTTACAGTTTTTTCAATCTGTAGATGGTACCCTGGTTGTTGTTTCTTTAGTTCTATTAGCAGTAATCACATTGCTCGCTGGTGGATACCCTGCTTATTTTGTCACTCAGTTCGAATCGGTTGGGGCGCTAAAGGGCAGTGGAGCTCAGGATGTGGGTAGTCAGCTACTCCGAAGATCATTAGTGGTTGTTCAACTTACTATTGCCTGCACTCTGGTATATGGCTCAATACTTATTTTGAAACAACTAAACTACCTGGAAAGCCGACCGCTCGGTTTTCAAAAAGAACAAGTCATCAGTATCCCGCTATATAGCCAGAATCTAAATGGGTTTTTCCAGCAAACAGACTCAACCTTCAAGAGTCGTTTGCAGAGTTTTCGCAATGCGATTGAAGCCCAATCTGGAATTATTCATACGACATTATCATCAGGCGCTCCTGGAGTGGGAGCTGTTTACCGAGGAGTCATCCCAGAAGGTTTTACAAAGGAAGATAATCTATTCTGTGCAACTATTTCTGCCGACTTTGACTTTCTATCAGCATACGGAATGGAGCTAGTTGCGGGCAGAAGCTTCAGTCGCGATTTTGCAACAGATCCGAAAGAAGCTTTTATCATCAACGAAACGGCCGTTAACGAATTCAAATGGGACAGCCCAGCGCAAGCTCTTGGAAAAACAATTAATCGCGAAGGAAAAGAGGGTCGAGTGATAGGCGTGGTGAAAGATTTCAACTTTGCTGCACTTACTACACCCATCTCTGCATTGATTGTCTCTATAGATCCCAACCAATTCAATACGCTCTCTATCAAATTTGAAAACAGAAATATAGAAAATGTGATCAGTCAACTGGAAAAAGAATGGTTAACCGTTTTCCCCGAAAAAGCTTTTGAATATTCCTTTCTCGATCAGCAATTGAAAGAACAGTATGCCGTGTTTCAAAACTTTGGTCGCATCATCCAGTCATTCAGCGGTATTGCAATATTGATCTCATGCCTTGGAGTATATGGACTAGTGCTTTTCATCGTTCAGCGCAAAGTAAAAGAAATCGGTGTACGTAAAGTGTTGGGCGCTAGCATTTCGTCTATCTTGCAATTGATATACAAAGACTTCGCACTTCTATTATTCATTGGTTTTGTGGTAGCTACTCCCCTCTCTTATTATCTATTGAATCAATGGCTTAGCAATTTTACCTACCATACGGCTATTGACGTACCTACTTATTTGTTGAGTTTTTTACTTGTCATGGCTATTGTGTCTCTAACGATCAGCTATCAAGCTATTCGAGCAGCCAGAGCAAATCCGGTCAAAAGCCTTAGAAGCGAATAAATCTATGGTTATCCGTTTCCAGTTACTATTTATTAAATAACTTGGAACTGGCAACCTGTAACAGTTTTGAACCGTGAACTTATGAAATCTGACTACACGATCCCCAACGAAACCCGCATCGGCCATGTTCATTTAAAAGTCGCTGATCTCGACCGCGCATTAAAATTCTATTGCGATCTCTTGGGTTTTGAGATTACAACAAAATTTGGGTCAGAAGCTGCTTTTATTTCAGCCGGTGGCTACCACCATCACATTGGACTAAACACATGGTACAGTAAAAATGCTCCACCTGCACCTTTAAGAACTGCTGGACTTTTTCATACCGCTATTCTCTACCCAACCAGAAAAGATTTAGCGGTTGCTTACAAAAGATTACTTGATGCCAATTATCCGTTGACAGGTGCTGCTGATCATGGTGTATCTGAAGCTTTGTATCTCAACGACCCAGATCAAAATGGCGTAGAACTTTATTGGGATAGGCCGAAGGAACTGTGGCCAAGCCACGAGGACGGATCATTGGAGATGTACACGCTCCCTCTTGACTTAGAAGCCTTGTTGAAACTTGTGAGCTAGTTCCTAGTTTCTAGTTCCTGGTTTCTAGTTCCCGGTTACTGGTCACTGGAAACTAGGAACCAGAAACCTATTCAACAGAAAACTTATAAATCGTCTTCTGCTTGTACGTTTCTCCGGGCTTCAATACGGTAGTTGGGAATTCTGGGTGATTAGGCGAATCGGGAAAGTGCTGTGCCTCCAAACAAAAAGCCGATCGAAAGTCATATTTCATACCACCCTTGCCAATGTCAGTTCCATCCAAAAAATTACCTGAATAAAACTGCAACCCCGGCTCGGTCGTCCACACTTCCATCACTCGTCCGGATTGTGGTTCTTTCACTCGTGCAGCAAATGAAAGTTCGTTTCCTTTCTTGGCAAGAACCCAGTTATGATCGTAGCCCCGCCCCAGCCGTAATTGCTCTTCCGAGTCATCGATGCGTTCACCTATCTTTATAGGCCTTCTAAAGTCAAAGGCAGTATTTGCGACCGATTTTAGTTCACCCGTAGGTATCAATGCGTCATCAATAGCGCAAAATCGTTCGGCATTGATTTCAACCAAATGATCAAGAACATCGCCTTTGCCAGCTCCTGCCAGATTAAAAAAAGAATGGTGTGTCAAGTTAACAATTGTGACCTCATCAGTGGTTGCCTCATAGTCGATCGCCAACTCATTCTGATCAGTTAGTGAATACGTCACTTTTACTTTAAGATTCCCAGGGAAACCTTCCTCCATGTCTTTGCTAAGGTAATAGAGTTCAAGTCCTTGATTACCATTAACAGTAACAGGCTCAACCCTCCACATCACGTTATGGAAACCAGCCCTACCCCCATGTAAAGAATTCATTCCATTGTTTATACGCAACTGATAGTTTTTGCCCCCCAGCGAAAACCTGCCTTTGGAAATGCGATTGCCATAGCGACCAATCATAGCTCCAAAAAAAGGATTCCCGATCAAGTACTGATCGGCACTATCGTAGCCCAAGACAATATCACCCAACACTCCATTCTTATCAGGAGCATAAAGTGACATTATCTTCCCTCCTAGTGCGGTCATGGATAGTTTGAGTCCATTGGTATTTGAAATCGTATACACTGACGCAGACATAGGCGGGTAAATCATCCAACGACCAGTAGTATCCCAAGGCTCTGAAGCCTTTTCTCTTTTGAAAGGAGAACAGGCAATTGTCATTAGCAATAGGCCCAGTTTAACTACCCTCATCTTACTTGAAAAGTAAGAAAAAGTAATGAATTCATTTGCCTCAAGAACTTGATCTTTTGTCTGGTTTATATTTACTTTGATCAACTAAACGTCACAACTATGTCAAAAGGACAAGACAAAAAAAAGGAAACCAAAAAAGAGCCTAAAAAAACAGAGGCTGAAAAAAGGGCTGAAAAGAAAGCAAGAAAAGAAAACCCTAAATATTGATTTCCTACCACCAATCAGCCCTTCGAACAAAGGGCTGATTTGTTTTTTGCTATTCCCCGGGATGATAGCTGCGCTCGGCATTTTTGAGCACATCTTCTTTATAAAATAAAACGTCTTTAAAGCGAGGTTCGCAATAAATTCCGGCTTGATCTCTAAAGTGAGGGGATAGTGGATTATTACTAACGCCTCCTGCCAACACTGATTTAGCTTTCAATTTCTTTCCAAACTCTACCGCTGCGACAAAGCTATTGCCAACATAGCCATACATTTTTTTTGTACCAGGATATTTTTTGCTACCAAAAGCCGCTAATGAACCCCAAAAAGAAGATGCAAATGCAACGGGCAAACTTGGTTGGTTATCATCGAATGTCTCATTAATTTTTCCGGTGAGGCGCTGGAACCGATTCACATCACCCCAAGCTACCTGCCATTTTCCAAAATCACGTTTCAACTCATCCACCACTTTCATGAGTGCTTTTATTTTTACTTCGGGCGATGCTTTGACAAGGTAATCGATGATATCCAATTGACCGACTCCAGCGGGTATTTGATCGGCTAATTGAACCCTAAGCTCTTGTCCCCAATAAACGGCCAATGTCATCGGTACAGAGGAAATCGAAAACTTCATGTCCCAGTCACGAAGCATAGAAATAGGCTCTGCCAATTTTTTTCGGATGGCTTCATCTGTTTTTGAAATTGTGGCGTACGATTCCACAATCGAAGGAACTATTTTTTCAAAGCCTGGCAAGTAAGGATCATACGCTGCCAGAATCAACTTGTCTATTGTGAAAGAAGTCTCACGGCTCAACACCTGAACTGCATGAATACCTCTTGCGTTTTCAAAATCAGGCGCCATATATGTGGGGTACTTCGTTTTGTCAGGACTACTAGTTCCTGCTGAGGTGAAAGGCGTAGAGTTGCAATTTTGAATCCATCCACTAACAGGATTTACCAATTGTATAGTCTCATTGGGATTGTGTAAACCTTTCCAGTCGGTCTCCGGATCGCTGCCATCTACCGGCAGGTTATAGTTATAGGCAGTATTTCTCTTGGGCATAAAGTTACCGTGCCAATAAGCGATGTTACCTTGAGCATCTGCATAGGTGGTATTGTTAGACGTATTTGTTTTCAACTCCATCACTTTTTGGAAATCGGTCAATCCCGATGCTTTTGTTCGCAAATAGGATTGCGTTAGCGCCAACAAAGGCTCCTGCATCATCTTAATGCTAAGCCATTGTTCACCTGCTTTAGCTATCACTGGTCCATGATGGGTATAGTAAGCAGTGAAAGCTCTCTTCATTATTCCTTTATCTGTCTTGTAAGAAAGCACAATTTTCTTTTTACGAATTGGGTTGGTAGAGCTTCCATATTTATAAAACAAAGAGTCGCCTTTTTTTACAATCGTCTCCTTATACTCATCAATAGCATCTGCGGCGCTTGTAGAGTGCATCCATCCACAGTGCTCATTAAAACCTTGATAAATAAAAAATTGCCCCCACGTTACGGCACCATAAGCACTCCACCCCTCTCCGCTAGTCATTTGAATTTCAGGACGAAAGTAAAAAGACGTATGTGGGTTGATCATCAGCAAGGAATTGCCATTGGCAGAACGAGAAGGTCCAATCGCGAACCCGTTCGATCCTTTGGGCTCGGGCTCCAACCCATCATCTAAATTAATTTGTTCAATTTTAGTGGCATCTTTTCCTCCACCATAAAACTCTTTCAACTTGGTTAGCGAGACAGCTTCAATATCACCGCCAATGCTGCCTTCACTAAACAACAAAGGCATCCACGGCTGAAAACGCTTGATCAATTGCGATTTCTTTTCGGGATGTGTGTATAAAAAATAATTCAAGCCATCAGCAAACGCATGCATCAGTTTTTTCATTTCCCCCTGGCTGCTGTTGAAAATAGAAATGGCCAAGGTGCTATCCTGAAACAATCGTGTTCTTAAATCATTGTATAATTTGCCCTCCCCTTCCACTTCAGCCAATCGACCCAAGGCATTGATATAGTTCAACTCAACTCTTTCAAAATCATCCTCGCATTGCGCATATAGCATTCCAAAGACAGCATCTGCATCGGTTCTTCCGTACACGTGAGCAATGCCCCAGTTGTCGCGAATGATTTCAATCCCCGCGGCTTGCTTTTTCCATCGACTGATTTCGTCTGACGTAAATTTCTGGGCTGACAGCGAAGAGGAAATGAGAAGTAAAAAAAGCAGTTTTTTCATTTTAGTGTACTTTTACGAAGACGTTAATATAATAATTCAAATCACAAAGAAAGGGTTGTTTTACACTAAAGGAACTTACATTACGTCTTTGAAGTTATTTGAACCTGATTTTATCCCCCATGTCTGTAGTAAAACCTAAATCGAAAGTAACCATTGGCCATGTTTTTAAGACCATTATCTGGCCAAGAAAAAATATACTCTTTGTCGGATTGCTGTTGATCATTATAAGTCGGGCTGCTGGCCTTGTGCCGCCTTGGGCAACCAAGCCTTTTATGGATGACATTCTCGTTCGTAGAGATTTGGACAAACTTCCTGACCTTTTGATTTGGGTGACGGTGGCCATTCTAATACAAGCGGTTACCTCTTTCTTGCTGACAAAAATATTGAGTGTAGAGGCGCAACGGCTTATCTCCATCCTCCGATCAAATGTGCAGAAACACTTGTTGCGTCTGCCCACCCGTTTTTTCGACAATCAAAAGTCAGGCGCTTTAGTATCGAGAGTAATGAACGATGTGGAAGGCGTGAGAAACCTTGTCGGTACAGGGTTAGTTCAGTTGGTTGGGGGTGTTTTGACAGCCGTTATCTCAGTCATCTTTTTGATCAATATCAATCCATTAATGACATTGTTCATTTTGTTACCGATGTCGATTTTCGGAATTATTACATTGAAAGCCTTCTCCATAATCAGGCCCGTTTTTCGGGAACGTGGAAAAATAACGGCAGAGGTAACAGGCCGACTAACCGAAACATTGAACGGAGTTCGGGTGATCAAAGGATTTAATGCTGAACAGCAAGAAATTAAAGTGTTTGAAAAAGGAGTTGAACAACTTTTTCTAAACGTAAAGAAGAGCCTTACCTCCACTAGTTTTGTGACAAGTTCTGGAACTTTCCTTGTGGGACTAGCCAGTGTTGGCATCATGGGGTTGAGTGGATACTTTAACTTAACAGCGGGTGACTTTCTTCAATTCACGATGTTCATGGTTTTCATGATTGCCCCTATTGTGCAAATGAGCAATATTGGAAGTCAGTTAACCGAAGCCTTCGCGGGCCTTGATCGCACCAAAGAATTAATGAACATGCCCATCGAAGATGATGGAACTTCGCGCACGATCAATATGAACGAAATCAATGGCAATATTGAATTTAAAGACGTTTCGTTCGCCTACGAAGAGGGCAAGTCTGTTCTAAAAAATATTAGTTTTTCTTCTCCAGCAGGATCTGTTACAGCACTTGTTGGCACTTCCGGATCAGGCAAGACAACTATTGCAGGATTGGCTGCCACCTTTTTAAATCCAGAAAGTGGTTCTATTACAATTGATGGAGTTGATCTGGAAAAGGTGTCGTTGAATAGCTATCGAAGTCAATTGGGCGTGGTGCTACAAGACGATTTTTTGTTTGAGGGGACTATCCGTGAAAACATTCTTTTCCCTCGACCCAATGCATCTGAAGAGGAACTTCAAAAAGCCGTACGAGCTGCTTTTGTTCATGAGTTTACGGACCGTTTCGAGAAAGGACTAGAAACAGTGATTGGCGAAAGAGGTGTAAAATTATCAGGAGGTCAACGCCAACGCATTGCCATTGCACGAGCGATATTGGCAAATCCGAGGATTCTAATTTTAGATGAAGCCACTTCCAATCTAGACACAGAAAGCGAAAGCTTCATTCAAGACAGCCTAAAAACATTGATGCAGGGTAGAACTACATTTGTCATTGCGCATCGACTGAGTACTATTCGCAAGGCCGATCAAATTCTGGTAGTTGAAGAAGGTCAAATTCAGGAACGCGGTAAGCACGAAGAACTGATTGAAAAGAAAGGACGATACTTTCAGTTGTATACTTATCAGGCGAGGATTTAATACAGCGAATAAGGAAATTGTTTTCGAAAGTTTCTCTCGTGGATTATCTCTAAAAAAACAATATCTTTGTTGGTAGGAATGAATCAAATATGTCAAGTCCATCTTTAGCACCAAAATCAAAAAAACTCAACTCTCTTCAATTGAGTTTGTTAAGACTTTTTGGGCAAAATATCAACGAGAATCAAACGCTAGAAATAAGAAAGATTATGATGGACTATTTCGATGGCCAATTAAAATCTGAAATTGAAAACGTTGTCAAGGAAAAGGGTTATTACGAGAGTGATTTTCAAAAGATGCTCAGCGAAAAATCTTGATGTGGGGAATTGTTATCGATACTAACTGTCCTCTTCGAGCTTCTATTCCTCCTCAAAGTCCCTACTACCAACTTTATCAAGAATTCAAATGACTATCTAACGCCCATGGAATTCGAAAAACAATATCACCAAAAAGCCTACCTTGCGAGCACCCCCCAATACAGACCGATTCAATGCGAGGGGATGGGTTCCACCATCCTCCGTTTTGAATAATATCTGTTTGGAAATCTGACAAAAAAAGTGTCCTCCTAAACAAGACCACTTCAGAGCTTATCGAAACCTTTCTGAAGAATAACCGACTTATACAAGCCTGCCTGTCCGGTAGGCAGGCTCAGTCTGACAGCTTCATAAAAATTACAACACCACGTTTACAATCCTCCCAGTCACCACAATCATTTTCTTTGGTGGTTTGCCCTCGGTCCATTTTTGCACAATTTCTGAAGCCAATACAATTTTCTCAATATCTTCTTTAGGCATATCAAAGGCGAACTCCATTTGAGCGCGCACTTTTCCATTGATGGAAATCGGATAGCTAAATGTACTCTCCACTAAATACTGGTCATCGTACTTTGGATAAGTAGACGTTAAGATGCTTTCATTATGGCCCAACTTCTCCCAAAGCTCTTCTGAAATATGCGGAGCAAAAGGAGAAAGAGCAATTACCAAAGGCTCAACGATGGCCCGCTTATTACATTTTAAAGAACCTAATTCATTCACACAAATCATGAACTCACTCACCGAAGTATTGAAAGAAAAATTCTCAATATCCTGCTCTACTTTCTTGATGGTTTTATGCAGTACTTTCAATTCCTCACGCGTAGGCTCTGTATCACTGACTTTTAAATTGCCTGATTGGTCATGGATTAAATTCCAAACCTTGCGCAAGAACTTAAAGACCCCATCAATACCCTGTGTGCTCCATGGTTTAGAAGCCTCCAATGGCCCTAAGAACATTTCGTACATGCGGAGTGTGTCGGCACCATAGCTGTCGATGATTTGATCTGGGTTAACTACGTTGAAATAAGACTTCGACATTTTTTCGATAGCCGAACCGCAGATGTATTTGCTTTCCTCCAGTATAAATTCAGCACTAGCAAAATCAGGCTTCCATTTCCTGAAAGCATCTAAATCAAGTTCCAATCCCTGTACGATACTTATATCAACATGTAATTCGTCAGTTTCATGATTACTTTTCAACCCAGATGAAACAAATTTATTAGAACCCCTAAGCCTATAAACGAATCTAGAATCCCCTGTAATCTTTCCCTGATTAATCAACTTCTTAAACGGTTCATCAAATTTAAGGTAGCCAAGGTCGTGTAACACTTTTGTCCAAAGGCGAGCATATAGCAAATGTGCGACTGCATGCTCTGCTCCACCAATGTACACATCCACTTGATTCCAATAGTCCAATGCTTTGGGATCTGCGAAAGCGGTTGTGTTGTGTGGATCCATGTAGCGCAAAAAATACCAGGCTGCACCAGCATGGGTGGGCATTGTGTTGCTGTCGCGTTTCTCGTTTGGCTTAAAGTTGATCCAATCCGTCAGGTTGGCCAATGGACCTTCTCCATTGCCCGATGGCTTGAAGTTATCAGAAGGCGGTAACTCTAAGGGAAGGTCGCTTTCCTTCATGGCATAGGGCATATCGTCCTTAAATACGACAGGGAACGGCTCGCCCCAATAACGTTGGCGACTCCAACCTGCATCGCGCATTTTATAGTTTACTTGTCGTTTGCCAATGCCTTTCTCTTCCAACTTTTGGATGGCCACATCAATGGCATCACGCATCACTAAACCATTTAAAAAACCGGAATTTTCGAGAATAGCATCTTTTGTTGGATTGGCTTCCTCTCCACTATACTGCGAACCGATGATATTGGTAATAGGCAACTTAAAGTGCTTCGCAAACTTATGATCGCGCTCGTCACCACATGGTACGGCCATGATCGCACCAGTTCCATAACCGGCCAATACATATTCACTGATCCAAATAGGAATTTGCTTTCCGTTGAATGGATTGGTTGCGTATGCACCTGTAAACGCTCCCGTGATTTTCTTCACTTCAGCCATTCGATCCACTTCCGATCGGCTCTCGACATACTTTAGGTACTTATCAATGTCTTCTCTCTGTGCTTTTGTCGTTATTTGTTTAACCAGTTCATGCTCTGGCGCAATCACCATAAAATCAACACCAAAAATCGTATCGGGGCGGGTGGTAAACACCGTGATTTTACGTGGGTTGACCTCACCCCGTTGCCCTGCGTCCTTTTTGGAGAAAACCTCACCCCCCAGCCCCCTCTCCACAGGAGGGGGGGAGGCGAGCTCCGATTTGATTTTTTCCAAAACTTCCGACAGCGAATTCAAGACTTGCTCGTTGCTAAACCGGATTACTCTAAAACCCTCGGTTTCAATAATTTTCGTTCTTTCTTCGTCTTCGCGTTTTTGATAATGATGAATAGAGCCGTCTAGCTCAACGACTAATTTTTTCTCAATACAAACAAAATCAACAATAAATTTCGCAATGGCATGCTGCCTCCTAAATTTTTGCCCTAGATTACTGTTCCGAACCGCTTGCCAAAATCTATCTTCTGCCTCTGTTGGTTCTCTCCTATTCTCGCGGGCATTTTCTTTTAGAGCGCCCCACGTTTTTGAATCGGTTGTAAAAACAAAATCTTGCGCATAGACTTCATCGGAAGCACCCCCCCTCTCCTCCGGAGAGGGGCCGGGGGTGAGGTGAAAATTGATACTTGCTCCAACACTCTTCCCGATCCAATTCCGCTGGATGTCTTTCATCGACTCGCTAAAATCGATTTCATCCAATCCTTTCAACAAACGATCGGCATACTCGGTAATGCGCAAACTCCACTGGCGCATTTGCTTTTTCACTACCGGAAAACCTCCGCGGTAACTCACACCATTGATGACCTCATCGTTGGCAAGCACAGTACCTAATGCCTCGCACCAATTGACATCCGTATAAGCGAGATATGCCAAACGGTATTGCATCAAGATTTCTTGTTGCGTTTTTTCATCAAAACCTTTCCATTCAGCTGCGCTGAAACTCTTAATTCTAAATTTTGAATTTTGAATAGGGTGAGGTGCGCTTCCTTCTTTTTCAAAAATCTTAATCAGTTCAGAAATGCGTTCTGCCTTTTCTTTTTTACGGTTGAACCAGCTATCAAAGATTTGTAAAAAGATCCATTGCGTCCATTTGTAATAAGAAGGATCGCAGGTTTGCACCTCACGACTCCAGTCGTAGCAAAATCCTATTTTCCCTAACTGTCTTTTGAAGTTGTTGATGTTATCCTGTGTTGAAATGGCGGGGTGAATGCCATGCTCCAGTGCATATTGCTCTGCCGGCAAACCAAAGGCATCGAAGCCCATCGGGTGCAACACATTAAAACCTTTGATCCGTTTAAATCGTGCGACAATGTCAGAAGCAATATAGCCGAGCGGATGCCCTACATGAAGCCCAGCCCCAGATGGGTAGGGAAACATGTCCAGAACGTAATACTTTGGCTTTGAGGTATCGTTAGTGACTTTGTAAAGGGCACGTTTTTCCCATTCATTACGCCACTTCTGCTCAATGTTTTTGATCTCTTCTTTGCTGTAATCGGCCATTTCTTTAGTCCTTATTTTTAAGAACCGCAAAAATAAGCCAAAAGCTGCAAATGACCTCTTTCACTCAACCAACAATGTCGAACTGATTGCTTACCATTTGCGTCTGGCGGTGCTTCTTCGAGGGGTAGTTCCAAAGAGCATTCCGAACACTCCCCTGACCATTTCTTTTCCAATTTGCTTGGTAATTGGAGAATTGATCACCTGCTCAAACGTACTCTTTTCAGCCCTTGCCGGGCGTGCCGGTTTTTGCTCTTCTACTTGCTGCTTTGCCTCGGCTTGCTCTTCCTCCTGAGCTTTCAGTTTTTCAGTCAGTATTTCAAACGCACTTTGGGGATCAATCACCTCCTGGTATTTTTTGAAAATCGCAGACTGATTCAATTGCTCTTTATACTCACTTTCAGTCAAGGGCCCCATCAAGGAAGCAGGTGGAGCCAAATGCACAGTGACGGTTTCCGTGGGAATACCCTTCTCGTTTAAAACCGTTACGAAAGCTTGGCCGGTACCCAATTGAGTAAACTGTTTCTCCAAATCGTAAAATTCAGACTGCGGAAAAGTATTTACTGTTTCCTTCAGCGCCTTAACATCATTGGGTGTAAATGCACGTATGACATGGCTCACACGATTGCCTAATTGTGACAACACAGTAGGTGGAATGTCTTGCACTAACTGAGAACAGAAAAAGATGCCTACTCCTTTGGATCGGATGAGTCGAATTACTTGTTCGATCTGATCCATGAATGCTTTGGGGGCATCCTTGAACAGCAAATGCGCCTCATCAATGAAGAACACCAACTTGGGTTTATCTAAATCTCCAGCCTCTGGTAGTTTTTGATAGAGTTCGGCCAACAAAGAAAGCATGAAGGTAGAAAAAATCGCAGGCTGACTTTGCACATCAGATACGTTTAGTAAACTGATCACTCCTCTCCCATCCACCTTTTCCATTAAATCCTCGATGTCAAAAGATTTCAAGCCAAACAACTGCGCTACACCCTGTTGCTCCATCGCCACAATTTTTCGCAGGATGGTGCCAGCCGTTGATGATGAAATTTTTCCGTAGGCTTCTTTGATTTCTGCCGCCCCCGCGCCTTCTGACAAATAGTTAAGAACCTTTTTCAAGTCATTCAAGTCAACAATGGGAAGCTTTTTATCATCCGCATATTTGAATAGAATCATCAATACACCACTCTGAATATCATTCAACTCCAAGACCTTGCTTAACATCACGGGGCCAAACTCAGTAACCGTAGCACGCATTTGTGCTCCTACTTTTCCACTAAGTGAATAAAGTTCAATAGGAAATCCTGTGGGTTTGTAGCCGTCAAGACCAATTGATTTTAATCGTTCCTTGATCTTCTCATTGGGTGTACCTTCTTTCGCCATTCCCGAAACATCGCCCTTCATATCGGGCATAAAAACGGGGACACCTGCCAGCGAAAGCTGTTCGGCCATCAATTGAAGCGTGCGTGTTTTTCCTGAGCCTGTAGCACCTGAGACAAGTCCATGGCGATTCATCATCTTTAACGAAAGATTTACTCTAGCTTCTTTCACAATTTCACCTTCAAACACCCCAGCACCCAAGAAAATCGAAGCAGATGGGAATGAGTACGAAGATGTAATAGCCGTAACGAATTTCTCTTTTGACATAAGTTGCTAACGATAATGTTATAATTTCTTTTTCAGAAGCCAATCAATTTGTGGGTCATCGCCCATTTGAAAAACATGCTCGCCAAATTTCTCAAATCCCCACTTTGTATAAAAATGCTGCGCGTTGAAGTTGCGCTCCCAAACACCCAACCAAATCCAATCATAGTGATTTTCCCTTGCATAGATCAACGCCTTTTCCATCAAATTTTTACCAATCTGTTTTCCGTGATAAGCGGTATCAATGTAAAGGCGTTGTAGTTCAATGGTATTTTCCCCCAACTCATTCTTTACCTCGTTATTGAGACGAAGCCTTAAAAAACCAACCACTTTCTCTCCATAGCAAGCTAAATAGAGTACTGAAAGTGGTTCGTAATATTCGTCCTGCAGTTTCGACAGGCTATATGATTCCGTAAAAAAAGCCTTCATATTTTCGGGTGTATTGGAGTCTGCAAACGTGTCAGTATACGATCGTATCGCCACGTCACGCATGGCGGCAGTATCTTCAAAATTTGACCGTCTTATGGTGATTTTCTCCATACAGCAAAATAAAAAAGAAACCCCACTTTAAAGGCGGGGTCTTCTTATAAATTATAAAGAATTATTTCTTATCCTGAAAATTCTGGAATGTATACGCGACCCCCAAAGACAGCGCCTGACTTATCTGAATTTCTTTGTCCTGGTCGTAAAAATACATGGCAATTCCACCGAAACTGACATTGATAAACTTATTCACCTTTGCCGTCAGATTCAAGTCCAATCTATGATCAATTCTATCTAGCTCCAGTTTTTCGTAATCGGCAAACAGAATATAACGCCACTTCAAGTTTATGTTGGTAGCAATGTCTTTATTAAATTCTGCCAATAATTGAAATGCCAGCCACTGGTAACGAACACTTTCACCTAGTTTCACACCATAAGGAGTAGGGTTTGTGATCGGATTATAAAACCGATTGACATCATTAACAATTGTAGCCCGTGGCGAAAATGGTGAAAGTCGCAGTTTGAAAAAAGTATTAGGATGATATTCAAATCCCAGAGCCGCAGTAATGTACGCGGGGGCAAAGGCACCAGAGATCAATGTACGTTGCTCTACACCTACTGCGTCTTTTGCATAGGAAAATCCGTCAGCAAATTGAGATTGTAAATTGGCAGAAACTGAAAAATCCCATTTCGGATTGATGGCACGGCCATAGCGGGTGTCCAAGAAAATACGATCAAGGGTTTTACGAGTACCCTGCCCTGCATTATTGACCATACCATAAAGGAGATCAATTTCATTGTCCCAAGAATTTATTCCGTTTTTATAGTTGGCCTTATAATTCAGATACGCATTGAACCCAATGGAATTTATTCCCCCGGCTTTCCAATTAGAAGAAAAGGAGGCTTGATTGAGGTTGAGGCCAGCTTTAAATGCCTTTTTCCAATGGGTCAAGGTGTCAACTTTAACAACTTGAGCATCGGTATTCTGAAAACAGACCAAAAAAGCAATAGATAGAATAGCGCAGTAACAGTGACTTCGAGATTTGAGCATAAATTCAACTTTGGTTTTTCGTAAAAATACAAAACCAACGATAAACCTCTAAATATTGCTCAGGCGGATCTCATCCAAGGCTACTTCTGTGAGGGGCTTGGTAATGAATTTAATTACGAAATCATTGTTGACAATTTTATCGATGTCGCGCTTATTGTCAGAACTCGAAAGGATGATGACTTTGCATTTATTGCGAACTAGCTCTCCAAATTTTTCGAACTCGTAGAGGAAAACAAAGCCGTCTACAATTGGCATGTTTATATCCAGGAAAATAATACTTGGCAGGTTATCCGCATCATTCTGAAATTCACGCAAATAGTCTAAAGCACCCTTTCCGGAGCTCTTAACTTCTACCCGTTTGGCAAATTTCGTTATCTCAATAATCCGTTTACTGATAAAATTATCAGTATCATTATCATCAACCAACATCACCAACTCCAATACTTTCGCAGTATCTATCACCATTTCTTTAATTCATTAAACGACTCATCCAACCAAAATTTTAAGCCTACTTTACCTGATAGGATCACAAAATTATTCTTTTTTTGGAGTATTGTTTAAGACCAATCGCATTGAATCAAATTTAGGTACGTATTCTTCCAAATAACCACAAGTTCCTGGGGTTACTTTCTTCGCACCTTGATTTTTTCGCCTTCTTTCACACTTAACTCTTTTTTCTCGTTCCAATCCATTAACTCCTTGATTGTCACTCCGTATTGCCTGGCAATGGCATACAAAGTGTCGCTTTGCGAAACCAAGTGAATTAGCGAGTTATCGATGGTTGGGTTTACTTCGGCCTCAGAAGTTTCATGTAACTTTTCCTCTTTTTCTGGCAAATACAAGATAATCTTCTGTCCAATCGTCAGCCCATTGTCAATGGCTAAATTGTTCCATTTTGCCATATCGACAACCGACACTCCGTAAGTCTTAGAAAGGGAGTACAACGTTTCACCTTTTGCCACAAAATGCTCCTTGCCCAATCGATCTCCTTTGAAAGTCTTCTCAGGCACTTGAACCGCTTCAACTTGCTGAATAACAATCGTAGGTGAAGAATTGACTTGAGGTGCCTGACGATTTTCAGCCTTTACCTCCCAATTGAATGATTCCTGTTCGAGCGCAGCAATCTGTTCCTTTGGCACATCAGGAAGTTTGGGCAGTGGCTCCTCAGTTTGCTTTTTTGAAGTAAGCCAAACAGTTGAACCAACTTGCAGCCTTCCTTCAACAAACCCTCGGTTCCACTTCTTGACCTTTTTTAACTGAACTCCGTATTGTTGACTAATCGACCATAGATCTTCACCAATTTTTACTTTGTGCTGCAACACGGTTGAAGATGTCTTCTTTCGCTCCATAAAGTAAAATGCTCCGGCTTCGACAGAATGATCTATCTGCATTTCGTTAAACTTTAAGAAGCGCGCCAACGTAATCCCGGCTTGGTCGGTCAACCCAACAAGGGTTTCCCCATCCAATGCTTTTATGGCTCTTAATCCATTAATGAATTTTACCTCTCGATTCGGCTGGTTCTTTTTTGGCGAAAGAGGTTTCGCCCTCGAGGCTATTTTTGAGGCTAATACAGGCGCAGGGCTTGCCACATTATCGATGACTCCATTTGGCACGACAACGAAGTAGGTTCTATCGTCAGGAATCAATCCAGTAAGTGCCCACTTATTGTATTCGCGGAGGACAGACTCATCCAATTTTACTTCATTAGCCAATTCGGTCAATGACTTTTTTGATTTTAATTCAATGGCAGCAGCTGTTATTTGGGGAGGTCCGTCAACGGCTTTTTCAAAAGCTACTTTATGCGCTATGAATTTTTTGATATACCAATAGGTATCGACTGTAACTTCAAAATGGCGTTTTCCATTGTGCTTGTCTCCCACAGATCGCTTGACTCCTCCAGCACCCATTTGGTAGGCTTGCAATGCCAGTATCCAGTTATCGAATTGTTGATTGTTCTGCTTGAGGTACCTGGCCGCTCCCCTTGAGGCAGAGAAAATATTCATCCGTTCGTCAATCTGCGCGTCTACCCGCAAGCCCACGCTGATCGCAGTAAAATCTTTAAACTGCCAGAAACCAACCGCATTGGAGACGGAGACCGCATCGGCCACCAACGAACTCTCTTGCAAAACCAGGTATTTTAAATCTCCCGGCACATTCTCTTCCGCAAAAATTTTATTGATAATCGGAAAGTATCTTTTTGCTCGCTCAACCTTTTGATCAAAGTATTTCGGGTTTCGGACAAGTGCATCAACATCTTCTTGAATTTCGCGTCTTGCCTCATCACGAATGGAGAGGGTCATGTCTGCAAAATGCATTTTGTGGGGCACCACAGGAGCTTGCGCGTATGAGGCAGCAACTCCAAAAAAAATGAGTGCGACTGCAAAAAATCTCATGGAAACAAAGGTAGTGAAAAGAACGCAACAAATTTCGGGTCTGTCAATTTTTGAGCTTTTGAATAAGCATGAGCCCATCGCGCAGTGGCAAGAGCATGCATGTAACACGGCTGTCATTACTGACTTTTTGATTGAAGGCTGCAACCGCTCGAGTATCTTTGTCCAATTTTGATTGTACCACTTTGCCGCTCCAAAGCACGTTATCGGCAAGGATAAAACCACCTACCCTCACTTTGTCAAATACAAGGTCATAGTAAAGGCTATAATTCTCTTTATCTGCATCTATAAAGACCAGGTCGAACTGACCAGAAAAAGTCGGTATCAACTGAGATGCATCGCCAATCAAATAGTTGATTGCGCCACCTAATTTTGCCTCCGCAAAATAACCTCGAACCCGATTTTCTAGTTCTTCATTATTGTCGATCGTCATGATTTTCCCGCCCGATTGAAGACCTTCTGCTAGGCAAATCGCAGAATACCCCGTAAAGGTTCCAATTTCTAGAACAGCAGAAGGCTTGATCATGCGGCTGATCATTGAAAGGAATCTTCCCTGTAAATGACCAGACACCATGCGCGGCATCAGGATATCTGCTTGTGTATCCCGATAAATCTTTTTTAACAAGTCAGATTCTACCGATGTGTGGGCTCTGGCATAGTTATCAATCTCGAGGGGTATAAACTCCATTCGACTAATTGGGCTCCATGATTAAACAACTCAATTCATCTTCTTTAAACATCTCATTGGCAATTTGCTGAAGTTGCAATGCAGATATACCTTTCACTCTTTCCTGAAGTTCTTCGAACGTCACTATCTTTTTTAAGTCCAATAAGTTGCGGGCCATCATCATCATAAAGCTAATGTTGCTCTCCTCTGCCATTGCTAAGTGCCCAAGTATTTGCTCTTTGGAGGAGGCCAGTTGCTTTATACCAAGCGGCATATCGCGTAGTTTTTTCATCTCCACTTTCACCAGCTCAATACTTTTTTTCATTTGAGAAGGCTCCGTGCCAAACGAGATCATAAAAATACCCGTATCTGTAAAGGGTACAAAGTGCGATCCTATTGAATACACAAATCCATATTTCTCGCGAAGTGCCAGATTCAGACGCGAATTCATTCCCGAACCACCTAGTATACTGGTGAGAACATAAAATGCACTTCGCTTTTCGTCAGTCACTTTGTAAGCAGGCCGCCCGATGGCACACCTCCCCTGCTTGACCTCACGCTTCAAGGCAAGGTCTTTTGCTTTGTAGTTTGTAAATTTTTTTCTTCTCTTAACCGATGCCACAGCCGGTATACGACCCAAGTATTTTTCAGCCAATTGGATGACCTTTTCCATCGAACTATTCCCTACGGATGAGAAGATGATTCGGGAAGTATCTAAGTGCTCTTTTACAAAGGATTTAAAATCTGCCCGCTTAAATCTGCTCACCGTCTTTTTTGTGCCCAGTATATTCATACCGAGCGAATGTCCGGAGAAAATAAGTGCATCAAACTCATCCTGCAATGAATCCTCCGGGTCGTCAAAATACATGGACATCTCCTCCAAAATCACGTGCCGCTCTTTTTCAATTTGCGCGGCCGGAAAAACAGAATCGAACGTGATGTCTGCCAGTAATTCGATGGCTCTTTCAAAATATTCATCCCGAAGGGAGGCGTAGAACATAATCTTCTCTTTGTCGGTGAAGGCATTTAATTCTCCACCCAAGGACTCCAATCGATTGAGGATATGGAAGGACTTTCTTTTCTTGGTGCCTTTGAACGCCATGTGCTCCCAGAAATGGGCGATGCCCTGGTTATCGGGGCTCTCGTCTCTACTGCCTATATCGAGCATGATGCCACAATGAACAATCTTGGTGGAGGCAACCTGGTTGTGAACCACCCGGATTCCATTGGGTAATGTGTGGATTTCGTAATTTCTCATTTGCACGGCAAAGTTAGCAATTCAATGGTAGGCTGCGCCCAAAAATTTTCCCGTCAACGAACGATACCGACCGCTCGCGGGCATCAACTTTTAATGCGTGTCGATATTTTTTAAGATTGAGAGTTATTTTTTGGCACTACACTTGTAACACCTTTCAACCATGGAAACACAAAAAGTAAAAACCTGCTTCACCATTACATTTACCCCTGATCAATACCAACGCGCAGTGTCTTATGTAGAAGATATGAGCAAACACCCACAGCGGGTTTACTGGCAAGGCAAAGAGGGGAAATCAAAAGAAGAATTAGTCATTGAGCAAATTGCTCATAGCGTACTGTCTGGGTTTTACAACAACGAGCCGTTCAAAGCAGGCAAACAGATTGTGCGGATGGATAGCATGACGTATTAGTCGACTCTTGCTGACGACTAAATCCGATCGATCACTTTTTCAATCAGCGACTCCACTACTTTTGTGGAATCTTTTGAGAATTTATTCTTCATCCGATTCGCGATAATCGCATTGACACTTAGCACATCATGTCCCAGCAACCTACCCATTGCATAGTAAGCGGCTGTTTCCATTTCAAAATTGGTGAGCCAAAAGTCGCCTTTATGGTAGTAGTTCAAGTCTTCCAGCAACTTCGGCAACCGGATAGGGACTCGTAGCTCTCTTCCTTGGGGTGCGTAAAAGCCTGGGCAAGTCACGGTGTTGCCCAACTGCATATCAAAAGCCAATTGCTTGCGAAGCGTTTCAGAGCCTTGAGCCACATACGGCATAAACGGAAGGCCAATTTTTTTCTGAATATCGTGCGCTACGCCCGTCTCAAAGTCATCCATGGGCAAATCATAGAAATTCATGAGATTATCAAAGCCCACGGCATAGTCCGAAACCAAATGAGAACCAACGGCAATATCTTCTTGCAAAGCCCCCGAGGTACCAATCCGAATAACCTTTAGCTTTTTCTTCTTCGCCTTGGGTTCTCGTGTTTTCAAATCGATGTTCACCAGGGCGTCCAACTCGGTAAAAAATATTTCAATGTTATCAGTTCCAATTCCCGTGCTGATAACTGTGATTTTCTTTCCATGGTACTTGCCCACATGCGTGATGAACTCTCGCTTGTTCATTTCAAATTCAACTTCATCAAAAAGCTGGCTGACCATATAAACTCGGCTGGGGTCTCCCACAGCAATGATGGTATCAGAAATATGCTTGGGCAAAAGATTGAGGTGATAGACACTCCCATCGGGATTCAAAATCAAATCGGTCTCTGAAAATTTGGGCATATACAGTTCCGTTACCGACTTACCTTTTGTGCAGGATTTCCAAAAACGGTTTCTCCTGCTTTCACTGACGCTATCACCACAGAACCAGCACCAATTCGTGCACCCTTTCCAATCGTCACTCCAGAAACGATCGTGACCCCGGAGCCGATAAATACTTCGTCTTCTATCTGCACACCAGAATTGATGTTTGAACCAGAGCCCACCTGCACCAAATCTCCCAAAGTGGCCTCAACACCAATCGACACATTGGCATGAATCAGGCAATAGCTTCCAATTTTTGCAGCCGGTGCCAGGTACGCTCCATAGTCAATAAAATTGCCATGGCCGATTTCTGCTTTGGGAGAAACAAATGATTGTGAATGGATGGCATTGACCGGCTGAACGTGACGCACTTCTTTCAATACACCTACAACATTTTTTCGCAACTTGTTATCGTCAATGGCAATAAACGCTTCGCATTTTTTACCGATCAGTTTTAGGAAACCATCGTCATCCGTATCACCTAAAACCACCACTTCATCAATGATGGATTGATGAAGTTTTTTATCATCGTCTAAAAAACCATAAACAACTACGCCATTGTTTTCAAAAATATCTTTCGCAGCTCGGCCGAGCGCGTTTGCCCCAAAGATGATTACCGGATTCTCCATGACACAAAGGTAGGGATTGATCGAACTACTTGGTAAGAAAAGAAAGGCGGTTCATCAAATAGTTAAGCAATGGATTGCGCAAAGAAAAAACAAAAATCATAAACGGGAGAAATCCCACCCGATAGCGCGAGAGTGTGCCAAAATTGGGTGTCGACAACGCGAGAAATACACAAAGCACGACCGAAAAAACAAAAAGAGGAATGACAAATGGAGGGCTTTTCTTTCGGGCAGATGCCAAATAGGAAACAGCTAATGCAAAAATGATCAGATTTTCCAACGAGGCCAGAACTAATGGAAGGCCAGTGGCCTCAAAAGGCATTGGCCTGAAAAGAGCAGAGAACAAAGCCCACGGAGAATTAACCGCCATACTCACAACAGTAGGCCCAAGGTTATAATAATGAATATAGTTATTGCTTTTTGATTGCAAAACAGACAGGTCATGGTTAGAAACGATTACCTCCATTACCCGTTCAAGGTGAAAATTAGGGTGAGCAAAACTTGCTCCGGCAGCAAGCAACAGAAACACACCGAGCCAACCTAAACCTGATTTACGCTGCGAAATTTTTCTATTCTTAGTTAAAATGAAAACAAACAAACACGAGAGCCAGGCAGCAATAAAAATACCCAACCAATAGTATTTGATCGACCAACCTATCCAAACAGAAAAAAACACCAACGCCCATTGAACGAGGTTCACTTTTGCACCACACAAAAGTTGAATCAGGACAGCGGTTAAATAATAAACTGCGGCCATTGCCAACGTTTCCTTCAACAAACCGGAAGACCAAAAAAGTATCGATGGAAATAAAAAAATGGCTAACACTGCTGCTCGGGTTGAGTCCGGGGCGAATCTTCTCAGTTGAATAAACAAAAACCAACTTGAAAAAAAAGAAACCAACGAAAAATAGGAGGCGGTTACCCAATAATTGTTGCCTGAAACTAAATTCAAGAGACTGACTATTTTTACAAAAAGAAACGAACGGTCATGCACATATAAAAAATGTGTCACCGTGCTTGTATCGTTGCTTGTCAGGAATAGCTCCCTAAATTGAGAAAAGTCGGACGTTGCAAGAAGAGATAACTTTTTTGCTTCCTCAAAATAAGTCCATGTGTCTCCTCCCGGATAGTAGTACATATACACGAGCCCAAGTGATAGGGCTGCAAACCATTTGATAAAAAAAGCGAACCAATAAAATTTCTGTAGGTCGACCACAAACGAACGCTGGAAACCGATGGCGAAGCCAATGATCGCAATACAATTTACCACGATTAGCAGAGCGCTCATTGAGGACGAAGGAGTGACGAACCGACCACGCAATTGAGGCAATCTCGTTTCTGGCAAAGGGTATTGTATTGTTCGATCAATGCCTGTGAATCAAACGAAGATTGTAGTGACACGCCAAGACCCGACCATATTTTAGTAATCTTGTTTACTTCTGCGGGGATGTGCTGAAGAATTTCCATGGCGCGATCAACATACCGTTGATCATCTTTGGCCTTTCCATACGCCACCCACAACGGAACGATTGTGTTAATGATCACATTCTCTTTCGATGCCTGCCCGAACGAGTGAATTGTTGATTTCGATTTGCGGGCAAAATGAAAATGGGAATGCCAATATACCGAGGGCGAACACGATAGAACAGATTGCAATTTATCAAATGAATCTGCCTCGATGAATGTCGGGAAAAGACTCTTTTCCGATGCCATCAGTGAAGCAAACTGTGCAATGCGAAGCGTGGGAAAGTTGGCAGGCCGCAAACGAAGGAACTTCCATTGAGCCGTGGAAAGACGGGAATCGTAGATCGAATATTTTTTGGAAAGAAATAGATATTCTTCAAACAATGCCGTGACATATTCATCCTTCGTTTTTGTTTCCAGCATGCCTGCCTGGCCAAACAGCAAGGCCTCCAACTGCAATAAATTAGACGAATGCTTTGTAATAATTTTATAAGGGAGCGATTTTGCCAATTGAAAGAAAGATTCGCTATTAATTTTAAATCCGAAGTTTCTGGCCAAAAGCTGATAGGCGGTTTCTTGCCAATCGCCTCCGTTGGATTGCAATACCTGCTGCGCCTCGTGGGCTTTATATTCCAGCCTTTTCAAAAGCGATTTTTCCACCATCGACAACTTGATCAATTCATCGGCAGACTGAAATGATTTTTCACACGGAATGACGGTACTACTATTGACCAGTTTTCGGTAGGCCTTCAACAACGATTCATCTACCCGATCCTTTAATTCAATGGTTGGAATAACCGACCCATCCATCCTTTTGATTACTTCATCTCCTTCCCAAACCACATGAAGGATCACGTTTTCATAAGCCTTGTCTTGAGTGTGTGAATGAGCTATCCAATCGGAAGCTCTCTGATGTATCTCCACATTCTCCACCCAATCAAGGTCACCGATACGAATCTTAGCACCCGAAAAATCCGGACCGGCATTCGTATTGAGCCAACCGGTTTTAAATATCGCTACTTGCTCACCCTGCTGTGTTTTCAGATTGGCTTTATCGAAATATTGGAATTGCCAGATATAGTGCAGAAAAGATTCGTTCATTGCCATGTATCCACGACAAGCTACTACATAAAATAATACGAATCAATGTAGAAGCTATCTCAAAAATCAATTTCAATGACAGCCTGAGCTTGTCGAAGGCTACTTCTATTTCACAAAGCTGGCTTCGACATACTCAACTTGATGATCCGCTATTTTTGAGATGGCTTGTAGATACCTATCTAACATATTTATGGAGATAAAGGCTCATTTCCTGTTGAACTTTCCTGGCCGCTGCCGCTGCCGCTTCAGCAAAATCTTCACCTGCGGATGCATAGATAATTGATCGGGAAGAATTAACCAGAAGACCGCACTGCGCATTCAACCCGGCCTTTGAAACGGCCTCTAAATCTCCGCCTTGAGTGCCTACGCCCGGAACCAAAAAAAAGTAATCGGGGGCGAGTGCCCGAATGGCTCCAATTTTATCGGCATGCGTTGCCCCCACCACATACATCATCTTGTCGGGCGTTGCCCACCGCTGCGAGGCAAAAATCACTTCCTGAAAAAGGTATTTTCCGTCTTGCGTTTCAATGAGCTGAAAGTCTGTACTACCTGGATTAGAGGTATGTACCAATAAAATCGTCCACTTGCCTTGAAATTCCAAGAATGGCCTCACCGAATCTTCGCCCATATAAGGCGCCACTGTGAGCGCGTCAAAATCCATTTGCTGGAAAAAAGCTTTTGCGTAAAGTGTAGAGGTGTTTCCAATGTCACCTCGCTTAGCATCCGCTATCGTAAAACATTCTTTGGGAATATATTCTAAAGTACGTTGCAAACTCTCCCAGCCTTTATAGCCCGATGCTTCGTAAAACGCGATATTGGGTTTATAGGCTACGCAGTAATCTTTCGTGGCGTCAATAATTTTTTTATTGAATTCAAAGATGGGATCCGGTAACCGAAGCAAATGTTTCGGTATCTTTTCAAGGTCGGTATCTAGTCCAACACACAGGTAAGACTGCTTTTTTTTAATTTGTTCGAAAAGCTGATCGCGGGTCATACTAAAAAGTAGTCGGCATCCTATCGTACGTCAATAATTTCCACACCAGGATACTTTTTAGGATCGAAACTAAAAAAGGTATCATCTATCTTCAAATTGGGAGTAAACTTAGTGATCACGTACTTATACCTATTGCCTGACTTGTCAAACATCGTCCAGCTCTGGATACTCTTGTCCTTCTTGGCAATCATCATTTTTATCTTGAAGTATTGGGCATTTTTCTTTTCGGGCACGAGGTCGATTTCCTCATACACCTGACCCCCTTCTGTCTTTTCTCCCAAAAAAAGATACCGGAAACCCTTTTTATAAATATCAAAAATCTTTACCGGATTTATATCATCTGAATTTGGGTCAAAGTTATCGATGTTGACTTCCTTTGCCGAAGGGAGATAAGTCCACACGGTAGTGCCATTATTGATAATCTCCTGATCGTCCAACAACAATCTAAATTTCTCACCCTTGACTGTGATCTTGCCTTTCACTTCTTCTTTTACTCCTTCTGTTTCATTGGTCATCAAGGTGGCGAGACTGGCTTCAAAGTTGGCAATCGACTTGTATTTTTTGCTCATTGCTTCCAAAATCTCCAATGCCTTTGGATCATATTGAGCCATCAGTAATTTTCCAAAAACCAGAAAGGCAGCCAGTAAAACAAACTTTTTCATTGCCATAAAATTCAAGTTAACTATGTCGTTCTTTCAAATCAGTCAATAATTGTTCCAAACTCATTTCATCTTTGATTAAAACTTCACGCGCCTTTGACCCTTCAAAAGGCCCCACTATTTCTGCGGCTTCCAGCTGATCTATCAGGCGACCGGCACGGTTGTAGCCCAATTTCAATTTTCGCTGGATCAATGACGTACTTCCTTGTTGATGCATGACGATCAACCTAGCTGCCTCTTCAAATAGGGCATCCCGTTCGGATAAATCTACTGAATTTGCTCCCCCATCATCTTCGCCTTCGAATTCCGGCAACATATAGGCCGAATCGTAGCCGCGTTGTGAACCGATAAACTCACACACTTTTTCTATTTCTGGTGTATCTACAAACGGACTTTGCAAGCGTATAACGTCCGATCCATTGGAAAAAAGCATATCCCCCATTCCAACGAGTTGGTCGGCACCACCCGAGTCTAAAATCGTACGCGAATCTACTTTTGAAGTAACACGAAAAGACAATCGCGCAGGGAAATTTGCTTTGATCACCCCGGTGATAACATTAACAGAAGGGCGTTGAGTAGCGACTACCAAATGAATACCGATAGCGCGTGCCAGTTGAGCTAACCTAGCGATGGGGGTTTCAACTTCTTTGCCAGCGGTCATCATTAAATCGGCCAATTCATCAATAATTAAAACGATATAAGGCAAAAAACGATGGCCTTCTTTCGGGTTGAGTTTTCGAGAAATGAACTTCGAGTTATATTCTTTCAGGTTTCTGGCTCCGGCATCTTTCAAAATTTCATACCGGTTCTCCATCTCAATACACAACGAATTAAGCGTGTAGACTACTTTCTTTGTATCGGTGATGATTGCCTCCTCGCTATTGGGAAGCTTGGCCAGATAGTGTCGCTCAATTTTACTAAACAAAGACATCTCCACCTTCTTTGGATCGACCAATACAAATTTCAGCTGGCTCGGATGCATTTTGTAAAGCAGCGAGGTAAGAATGACATTGAGGCCTACTGATTTCCCTTGGCCTGTTGCGCCAGCCACCAATAAGTGAGGCATTTTTGTTAAATCGATTACGAGCAATTCATTTGAGATTGTCTTTCCGATTGCGATAGGCAAGTCCTTATCGGATTTTTGAAAACGCTCGGACGAAAGCACCGATCGAATACTAACCATCTCTCGGTTTTTATTCGGCACTTCGATACCAATGGTACCCTTGCCAGGAATTGGCGCAATAATTCGAATTCCAAGCGCAGATAAACTCAGCGCAATGTCGTCCTCCAGGTTCTTGATACGGGATATTTTAATTCCCGCCTCTGGTACAATTTCATACAGAGTAACGGTGGGTCCAATGGTTGCCTTGATACTTTGAATACCAATTTTGAAATTGGTAAGCGTTGCCAATATTTTGTCTTTATTTTGATTGAGCTCCTCTTGACTTACCTGGACTTTTCCAGCCTCGTACTCATTCAACAAATCGATGGGTGGAAATTTGTAGTTACTCAGTTCGAGTGTTGGATCGTATAAGCCCTGTGCTTCAACTAATTTCTCGGCCAAGGCGTCCGTTTCTAATACGGGATCTTCTATGGTAAAAAGGGGCTCCTCTTTTTCGATTCTAGGAGATTCCACTTCCAACACAATATCCTGAATTGGCTTTGCAACCTCAGGCTTGCTTTCAAATAAAACAGGTTCAGGATCTTCATCTGCAAGTGATGGCCAACGATCCCGATCATCGGTGTAAGTTGGCTCAATCCGATCATCATCGGTCGATGCCAGTGCCGCATTGCCCATCGGTTTTGGATCTTTGCCCTGAAAAGCATTGATGGCTGTTACGTTAAAATAATAAATGATAAAAATGAAGAGACTTAGTACCAAAATCAAAAACGTGCCCCACCCGAAAAGACCATCTGCTATTTTCGCTAGTTCATACCCCAGCCCACCACTCAAGAAACTGATTTCATTAACGCCTGCAAGACTGTGGGTAAGGTAACCTAGTAACAAGCTGAGCCATAAACCTGAAAAAGCGGAAAAAATAAAAACCGAAAACAACGGAACAAGCTCTCTTTTGAACACCATTTTGAAGCCCAGAAGAAAAAGAATAGGTGGTATAAAGAATGCTGAAATACCCATCCATTTGAAAACCAAATAATGGCTTGTCACCGCACCGTATAATCCTAACCAATTCTCTGCTTCTTTACCAGACTCAAGAAGATTGGTAGACCAGAGAGCTTCAACCACACTTTGGTCGGACTTTCCGGTGAATAAATAGGACAAAAATGACGTGAACAAGTAAACCGATACTATGATCAGAAAGAACCCAACGGCCAAACCAAGGCGAGGATCTTGAAAAAAGGAGAAATTGAATTTACTTTTCGACTTAGCCGCCTTGGGCTTTTTTTCCTTTTCAGGTTTCTTAAATGTATTGGACTTGTAGGTATTTTCGGCCATCTCAGAATTGCGCAAAAATAACCAAATAACAGGAAACTTTCGAACTTATTTAGCGATCAAGGCCTCTGTTTGAACAACTGTAAAACCACCGGCAAAAATTTCCGATCGACTGTCCTTGCTTTTATGGCATTGATCCATCTGTTTGAAAGAGTTGAAAGAATGGGATTGCTCGACCAAAATCCAACTCCCATTTCAATAAAAGACAATTGGCCGTTAACGCCAACAATACCATCAGTAACAAATAATATTGAAAGTGCTTCCTATCAAGAAAAGAGAACAAAGACAAAGCAACAGGCACAATTGCAACTGCAAAAGGAAACAAGGGAAAGATGACAAGCCCAATAACTCCAATGCTTACCGAAAGCAAATGACCGATCCGGAATAGAAGTTGTTGCTTGTCTTGGCTATTCAACAAGCCGGCCACCCCAAATATGAATTAGGCATCTAATGGCAGGAGTATAGCCAACCCGATGATACCAAAACCCCATGTGCCGCCATTTGTACAAATTGTTTTGATCGTCAATGGTATTGCCACCAAAATAGAAAGAAGGATTAGTGCAGCACCTGCCCATTTGTTGATTGATTTTATTTGTTCCTCGATTGCAGACATTACCTTTGGCTTATACCACAAGTAGCAGAAGCAATCGGGATATTCTACTGATAACTGTCACTCCTCAATGCGACTCTTATCATAACGTATTGAATCTATAGAGCGCATCTTTAAAGAAAAAAGAAAGAAACCAAGCTAAACAAATAACACTTATGATTTCTGTAACCTCCATTACCGACAAGTACATTTTGCAACCTTCCTTGATAGCCAAACATAAAAAAACACTAGATTGGTTATCGACATCGCTTTTCTGGAAAAAGGAAATGTCATTTTTTCAAAAGTTGCTGGATAACATCGCTCCCAAGCTATCGGCAATACCAGACAAACAAAGGCTTGATCATTTTCAGCACTTTATCACTTACTATAATGCGGAATTGATTGACAGTCTTCGCACTAAGTTAAGGCTACACGAAAAAAATTTGGCAGAAATGTTTGAACAAAAAGATGAACTGGGCAAAAAGTACTTTGAGGAACACGATGAACTAATGGGCGCTTTAGAAGGTGCCAACACTCAAATTTTGCTGACAAAAGAAGATTTATTTGATTTTGTTGGGAAAGCAATGACGTAGCTTCCGCTTCGTAGAAAGTATACAACTGGAAATTATTTAATTCATTTTTTATGGCACTCCACTTTGAAAAACACGCGGCAAAAGGAAATGAATTTGTCAACCGTCTGGCTACACACCTGAAGGACGAAGACAATCGCGATCGGGCGGGGCGTGTGCTACGCTGCGTGCTAAAGGTTCTTCGCGACCGCATTACCCCCGAAGAGTCATTCCAACTGATGGCACAACTGCCCATGGCAATAAAAGCGATTTATGTTGACGGTTGGATGCCGCAACGCCATCATGCCAGAATAAAAACCATGCATGAATTTGCCGAACAGGTGATAAAAGAAGATGGCTTATTGGCGTGGCAGGATTTCTCAACGACAGAAGATGCGCTACTCGCCTGCGAAGCGGTTGTCAAGACGATCGCTGACTATGTTACAGCCGGAGAACTGCATCAAGTTATTGCGGTTTTGCCTGAGGACATGAAAGCCTCCTTTCTTAAATGGGCTCACACACCGTAAGTTATGATCGTCATTGAAGTCTGGCTTTACTGGTGAGGATGATTCTTTTTCGGAAATTGTCGTAGTGCTGCTTCAACCGCTCGTTTGACATTGGCCTCTGTCAGAAATGGATATAAATCGAAATAAGATACAGCAACTGAACGCCATACCATCTTACCCTGTTGCTTGTCAATCAAATCAATGATAAAGGTGCCTTTTAAAAGAAGTACTTCTTCTCTGTTAGTAAAAGGAATAAACTGATGGACCTCATCGGGGCGGTGGTAGGCATAACCGGTATCCGTTTTCATCACCACTTGAACATCCATCAATAAATCCGGGTTGTCAGAATTAAACGCAACACCCTTTCGACCCATCTCAGATTTTATGGCTTTCTGCATATAGCTCCTAATCAGCGAATCATTCAGGTAACTGGGGCCCCGGAAGGTGAATTCACAACTTTCCAACCAACAAAAAGTTTGATATTTACTAAAATCATGATTTGGGAGTTGCAGGGTGTGAACTTTCACCGCGCAACTTGCCGCCACCAGCAATAGGGCAAGCCAAAAGGGAGCTAATCGTGTCATTTTCATTTTTCAAATTTAAGAGCCTTGACTTTCATACTAACTATCATACTACACAAGCCGCCTACTACGCAGAAAACTGCCATACAACATGAGCATAATACCCAGTACAGCAAACACAAGTTGCAATGGGTGCGTATCCGGTAACAAATAAACTTGTATCAACGTCCAGCCCGTAAGAATAGCTCCTTGAAGCAAAATAATAGTTGGATAGGCTTCTGCTTTAGCTATCGCGAAGCCTGCGGCTACCAAACTCAGCACCCCCACAAGTACAAGAAGTAGTAGTCCCGGCATTTTATAGTCCGGGAACGGAATAGTCATTTGACTCGGATCACCCAATCCCAGCGAACTTCCGGAAGGATCAGTCAATAACAAAGTGCCTCCGACACACGCACACAAGCCCGTGACTATCAACAAAACAATTGCAATTAATCGAGCCCAATACATCTTGATTTCTTTCCGACAAAGCTATAAAACCAAGATGAATTATTCCATGACAAATGTCCAAAACTAAGATGAAACGTGTCATGCAAAAATCAGTCAACTATCATTGCTCCACCTTCTATCATGGTCGTACGTTTGTATCGGATTTCTCCACTAACCAAACAAGAAATCCAAGAATATATGAAAACATTAACCAAAAGAAACGTAGATGTATTTCCATCACTCGTCTCTGATTTTTTCAGAACCAGCCCATTTATGACTGGATTGTTTGATGTTGACAAGGACTTGCTTCCTGCAAGACTTGGCGTGACAGTGCCCTCAGCTAATTTTACAGAAAACGAAAAAGAGTATACGATTGAATTAGCTGCTCCTGGTTTAAGTAAAAAAGATTTCACCATCGAGATGGAGAATGATGTGCTAACTATTAGTGCTGAAAAAGAAGAAGAGAAAAATGAAAAGGAAAATGGGTTTACAAAGAAAGAGTATTCCTTTAATTCATTTACCCGCTCTTTTACTCTTCCAGAAAACGCCAAATCAGAGAAGATCGATGCGAAATATGAAAATGGTATTCTTACTATCAATGTTCCAAAAAAGGAGTTGACTCCTCAAAAACCAAGAAAAGAAATACCTGTTTCATAGTTTAAAGAAGCACTACTACCTTCGTGAAATCGGGTAGGTGCTAGAATTGGCCAGATTTGATTCATTCAAAAATGAGTGTTTTAAGTCTGGCCTTTTTGCGTGCGGTCAAAATAAAATAGATATTGCCATTAATCGTTTTGTGATATCTTGCAACTGCGATATAAAAGCTTACTATGGCGGTTGATCCGAAAGTCGAAAATACCCACCAACTTCCCCAAGTAACGAATAACGAATTTGAGACGCTTTTTAATCATGCAACCATTGGGATACTGATGACTGATAGCAACGGGTTGGTCGTCAATTTCAACAAATATGCCGAACAACTTTTCGGTTACCAAAAGGCAGAGGTAATAGGGAAGCCTGTTGAGTTACTTATCCCACACGGAAAAAGGGTGGCACACATAGCCCATCGAACAAACTTCAACGAGCATCCAACTAATAGAGTGATGGGTGCTGCCAACGAATTGTTTGCAAAACGAAAAGACGATTCTGTTTTTCCCGTTGAAATCAGTTTGAGTCATTTTAAAAATGACAGCCAACTATTTGTAATCGCATTCATTATTGATATTGCGGTGCGTAAGCAAAATGAAGATTTACTCAAAGAGCAAAAAAATCAAGTGCTGCAATTTGCTGAGCAAACTAAACGCCTCAACGCAGAATTGGAGAAAAAAATAGAAGACCGCACAAAGATGTTGAAAGAGACGTTAGAGGCCTTAGAAAACACACAGCAAGAAACAACCAAAGCGCTCAATTTTCAAAAGGCCATACTCAACCATGCCGGAGCATGTATTATCGCTACCGATACTCATGGAGTCGTCCAGTTGTTCAACAGCACTGCGGAAGAATACCTAGGTTACTCCAAGAGCGAAGTTATTGACCAAGTGAATGTTGTTCAATTCCATCTGGCTTCGGAGATTCAGGCAAAAGCAGCTGCCTTTTCGAGAGAGATAGGTAAAACCGTAACCCCGGACTTCAATGTTCTATCTGCTAAATCAATGGATGATTTACCCAATGAGCATGAATGGACATACGTCCGCAAGAACGGCACCACATTTACTGTTTCGCTTAATGTAACAACGTTGCGGGATGCACAAAATAGCATTTCCGGTTTCCTCGGGGTGGCAGTTGATATTTCTGAGATAAAAAAATATCAAAATAGTCTCCAAGTTGCGTTGGAAAAGGAAAAGCAACTGGGAGATTTGAAATCTCGGTTTGTCACCATGGCTTCGCACGAATTCCGAACGCCATTAAGTACCATTCTTTCCTCTGTATCGCTCATCGACAAGTACACAAGTGTCGAAGATTTGGAAAAAAGAGAGAAGCATGTTAAGCGCATCAAAAGTGCCGTGGGAAATATGAAAGACATCCTGGAGGACTTTTTATCTCTGGGTAAAATGGAAGAGGGGAAAATACAACTCAATCCTGAACGACTAACCCCTGCCGAGCTGCGCGATGAACTCGAGGCCGTGATACAAGAAATGCAGCGACTGACGAAACCTTCCCAACAGATCACCCACACCTTTACAGTTACTGAAGATTGTAACATTGATCGGAAAATGCTAAGGCATATCATGACGAATTTGATTTCAAATGCGATCAAATTTTCTCCGGAAGGCAGTTCTGTTGACGTCAGTTGTGAGAACAGAAAAAACGAATTGATATTCACTATTCAAGATACGGGAATCGGTATATCAGAGGCAGATCAGAAGCACTTATTTGAGCGGTTTTTTAGAGCCGAAAATGCGTCAAATATACAAGGCACTGGTCTTGGTCTCCACATCATTAGTAGGTACCTGGATCTTGTTAATGGACACATTGAACTTGCCAGCAAATTGAATAAAGGCAGCACGTTTATCGTGCACATTCCGCAATAGCCTTCAAAAAAAGCAGTAGGCTAGTGCATTCGATCAATTGATTTTGTCGCTATCTTTGAAAAAGCTTGATACTATGAGTAAAATATTGATCATCGAAGATAACCTGGAAGTTCGTGAGAACACGGCCGAGATTCTCGAATTGGCGCAATACAAAGTGATTACGGCCGAGAATGGAAAAACGGGGGTAGAACTAGCCATACAAGGGAAGCCAGATCTAATTATTTGCGATATTATGATGCCTGTTTTAGACGGATATGGCGTGTTGCATATGCTCAGCAAAAACCCGGAGACAGCTGCGATACCTTTTATATTCTTGACGGCAAAGTCTGAAAAATCAGATTATCGAAAAGGGATGGAGCTTGGTGCGGATGATTACATCACAAAACCTTTTGACGACACACAGTTACTCAACGCAATTGAAATCAGGCTTCGAAAATCGGCACAGCTCAAAAAGTCGTTCTCGGCAGATGCTGAAGGCATGAACGCATTTATGGAGTCTGCTCAGCAGCACACAAAGCTCAAACTTACCGACAAGGCGCGTCAGACCCAATCCTACAAAAAGAAGTTTATTCTTTACCAGGAGGGACACCGACCGCAGTATTTGTATCTTGTAGTTTCTGGCAAGATTAAGACCTACAAGACGAACGAAGACGGGAAAGAATTCATTACTAACATTCATACCCAAGGAGATTTTATCGGCTACACGCCCATCTTGGAAGACTCGGCCTACAAAGACAACGCAGAAGTATTGGAAGAAGCTCAGTTAATGCTGATCCCCCGAGAAGATTTTCTTTCTCTAATTAGCCACGACAACCAATTGGCCAAGCAGTTTATCAAACTTCTAAGCCACAACATTGTCGAAAATGAGGAAAGGCTGATCAACCTCGCTTACAATTCTGTGCGCAAGCGTGTAGCAATTGGTTTATTAGAAGTACATTCAAAATTCAAGACTGCACCCAACAGCAACCCTTCGCTGGAGATTTCCCGAGAAGACCTGGCACAAGTGGTTGGCACGGCTACCGAATCATTGATTCGCACACTGAGTGAGTTTAAGGGTGATAAATTAATTGATATTAAAGAAGGAAAAATAAGAATTCTGGAAGAATCCAAACTCAGGCACCTGCTGGGGTAAAATTCTTTTTCTATTGATTCATCTGTTCGCCTTCAGAATTTTGTTGTTCTAAAGGCCAATGGTCGGTGTGTGAAATCTCTACCCACACGTTTCCCGATTTTCGCAACACTTTCACAATCAAATTAGCATATTCCAAAAAATCCTTTTTGATGCTGGCGATGGTTCTGTTTTTACTTACACTAATCGTGAACGGATTTTTCTGAACCAACTGGAAGTCATCGCCCAACTTATCTTTTTGAACATTCCCGTTGGTAACCATAGTCTTGAAGAGCTCCATTTTCAAGTAGGGATAAAACCGACTAAAGTTCTTTCGTATTTCTCCAATCGTTGTTCCATTTTCAATTAAGAGTTCCATTTTTCCATCCGATTCAAGCTTACTACTCGTAACCATAGATCATCAAATTCATATTCAAAATTATTTTATTCTCATATTGTACAGTGCTAACATTTGCCGATGAAGAAGCTGATTCTTGTCATTGCTGTGATCTTTTCAAGTATGGGTTAGCACCTGAACCAAAAAAATATTGGTCAAGCTAATTGTATCAAAGTTGAAGGATTGACTACCCCGACAAAATGATTTTTGTCATGTGTGGGGCTGAAATTCCTCAACACATGGGTTTTATATCCCTGCTAATCAATAATCTGGGTGAGGATTTCCAGGGCCATGAAAAAAGAAAAGAGCGGGAAACGAGGCTCGAACTCGCGACCTACAACTTGGGAAGCTGTCGCTCTACCAACTGAGCTACTCCCGCTTGAAAAGGCAACTTAAAAATACAAATTTCCGGACATCCAATTCTAGAAAATAAAAAAACCTTGAGTAAATGCTCAAGGTCTTTGGAGGTTCCGAGCGAATTCGAACCGATGTAGGAGCTTTTGCAGAGCTCAGCCCAGCCACTCGGCCACGAAACCTTATTCAATCAATATCGAAATTCCCTTTTGCAAACCTCACCCCGATACCAATCGGGGCGCTCGGCCACGGAACCATTTTATTTACACAACGCGAAAAAAACACCGGGGTATTACAACCCTAAAAAAAAGAAGGTGACCGAAGCCACCCTCCTCTGTTTACATACCGCAAGACTTAGTTGCCTTCGCCTTTTGCCTTAGCCGCATTCATCTTTTCTTTCAATGCATTTAAAGCCTCGTTATCTCCCAGTGTAGACTTCTCCACTTCCTGATTGATCTTCTCAACAGTCTTTCCTTTAGGGGCTGCGGCTTTCTTAGGAGCTACAGCTGCTTTCGGAGCTGCCTCTTCGGTAGGCGTCATCGCCTTCAAGCTAAGTCCTATGCGTCTGTCGTCTTTAGAGAATTCTAGCACTTTGAAATCGTAAGCTTCACCGGCTTTTACTTTTCCATTGTCTTCTTTCACTAAGTTCTTGGCAGAACAGAATCCCTCAATTCCATAAGGAAGCTCCAATGAAGCGCCTTTGTCATTCTTACTGATGATGGTACACTTATGAACAGAACCAATGGTAAAGATCGTTTCAAACGGATCCCACGGATTCTCTGTTTTTAGCGGTAACCTTAAAGACAACCAAATGTTGGTTTCATGCCTTTGTCTTTATCGACTCGATTTTTTTTTCGGCTTGCAAAAAATGTTAAAAGACCGGTCGCCAGTATTATACCACCGATTATGGGTGACCAATAAATGGGGGTCTTTTCATCACTGGTAATTTCCACGGCATCCAAGTCTACCACCTTTTTTTTGTGACGATGTTAAATCCGGTAAATACCATCATAACAGCTCCGCTAATGATCAGAGCAATTCCAAGATTTTTCATATTCTTTTTAGTTAGGTTTAACACTTTAACAATTACTCAGCCAATTTTTGTGCGCCCAATTCATGCTATTCGCTGCCGCGTGTGCAGATATTGTCCTACACGGTGGTTAGAATAGTTTACATCACTTTGTTTGCATTATTTTTTGAATGAGACCTTTTAAAGTGACCAATAGCATTCTAAATTGGCTCAGTTTTAATAGTTGCACTCCACTTTAGCATGCGAAAACACCTACATGCCGGTTTTTCCTATTCTAATCAGGTACGCTTGATTAAAGGCGGGCTAGCCTTTTTTGAAATGCTGGAAGCGTTGATTAATCAGGCAAAGGATACGATCTACTTTCAAATCTATATTTTTGATGAAGATGACACTGGGCGAAGAGTAGCTCACGCGTTGATTGCTGCTGCCAAAAGAAATGTAGCGGTGCATTTGTTATTGGATGGCTACGCTTCTAAAGGCCTTTCAACGTCATTTGTTCAAGATATGAAAGATGCTGGCGTCCATTTTCGATGGTTTACGCTCTATGTCAAAAATAGGAAATTCTACCTTGGTAGAAGGCTGCACCACAAAGTGATTGTGATCGATAGTAAAGAAAGTCTTGTATGTGGGCTCAACATCAGCGATCGATACAACGATATGCCCGAGAATATTGCGTGGCTCGACTGGGCTGCGTATGTCGTGGGTGAGGCGTCTATCGAGCTGGAACAGGTTTGCAAAAGAAGAATCAAAGGTGAATTTTCCTTTGCACATCATAAGACAAGTGGGCTCATCCCAATTAACGAAGACAGCAAACAGGGCTGTGCCATAAAGATCAACCAGAATGATTGGGTTGCACGTAAATCAGAAATCACAAAGAGCTACTTACAAATGTTGAAAGGCGCAAGCTCAAAGATTATTATCATGTCTCCCTATTTTCTGCCAGGCCGAGCTTTTCGGAAGCAGCTACGGCTAGCCACTCAGCGGGGAGTAAAAGTACAGTTAATTCTAGCCGGAATGTCTGATATATCCTTGTCGAAATACGGAGAGCGTTATTTATACGATTGGCTAATGCGGTACAGCATTAAGATTTACGAATATCAAAAAAGTGTGTTGCACGGAAAAATAGCAACTTGTGATGGCCACTGGACAACAGTTGGCTCGTATAACATAAATAATCTAAGTGCCTATGCCAGCATTGAATTGAATATAGAAGTTAAAAATGATGAGTTTGCAAAACAAGCGGAACATGCCCTAATAGATATCATTGAAAAAGAGTGTATTCAGGTAACGAAAGAGTCTTACAAACAAGAAATAAATATCGTAAAACGTGCCTTACAGTGGGCTGCTTATAATCTACTCCGTTTCATGCTTGTATTGTTTACCTTTAGAAAGAGTCAACAGGAATAGAGAGTTGAGATTGAAGTAGAGAAGTCAAAAGTCGGAATAGAGTAGCAAATACTTGACTATAATGATTTGGTTTGAATGGCCCTTCATAACAGTAACTGGTATCGTGCATTTGATAAACTTTTGGAATTCTTCCCCATTTCATGAGCAAAGAATTCTTCAGTTAGCCCAACCCTGCTGTACGTAAATATGAATATCCCCGACAAACAGAAATTCGCATATCACGCAACTTGACCGTAGTTTTTAGATACGGATCGTTCAAATTACGCAATTAGGATGAACGAAAAGAAACAGAAATACAAAAATGGACACCACCCGAGTGTCCAATTGATCTAGTCAACGAATATAAACCTATAGTGCTGAAATGATCTTGTGCAATTCCTCTGTTGTCTTGCCGGGTTAAACCTGAAGCTTTCCCATCATCTCTTCTTTTTTTACCCTTCTGCAAACATCAAATCATTGTCTGTTAACATCGCAAACTTTTTTTACTTTCCTTTCTTCTCGTTCCAGTTTCCCTTTACCTCTGCCGTATTCATTTTGTTTTGGTCTAAAATCCCGCAAACTGGCGGTGCAGACACGAACAAGTATTCATGCAATTGTTACTCGTATTTTCAGGCAAGCGTGTTCTTCAAAATCCATAACCGGCAAACGGGCCGCTTTTTAGAATATTATCTGTTTACTTTCAACGGGCTCTAGTTCCATCGACAATTCTTTTGTCCCTTCGTTGGTCAATTCCATCTCACAGGAAATCGTTACTTCATCGCTTACCATAAAACCACCCGTTTCTAAAGTCGCATTCCAGGTAAGCCCCCAATCGCTGCGGTTGATTTTTCCAGTCAGCGAAAACCCCGCCTTTTCATTTCCATAAGGGCCTTTCGAAATGCCTCCGAATTGAACGTCTAACTTGACGTTTTTCGTTATTCCGATCATTGTGAGTTCTCCCCACAATTCATGATTCCCATCCGATCCTTTCTTCGCCATCGTTCTAGATGTAAAGGTGATTTGATGGTGATTTTTGACGTCAAAAAACTCGTTTGTTTTAAGGGTGTTCATCTCTTTAAATGTCACCCGTTGTGATAGAGGTAACATCAATCCAAAGATCAATCTCCGCAGTGGAAAAATCACTTCCGTGGTGTATATGCTCGCTTCAAATATTTTGAAAGTGTCTTTCACGCGGGCAATCATTGAATACCTAACTGAGAAGGCAATTTCGCTATGGGAGAGGTCAATGGACCCTCTGTTTTCCTTTGTCATACGTTGGGATAGTTAAATTAATTGTTTTCGAATAGAATTAGATAGACAGGATTCCCGTATGTGGGCTGACAAATGACCCCCAGTAAGTATCTACATCCAGATATTGGCTACTGATTTCTGGCCAATGCGTAAGATCAAATCCTAGTGCTGCTTCCAGACCGCTTTTATTGACGTCCAGTTCAAAGTTTTCCTTTTTTACGATTCAGTCTGAGCTTTGAAAAAGGTATAGCAAATAACTTTTCTCCGGTTCCTAAAAAGCCACCGAATTCAACTACCATATATTCTATTTTTCCATCGTTCAGATTGATCATAATGTCCTTTATTTTACCGATGTTTTGTTCCTGTCTGTTTTCTACTTTGTCGCCTTTTATCGAAGAAGCTGTGAGTAGATGAAGCGGACGATTCGCATTAGGTCCAAGTGTGTTATGACCGGTCCTATTTTCACTTTCTAGATTTGCTTTTGTGATCATTGTTTCTTGGCTTTTGTTTTTTCTCAGCATACGTCCAAGTCGGACAAGTAATTCGGTTGACAACATTTTCAGCAATACTGCCTAGGAATAAATGCGATAATCCCTTACGGTCATGCGTGCCCACCGCAATCATGCCGGCTTTCACTTCGTGGGCGAAATTGACAATTCCACCCTCTACAGTAAACTCGTTTCGGGTATTAACGGTATAGTCTGCTGAGTGATGTTGTTTTGCAAAGGCTTCAATCAATTGCTTTTCATCTGCTGTACGTTTCAGGTTGGCAGGTGTATTCACTTGTAAGAGATCGAGCGTGGCAGAGAAGAATGCCTGTAATTTTTTTATTTGACTGACTAATGGCGTTTGATTCTTTTCCAAATTAGTGGGAAAGACGATGTTTTTGATTTTCGATGGCCTCCCTGATTGATGAATGGCAATAACCGACACAGTTGAAAAACGAACTACCTTTTCAGTATTTGAGCCGATGAAAGACTCTACAAGCCCCACTGTTCCGTGAGTACCCGTTATTACTAGATCAACTCTTTTCTCCTCCGTGATACGCGCAATGGTTTTCTGAATTGAGCCTAACTCAACAAAAGAATGAATTTTAACATTCTCCTTTGCAAATTTTGCTTGCATTTTTACAAACTGTTTTTCTGCCTTAGCTTTCAATTCGTTGAAGAATGACACTTGGAAATTTAGTACAGGTGAGATCATCGTGTCATACATCACAGGCACTTCCACAATATGAAGCAACAACACCTGACCCTTTGTCTTTTCTGCTATCTCTAGTGTAAACTTAAAAGCCTGAATAGATGGTTCAAAGAAGTCTCATGGATCAAGTATTCTTTTCATTCCATTTTGAATTCTAAAATTTGATTGCTAGTTCTCAAATATCTTCTTACTATCCACGCGGCATTAATGCAGCTACTTTATGTAAGAGAGAAGCCCTTTGCTCGCACGATGTCTTTCTCCAGCTCGCGTAAGCTTCTGTTGCTTGCGCCACGGCTGCATCTACAGCTTGCATCCTCATCGCTCAAATAACTGAACAAACTTATTCGTGGTAGGGTTGATCGTTTGTATGGGCATAGTTTGTGTAACCAACTTTCGCTTCAAAGCGGCTTGAATACACAACAAATGTCATACTCTTGAGTTGTGTGGGTGTTACACAATTCTATTGAAATGTTACATCATTTACAGGTTGAACATTGCCTGAGTCACTTGAGCAACAAACTGTTTCTATGGCTGGTAGTTAACTTTCGGAGGGCTTACCGGATTGCCATTTTTTATTTCTATTCTTCCATTTCACCACTTCAAACCAAACTACTGAAACAAAGCCAACGCCAATGCTAATACCCAATTGGTGTAAAGTAAGATATTCAAATTGGAAGAATTTTGTCAAGGGCTTTACATATAATTGAAGTGCAGTCAATAAAACAGTTATGCCGATGATCAATGGAACCAAATTATTTTTGTACTTCAGCGTAGCAATCATTGAATAATAAAATGAACGGTTGACCAATGTCAAAAATACATTGGCTGTGACTAACGCTACAAAAACCATCGTCCTTGTGTGAGCCTCACCACATCCCTGGTTCACCGCGTATTGATAGATGAACAACGTTCCCATGGTAATCACCAAACCTTGAATGATACTGGTGGCTAATTCCTTCCAACTGAAAAAAGTAGTAGTGAAAGGCCTAGGTTTTTGAAGCATCGTGTTTTTTTCCATGGGTTCATTCTCGTAAATAATAGAACAAGTTGGGCCCATAATCAACTCCAGAAAAATAATATGCGCAGGCGAGAATATATTGGGGTAAATCCAGCCGAGCACCAGAGGAATAAAAACCGTGAGTATTATTGGTATGTGAATGGAAATAACAAACTGAATAGCTTTTTTAAGATTATTATAAATCTTTCTACCTATAGCCACAGCATCCACCATTTTGGAAAGATCATCTTCTAAAAGAACCAATGAGGCCGCTTGCTTGGCTATTTCAGTTCCCTTTTTCCCCATTGCAATACCAATATGGGCTGCTTTCAACGCGGGACCATCATTGACTCCATCGCCTGTCATAGCAACAATTTGATTCTTTGCTTTTAGGGCGTTGATGATTTTGAGTTTGGCATCGGGAAACATTCGTGTGAACACACTCGTCTTTAAAACGGCTTCTTGTAATTCAGTCTCCGGCAATTTAATGAGTTCATCACCCGTCAAGCTATCTTCCAGACCTTTAAACCCTACTTGCTTTGCAATGGCCAATGTGGTGGCAGCATTGTCTCCGGTAACAATTTTTACAGCAATGCCGGCTTTGTAAAATTGTTCTAGTACGGTTTGAATATTCTTCTTAGGTGGATCATAAAATGCCAGAAGCCCTTTAAATACAAATTGAAATTCCTGTTGTGTTGGGGGGAAGTTATTGCCGTCAAAATTTGCTTCTGCGAGCGCTAACAGTCTATAACCATCCGTTGATAGTGTTTTAATGGCTTCCTCGGTCTGTTGTTTTTGGATGGCGGTAAGATTTGATAAAGCCATCAACGCTTCCGGTGCCCCTTTGGCCGCTATGACGCGATGGCCCGATCTATTTTCAAAAACATGTGTCATCATAGGAGGCTTCCCTCCTAGCGGATATTCATGTACGATTTTATAGTTGGGTCTTTCGTCTGCGGACGTTGCTTTTGCGTAGGCTTGATGTAGTGCCACTTCCATTGGATCAAAAGGAATAGGCTCACTAGCCCACATAGCTAAGGTGATGATGGCCGCATCATCTTCATTGATGCTTTTTTCAGGATTGGAAATTGTATTGGTAGACAGGACAAAGAGTCTTGCCAAACTCATCTTGTTTTCAGTAATAGTCCCTGTTTTGTCCGTACAGATAACAGAAGCACTGCCCAATGTTTCTACCGTTTTCATTTGCTTTACCACAATGCCCATCTTCATCATACGCCAAGCGCCAAGCGCCATAAAAGTGGTAAAAGCAATTGGGATCTCTTCTGGCAAAATGCTCATAGCCAAGGTAAGCGCTTGCAGCAGACTTTCCAGAACATTGTGAGAATGGAGATAGTTGATTACCCAGACAATGAGAAAGACGACCCCACCAACAATGGCCATTTTCTTTACAAAATTATTTACTTGCAATTCAAGAGGTGTCTTCTCTTCCTTTATGTCTTCTAAACTCTTTCCGATTTTACCTAACCTGGTTTGCCCACCAATAGCGGTGACGGTGGCAATTGCCAGGCCACTGGCTACGGTTGTTCCTTGATAAATCTGATTATCTTCTGTCGATTGATCTTTGTAGACGGACATTGCCTCGCCCGTAAGTATTGATTCATTGGCTGAAAAATCATTGGATTGGACAAGCTTTCCGTCTGCAGCAATCGATGATCCCTCTTCAACCATCAGACTATCTCCTATTACCAGCTCTTCGCTTACTAATTCCTCGGTTTTTCCATTGCGAATAACTTTACATTTGGGTTGTGTAAAGTCTTTCAATTTCTCAAGTGCATTTCGGCTTCTGGAGTCTTGATAGGAAGAAATGAGCGAGACTAATACAATCGCGGAAGCTAGAAATACTCCATCAATAGGTTTTCCGCTGACGAAGTAGATTGAAGAGGCCGCCAATAACAAAATAATCATTGGGTCTTTTGCGTACTTACTTAACGCACTAAGAAATCTGTTTTCCTTTTTATATTCCACTCTGTTGTAGCCAAATTTTTTTCTAGACTGGAGAACTTGTTCTGTCGTTAAGCCTTGAATGGTGGGATGATTTATTGGCATATTTTAAAGCCTTAACGAGCTATCTAATCTATCAAAATAAAATCAGGGCATCTCTAAAAACCCTACGAAGTTATCTATAAATTTTGTTTCTTGAGAAAAAGTAGAAAATAGATGAAAAATAAATCGAGAGGATTATTTGATAAGCAGTCTCGGTTGGATAAAATCGGTTAGCAAAACGACCCATCGTTAAAATTAGAAGCCCTCATTGACTTTTAGATTTTTCGCAAACCCTTGGAGGCACATTTTGTATCGGGAAAAGACAGAAGCCAGGGCGGTCGCCCTTCCTTTGATTATCTGATGATGTTCAAAATATTGATTTTGCAGCGCTATTATAATTTAAGGCATCTCTAAAAACTCGCTTCAAATTTTTTCACCTTCTAGTTTATCGAATTTTTTTTTTGCAATCTTTATCGCAACATGCTAGTAGAAAACCTACGAGAAATGAAGGAACAAGGAGCACAGTTGGACTCTTGCCACCGAACAAAGAGTTATGTCTACTTGAATGACATTACACTTATCGTTGGCAATGGAATTAAGGATAAGATGAAGGGTAGCTCCAATTCGAAGCTAAAAATCAAATATTCTTTGCGCAGTTCAGTGGCATTGGACGCCCAGCAAATACTTTTGAATTGCCAACGATGCTGATCGCGATAGTGGAAGCGGCATAAAAAAAATAATTGTTTAACCAAAAAATTTACAAAAATGAAAAAGTTAAAAATCAGCAAAAAGTTGTCGTTGAACAAAGAAACACTTTCGTCACTTGACAAAAGTGAAATGATGAATGTGAAGGGTGGAATTACCTATTCGCTAAGTACCGGATGGAGATGCGAAAAATCGAAAGGAATGGGGAGAAGCTATAAGGCGCATTGTCAGGCATTGTAGCAACAATTAGCAATGCGGGTTGCTGCATAGACAGCGGCCCGCTTTATATTAAAATTCTATCTTATGCAGAAATCTATAGTTGTTGTGTTTATTCTATTTGTATCCTTTTATCAGTGTGACGCTCAGCTTATTATTAAAGGTAAACTCATGGATGCTACGGGTGAGCCTCTACCTTATGCGAACATAACAATGAAAAACTTTGGCTCTTGTTCAAACGACAATGGTCTGTTTGAGTTTAAACTACCTAACGTAAGCTCACCTGTTTCAATCAAAATAAGTAGTGTTGGCTATGAAACAAGAATAATGAAAATACAGCCAGTTTCACCAGAAGTTGATTTAGGCCTTATTCTCCTTAACAGGAAAGTAGTTGAACTTGACGAAGTAACCATTCGAGCCAAAACAACAGATGCCGAAAACAGGATCAAAGTGTTGAAAGAAAATTTCGGTACAGAAGGCTTTTGCATGGATGGTTTTTGTGCTACTGAAACAGCTATGCGCTTTGTGATGGTAGCCTATAATTTGAGCCTATTCCGGCTAATAACCCATCAAAAACAGCCACAGCCCAAGCTTTCCACATTAAGGTTCAACTGCTTTGCAGTTGGAAGTTGGGTAGAGCAAGAAGCCCAAAAAGGGGTACTGAAAATGTCCGTCCCGTTCAAAAGAAGGCAATGGTACGATGGATTATTCTAAAATGTCCAAAATATAAATCTGCCAATAAGTCTGACTGGATAGTTCTACTGCAAAATCTGGGTTTAACCATTTTCTCAATATCCATTTTTGCCACTTCTAAAACCAGGCACCTCATAAAGTCATCATTCACCGCTTAATGTGTCGAGAATATATGATGTAAAAAGAGAATATTCTTTTTATTACCTGTGACTTAATAAATTCCTTTGCGTTATCACTTTGTACTACTACTACCATGCACCAGTAAGTTGTTGCGAAGTACTAGACTATAAACCGCCTACGCATGTCGGAAGATGAAATCCGGAAAGAGCAGGAAGTGATCGAGCGATCGAAAAAAGACCCGAAAGCCTTTGGTGAAATCTACGAGCAATACTTTGACCGGATTTATAACTACCTCTACCGTCAAACGGATGACGAAGAACTAGCAGGCGACCTCTGCTCGCAAACTTTTGTGAACGCGCTCAACCACTTGGGCAAGTATGAATTTCGTGGGTTTCCGTTTTCGGCCTGGCTTTACAAAATTGCGGGCAATGAGGTGAATAAACACTATCGTAAAAACAAAGGGAAAAAAGTGTTTAGCATTGAAGAATTAAAAGTAAAAGAGCTGGTTGAACAAAGTGATGAGGGCTGGGACGAGGAATTGATCACGCAAGTAATCAATTACATGAACGAGTTGCCTACAGACATGGTGCAGGTATTGGAGCTTCGATTTTTTGAAGACAAGGACTTTAAGGAAATTGCATTTATATTGGACATGACGGAGAGTGGCGCAAAAATGCGGACGTACAGAGCATTGGATAAACTGCGCACTCAGTTTAACATCAAAGTGAAGTACAATGGGTAAGCACGAAATACGTATGCGCAGACAGCGACTGACCACCCGCGGGACGGATCGCTTTAAGAACTATGGTGCTGTGCTAAAACAACACGAAGAGGAAAAGCGTATGAAGAAGATTGTAAGGGTTTTTGTTTTCTTTTTGCTAATCGCGCTGGTGATAATTTTAATTATGATGGTGAACAGATGGGAGAAAAAGGCAGGTAAAGGAAGTGGTAAGGTTCAAAAAGAAGTAAGAATTCGGAATTTAGAAATCAGAACGTGATACCTATTCCGAATACTGAATTCTAAATTCTAACTTCTTTTTTCGAATAACCCGTGACTGTGTATCTAATCTTGCATTAAGATAGAAACTTAAAACAAGAAGAGCCATGGAAGCAAAGAAAAATCCCAATAAAGATTTAAGCCTTCAACGAAATAAATTTTTCTTGGTTGGCTTAACCGTTAGCATCAGTCTTGCCATCACCGCGTTTGAGTGGCACTCAGTAAAGATAAAGCCAATCATCCGTGAGCCGAACCTGATTGAAGCCGGTACTTTGCTGTTCCCTCCGATTACAACTTTCGAACCTGCAAAAGCTCCCCAGCCAATCAAGAAATTAGAACCTAAAATACAATCACCAACACCTACTGATCTCGTAGAAGTTGAAAATGATATACCTGTTGATGATCATACTCCAATAATAGAAACTGGTAATGAGATTCTTCTTCCATCTGTATTCATTCCCGTGGATACGGAAGTCGATACTGTGTTTGTGATTGTAGAAAAAAATCCAGAGCCAGTTAACGGTTTCAAAAATTTCTACCAGCAACTTGCTAAAAATCTAAAATACCCTACTCAAGCAAAGCGCATGGGTACCGAAGGCAAAGTATTTGTGGAGTTTATAGTAAACAAAAATGGTGAGCCTTCTGACTTAAAAATAATCCGTGGCATTGGCTCTGGCTGCGATGAAGAAGCCCTGCGCGTACTCTCTTTAACAAAATGGGAACCAGGCAAACAGCGCGGAAAGCCAGTGCGAGTGAAGATGGGGATGCAACTCAATTTTAAATTGAATTAAATCTTGACGCTGAGCGATGCAGTCATGCATCTTCCATAGCCATCAATACCAGATGCATAAACGCGATAAGCCCGGTCAAATACATTTTGGGCGGAAACTTGAACACTGATAAATTTGAACGAATAGCCGACATACAGATTTACAATATCCCAAGCAGGCATCGCACCATCAATCAATCGTACATTGATTCGCACGTCCGACTTATCGCCCGCAGCCAATCGATCTTGCTTTCCTGCCATGGCCCATTCTGTACGGATCCAAGCCCCTGACCTATGAGTGTATCGAAATCCAACTCTACCAAATACAGGTGGAATTCTTCGCATGGGTTCCTTCTTGGTCACATTTTCGCCATGCGTGTAGGTAACGTTTCCAAATACAGTTAGTGACTTTACCACCCGCGCCTCAATATCTGCCTCCACTCCTTTTACGAGTGCCTCTCCTACATTTTGCTTTTGATAAACAGTTCTTCCATCAAAAGTTGTCGAACCATTGTAACTAGCCGCAACACGATCGATCAAATCGGTCAGATTAGTTTGGTAGGCGGTAATCGTCCACGAAAGTTTAGGACTACTGTACTTGAAACCCGTCTCCACATTCATTGAACGCTCTGGAGAAAGGCTGCCGCTCGGAATTTCAAACACATTTGCTTCTAGCGTTCCAAATTTACTCATATCGTCTACATTCGGTGCACGAAAACCTGTGTTGGCAGTACCGATCGCGCGCCAGTTTTTGTTGATCTTGTACATGACTCCCGCATTTCCAACAAATGCGCTCGGATTGATTTGTTGATTGCCAAAAACATTGTCCACAACAGAAACCGTGACATTGTTGAATCGGGCACCAGCCGAAAATTGAAATCTTTTCCAATCCAGTTGGTGGTTTGTAAAAATGGCAAGATTTGAAATGGTAGAGCCATCGGCATAAGATCCTCTCTGAGACGTCTCGGTATTGGTTGTTGTATTCAATAGGTTAGCCTTGCTATTTACTTTGTCGGAATAAAATTCGATACCTGATTGGACATGCCATTTGGCAGTGGGATTTGATTGCACCTCGGCTATTACTCCGAATGTGTTTACTTCGTCTAACTGCTTTTTGATTTCTGTTGAATTGTTCTTTTGAGAAATGGTTCCTTCGATAGAACGATTAATAGAGCCCGTCAACCGAAACGACCGAAGCCAAGGGCTCTTTGTCGAAGACTCCCAACGTAAGTAGCTGAGTTGGCGGGTTTGAGGTTCAAACTCAAAAACAGCAAATCCACCCTGCACTACTTGATCATAGCGCGGCACGTGATTTTGCGTTGTTTGTTGAAAAGCTGCTGTGAGCACTCCTTGCGCACCCGTCCGTAGTAATAATTTGGCATCACCAGATCGCTCATCATATCGTGTTGGATTTAATACGCCCAAGTTCCCACCAGCCACCACATCACCAAAGTTACGAGCCGAGAAGCCACCCAAAAAAGCGATCCGCTGTCCCCTCAATTCAATCTCCGGACGAATGCTCTGTTCCATTCCGGCACTCATCCATTTTGTTTGAATGCGTCCACCAACTTGCAATCCGTTGGAGTGAAAAGAAGGTGTGGCCGAAATAACATGCACCACTCCGCCTAATGCATCACTCCCATACAACACAGATCCACTTCCTCTATTGACTTCTATCCGTTCAATTAATCCGGGATCAATCGTGGAAAGGTATTGATTAGGTCCGTATCGATACGTAGCATTGTTCAACCGGATTCCATCTACTACCAACAGTACCTGATTACCCACAAGGCCTCTAATGATCGGTGAGCCTCCACCGTGATTTGTCTTTTGAACCCATACGCCTGTTTCATTCAACAGCGCTTCAGGCGTTGACCTGGGCGCGAGTTCCGCGAGTTGAGTTGCAGAAATGGAAGACGTGGACTGAGCCACATCAAAAGACAGTCGCTCACTGCGTTGTGCGGTGATGGTAACGGCATTGTTGAGAAGAATAGCAGAAGGCTTCAACTCGATGGTAGATTCCTTTTCCCTTCGCGCGACATGCTCTATAGTCGAATAGCCTATTGCGCTGATGAGAAGACGAAGAAAATCTGAAGACGAGTTATCTAAAACAAATTTGCCTTCTTTGTCGGTAATCGTACCAAGCGATGAATTAATAACTGCCACATGAACATCAGCCAACGGCTGCCGAGTCGTTTGATCAATAATCACACCTTTAAATTGCGAAAAGGCAAGTTGAGTACAAAACAAAAACAGGATTGTTGAAAAAAATTTAATCATGCATGTGGACGATTCAAAGATCAAGATTTAAAGTTCAAGATTCAAAACTCAAGATTCAAGTTTCAAGTTTGTAGAAACCAAATTCTGAATCTTAAATCTAGAATATTTAGTGATTTACTTTTGTCCTACCATCGTCTTTTCTTTTCGCATTTTCTTTCATATCCTCAGGATCGTCCAGTTCTGGCGAATCGCGAAAGGCTTTCCAATCAAACTTTTCATCAAGTGGCGACATCGCTTTTGTGGGATCAAATATTCGTGGGTCAACAGGCAAGGCATTGTAAGGAGTAAAATCCGGTTTGTTGGTGAAGCAATCGCTTAGGTCATTTACACCAAAGTCATATTGATTCAAGTAGGAAGTACCCAATACATTCCAAAATGTTTTGAAGATGCTTCCAAAGCTAAAATGCTGGTGACTGTTGAAATTCTTCTTGGCATAGGGAGAGATCACCATGAGAATGCTTCGGTGGGCGTCAATGTGATCACGGCCACCCTGTGCATCGTCTTCCGTAACAACGATCATCATGTTCTTCCAATACTCCGTATGGCTCAAAAACTCAACTACTCTGCCCAATGCCAAATCGTTATCGGCCATATAACTTTCATTGAATGCAAACCCGGCCGCTGCACGCTCACCCGCTCCGTGATCATTAAGCAGTTGAAGTGTCAGCACAGAAGGCAATTCCTTTTTTGGATTGATATACTTTTCAGTGATCTCCTTCACAAAAATATCGGTGCGGAATTGATCAGGGATCGCCATATTAAAAGTCGGGAACAATCTTGAAGTACGATTGTACAACGGCCCAGGCAACGGATAATTCGCGAGGTAACGTACGCCACCATATTTAAAAGTGGAATCTGAAAAACCACCCGCGTCAAACTCTACTCCAAATCCAAAATTGTAAAATTCTTTTCCATGTCTTTCCAAATTTTCCCACATAGACCCGGCTTGATTATAGCTCTCCGGAAAAATCGCCCCGGCTGCCCCCGTCATACCAAATTTACCGGGAGCTTTTGATTCTTCGCGCTGACTACGCTTGCCACCATAAGAGGCCGGGTGGTGCGTCTCCATCCATTGATTAGGATAAGTGTTGGTCAACCACACGTGTCCATCAGCCGACACATCCGAGTCGACATAAAAGTTATCGCTGATTGTAAATTGCTCGGCCAATGCCAAATGGTTGGGCATCACAGTAGCTTTCTCTACCTTCATCGTTTTCTTTCTGTTCGTGAACGAAACATCTTTGGCGTAGTGAGCGAGAGAAGAATCTCCCTTTCCATTTTGAAGCTGGCCAAACACCTCATCATAGGTTCTGTTTTCTTTTGAAATAAAGACGATGTATTTGATCGGAGACTCTTTCGCCTTGGGAAATGAGGGAATTGGATTCTCGCTTTCCGCAGAGGCAACTTCTTTGAAACTAAAATTATTGGCGACTACTTTTTCGGTGAGGGCTTTCAATTCCGCGTCCGCGGGAACATCAATGATTGAAACCGTACCCAGCATCAGTGCACCAATGTAACTGGCATAGGGATGATCGAAGGGTGGCCTAAAATCTTTTCCTCCGTTAGGCCCGCTGCCGAAGCCCTTGGCATTGGATACTATCAACTGCTTACCATCAGGCGTAACCTTCAGCTTGGAGGGAAACCAACCTGTTGGAATGTGACCTAGCACTTTCTTAGAATCTAAATCAATCACACCCACTGCATTGATACCCGCTTCAGCTACATATAATCTTTTTTGATCGGGAGAAATTGTAAGGCCAAATGGGATCACTCCTTTCAAACTTCCTAGTCGTTCATCCAATTTCAATTCAATGCTCTCCACCACTTTATTCTGTTTTGCATCGATGACAGAAATATTATCGTTGTTGCCATTGCTCACATACACAAATTGATCCGTGGCAACCATCGAATTTGGGCTCGATCCACCCACGGCAGAAATTCCGTCAATCTCCTCTCCCACCAGCACACCTGTTTTTACTTTCGAAGTTACTGCTGGATTTTCCTTACTGACATCTATTCCCCACACTGAAAATGATTCAGGTGCATTCGGATCGCCTAAGCCAGCAAATTCAATCGAGTCGTTCTTCACTCCCTCTTTCATTTCTTTGGAGCCATATGCGGAAGTCGGAAATTTAGCCGCGGTTTCATTTAATCTTTTCTTGTCTAAACTCTTAATGTATGAATATTCGAACATCCCTACATTGGCAACATAGACTGTCTTTTCATCAGGCGAAAGGGTTATGCCAAAAGGATAGCGACCTGTTTTTATATTGTGAATAACTTGATTGGTTTTTGTATCGATTACCATCATGCGAAATCCGATTTGATCGACCGCATACAATTTCGATCCATCTTTGCTCAATACTAGATCACCAATATAGCCATCGCTATAATCTGTTCCATCAAATGATTTGTTGCAGCTGATCTCCGCTAATTTCTTGTTTGTCTTTAAATCAAAAACATAAATCCGGTTTTGTTGGCCGCCTGCTACAAATACTTTTTGGTTGTCGGGTGAAATGGCCAAGCCCATGAACGTTGCTTCCAACAAGCCCTTCTCAGGGTTGAGTGTTTCGGGGATTTGTTTTACCTGTGGCTTTGCCGAATTGTAATCGGTGATGATGGAAATTGAAAATGGGCCAACACCGGAATTAGCAGTGATAATCGTCTTACCATCGGGACTTAACGTTAACCCAAACGGATGGGGCGCAACGGTTATTTGTTTTCCGGTCGGTGTAATGATCCGACCGTTGGGAAGTATGGTCTCCCCTGCTCGATTAATTTTGGTGTAACGATCGCCCGCTGGAGCCGTTGCCATCCATACTTTTGGGTTTTCTGTTTTTGAGGAACTACAAGAAATAAATAGATAGGTAAGGCAGGTCAAATAAAGGATAGGCTTCATAAAAGAAATTCAAGAAGTAAATTAAGACAACCAAAATGGAAGATGCTATTTGTAGTGATTAATGATATGTTATGTTTATGCTCTACACCAGATCATACATTTAAAAATGCGAACAATTTTATCTTTCAAGCAATTCCATTATTTTATTGAAAATCTCAGTGTTATGATAGACTCCGGTAAACAAGGCGGAGCCAGGACCATAGGCAAATACTGGCACTGGTATTGCCGTATGATCATTTGTGCTAAAACTGCCCGAAACAATTCCTTGCTCAATATCCCCATCCAGCAACGAAAGCCCACCCGTTTCATGATCTGCGGTGATGATTAACAACGTCTCTTTATTGATATCTACAAATTTTAATGCGTCACCAATTACCTCATCAAAGTCTAATACCTCTGTTACTATATAGGGCACATCGTTACTATGTCCACCCCAATCTACCTGGGCAGCTTCGAGCAGTATAAAAAAAGGTGCACCTGTATTGGTAAATAAGGAAGTAGTTTTATTGAAGGAACGGGTAAGAAAATCGCCACGACCTTCCCGTTGTTTTTTAATTGCTAAGTCATCAATAATTACAAGTTTTTGATTTTTTGCAGAATCGATTAAAGCAAACCGACTGGAAGTTGTGTATCCTTTAGCCGATAATTCTTTCAATAAGTCCCGTCTGTCGTTCCGTTGTTGAAAGGCTGCCACTCCACCACCAATTAATATGTCATTCTTCGATTCCAGAAAATCAAGTGCGATTGCCTCACTCCAACTGCGCTCACGCTGATGAGCATAAAATGATGCCGGAGTTGCATCAGTAATATCTCCATTTGAAATTAGTGCCGTTTTAAAATTCCTGCTCTTGAGCAATTCTGTTACAAGTACCAGTGGTTTACCAAGCGGATCCACTCCCACATATCGGTTTTTGGTTTTATAGCCTGTAGCCATAGCAGTAGCTCCTGCGGCCGAATCTGTAATATAACTATCAGCCGATGCCGTTTGTACCAACCCAATATCTTTAATTCCGAAAACATTGAGTTGTGCGTGATTTGAAGTGTATCCACTAAACCACTGTGCAAGGCCAGTTCCATCACCTATCATCAAAATTATGTTCCGAGGTTTTGCATTCCGATTGTGGGAATTTGTCGGAGTATATATGGCATGAAATTTTTTGTTTGTAAAGGTGCGCTTCGGTGAAGTTTCTAAGAAAGTCACAAGCTCATCTACACGGTCGGTACCAATCACGTCAATCTCCAACTTCATCAAATACAACCAAGCATTTGTAAAATCTGGTGCCGCCCAAAATCTTATTTTTTTACCAGCAGCATGTACCTCTTTTATTAACGCTTCAATTTTTGTCCGTTCTGCATCAGGCATAATACCCTTACCATTCCACTGCGAATATTTCTGAAACGAATCACTTACCAAGCTAATACGGTTCAGTTGGTACGCGGAATATTTTATTCCCGGACGGCCATCAAAGTGTATAAAGTCCGGGTACTGACTCCAAGTTGCCGGGTCTGGAATATTGCCACTGATTACAAAACTTAATTGCTTAGCCGTAACCAATTGAGGATACCTGTTTAGCGATTTTACTAAACTGGTCAATGTTGTTGCTCCATCTGACTTTATATCAAGCATTAGCGTTAGGGGCTTTCTCGTATCCGCAAAGGGATAGCCATTGTTATAGATAACCTTGGATAACAATGGTCTGAGGTAGAGGCTATCTAATGTGTGCTGCTCATCTAGCTCGGCTCGTGTATGTGCAACCAATAGCTTTCCGCGTTCCAGAAAAACATCGGCTTCCAAATATCCTACCAGATTGCGGTATGCATTAAAAAACGGAATAGGTTGGACATAGTCGTTATGTGCAAATACCTGAACGCTTGAAGAGGATTGTGCTAATCCATTTAGCACTAGAAATATTTGAAAGAGTAGCAGATTGATTTTCATTTTGTTAAGGTTGTGGTATAAATCACCTTTCCGTTATAGTCGATTGTTTGCACTAAAATCTGACTGGGTTGAATAGAGAACAACATAAAACCATATTCTGAGGCAATAAATTTACTGATTGGTAACTTACGCACTGGTGTAATTTCAGATGCAGCACCCGAAACAAAATGGTGAGTACCAAAACTTGTGATGTGATGCTGAAGGCTATGTTCATGCCCTGCCATGTAAGCATCAACCTTATATTTTTCGAAGATGGGTTGCAACGATCCACGGATACTACGGGTATCGTGGTTTTCTGTTCTGCTGCCACCGGTATACATGGGATGATGCCCCACTACAAACCTCCACTTTACCGTGGGTGGCGCATCGCGCAGCGTTTCCTCCAACCATTTCTTTTGAGCAGTACTATCTTGGTCATGCACCCGATGGCCATCCCCCTTATAATAGCCTTTTATGAGCGGGCTGGTATCAATAAATGCAAATAAGATTTGATACCCGTTACTGCCTACGTTTATTAATTTGGAGTAATAACGAGCCGGCATTTGCCACCTGCGACTGATGCTTGAATATGCAACCTGCGCCTGCGGATTTGACCCATAATCGTGGTTGCCCAACACAGGATACCAATCCCATTGCAAAGAAAAGTCTGTATAAATATCCTCAAATGAATACTTCCAAAGCGGATCAAATTCACTCACTACTCCTTTTGGATAAAAATTATCGCCAGCAGCAATAATGAAGTCCACGCTGGCCTCAGAAGCAGTTTTTCCCATCTGCCGAGCCACTTGTTTTTGATGATCGGCACCATTTCGGCCCCAATCGCCCATTAATATAAAGTTTACTGCCGATGGATCGACTTTGATTTTTTCTTGTGCTGTACTCTCTATCGCGCCAAGCAATATGAGTGGAATAAGAATTCTAAATTGTATCATGCAAAGTATAAATTAAAGTAAATCAATACCCAAAACTTGGATAAAATGATGTTATTCAAAAGTTAACTAACCTGAACTACTGGTACGTTGATAATACGTCACTTTAAGTTGCAGGCTGCCGAATTTAAAAGCACTGGATTGCATTGGCTGTACTTACCATCAAAAGTAATTTCAAAGTCTTTGTTTGGACTCAATGACTTTTGATAATAGTCAGTACTAATTACTTGGGCCCCCGACCTTACAGCCGATTCAAACCTGGTCTTATCTCCGGTTCGTGCCTCACGGGTGTCAGAATCAGAACGGGTACGAACCATAAATCCCATCTTTACCAGATCAGCAATATCTTTCTCGTGCTTAAGAGGATCATTCATGATGATAAAAGCACCATGCGGATTTTTCGAATCGGTGTTGGAAAACATCGGTCTTTCATAGTCTTCATCTCCTTTCAAATACAATTCTGTCAACTCCTCTTCTGCATCCAATACAAAAAGTATTTTTCCCCTCGCTTTTGCAAGGTTGGGCCAGCCCTGATCCAAGATTGCCTGTCGTAATATTTTGTTTTTTCCTTTCACCTTTTTTGGAGTAATCAATTCATCATTTTTAAAAATTTCAAGAATCTCTTTATCCAGTGCATCTAATACTTCCCTATCGAACGGAATGATTTTAGCAAAACCGGGCCTATCAAGTCCTGAACTCTTTGGATTGATGGTGATGATAATCGGTAAATGATCGTTATGTGATCTTGACCAATTTCTAATATCAGACAAACATACTTTGAAGGTAGAGCAATGAGTTCTAAAGTCAATATCCGGAACATGCAGCACTTTAAACCCGGGATCCTTCATGACATCGGTGTTGTAGGGCATGGGTTCCATCCCTAAAGCCATCAGCATGTCAAGCCCCTTAGGTTTCGAAAACCTACCACCTTCGGGATCGTACAGCACATCAATCTCCAAACTTCTCAGTCCCAAATCTAATTGTTGCGAAATGGGAATGTGGTTATAATCCAAACCTATTGCTTCTGGGCGTTCAGACAAAATGATGTTCATCAATGGCTTTTCAATTCCAATTTTGTAACTGTTATGACTACCAATTACCTGAGTCTGGTTCATCTTGAGCGTCTGCCCATTGAGTGAGGCAAACGACACGCAAACCAAAACCATTGAAGTAAGACTCTTGTATACTTGATTCATAATTAACTGTTAGAGAATAGTCAATCTAGATGATTTTTACGCCTTGTAGATTAGAAAAAAGTCGAAAGCAGTTTTGAGCTTTCGACCTTTTCATGATTTAGTAATTTTGACAATTAACCAGAGTCAATCAATATCCAGGGTTCTGTGATAAGAATCCCGCCAGACTAGAAGAACCATCAATTGCCTTTTGCGGGATGGGGAATAGTCTTTTGTTCACATCACCATCCGTCTTACCTGTCCAACCGCCTTCATATTTGCCAAACCGTATTTGATAATTTCTCCTAAAGCCCTCCCAATAAAGTTCAAATCCTGATTCACGGAATAAAATATCAAGGTTTATTGACGTTAACGCAGCAGGCGTTTGTGCAGGCCGAGCATTTCTGGAGGTTCTAAGCGTATTTACATCTGCCAATGCGCCAGCATTATCTCCACTTCTCAATTTAGCTTCGGCACGCATCAGATAAATCTCTCCTAGCCGGATCAAAACAATGTCGACACTACTGTAATTGCAACAATCAGGAGCGGTACTGCTAAACTGATACTTTGAGAATCGGTAACCTGTGTGATGCAAGCTGCCTTGGTCAGTGAAATCAACTTGCTTTATATGGTCAACATACGCACGGCTTGCACCGCTGGTTCGTGCATTGATAACGGGGTAAATTCGTACTTTACCATCGGCACACGTCAAAATTTTACCAGCCGCATCTTTTCTTGGCCCCCATATATTGCCGCGAAGTATTCCCCTATTTATCTGAAAACTTTTGGCATCTACACAAAAATAATGTTCCGAATCATTCGCTGGGGTAATCCCTGTAAGATTTTTAAGGTTCGAGGGGACAATCGTGTTTTCCTGGAAGAAGCGTGCATCGGCCACGGCAGGGTCTACATTGCCATAGGCATCCACCCAGGTCTGGTAAAAATCTGTGGTCATAGCGGCTGCATCTGTACCGCGTGTATTCGGCCACTCAGGTCTTGGTACCAAGTCACCGGATATAGACCAATAGGCCCATCGGCTATGCTCAGTTTGAAGCACACCTCGTTGGTCAAGTGAGAATATGACTTCGCGATTGGAATTGTTGTTATCATTGAAAACTGCAAAATACTCAGGAGACAACGCGTAAGGCCCAGCTATAATTTCGTTTGTGTACTTTATAACGTTTTGCATATCTGCTGGTTTGAATTCTGGAGTTCCGTAAGGATTTCTATAAACGGCAGCATTCAAATACAACCGTGCCAACAAAGCCTTCACGGCATTTCTCGAAAATCTCCCAGGGCCTTTTTTATCATTGATCACATTAACGATCGACAAAAGCTCACTTTCCAGATAATCGATGGCTTTTTGGCCTCTTAAAATCTCAGATAGATCTTTCAATATAGATTTCTTAAAGACGAGACCCCAATTATCTAACAACTGCAGATTAAGGTATGCCTTCATAGCAATCATTTCATAAAGTGGATCCTGGGCTTCAGTATTACCCGATTCGACTTCAGATTTAAGTTTTTCTTCTGCCACCACTGCCCTTGCTAGTGTTGTATTTAGATCAGTCCAGGTGTCGCCTACAAGGGAATTTCCAGGGGGCATTAAATGTTGGTGAACTTCAATAAACTTTCCACCATCAAACCAATCTCTACCTCCACGATTGGGTATAATGGCTTCATCTGAAGCAACCTCTTGAAGACCGAAATTACGCGTATGCAGCCATACGTTGCGCAAAAAACCATACGTTGGCGCTACGTTACCACTAACAACTTCTGCCTGACCGGTTCCCTTTGGAGACTCGTCCAGTATCTCTTCTTTCAGATCCGTACAACTTAGGAAAACCAATAAAAAGGCCACGATCGGAAATGTCTTACTATACTTTATATTTTTCATATTGCTCTATTGTGTTTTGTTAAAAGAATTGTTTGTCTTATTTCTAAAAGGTTACATTAAGACTGAACAAAAATGTTCTCGCTCTTGGATAGGTAAATCGGTCGATACCAAAGGTTTGGACTTCATTTGAGGCCGATCCGGTGTCTACTTCCGGATCATATCCTGAATAATCGGTTACCGTAAATAAGTTTTGACCGGTCACGGAAAGGCGAATGTTTCGGAATGCATTACCTAGGCCTATTTTTGACGAGCTCAAGTTGTATCCAAGGGTGGCATTATTCAATCTTAGGAAAGAACCATTTTCCAAATAACGGGTGGACACGGTATTGGAATTACTGGATGACTCGTTGGGGAACTGGACGGCAAAATCGGTTGTATTATTCGATCTTGTCAATTGCGCCTTATTGAACAACGTCATGGTAGTATGATTATAAATCTCGTTTCCGGCAACACCATTAAAGTTAAAACCTAAGTCAAAATTTCTGTACTTAAAGTTCGCATTAAACGCATAGATAAAATCAGGAATCGAATTGCCAACAACCCTGCGGTCATTGGCTAACACAGCGCCATCTCCGTTGGTGTCCTTAAATCGGTTAAGTCCGTTATCTCCAATCCCATCGAATTCAAGCATATAAAAAGCGCCTATGGGTTGATTATTAACATATCCATTGATGGTAGCGCCTGTTTGACCTGAGCCTGAGGCCGCACCTGTAGTGAAGACGGTAGCGGGTGAATCTTTCACCGTATTTGTAATGTAGGTAACATTACCGCCAATGCTATAAGAAAAATTGCCTTTCGAATTACCATTGTAATTTAGTGATAACTCCAAACCATTATTTTGGATCGTCATATTGGGGATATTGGTCCAAGCGGTAGGTAAAGGCAAAACCGGATCTCGTGTCGTTGTGTTTAGAATTAGTTTACTAGAGATTTTGTTAAAATAATCCAAGGTACCGGTCAACCGGTAATCAAGCAGTGCGAAATCAATTCCGATATCGGTCTGTGTGGATACCTCCCACTGTAGATCAGGGAATGCCACACGAGTGGAAGCAAATCCAAAGGGATAACCAATGATCGATGTAGCACTAGGATCAAGCGGGTACGTATTGAGACTCTGGTCACCTGTTGCCAGTCGGGAATCTATAAAGCCTTCTCTGCTAATCTTAGACGGTATCTCCTGGTTACCAGTCTGTCCCCAACTCGCCCGTAGCTTTAGATTTTGAAAAAACGAGTTAGACATGAAGCTCTCGTTAATAATGTTCCACCCTAAAGCAACCGAAGGGAAGTAACCGTATTTGTTATTGTCCCCGAATTTGGAGGATCCATCAGCACGCAGTGTAGCCGTAACTAAATATCTATCTGCAAATCCATAATTTAATCGACCAAAGACAGCTTGTAGCTCATTTCTCTCAGCGCTTGAGGTTAGGGTAGTTAGAAATTGAACAGTGGTGCCACTCGTTTGATCTTGATATTTAGGCTCAAGACCGTTATTTGCAAAACCCGAATAAGCAGTTGTTCTGACTTCATTTAATATATTTTGGTAAGAATGCCCAGCCAATAGCACAACCGAATGAGCATCTTTTTTCCAATTATACGTAAGGGTATTCTCCACTAACTCATTTGTATTTGAACCGATTGTAGTTGCCAAAGCACCATTGGCGATATTCGCCTCGTTTGCAACTGCCGGAAATGGCTTGTATTGCTCGTCCCGATTAGTGACAGAATAATCAACACCCAAATTCAATTTATAGACCAGACCTTTCACTATTTCTATCGATGGCGAAACGGAAGCCAGAATACGGTTATTGGTGGCTTTATCACTGTATAAGTCATTCCTCTTAAGAGGATTTAAAGCGTTGGTGGGTAACAGTGTTGGCTCGCCATTTGTAAATGCTGGTATGGTCGGGTTTAAGGTCAGCATACCACTTGTAATATCGTTTATCGGGGGACGTAAATTCTCAGTGCGGGATGCAGTCAAGTTATACTCTATATTCAACTTATCGTTTAACGCTTTCTGGGTCATATTCAATTTCCCGGAATAGCGTTTAAGGTTACTGTTCTTTAAGACTCCATCTTGATCTTGCAGTCCAACTGAGGCGAAATAAGAAAACTTATCTGCGCCACCACTCAACGACAAATTAGCGTTTGTAGTTACCCCCGTTTGGGTCAGTTCATCTTGCCAATCTGTATTTCCACCTAAGTCTTCCAGAAGACCGCCCTCGGCCACTACTTGCCTGCGAAACTCATCGGCACTGAATACTGGTATCTTTTTGGATACTGAGGACACCCCAGTAGAGATTGAAAAATTCACCTCCGCTTTTCCTGATTTTCCTTTTTTAGTTGTAATCACCACAACGCCATTACCTGCCCTGGATCCATAAATTGCCGCAGCACTGGCATCCTTCAACACATCGATGCTTTCAATATCAGTTGGGTTAAGATAATTTAGTGGGTTGGTAGCTAAGCCGGTATTCGAATTATCAAGAAGAAAACCATCAACCACAAATAGGGGCTGCGTTCCCGTACGCAAACTACCCATACCGCGGATGATTATTTTTTGCGCAGCCCCAGGTTCGCCACTACTTCCGGTAATGTTTACCCCAGACAATTTGCCCTGCAAAAGCTCGCCCGCATTATTGAACACGCCTTTATTAAAATCATCGCGCTTGACAGAAGCGATGGCACCAGTAACATCCGCCCTTTTTTGAGTGCCATAGCCAACTACTACAAGCTCTGATAAAGTCTCAATACTTGCCAACAGTGACACGGAAATCTCCGACCGGTCTCCAACAGTGATTTCTTGGGTTTCAGATCCAATAAAACTAAAAATCAAAATCGATCGTGATGATGAGACGATGATTCGGTAGTTACCATTTGCATCACTGACAGTTCCGTTCGAAGTTCCTTTTTCCAGGATATTAACACCTGGAAGCGTAGCGCCATTTTCATCTTTTACATTGCCCGTTACCGCAATTTCAGCTTGAAAGTTGTGGTCTTTTGCAAATAATTCTTGCGACTGCAAGTTGATAAAAGATAATACCCCAACTACTAAAAAAGACTTTAGATACGATGTTAGCAATTGATGCTCATTGTGGAAAAACTGGTAAAATTTTTTCATAAAAATTTTTTTAAGTGAAGAGTAGATGAATTTTGGTTTAAGTTCTCGTGGTTAAGCGGTACAAAATAACATAGGCCTTGAGAACGAAAATCAAACTCAGTGTTATTTTTCGGTTAGCGGTGAGTTAAGATTGTTTAGATTATACTATGATCGCTAACGTAGTTTACAAAAAGCAATTTGCAGTACGACCTGTTAAACGGAGCGTTAACTTGTTAAGTGCAACCAGACAAAGCGTGTTTGAAAACGTGAGGTGTCTTTTAAAAAATTCGAAAGTACTCAAGCGACCAACAAAAACGTGGGGACGAATCAATTTCCAAGTTGCTTTTGCTTTACCCTGATAGTACTAAAAGCAAAATCAAATAAATACTATTTATTTTTTTGATAGCGATGCCAAAGGTTTTTTATGTTGCTGATAGAAAGCAGCCCTCTGTTTTTCTTCGTTATCCATTTCCGGGCCAGCCATAATTTTCTTCATATCAAACGTCTTGTGATAAACATCCATGGCTTTTTGAGGATCGAAGATACGAAGATCACAAGGTTCTAGTGTATAAGGCGTAATGTCGGGTTTGTCAGTAAAAAAATCTTGCAGCAAGGAAGCCGTTGCATCATATTGATTGACATACGGCACGTTCAAAATATTGTACACTGTCTTGACCAGTGAGCCAAAATTCGCATGTGTATTTGAAACGTAGCCACGCTTAATGTATGGACCCGCCATCATCAACACAGATCGATGTGCGTCAATGTGGTCTACCCCGCCTTGGGGATCGTCTTCCATCATGATCACCAGCATATTCTTCCAATATTTTGTGCGTGACAGAAAGTGAAGAATCCGACCAATCGCCAAATCATTATCTGCCATAAATGAATGTACATATGGGAATCCTGCTGTGGGCCTTGGATCTGAACCGTGATCGTTAGGTACTTGCATAGCAATCAGGCTGGGCATTTTTTCGTTTCCTTTGATCCATCGTTTGGTAAACTCCTCTTCAAATTGATCCATTCGATACTGGTCTGGAATATTCATATTGAAGCCGGCATAGTTCCAGGAGGTATTTTTATAGAGCGCATTTTGCATCGGGAACACAACGGGCTGACGGGCACCAAAAGAAGTATGATTCCATTCCTCCCAAACTCCCGCATATTCGTTGCCTTCTCCGAAGCTATAAAACGAAACCTTATTTCTTTCCAGCGCTTCCCACATTCCACCAATCTCATTGTAATCTTCCGGATCAATCGCCCCTGTTGATTTAGGAAACCGTCTGCCCGGTGCCGATGAAAAAGTATTGAACGTACCTCGTGATGACGAATTGGCTTCGACATACTCGTTGGGAATAACACCTGCCAACCAATGGTGCCCATGGATGGATGCATCAGAATCACAATAGAAGTTATCAGAATAGGAAAATTGTTTGGCAAGCTTGTGGTGATTGGGCATGACCTTCAATCCTTGAAATTTATTTTTCATCGAATCCGGCAGTGTATAGGCGACATCAACTCCAAAGCGCGCTAAGGTTGAATCTCCTTTTCCATTTTTTAGTTGGCCGAATACTTCATCGTAAGTACGATTTTCTTTGTTGATGTACACAATGTACTTGATTGGGCTTTCGCGAAGCTTAGGCAGAGGCGGCAACGGGTTTTTTCCGTCATCCTCCATGTCAACTTCGCGAAAAGTATTGGTAAGCACCTGACTAGTGTATAATTTTAGTTGCTCATCTGTAGGTACATCTACCTCTTGTAAAGTTCCTAATTGTATGTCGCCAATGTATGTGCCTTGCGGTGGCTCTTCAAAATCCGCTCCCCCATTGGGGCCGGCACCATGACCTCTTGCAGAAATGATGTATAGTTTCTTTTCGTCAGGGGAAAGCTTCACACGAGTAGCACCCCATCCCGTTGGGATCAATCCCTTTGTTTTTTTCGTTTGCGTATCCATCACAGCCACGGCATTAAAACCTAGCAGGGCAACGTACAACGTTTGCTCATCTTTGCTTAATGTCAATCCAAAAGGTGTAAGGCCGCGGTATTTATTGATTCGCTCATCGACCAGAATTGGAATTTCTTCTTTGATAGAATGATTCTCTAAATCAATGACAGAAATATTATCGTTGGTGGCATTGGAAACGTAGGCATACTTTGTTCCCACCACAATAGAATTGGGACTTGCCCCGCCCACAATTTCTGCTCCTTCGATCAGTTGACCAATTTGATGACCTGTTTTATGCAGATCAATTACTCTATTAGATGCTAGATCAATTGTCCACACGCTCATCGCTTCAGGAACTAAAGCACTTCCAAGGCCAGGTATTTTTCGTCCTTGCACCTCCACGCCTTCTTCCATCTCCTTCGAGAAAGTACCATAAGGGGGTTTCTCCAACATCATCGTATCACGGTTGTCTTTGGTAACGCCCGGCACTGCGGGGTATTCAAATAATCCTGCATTCGCAACCAGCGCATACTTTTTATCCTTGCTCAACGCAAGGCCGAAAGGAATTCGTCCTACTTTGATAGAGGCAATAATTTTTTTTGTTTTGAGATCAATTCTTACCAATCGGTTATTCGCTCGATCTAATGCAAACAATTCATTGCGGTCATAGTCGATCGCCAAATCAGAAGTGAAACTCTCTTGATAGTCAACTCCATCGAAAACGCCATTCAAGTTGATCTGGTCGACTTTTCTATAGGTGAGTACATCTAACACAACGATCTTGCCTAAATCGCCTCCACTCAAGTAGGCCAGTTTAGAATCTGCTGAAAAAGTTGCTCCGAGAAATGAAGCGCCTTCCATCACGGGCGCTATTTTTTTATCAAAACTTGGAATGCGGACATAGGCGTTAAGGTTAAAAGCCTCCGAAAGCGTAACCGTTCCGTTGTGATGTAGAACCAGTACCTTCTTTCCATCAGGCGAAATGCTTAGGCCATAAGGTGCTCGATCAATACGAACGGTTTCGCCTGCGGGCGTGACGTACCTGCCACTAGGCAAAACTGAATTTCCCTTAGCGTTGATAACCGCATATTCGTTGACACCCGGTACTTGCAATACCTTGACCTTTCTTTTTTCGGGCTGACAAGCGATTAAGAAAGCAAAGCAAAGCACACAAAAGTAGTTTCTTATCATTCTGTAGAATTATCAGTAAAAAAAGGGTTAAAAAAATCCGGGGCCTTTTCAGAACCCCGGAAATTGATTAAAAAAACACCTAGCAAGTATTGTTTGTTGATGGACTAATTTTTATCCCACCAAACTTGAGTATTGATATCATCAGCACCCTGCCGACCAACTGCTTCAGCACGATTTGCTCCGTTTAAAGACTGTTCGGATTGAGGATAGATGTAACGCACTGGAATTAAATTATTGTTCAAATTTCCCGCACCGGGTGTTAGCGCAGGTAGTCCAGATCTTCTCCAATCTGCCCAAGCCTCTAAACCATTGAAGAAAAGCGCCACCCACTTTTGCCGTGCAATTAAATTCAATTTTTGTGCCTGAGTACCTGCATATGCTACGCTCGGCTGGGTAAAATAATTTGCCGGCAGCGTGAGGCTTATCCCATACGAGGAAGGAACGATCGCTCGATAATAATCGAAATTGGCATTTATTCCATTTGTATAATAAGTCTCCGCAACACCTGTAGTTATTAGGTTTTTCTCACGCGCTTCGGCCAGAATAAATTGAACTTCTGAAAAAGTCATTATTAATCCTCTTGATGCATTTGCAACTGGTGCAGTCGAACTACAAACCAGACACGCAAACGTTAAACCTACACGTGAAACACCTTGCGGACCTCCATTATAACTTAGTGCTTGAGTATCTTCAAGACCATTGGGTATACCTTGAATGACTGGAGCTCCAGCGGTTACAGATGCCTCGGTTGGCCTTCCGAAAACTTGCAGGCGAGGATCACCAACACTTGTTAAGTAGTCACTCATTGTCTTGCTCAATCTAAATTCATCAAAAGAACCCACTCTGGAGGTATATAATGGCCATTGATTAGGCGCAGCAGATTGATAAACAAGAGCTGCATTATCCGAATTATCTACAAAAATCGGGTTAAGAGTTGCATTGTCTAAGATAGATTGAAGATCAGCTTTCACATCGCGCTTATTTGAAATGCGCATGAGATACCTAAGTCTAAGAGAATTGGCAAGCTTCCTCCAGCGTGTCAAATTACCGTTATAGATCAAATCTCCTGACACCGTTTCGGAGCTCGTTCCAAGAATTTCGTTTGCTCGCTTCAAATCCGCCAATATGCCATTGTATATGACTTCCTGGGCATCGTACTTGGGCGTATAGTTTGCAGCAGTTTTTCCTTTTGTAGCATCTAGATACGGTACGTCTCCATAGGTATCGGTCACAACAGAGAACATCCACGACTTCAAAATCAACGCGATACCTAAATAGTTATTTTGTACAGGTTTTGCTGCTTCAGAAGCCGCAATGATGTTTTGTACATTTCTTAGATTTCCATAAACACTGTTCCACACACCAGAACGGTCTCCCCAAAGGTACCGGTCTTCATTTACGAATTGAATTTTAGCGGTATGCTGCACCACAATGTTGCCAATGCTCCAGGCCTCATTCACTTGATCATTGATCGTGTTTCGGATTACACCGGATAAAAGTAAGTCTGGTGTTATCGTAATGGGCACGTTCGGGTTCGTGTTAATTTTTTCAAAGCCCTCATCGCAGGAAACTACCGTAAAGACGGCAACGAATGCGACTATAAATTTCTTTAGGTTTTTCATTTGTTATTTCTTTTTTGAATTCGGAAACGAGTAACTTTTATATATCTCAAAATCAAGTTCGATCGCCTCCGAATTCTATTTTAATAATGGATTAAAATTTAAGTCCAACATTAAATCCATAGCTTCTCGATGAAGGGATGGACATGTTTTCAATGCCAACAAGAGCAGTGCCGCCTGAATACGACATCACCTCGGGGTCGATGTGCGGAACATTTGTCCAAAGCGCCAGGTTTCTTCCAACCAATGAAATGGTGACGCTTCTAAATGGCGTCTTGCTAAAAACTTTGTTAGGGATGGTATAACCAATTTGTAACTCACGCAACTTCACAAAAGACGCATCGTAGACCACGCCTTCTGCAATGTTCCTTCCACCTGTGTAAGCTGTATGCCATTGACGCGGCAAAATTCTGTTGTCATTGACTTTGAAAGTACCATCGGAATTTAGATTAACACCATTTCCTACCACATACGTCCCAACTGGTGCATTCAATAAACGGGGATCTGCAGTCGCTAAGGCTTGGGGATAGTATCCATTTTCCCTACCTTCTAAAGTCTCCATAATAATTCCACCTTCCCTACCTACTGTTTGAGTTTCAGAGTATACTTGACCTCCCTGACGGATGTCAAATAGTACGCCCAATCTTACGCCTTTGAAAGTGAACGTGTTGTTGATACCAGCCATCCAGTCTGGATTATAGTTACCTAATTTGATTCTGTCTGTTGTTGCAATCGGACGACCTCCTCCCTGTCCTTGAGCGTTGGGGTTAGTAAAAACCTGCTGGCCCACAAACTGCCCGGAAGCATCATAATAAGGTTTAGTCGGATCTGTGTTTTGAACTCTTGCAAAACCAATACCATACATATCGCCCATTCGCTCGCCAACACGTGCCTCAATTGAAACCCGTCTATTTGCTTGCACATAGTTGGGCAACCCATCAGAAAGTGAAACCACTTCGCTTCGGTTGCTGGAAAAATTGATGTCCAAATTCCATTGAAAACCGTTTGATAGTCTAACAGGTATCGAATTTAACATCACTTCAAATCCATAATTCTTTATTTCACCCGCATTAATCGCTCGGGCATTGTATCCGCTCGTAATAGAAAGGAGAAGAGGCAATATCTGGTTCACTGTATTTGTTTGGTAGTACGTAAAGTCCAACCCTAAACGATCGCCAAAAAATCGAACATCAAAACCTCCTTCATAAGAAGTGCTAATCTCTGGTTTAAGACTAAAGTTTGCCAACCGGTCTGTTTCGCCATACACTGGCGTAGTGCCGAACGGCTGGCTAGGAGTAAATGCTTGCGTGAATGAAAAAGCATCCGTGTCGTTGCCTACTTGAGCTAAACTCAATCTCGCTTTTGCAAACGAGATAGCCTTTGGTAACTCAAACATATCTGAAACTACTGCACTAAGTGCGGCCGAAGAATAGAAATAAGAGTTGATTTCATTTCCAATTCCGGCATCCTTAAGTGCTTGCGGCAAAGTCAATGCAGTTGACCAATCGTTGCGTGCGGTAAGGTCAAGATACAAAATATTTTTATAGCCAAACTGCGTTGATGCATATAAGCTGTTGACACTTTTTGTAACATCCGCTTGAGAAGGTTCCAAGGGTGCTCTAAAATTTGTTATATTATATACTTCTGGGATGTTTAATTGTGGGGCGTTAATTTCCATAAACTCTTCCTTTTGCCGCAATTGATTTCCACCAAGCGAAGCAGTTAAAGTAAACAGCGATGGTATAATTTCCTTATTGAACGTTAGTAAAAAATCAGTGTTTCGCTCTTCATTAACAAAATTTGACTCTTTATACTAGCCGAAAGGAAATCGTTGCGAACTAAATGCTCTCTTTAATTGCCTTCTCTCGTTTCCGTAATCTAGAGCCGTGCGCAATTGTAAATTTAGCCATGGCGTAAACTCGTATTTAAGCGAGATGTTACCGATAATTCGATCAACGTTCTGGCCGTTGGTATTTTCATACATAGTGAAATAAGGATTATCATGATAGTTGTAGTTCCAGCCAGACTGCCTTCTGCCCTCTAAACCAGGCATCCAATAGTTGCGTAGCGACTCCATATCTACTGATCTTGGTAACCAGCAATTGAATAGATACATAATGTTTTCCGTACCATAGCTGATTGAAGGACGATTATCGCTTTCGCTTTTAATATAACTTACAAAAGCACGGGCAGAGAATTTTTTCGACAAGTTATATCCGCCACCAAATGAAATAGTGTTACGTCTTAAGTCTGTGTTTGGTACTATACCAGTTTGATCAAGATTTGTATATGATAGTCTGAAGTCTCCATTCTGATTGCTACCAACAACTGCCACATTATTGGTGAATGTTTTTCCTGTCTGGAAGAAGTTCTTTACTCCGTCTCTGTCATTTTTCCACAGCGTTGGGGTGATCACACTTCCAATAGGTGCATTTAAGTCTCCACCTCTAAAATCAATCGGTGAGCCGTTCAATGTTCTAGGTGAATTGAATTGTGGATATAGCTGGCCGTTGAAGGCTGGCCCCCAACTTTCATCCGTGCCATCAGTTAAGCCGGCACCACCTCCATTTACAAATGCAAAATCACCACCATTGCCGTTACCTTGCCCATACACATTTTGGTAGTCAGGCAATCGTAACGCGGATTCAAAGGTTGTATTAGAATTGATTTCCACACCAATACCCTTTGAACCTTTGCCTGTCTTAGTTTTCAATAAAATCACTCCATTTGCCGCACGCGAACCATATAAAGCTGAAGCAGCTGCGCCTTTAAGTACGGTCATCGATTCGAAATCATCGGCATTTACAAATCCTGCTCCAATACCGAAGTCTACTTCAAGATTACCTCGTCCATTGGCTGCATTTATGTCGTCAGTAATAGGAACTCCATCAATTACGTATAGTGGTGTATTTTTGCTCAAAATCAACGATCTTTCTCCTCGAATAGTTACTCTTGACGAACCACCTACACCAGAATTACTTCCCGTGACTGTAACGCCCGCAACCTTGCCAGCAAGTTGGTTGACAATATTCGTTTCCCTAGCAGTCGTCAGGCTCTCTGCCCCAACGCTTTGAATTGCATACCCAAGAGTTTTTTTCTCTTTTTCTACGCCCAAAGCCGTCACTACAATCTCAGACAACTGCTTAGCATCCGAAGCCAACGTAACATCAAATGATGTGCGTCCACCTATAGGAACTTCTTGCGATGTGAATCCAACAAAAGAGAACACCAAGATATCATTGCCCGAGGCGACAGTAATTGTAAAAGCACCATCGGCATCTGAGATTGTTCCACTTGTTGTACCCTTCACCAAAATGTTTACGCCCGGAAGCGGGCTTTGGTCTTCTCCGGAGATCACCTTTCCGGATACCTGGAACTCCTGTGCCATTGCAGCGGAACAGGTCATGAGCACAAACAAGAAAGTCACGATTCTAGGAATCGCAAATTGCTTGTGCAAACTTTTTTGTAAAAATTTAAGCATACTGATAATGGGGTTTAGTTTTTGCCAGCACACATGTATGGTTTATGAGCACTTAGCTTGCTCAAAGATTAATTTAACAATTGATGTTGAGTTTAGACGTAGGTTATTGATCGGTTAAGAATAGGCGAGTGAAAAAAAAAATATTCACACTCGCTTAAAGCCAATGGGGAAAAACGGCCATTGGAAGAGAAACAAACATATCTTTTCATTAACAATCAGTTCATACTTGCACAATAGCTTGCATTGTCAACAAAAAGTTTACAAATAGGAAACAAACAATTATGGTACAAGAAGAGCTGATTCCCCTTATCGCTAAAAGAATCAAGACGTTACGAAATGAAAAGAGCCTTACACTGCAAACACTGAGTGAACGCACTAACTTAACGAAAGGGCTGATCTCTAAAATAGAAAACTCAAGAACCATTCCGTCCGTCCCTGTTTTATTCAACATAATGAATGCGCTGGAGATAAAACCGCAAGACTTTTTCGATACGCTTTCAGCAGCCAGCAGTCAAAACTATCTTCACATCAAACGAAAAGAATACAAACACATTAAAAAAGAAAATCGCCCTGGGTTCGACTATAGATTCATCCTGGCTCAATCTCTTCAGGGATGTACGATGGAGACAGTTTTGTTATCAATTAAACCTAAGTCTAAAAGTAAAGCTACCACCACTGACGGCTTTGAATTCAAGTATGTAGTGTCAGGTGATTGCGACTACTACATTCAAAACGAAAAAATTTCTTTGCGCGAAGGCGATTCAATTTATTTTGACGCCTCTAAACCACATTATCCGCTCAACACCAGTAAGCGGAAAGTAGTGATGCTGGTTTTTTATTTTTTAACAGTGAAATAGCAACCAGAAAAAGTAAGAAAGTGGAATGCTCGGAAATTACTTTTCTTTAGTAATAGAAAACCGATCCCTGATTTGCCCATCAGCGCAAATCCATTTTGCATCCAACCGATTGTCGTTGAAATCCATTAGTAGCGACCCACCGACCGTTGTATTATAATAAGTAGCCGCCCGTAACGGGTACCCCTCCGCCTGGCCGCCCACCTGCCCACCCGATCCGCTTACAATATAAATCACACCTTGACCTTCTTTTCCAACACGGTAGTTATTCGGTGAATCCTTCTTTTCAACTACATGCTTCGTGGGATCAAACGTGTTGGCTTCGCCATAGTGACCGCGAAGTGGATGAGTGCGCTCGTACACGTGGCTATGGCCAGTTAAAACCAAGTCGACCTTAAAGCGCTCAAGGATAGTGAGTAAATTTTCTCTGATCTTCACCAATTCATTCTCGCGATCAGAATCGTGCGATCCCTTCGTATAGGGAGGATGGTGAAAGTAAACAATAGTCCAAGGCAACTTATTGGCCGTCAAATCTTTCTTCAACCACGTAATCTGTTTGCTCAAGGTATCATAAATTCGAAACCCTCCATCCAATTCACCTTGTGAATCCAGAGAAATCAAGTGTACGTTTCCAAAATCAACTGCATAGTAAGATTCCGACCCGGAAGGGATTCCGCCAGCCTCTCCGTCCTTAGGCATCGTGAATATTTTAAAGTACGAAACATCGGTCGGATTGCGTTTTGCTCTTCCGTAGTCATGGTTGCCGGGAGAAGGATAAAGATTGGTATTCTTAAAAAAGCTTTCCTGGTAAACTCTAAAAACATGGCGCTGATACTCTTCATCCAAGCCAATGTTATAGGCATTATCTCCTAGCCAAAGCCACGCATCAGGTCGGTGATCGGTGGTTTCTTTAATGATCGCGTCACGACAATTAAGTTGATTTTTTGAGCCATCACCAAAATCACCCAACGCCCAAATGCGCAGCGGTGAAGTAGATCCTACTTGTGGAGCCGTTACCAAAAACTGGTCTTCGTACATTTTCGGTTTGGCGCTATTAGCACCCACTGAGTAAAAATACTTGGTGGCAGGAGAAAGACCAGAAATAACAAGTTCATGATCTGTTTCTAGCTCGGCCTCACTTACCACACTGGCCTGCTCAACTTTAAAGCGGTCGGTGGAAAAGAACACTTTGCTATCGGTCGGCTTTTCAGTTCGCCAACGAATAACCGCTGAAGTGGATGACACACTATTCAAATAAGGGCCTCGGATAATATCCAGAGATTGTGAAAACGATGTTATGGCTAGAAAGAGTAAACAAACGAGCAAGATGAATCTATTCATGAGGGTGTAAGGAAATTTGGTTTAAGAAAACACAACAATCAATCGATCAAATGTAGTATTTTTAATTAGTTGGAATATCGTCTTTCCATTCATCAATTTACGATGACAGCTTTATATTTTATTAGCTCTTCATTTACACAGCTTTTGTGAAAAGAATTCTTGTTTGATTAACAGTTTAATAATACCAATTAACCAACTTGAGAAAATTACGAGTTAAAAAATGAAGAATCATTTTGACGTTATTGTTGTCGGCGCAGGAGTGCTAGGGACATTTCACGCTTACCATGCCGCTAAACTCGGCAAAGAAGTTTTGCTGGTTGAAAAGGATCAATTCCCTACCCAAGCGACCGTTCGAAATTTCGGTCAGGTGGTGCCTTCCGGCATGGGCGCGGATTGGTTCGACTATGGCGTGAGGGGTACCGCTATCTACAATCAGATCCAGAAAGAATATGATATCTCCATCAGAAACAATGGAAGTGTTTACATCGCGTCAGATAACGATGAACAACAACTAATCCATGAATTGAAGGCGATGATGGACACTCGCGGCTATCAGGCAGAACTGCTCAATACGCATCAATGTTTGGAAAAGTGGCCAGCGTTAAATGGTAACTATTGCAAAGAGGCATTGCTTTTTCCACAAGAGGTGAGCGCGGAACCGGAAAAAATGATTTTCAACTTACTGACTTACGTGACTCAGCAATTTCAGAACCTCACTTATCGACCAGCAACGACAATAATAGACTGCACCATTTCCGGAGATCACGTCAACGTAACTTCTACCCAAAAAGAAGCTTTCATATCCGATAAAGTCATTGTTTGCAATGGCGGTGAATTCAAATTATTGTTTCCTGATCTTTTCAAACAAAGTGGAATTGTGACCAGTAAACTGCAAATGCTGCGTACGATTCCCTTGCAGACGGTGGCGCTGGAAGGCAACATATTAACAGGCCTGACCATTAGGAGGTATGAGTCATTTCAAGAGTGCGCTTCATATAAAAACATAAAGACACCCGACCATTTGATCGAATTGAAGAAATGGGGAATTCACATTCTCTTTAAAAAAGCAATGGATGGCTCGATTATTATTGGTGACTCGCACGAATACGCTGACGTGAACCACACCGATGACTTGGGATTTGCACAAAATGAATACATCAACCAGTTAATGCTAAATGAAGCCCAACGCATTGTCAACTTTGACGTAACTAAAATTGCAACTGCCTGGTCAGGTTTTTATCCTCAGCACAACGAAAAAGACATTGTGGAGATTGACATCGAAGATAAAATACATATCCGAACTGCCATTGGCGGAAAAGGCATGACCACTTCGGCTGGCTATGCGGAGGCGAGTATTAAAAAACTAATTTAAAAATGAATCGATTTGAAGATTTGAAAATGATGCTTGGTAGAATGTTTAGCATTTCATTTTCAAATTAACTAATTTTCAAATCTTCAAATTGAAAAGATGTGGTCTAACTTTCATACTCACTCGAACTACTGCGATGGAAAAAGTACACTCGAAGAGCAAATTCAACAAGCTAAAGAATTAGATCTATTAAGCTTAGGTTTTTCTTCGCACGCCCCCGTTCCGTTTGATTGTCAGTGGTGCATGGATCAAGAAAAGTTGGGATCGTATCTTGAATCCATGAAAAAACTGAAAACAACTACAAAAGAATTAGAGATTTATGCAGGCCTAGAGGTAGACTATGTACCGACTCGGGTTTCCCCAAACGACTTCCGCGACCAACTGGACTATACGATTGGTTCCATTCATTTTGTCGATGCCTTGGTAGACGGCACCCCTTGGGAAATTGATGGGCTACATGTGGTCTTCTTAAAAGGGCTCGATGAGATTTTTCATCACAATCATCAAGCGGCTTTCACCCGATATTTTGAGCTGACGCGTGAGATGATTGATCTCGCCTGCCCTACCATTATAGGCCACCTCGACAAAATGAAAATTCAAAACCCGGACAACAAATTCTTTGACGAACAAGAAAGCTGGTACCAGAACGAAGTGAAAGACACCATCAAAGCCATCAAAAAAGCAGGCGCGATAGTGGAGGTGAACACGCGAGGCATTTATCAAAAGAAATCTGCTACTACCTACCCTAGTCCGTGGATTTTAGAATTACTTCAACAAGAAAACATTCCGATCACAATCAGCTCCGATGCCCACCATGCTGATGATTTGGTAAACCAGTTTGAATCGACCGCCACCCTTCTTCAACGCATAGGCTTTAAAAAAATCCATGTTCTTTACCAAGGTGAATGGAAACCTTTTACCTTTAACGAAAACGGAATAATCCTTTGAAAAAAACATCTTCCAAAATCACCAACTGGCTGCAGAATACTCACGGCATTTGGTTTACCATCTACGCATCGCTCGCAGCCTTTTGCCTTTACACGTGCGTGTATGCATTCCGCAAAACATTTGCCGCGGCTACATTTGAAGGCTTAATGTTTCTGGGTATCAACTATAAAGTCTGGTTGGTGACGTTTCAAGTGATTGGCTATGCACTCTCTAAGTTTATTGGCATCAAAATCATCTCTGAACTCAAAGCCCATTCTCGCGCTATGGGAATCCTTTTGATGGTAGGTGTAGCAGGAACCTCGTGGCTGTTGTTTGCGCTTGTTCCAGCTCCTTATAATATTGTGTTTCTATTTTTCAACGGGCTACCCCTCGGCATGGTATGGGGAATGGTGTTCGGCTACCTAGAGGGCAGACGTATGACGGAAGTCTTGGGCGCATCACTATCGGTTAGTTTTATTTTTTCAGCAGGCTTGTGCCGATCAGTAGGCGCCTACCTAATTCGCGATTGGGGAACGTCCGAATATTGGATGCCTTTTGTGGCCAGCTGCTTGTTCTCTATTCCGTTGATCATCTTCCTTTATCTACTCAACCAACTTCCCGCCCCCTCGGCTTTGGATGAACAACTACGCACAAAGCGGTTGCCGATGAACAATGAAGAAAGAAAAAAATTTACTACCACTTTTTTACCAGGCATCATCTTTTTTGTGCTAGCGTATGTATTGTTAACTGCCTTCAGAGATTTTAGAGATAATTTCTCGGCAGAAATTTGGAAGTCATTAGGGCTCGGAAACGATCCCTCGATTTATACGCGCACCGAAATACCGATTTCCATCGCGGTATTGTTTTGTATGGGCAGTTTGATGCTTATCAAGAACAACAAACTGGCACTAATGATCAATCATGTCCTGATTGCTTTCGGTCTGGTTTTAATTGGCGTTGCCAATTACTTTTTTGAGCAGTCGCTGATCAGTCCACAACTTTGGATGATCTTAATCGGCTTAGGCCTCTATCTTGGGTACATACCTTTCAACAGCATTTTCTTTGATCGACTTTTAGCCGCATTCAAGTACACCGGCACCGTTGGCTTCATTATGTACGTGGCCGATTCGTTTGGCTATCTGGGCAGTGTAGGTGTTTTGTTCTTTAAAGAATTTGGCTACGCCAACCTAAGTTGGCTGAACTTTTTTATTTCCGGAGGGTATTTAGTTTCGGTAATTGGTACCTTCTTGATCGCTGGCTCGATGATCTATTTTCATTACAAACATAAGAATTGGAAACTAGCTAACGGGTAGCGACAAGATCTTGTCTTCGACTTAGTTCATTGCATTTCTTCACAATGGAAAAAACAGAAACTTGATCGTGAAGGCGCAATTTATTTTGACTAATAAAATCTTCCAATTCCTTCCCGTACAACTGAACAAGTAAGGGGAAAACGGTTGACTTAAAGTTTTTCATTTGCGTCAATTCATTTCCAAACCAGCAGAAGAAATCATAGTCGTGGCCTTCATTGGCTTCTAAGGGGCTTACACCCCTCTTGATCCTTCTAATCACTTGCACTGGTCCGTAGATAACAATCTCAAAAAATCGATAAACTCCATGGTAGCGCAATGAGATGAATTGTCGGTTGATATTGGTGACAGAATCGAAATACCGAAAAGAGTTTACACGGTGTGCAGGTAAAATGGAGCAAATGGCTGTGTCGGAGTTTGATTTAAAAATCACGGCATCGAATGCCGTCTCAACAGCAACCTTGGCAAGAATAACCTCTTGGCGATGATTCACAACAACCCCATCAAACATTTTCGGTTGGGCCGAAATGACCCAAGAAACGGCTAGTAGAAGGCTTGACAGAATAACTTTCACCTCATGTTAAGTAATATTAACATGAAGTTAACAATTTAGTAATGTTAAACTACAATTGCGTGTGAATTAATTATTCCTAGCACTTCAGGAATTTGGCTGATTAAATGAGTGTGAGGGGTCAATAACAATTGCTCACGTGTAAATGCACCTGTTGTAATTCCGATTACGAGGCCGCATCCCGCTGCATTGCCTTCGCCTAAATCCGAAGCCGTATCTCCAACCTTGGCTACGCGCTTCACGTCACTTACACCGGCTAACTCCATGGCTCTGAAAATTAAATCCGGGTGAGGGCGGCCATGAGCTACTTCATCGCTCGTCACACTACCATCAATTAATTTATTCTTTTCCCAAGCCATTCGTTGAAGAAGTGCATCTACAATGGGTCGATCAAATCCCGTATCAACAAATACCTTTATTCCAGCAGCCTTCAATTGACGAAATGTTTCTGAAACCCCTTCATTTTCTTCCACGGTTTGGTCTTGCTCATAAAATGAAATCATATCCGCTACGAAATCAGCATGTATCGCCCTGATGATATCATCAGAAATAGAATCGTAGTATAATGATTCCAGAAGTTGGCGTATAGCAATTGGTTTCGGAATACCCATCACCTGGCTAGCTTGCTCTATAGAGATTTCCAACCCTACCTTGGCAAATGAATTTTTAAGCGTGCGCTGCACATCAAAATTTTCTTTGACCGTTGTTCCGGCTAAGTCAAATACTATTAAGTCGATCATAGCTGTTCAATTTTAAAACAAAGAATGGGAGAATGTTCGTCATATCCTCGAAACAGTATCTTAATTAACTATTTAGTAACGTAAACTCAGATCAGCTTAGAAATTATCTTGAGTACCTTCGAACTAACAAAGACGAGAATATGAAAAGTGAAGCGATTGTAAATGAGGTTTTTGAGTTGTATGATAGATACGGCAACGAAGACTACATCGGAGAACCCGTTTCACAAATCGAACACATGTCGCAGGCGGCAGCGTTAGCGATAAAGGAGGGATACGATGACGAAGTTATTTTGGCAGCCTTCTTTCATGATATAGGGCACATTTGCGTAAGTCGAAACAAAGAGAATGACATGGGCGGCTTCGGAACAAAAAGCCATGAAAAAATAGGGGCTGATTTTTTGCGCGAGAAAGGGTTTTCTGAGCGTATTGCAAAACTGGTCGAAAACCATGTCCAAGCAAAGCGTTACTTGACATACAAACAGCCTGATTATCTCAAAAACCTTTCTGAGGCCAGTAAGAAAACGTTGGAGCTACAAGGGGGAGTGATGAACGAGTGTGAAGCGGTTGCATTCGAAAAAGACCCACTTTTCGCTACCAGCATAAAAATGAGGTACTGGGATGAGCAAGCGAAAGAGTTAGATACCCCGCTAGTCGACTTGGAAAAAATAAAAGCCAGAGCACTTCATGCCCTAGCTTTTTCAACAAACTATTATTAGAACTATTGAATTGGAACTCCGATTGGGTCAAATTTCACGGTGTCGTCCAATCTAAAATTACCGTTCCTGCCTGTCGTTACGTAGCCAAAGCTCCCCACGCCAAAACCGACTGCAGCTTCTCTGGCCACGCCACCATATTGGTTATTAATAGAATAATATTGTACCCACCGATCGGTCGTTGGATTGTATTGCCATACATCGGCCAATGGGGACCCATTGACACCTCCACCAACAATATAGCCAAACCCATCAATAGTAAATGTCGAAGCTAGCTCCCTTGCTGCAGGCTGATCTATCTTGTTTCCGCTTTCGTCTCGCTGATTGAGTGAAAGCTTTTGAGTCCACGTATCATTAGTAGGGTCATACTGCTCCACATTGCGAATGGTTTGCGCATTGTTTGTACCTCCTACTACATATGCAAAATTGCCGATCGTCATCACAAAAGCATTCACCCTCTTAAATGAAACTCCCGTGCGCTGTTCCCACGTGTTTGTTGTCGGCTTATACTCCCACAAGTCGTTGGTCGCATTTGAGCCAACTGTAGTTCCTGCACCCACAAATCCACGATTGCTGATAGAAAATGCAATGCAACCGTATCTGCCAGTTTCTGTAATAGGGTCGCCAAAATCTTTAACCTGCCTCCAGGTTCCAACTCCATTATTTCCGGCAGGATCAAACTCCCAGAAATCTTTTAGCCTATTGCTCGTTGTGCCGATGCCTGTGCCTACATAGCCCTTTCCAGCGATAACAAAGGCTACTGCGCCACTTCTTGCCGGACCGGGAAAATCTGCTTTCTTAATCCAACCATTTTTAATAGGATCGAATTGCCACCAATCATTCAGACGTTTACCTTCCGAATCAAACCCACCACCTACATAGACCTTTCCATCAATTAAGAAAGAGGCTGCTCCGCTCCTGCCCGATCCGCTAAAGTTTGCAACCTGCGACCAGTTCCCTGGTTTCGCAACCGTTGGTGTTGAGGATGAACCCCCGCACGAGGAAAGGGTAAGTGCAAAAAAGCTCACCGAACTTATCGCCAAAAAATAAAATAGGTGTTTCACAGTGCTATTAGTTTTGTACATACGAATAATTGATTTTTAACTTGATTTTATGTTGCAAATTTCGTTGATCGCCTAATACCACCCGGTTTACTTCAGAATAATAAATAGGCGGAGCTACTGCAATAATCAATGGCGTAATAGTGCTGAGACTGGAGACCAACTCACTTCCCAAGAAATTGACCAACGGGAAAGAGTATTTCGTATTTACTCCGTATTCAAAATCATATAAAATGTTTGCAGAGAGGTAACCCGATCGATCAATTGCAGGCGCACGATTTAGAACAACATTCGATTGATCTGTAATAAACAACGCCAAAGAATTGGGTACCCTCAAGCTGGTAGAGTAAGTATTTTGTACTGGCACAATTTCTAACGAAGCATTACTTAAAACAAAGTTCTTTTCAGAAAAGAAACCCTTCAAAGTTGGGAATTCAACTTTAGTAGCCAATCCTATTCCCGATTGAACAAAAGTAGTATTTCCCGTAAGGCTAGATGAAATCGAGCTGCGGCCTGTTAACGCAGCAAGTGGAGTGGCACTCCGATCGCTTTGTATACTATTGAACTGCGCGGAAGCATTTCGTATCGGAAAATCGAAATAGGTTTGTTGTAACAAATCACCAAATAGCTTTTTATAATAAAGCCTAATCTTTACCTTATTAACTCGAAAACCAACCACGCTTCCATTTCCTGAGGCGTCTGTGACTAAATGAAGGCCATTAAAAAAATCTGTTATAAAAGTATTTGGATTTGAAAAATAAGAGGTTGTTGTCCCTGCAATCGCATCCGCTTGTGCCAAATCAAACCAATTCTTTCCAAACGCTGCCGGTAGCTTGATGTAAAGTGAGTCCCTGTTTGGTGAGAACTTTACACTAGCCGTTGTGATCGGAACAGGATTAAAGTTGGCTTGACTAGTGTTGTAAATTGCCGACTGAGTGGCAGCTACAAAAAAAGAAATGTTATCATCTATTCTGTATGGCAACGGGGTTCTCAGACGCGGGATACTAGTCATTTGATGAATCTGAATAGTCTGCGTTTGAGTGGTGTCTCCGTAAAAATATTTTGAATAAGGAAGAACGAGGCCGATAGAATCAAATGAACTATTTTGATCAGGCGCAAATGAGCCCGAATAGCCGACTTGAAAATAGGTAGAAGCAGAAACCTTTCCCAGATAAGCATCTTGATAACGACCGAGCATTAGCTGGTTGGTCCCTGTCGTAGGAAGTGAATCAACCAAGATGGTGGAGGTTACTACTGAAAAGGTATCTACGAAAACCGTTCTCAAACTGCTTTTGCCGAAGTTTTGATCTCCCTTTAAAATGCCTGAGTCCTCACAGCTGATTAAAAACAACACAAAGATGACAAAAGCGTAACCGAGAAACGGTTTACCCACTAAAATAGCCTTGCTTGCACGTTTACTAACCACCTTCACTAAGACTATTTGATTAACCGGAAAGTTTTACAATTCTAAACAAATTAACAGCGGAACAATTAAAATATTGCACCGCGATGTAAAGTGGGCTTGGAGGGATTCAAACCCCCAACCTTCTGATCCGTAGTCAGATGCTCTATTCAGTTAAGCTACAGGCCCAAATAATATCTCTTTATAAACTCTTTGCCAGAACCGCCTTTCAAATATTTCTCTCGTTCTCTGGCCTGAACTCGTGTTTCAAAATTCTCGACAAAAACCAACTCCCACGGAGCATAAAATCTTGTCGAACTCGTTTTACCCTTATTGTGCTCGTTCAATCTCCTTTCTACATTGTCGGATAACCCGACATAAAACCTTCCAAAATCTACGCTTCTTAAAACGTAAACATAATACATAAACCCAACTTTAGTTCACACCAGATGCTCCCTGCCTGCCGGCAGGCAGGTATTCAGTTAAGCTACAGGCCCATATTTCAACATACAACTAAAAGAGTGCCTTCTGCATCTTCAATTCGCAATTGGTCGGCAAATTTAAGAGAATTAATCCTTTGAACAAATCTTTGATGTTGGCCACTGCGCACTAAAAATGTATTTTTGCCGTTTCAATTTTCAAAAAAAGCTATGTTTCGTCATCTTTTTCTTCTGATACTCCTCGTGACTTCTTTCCAATTATCCATAGCTCAGGAAAAAGTGCAAAAAGCAAGAAGACCCGATCTGCCGGGTTCTTTTATTGTTGAGTTTGGGTTTAACCGGGCACTGGGAAGCACACCTACCAGATTCGACCAAGGTCTTTGGGGATCACGCACACTTAATTTATATTACCAATATCCCATACAACTCCTGAAGTCAAAATTCAGCTACAATCCCGCTTTTGGATTATCATTGGAACGCTATAAACTGATTAACAATTACACACTTACAAGAACACCAGAAGCTGACGGAACTTATGCGCTTCGCCCGGCAAGCGATATAGGAATGCCCAATGCCGATAAAAGCATGCTGATCATGAACTATGTTGATTTTATGCCGGCTGAGCTAAGATTTGATACAAACCCAGACGACAAAAACCGCAGCTTTCATATTTCCGCGGGCGTTCGGGTTGGTTTCTTGTTTGAAAGTCACACAAAAGTAAACTACAAGGATGGAGGCGAAGATATTACCTTAAAAACAAAACAGAATTTCGGACTTAGTTCTTTCCGATATGGTTATTACGGAAAGCTGGGAGTTGGTTCATTTAATATTTTTGGATACTACAACGCTACTCCCGTCTTCAAAGAAAACAAAGGACCCGACCAGACAACCATGAATACATTTACTATTGGAATATCGTTGAGCGGATTCTAGTTTGGGAGATTCAAATTTCTATTTTCCTAAAAAAGCGGGCTTTCTCTTTTCTAGAAATGCTTGAACACCTTCTTTGTGATCGTGTGTAGCTCCGGCAATCTCTTGGCAATACGCTTCGTATTCCAACATTTCATCTAAGCTGGCTGTGGTCGATTTATTCAGCATCTTTTTTATAAGGCCAATAGCCTTTGTTGGGGCAAAAGCAAAATAATCGGTGTATTGTTTCACCGCTTCGTCCAATTCGGAAGCAGCAACAACTTTGTTAACTAGTCCAAGATGAAGTGCTTCCTGAGCCTTTATACGTTGGCCCATACTGCACAACTCGAACGCCTTTGCCATCCCTACCAGCTTTGGAAGGAAATAAGCAGACCCAGAGTCAGGAACAAGTCCGATATTAACAAAAACCTCAATCATAGTGGCCTCTTCTGAGGCCACTATGATATCGCAAGCCAATGCGAGTGAGCAGCCGGCTCCAGCCGCAACACCATTTAGCCGACAAACGATCGGTTTCGGCAAACTGCGCATTGCAGCAACGATTGGATTGTATCGCTTATGCAAAGAATCCATGAACGATCTCTTTCCTTGTTTAGAACTATCTTTTAAATCCTGTCCCGAGCAAAATGCTTTTCCTACACCCGTCAACACCACTACACGTACCTCGTCATCTTTTGCGATGGCCTTCAATGCATCTTGAAGTTCATAGGTGATCCCATCGTTCAGGGCATTGTAAACTTCGGGACGATTGAAAGAAACGGTAGCGACTCCCTCTTTCTTTACGTAGGTTAGAAACTGAAAATCCATAACTCACTTTTTTGATTGATGTTAAAACAAAATAATCATTCCAAAGAACCCAACAACAAACCCTACGACACCTCCATACATCACTTCGCGAGGGGAATGCGCATCCAACACTAGCCTAGAAGACATTACAAGACCCGTTACCAAAATAGTAAATGCGGTCGGCCATAGTAAACTCATTTGCTCGGTCACTTGATTCAATGGTAACAAGATACCAATGCCTCCACCCATCGCAATGCTATGAATGCTGATTTTATAGAACAATGTAATCATTAGCGAAACCACCACCAATGCCGAAATAATCACCATCAGCTTATTAAAATTTGCACTAAAAGGAAGTTTGAAGTAGAAAAGAAACGTAACAAGTAAATAGAGCAATGAAATAAAAACAAAGGGTAAAATTCGCTCCCTACGAGATTGCAATGTGAGAGACTGAATATTGCCGAATGCGCGAAGCATAACAAGGTTAACAGCCGGAAGAACGAATGTGAATACGAATACTAAACCAACAATGACCATTCGGTTTTCCTTGCGAATCATCAACATTGAAGGAAAATAGTACGATAAAATAATGACCAGATACGTGGTCAACAGCAAGGGATGAAAAACAACAGAAATAAATTTTGCTACTTGCTTCACGCTTACATCTCTTTTCGCAAACGAGCTACTGGAATATTCAATTGCTCGCGGTACTTAGCCACCGTACGTCTGGCAATGTTGTATCCTTTTTCGTTCAATAAATCTTCTAACTTATCATCAGGAAACGGCTTGCTCTTGTCTTCGCTTTCGATGAGGTCCTTAATGATCTGTTTCACTTCTCTGCTGCTCACCTCTTCTCCCGAATCAGTTGAAATACCTTCCGAAAAGAAATACTTCAAGGGATAAATACCAAAATCAGTTTGAATTGTTTTGCTGCTAGCCACCCGGCTCACCGTAGAGATATCCATATTGATCATCTGCGCGATGTCTTTAAGAATCATCGGCCGCAACTTGGTTTCATCTCCCTCCTGAAAATAGTCAAATTGAAAATCAACGATGGCTTTCATGGTTCGCAACAACGTATGCTGACGTTGACGGATCGCATCGATAAACCATTTGGCCGCATCTAATTTTTGCTTGACAAACGAAACTGCTTCTTTCAGCTTTTTGTCCTTTTTATCGCTTTTGTCATACGCCTTAAACATATCTGAATACGATCGACTGATTCGTAATTCAGGTGCATTTCTCGAGTTAAGCGACAACTCTAACTTTCCATTGTTATTGACGAGAATAAAATCCGGGATAACGTATTGATTTTTTACGTTACCACTGCTCACTTCTCCACCCGGTTTTGGATTCAGACGCACAATCAACTCGATCGCGTCTTTGATATAATCCTCATCGTCTAAATCTAATTTTTTTAGGATTTTCGCGTAGTGCTTTTTTGTAAATTCTTCATAACACTCTTGCAAAATTCGTTTGCCAACGATTACGTCTACATCTTGCCCATCGTCCATTCTTTCCAACTGGAGTAAAAGGCACTCCTGTAGATTCCGAGCAGCGATGCCGGCTGGATCAAATGACTGAATCTTTTTTAAAACGGCTTCTACTTCCTCCAATGTTGTCTCAAAACCTTGCGAAAAGGCCAAGTCGTTTACAATGGATTCCAGTTCTCTTCGTATATAGCCATCGCCTTCTATACTTCCGATGAGCTGTTTCCCTATGGTGCTTTGTTTTTCATTTAATCCTAGAAATCCCAGTTGGGTCATGAGGGTTTCATGCAATGAGGTAGAAGTTGGCATCGGCATTTCCCGCTCTTCTTCATCACCGTCATCATTGTATGTTTTGTAACTGGTATAATCGTCATCACGCAGATAGTCGTTGATGTCGATTTCATCATTAGCATTGGGTTCTTCAGATGTTTGCTCATCTGAAGGCGACTCAGAATCTGCCGATTGTTCAGGCGATTCCTCAGGTCGATTTTCCTCAGGCTCTTCGTCTTCGCCTTCTTCTAAAACAGGATTCAACTCCAATTCCTCCTCAATCCTGTTTTCCAGCTCAGCGGTGGGTACCTGAAGCAGCTTAATAAACTGTATCTGTTGGGGAGATAGTTTCTGCTGAAGAGATTGATGTAAGCCGAGTCGTTGCATTTATATTGCCAAGTGACAAAGTTATCAAATAGCGAGGGGATGCAAAATCTGATCCAAAATTAATGAGCAAGGGTCTGATAAAATTCAAAACAGCGTCACTAGTTGCCTTAAAGTGAGGGAGGTCAACTTCGCTTGGCAAATTCTTTGATTAAAAATTCAAAATGCCTTGCTTTGCGATCCAAAATTTAAAGCTGTATGAAACGAGTCAAAATCAAAGAGTTATTGGCAACACCGCCTGCCGGACAGGCTGTAAAAATACAAGGTTGGGTGCGCACTTTTCGCAATAACCAGTTTATTGCATTGAATGACGGATCTACCATTCAAAACCTCCAGGCTGTAGTTGCACTATCTTCGATCGATGACACGATCCTTAAAAGAATTACTACGGGGGCTTGTCTATCTATTCAGGGTGAGCTGATTGCATCACAGGGAAAAGGCCAATTGGTAGAAATAAAAGTAACTGAGCTCGAAATCCTGGGCGACTGTGACGCTGAAAAGTTTCCGTTGCAACCCAAAAAACACTCGCTTGAATTTCTTCGGGAGATCGCACACCTACGGTCGCGCACAAACACAATCAGTGCGGTCATGCGCGTGAGGCACGCGATGGCTTTTGCGATTCATCGTTTTTTTAACGAACGCGGATTCTATTATATTCATACACCGATCATTACCGGGTCAGATGCGGAAGGGGCAGGCGATATGTTTCGCGTGACTACACTAGATGGGAAAAATCCACCGCTAGATGAGAACGGTCACGTTAATCACAAAGAAGATTTTTTTGGCAGAGAAACTAATTTGACTGTTTCTGGCCAATTGGAAGGTGAAACCTATGCATTGGCATTAAGTGAGATTTATACTTTCGGACCAACATTTAGAGCTGAGAATTCAAATACTGCTCGGCACCTGGCTGAGTTCTGGATGATTGAGCCTGAAATGGCGTTTTATGATATTCATGATAACATGCAGCTAGCCACTGACCTATTGCAATATTTAGTGCGCTATGCATTAGACCACTGCAGCGATGACTTGGAGTTCCTCAACAAAAGGGCGCAGGAAGAAGAAGCTACCAAGCCACAAGAACAAAGAAGCGAGTTGAGCTTATTGGAGCGATTAAAATTTGTCGTTGAAAATGATTTTCAAAAGCTGAGTTATACGGAAGCTATTGAAATTCTTAAGAATTCAACTCCCAATAAGAAAATGAAGTTTCAATACTTGGTGGAAGAATGGGGTGTCGATTTGCAATCGGAGCATGAGCGCTACTTGGTGGAAAAACATTTCAAAAAGCCCGTGATTTTGTACAACTATCCAAAAAACATCAAAGCCTTTTACATGAGGCAAAATGAAGACGACAAAACCGTAGCCGCGATGGATGTGCTTTTCCCAGGTATCGGAGAAATTATCGGTGGTTCTCAGCGCGAAGAACGCTACGATCGATTATTGAAAAGAATTCAAGAAATGAATTTGCCCGAAAAAGAATTGTGGTGGTATCTCGAGTTAAGAAAATTTGGATCGGCACCGCATAGCGGATTTGGCCTTGGCTTTGAACGACTCATTTTGTTTGTAACAGGCATGACAAATATCCGCGATGTAATTCCCTTTCCACGATTTCCGAAGAGCGCGGAGTTTTGATTTTTACCGCGCGAAAAAGAACGTTATCTATCAAAATTTCAAAGTCTCATAAATGCTGAAGATCTGCTTATTCATTTTTTCATTGCTGGCTCTTTTAAAGCCTCTGTTCGCACAAAACAAAGATACCATCACCGTGATCGGGGTGGGAGATATTATGATGGGCAGCAATTATCCGAATGATTCAAAACTTCCACCTCAGGACGGACTTCTATTAATGAAGGAAGTCGAACCAATACTTAGAGATGCAGATATCACAATTGGAAACCTGGAAGGGGTTTTATTAAATCAAGGTGGCACCGCAAAAACGTGTCGTGATCCAAAAGTTTGTTACGTTTTTCGAAGCACTGAAAAATATGTGCAAAACCTGGTGAATGCAGGATTTGATGTGATGAGCCTAGCGAATAATCACTCTGGTGATTTTGGTGAATTGGGCAAACGAAAGAGCATCGAAACATTAGAGAAAGCAGGCATTCAGCAAGCGGGTCAATTAAATAAACCCTATGTCGTCATTGAAAAGAATGGAGTAAAGTTTGGGTTGGCTGCCTTTGCACCCAATGCCGGCTGCCCTGATATAAACAAAATTGGGATTGCAAAAAAAATCATTGCCCAATTAGATTCACTGGTTGATATCATCATCGTTTCGTTTCATGGTGGAGCCGAGGGTCCACAGCATGAGCACGTGCCTCGCAAAAACGAAATTTTTTATGGCGAAAATAGAGGAGATGTTTACCAGTTTGCCCATCTGCTCATAGATGCTGGCGCGGATATCGTGCTGGGTCACGGTCCTCATGTTACACGGGGAGTGGAGGTGTATAATGACAAGTTCATCACCTATAGCATGGGAAACTTTTGCACCTATGGAGGAATAAATGTGAGTGGTATCAACGGCTTGGCTCCTATCATAAAAGTCTTTACGAACAGCAAAGGAGACTTCTTTAAAGCGCATATCACATCTACCAAACAAACATTTTATGGCCCAGTGATGCTGGACGAGCAAAAACAAGTATTAAAACGCATTCAGTTTTTGACAAAACAGGATTTCCCCGAAAGTCTTATTGAAATAGACAATGAAGGTTGGGTGCGTAAATCCACAAAGTGATGTGAATAGCTTGTCGATAAAAAACTTATCCAACATTGCTTACAGTTTAAAGAATTGTTACTTTGCATGATGTTCATTTGCGAAAACGAGCAAAAATCAGGCGCTATCCAACTTCATGGCTTACAAAGAAAAAGAAATCGAAAAGCTGTACTACTCCATCGGTGAAGTTGCCGAACAGTTTAACGTAGCCCCTTCATTAATCCGTTTTTGGGAGACTGAATTTGAACTAATACAGCCCAAAAAGAACAGGAAAGGAAATCGTCAGTTTACTAAAGAAGATATTGAGAGTGTTCGCACTATATATCACCTAGTAAAAGAGAAAGGATTCACGTTGCAAGGTGCCAAAGAGATGCTCAAAAACGATACACAATCCGTTCGCGATAAAATGGAATTGCTGGATTCGTTGAAAAAAGTACGCCAGTTTCTGGTGGAAGTAAGAGAAAAACTTTCCTAAATAATTCGTTTATTCGTCAAGGCTTTGCAGGTGTCTACACCAAAGTCATTTTTGCCGTATGGATCAAGAAGAACTTTTCTTTGTTGCTTTACATCAGATACCCGGAGTGGGTGATTATCTTTTACGTCAGTTAATTAGTTATTGCGGATCCGCTGAGCAGGTTTTTAAGACTCCAATCGGTAAACTGCAAAAAATACCTGGAGTAGGCAAAGTAACTGCCGATGCAATCAGGAAGCAGAGTAGTTTCGAGCGTGCGGAAAAAGAAATAGCTAAAGCAGCAAAAACAAACACCGAGATTCTACTTTTCACAGATAAGAGATACCCAAAACGACTTCGTGAATTCAATGATTCGCCAAGCCTTCTTTATTTTCAGGGCGATGCCAATTTGAACGCTGGAAAAACAGTAGGGATTGTTGGCACACGTCAGGCAACTGCCTATGGGAAAGAAATGGTTAGTCAAATCATCAACGATTTAGTTCCACACCAAGCATTGATCATTAGTGGACTTGCTTACGGCATAGATATTCAAGCACACAAACAGGCACTCAAATCAGGCCTTTCAACAATCGGTGTAATGGGCAGCGGTATGGATATCATTTACCCATGGGCCCACAAAGACACAGCTCACAAAATGATACATCAGGGTGGGCTGCTCACTGAAAATAAGTTTGGCACCAAACCAGATGCACACAATTTTCCAGCTCGTAACAGAATTATTGCTGCGTTGTGCGATGTGTTGATTGTAGTGGAGGCTGCCGAAAAAGGAGGAGCGTTGATCACCGCAGAAATTGCCAACACGTACAACAAAGACGTATTCGCTGTTCCTGGGAGTATCGGTGAAACCTATTCGGAAGGGTGTAACAAGCTGATCAAAACGAACAAGGCCAATATTTATACATCCATCAAGGACGTAGAATACATTATGAATTGGTCTGCAGAAGATGACAAGTTAAAAAAAGAAAAAGCTTTTTCCATGGATGTTAGTCAACTGGATCCTGATGAGCAAACGATCGTGAAAATATTGCAGGATAAAAAAAGCCCGATTATGATTGACGAGCTAACTATCAAAACGATGCTTTCTCCAAGCCTGCTGGCTTCCCTGCTTTTAGGCTTGGAATTCAAGAATATTGTTAAATCACTTCCTGGAAAGATGTTCTCGCTAGTCGGCTTTAAGTAAATGCAAGCAACAAAATGAAATCAAATCTGTTTTTAAATTATCGGTGTTCCACAAATAACTAATAGCATAATGGAAAGAAAAGAATTTTTATCGCAAGTAGGTTTTGGAGTTGCTGCGCTCCTATTGCCAGCCTGCATCAGTACACTAACCGGCTGTTCATCAAACGATGTGGCGCCAACAACACCCACGAACGTTGATTTCACAATTGACATATCTTCGGGTCCATTGGCAACCAACGGAGGGTTCTTAGTAAGTAATCGAATAATTGTTGCCCGTACCACAGCCGGAAGTTTTTTAGCCGTGTCAGCCATTTGCACACACGAAGGCACTACGATTCAATATCAAAGTGGGAGTAACAATTTTCGTTGTCCAAACCATGGCGCCACGTTTAGTTCAACAGGCCAGGTGACCAACGGCCCGGCCAATAGACCTCTTACTCAATATAAGACTGAACTAACCGGAACATCTTTGCGTGTTTTTTCTTAAGTAGTACACAATCATTTTCCTGAACTAGTGGGGGAATATGGTATCAGCCAGAAGAATAGCGTCATTAAATGCCAATCTATCAATAGGTGGTGCATCATTTTTGGAATCAAGGTAAGAGAGAACCGTTTCTGTCGCCAGATTCCCGACAAGTTCATCTTCTGCCATCGGGCAGCCGCCAAACCCTTTAATAGCCCCATCGAATCGCTGACACCCCGATGCATAAGCCGCGGCAATTTTTTCAATAGCAGTTGCGGGGTTAGAATGAAGATGCACCCCGAATTCAATCTTGGGATATTTTATCGTCAACCCTCCAAACAACTTCTGAATCTGGTCGGGTTTGGAAACACCAATGGTGTCGGCAAGAGAAATTATGCGAACATTCATGGCATTGAGTAATTCTGAAAATTGCTCAACAATTCCCGTGTCGTACGGATCGCCATAAGGATTGCCAAACCCCATACTGATGTACGTGACTAATTCCTTGTTTTTCCAAATGCATATTTCCTGAATCTCTTGAACAGTTAAGAGCGCATCTGCAATTGACTTGTTGGTATTCCTCCGCTGGAAGGTTTCGGAAATCGAAAGGGGAAAACCAAGATATGAGATACTTTGATACTCAGCAGCTTCTCGCGCTCCACGCGTATTAGCAACTATCGCCAACAATTTTGACTTTGTATTTGCGAGGTCGAGCTTTGAAAGCACTTCCGCTGTGTCCCTGAGTTGTGGAATTGCTTTGGGTGATACAAAACTACCAAAGTCAACAGTATCAAACCCAATCTTTAACAGCTGAGATAGATAAGCTACTTTTCTTTCCGTGGGAATAAAGACAGAAAGGCCTTGCATGGCATCTCGGGGACATTCAATGATCTTCATATCTTCAATCGTTATACTAAGTAAATCCAGATAATTGCAAAAGCTAAATTTAGTCGAGTGACTTCAAAAATTAAACTTTAAGTCTCAATGTAGGGTATCTACGCATCGAAGTTACCAATTAAACTGCGTTCACTGCTTTCATAATTTTCATTATACTAGTTTAATATGTGCTGAGTTTTTTATTCCTTGCTCGTTGATTTATGACTCAACTTGAAGAAAATAAAGACCTTGAAGCATTAAATACTTTTGGATTCAAGGTAAGCGCAAAGTACTTCGCCACCATTCATTCAAAAGATGAGCTTCAAGAACTGATTCATTCTGATCTCTACCAACGAGAAAAGTGCCTGATCCTAGGTGGTGGAAGTAATATGCTATTTAAGCACAACTACGATGGATTAGTTATGAAAGTAGATCTCAAAGGGATCACGGTCGTATCTCAGACAGAGGACAACCTCTTGCTAAAAGTTGCTTCGGGTGAAGTGTGGCACGAATTAGTTCTTCACTGCGTAAATAATAACTGGGGTGGTATTGAAAACTTGTCTCTCATACCGGGATTAGTTGGAGCAGCACCTATTCAAAACATTGGTGCGTATGGAACAGAGATCAAAACCGTGATCACTGAAGTTGAAGCGGTTGAATTGAAAACAGGGATGACAAGGTCGTTCACCAACGAGGAATGTTGCTTCGGATACCGAGAAAGTGTTTTCAAAAACACGCTGCGAGAAAAATATTTTATTTCAAGTATTACTTTAAGTCTTACCAAAAAAAATCATCAACTCAACACTAGTTATGGAGCCATTCATGAGACGTTGTCGAGCATGAATATCGAGCAACCAACGATCAAATCTATAAGCAATGCAGTGATTGCAATACGACAAAGTAAGTTGCCTGATCCACGAGTGATTGGAAATGCAGGAAGTTTTTTTAAGAACCCATCTATCACCATAAATCACTATCAGCTATTGCAAAAAAATAATCCAACGATACCATCTTACCCATCTGCTAATCAGGATGTTAAAGTTCCTGCTGGATGGCTCATTGAACAATGTGGATGGAAAGGAAAAAAAATAAATCAAGTAGGCGTTCATCCACAGCAAGCGCTTGTATTAGTAAACTACGGAGACGGAAATGGTGAAGATATTTTTGATCTCGCGATGAAAATTTCAAAAAGTGTAAAAGAAAAATTCAACATTGAATTGATACCTGAAGTAAATATAATTGAATGAGAAAACTATTGAAGTTATACGCGAGTCGACAAAATCATCAACATGAATTTCTTGCGTCATAAAAAAATATTTCGCTAAAAATTTTTGTAGATTAATTTTTTGTTATACATTTCGTAAGTTTTAAACCAAATTATAAAACGCTATGGCAAAAAAACCCGCTAAGAAAGCAGCTAAAAAAGCAAAGAAGGCTGCTAAGAAGAAAAAGTAATCGAGCTTAGCTTGATACTCAACAAGGGAAGTGATCTTAGATCGCTTCCCTTTTTCTTTTTCAAAAAAAAGTCAATGCGCAAGGAGCTTTTCGTCAGTGTTAGGCAACACTTGATAAGCAAAATGTATTTCTGTTTTCATCCGTTCGTGCCTCGCAATGGGCGCAATCCATTTCAAAAGATGCATTTCAAGAAACGATTGCGTAAATATTAACTGATTCTCACTTGCTTACGATCAAACAATGACATTAACTTTGCATAAAAACAAATAAACTATGGCTAAAACTACTGCCAAAACCCCAATTCCAAAGGTTGCTCCAACGAAAGTTTCCGTCAAAGCAGTCTCAAAGGCATCTAGCAATACTGATATTGAAAAGCTTTCAAAAAGTATTTTAGAGAAACTAAAAACTCTTGGTCTGGATGAACAACTGCAAGCTGACATTGAGTGGTGTTTGGGAAGCTACAGCTACGATAAGAATCCCGTTGGGCTAATTAAAGCGGCTCACAATGCGTTGAACCTATTTAAGACTGAGTTGGCAAGAAAAACCAAAGGTGTTACTGCTAAACTGATCTCAGATATTGAGAAAGCTATAGAAGCGGCTTAAACTTCTTTTTCTAATGAACGATAAAGGCTGGAACTTCAGCCTTTATCGTATCATCTCAGCTCAACTTGCACAAAAAGTTCGGAATAACGAACTGACTAAATCATATGAGTAACGTTGGACAATTCTCCCTCGTAGCGCGAGCACTGCACACCAAACTTGTTTAAGAAGTCCACTCCCTCATCTGATGCAATTTTTTTATATTCTGCATAAGACTTGAGATATATCACCTTCTGGATGCCCATGCTGAAGATGATTCGAGCACAAGCCAAACAAGGCGACAACGTTACGTATAGCGTGGCACCCTCTACAGAAGTTTTGTTCTTTACCGCATAAAGAATTGCATTTTGCTCTGCATGTATTGCAAGTGAGCAACTCCCTTTCGAATCTCGAGGGCATCCGGCATCAGCCCATTCTTCGTCACAATTGTGAGTGCCCGAGGGAGGACCGTTGTAGCCAATGGAGATAATGCGTGTATCCTTGGTAAGCACTGCTCCCACATGCCTCTTCACACAATGTGAGCGTTTGGCCAGGTTAACAGCCAACTCCATATAAATATCCTCGAATTCAGGTTTCTGTTGATTCATCGTTTAGTGGCCTAGCGAGTAAAAATACCAAATAAAAAATTCGCACCACAAAAACCAGAATCGATATAAGCTACCTCGACAAATATCGTGCGCTCCTTAAAATCTCTCTCTCGCTTGCTACTGATAAAAAAAGAAAATCGAAGAGATTGCTGATGATTTCTAGTTCTGTTTTGTAAGAAATTCAGTAGTTAGCCTTTGTAACTTATTCTGTAAATCACGCCCGCATAGTCATCACTTACCAGCATTGACCCATCAGGCAGCGGCAAAACATCCACAGGCCGCCCCCAGACTTTTTGCGTAGTTTCATCTAACCAACCACTGGCAAAGGTTGTATAACTAGTAGCTGCGTTGGATTTGTCTACTTTAACCAAGCTTAGCTTATAGCCACTTTTCTTTGAACGATTCCATGAACCATGCTCGGCTAAAATGATTTGATTCTTGTATTCTGCCGGGAACATGGATGCAGTACAAAATTTCAATCCTAGTGGTGCCACGTGTGCACCCAGATTTTGTGCCGGTTGCACAAACTCTGAACACGCCTTCTTGTTCCCGAACTCAGGATCCTTGATGGTTCCGCCATGGCAATACGGGTAACCAAAATGCTGTCCTACTTTTATGGCCGTATTCAATTCACAGGGAGGAGTGTCATCTCCCATCATATCTCTGCCATTATCGGTGAACCAGATGTTCTTTGTTTCAGGATGCCAAGTAAACCCAACGGTGTTCCGCACACCGTTAGCATAAACCTCCAAGCCTGAACCATCACTATTCATACGAGTGATCGAGGCAAAAACAGGATCTTTTGACTCGCAAATATTGCAAGGTGCTCCGACAGGCACATATAATTTACCATCCGGGCCGAAAGCAATATACTTCCAGCCATGGTGCTTTTCGGTTGGAAATCTATCGTAGATGATTTTTGATTTGCCTGGCGCAGCAAGTTTAGATTCAATACCGGTAAACTTGTGAATTTGATTTACCTCGGCTACAAATAAATCTCCATCCTTGAAAGCAACTCCGTTTGGCATATTTAAGCCAGAGGCGATTACCCACTTTTTATCGGCTTTGAAATCACCGTCAGTATCTTTTACAGCGTAGACCTTATCCTCACTTCGATTACCAACAAACAAGGTGCCGTTGGGTGTCAGAGCCATCGATCTTGCATCTTCCACCTCGGCAAAAACGCTGATCGAAAAACCGTTTGGCAGTTTTATCAATTCCAAAGGAAGTTTGGCACTTGCTTCAGTAATTGCTGGAAAAGAATTGTCTACAGCAGTTGATACAACTGAATTGTTGGTTGATGTATTATTGCAACACAACGCCACAATTAATAAACTAAAAAGGAGAACTGATTTTTTGAAGCTCATAATTTCTTTTTTGAAGGTTCAAATTACCAATTAGAGGAATAGCATCAATCTTTTTTGCTTTGTAAATGGAAAGAACTTGACAAACGGTCTTGGATGAGGTTTGGGAATGAGTCAGCTTAGTACCACCAAATAGAAAACAAGAAATAGACAAAATCGAATTACCTTTGCTGGATTTTTATTTAGAATGATTTCCATTTCAAACATCTCCTATTTCATTGGTGGGCGGGCACTCTACCAAAATGCCTCGATGTTTATTAAACCTGATGATAAAATCGGGTTGATTGGTTTAAATGGACGTGGAAAATCAACGTTGCTAAAGATCATCAATGGCGAACTCAAGATAGATTCCGGTTCCATCAGTAAGGCAAAAGACTGTACCATTGGCTTTCTCAACCAAGATCTTCTCTCTTACCAAACCGATGATGCCATTCTTACGGTGGCCATGGGTGCTTTTAAGGAAGCTGTAGATACGCAACGTCAACTAGAAAAGGTATTGCACCAATTAGAAACGGAATATTCAGATGAGCTGGTTGATAGATTGACAAAGTTGCAGGAAAAATTTGAGCACCTGGATGGATACACCATGCAGTCCAAGGCAGAAGAGGTGTTGGAAGGTATTGGTTTTACAACCAAAGATCTTCATAGGCCGCTGCGCGAGTTTTCAGGTGGGTGGCGCATGCGTGTCATGCTGGCTAAGCTTCTTCTGGAGAAACCCTCATGTCTCATGCTGGATGAGCCTACCAACCACTTGGATCTTCCTTCTATCGAATGGGTTGAAAACTACCTGCGCAACTACGAGGGCGCGGTAGTCATTGTTTCCCACGACCGTACATTTTTAGATAACGTAATTTCTAAAACGGTAGATGTAACACAGGAACAGTTAATCACCTACGAGGGCAATTACACCTACTACCTTCACGAGAAAGAAATGCGTGAGGAGATTCAACAAGGTGCTTTTGAAAACCAACAAGCTAAAATACGGCAGACAGAAAGGTTTATTGAACGCTTTCGCGCGAAGGCAACGAAGTCTAAACAAGTACAATCTCGTGTGAAGGCGTTGGACAGAATGGATTTAGTTGAAGAGGTGGTCAGCGACAACGCTGCCGTCAACTTCCGATTCACTTTCAAGCAACCATCCGGACGGCAAGTAGTGACACTGAAAGATGTGTCAAAGGCATACGGCCCATTGGATATATTAAAAAACACAAACGCCATAGTTGAGCGGGGAGACAAGATTGCGCTGATTGGGGCCAATGGCAAAGGCAAGTCGACCTTGCTCCGGATAATTGCCAACGATGAACCGGTAGACGGAGAGCGAACCATCGGATACAATGTCATATACGGTTTCTATGCACAACATCAACTGGAATCCCTTCATGTTGATAGCGAAATTCTTGATGAGCTCAAGCACGCTGGAAGTGGTAAAACGGAACAAGAACTGAGAAACGTGCTTGGATGTTTTCTTTTCTCTGATGAAGACGTGTTCAAAAAAATAAAGGTGCTGTCGGGGGGCGAAAAGTCACGGGTGGCTCTCGCAAAAACGCTTATCTCTGAAGCGAATTTTCTGTTGCTCGATGAGCCTACTAACCACCTGGATTTTATTTCTGAGAACATTCTGATTCAAGCACTGCAACAATACCAGGGAAGTTTTGTCGTGGTGTCACACAACCGCCATTTTGTAAGTCAGGTGGCCAACAAGATCTGGTATATCGAGAACCATGAGATCAAAGAGTACCTTGGCACCTATGACGAGTATGAATACTGGCGCAAGAAAAAAGAAGCCGAAGCCCTCCCACCTCCACCCGTTTCAAAAAAAGAGGCACCGAAGCCGCAGGAGAAGTCAATTTCTGTTGCAACAAATCCGAATGCCAAAAAGATTTCAGATTTGAATCGCGAACTGAAAAAGGTGGAGGATGCTATTCACCTTGTGCAACTCGAGAAAGAGAAAATAGAAGCAGAAATGGCCACGCCCGAAGTCTATGGAAACTTCGAAAAACTAAACGATTGTCAGCAGAAGTATGAAAAAATTGATCTTCGACTCGAAGAAGAGAACAAAAAATGGGAATCACTCGCATTCGAAATAGAGGAACTGGAAGAAAAATAATGTCGATCTAACTCACCGCCACCCAAAACCAATCTGAATGACCATTCTATTGAATTCGTTTCTGACATTGGTCTCATTATAGGCTATTCCTCCCCAACTTTGGTACTCGAATCTTGAAGAGGTGCTCGTAATTTGATTTTTGTATCCTACTGAAAACTGCATTGTCCATTTTTCGATTCCCAACTGGTAAGTCAGAGCCGGGTGGATCATTAGTCCGCCATTTTGCTTAAAGTTGGGCAGCGTGTTCTCTTGCCTATCATACCAGGCCCATGCATAGCCCGAATTTAGTTGTAAAAGAAGAGTGTTTTTCGTTCCCGCGATTTTCTGCGAGAGGTGTAGAAAAAATGGCATTGTTTTCCACTGTTGATAGCTATCAGCCCCAACACCAATACCAACACCAAAACTCTTCGTCAATTGAATACCATTGATCAAGTAGGCTGATGCTGTCAATTGATTTCCCGTTGTGCAATTACTACACCCTATCTGAACACCGCTCAACAGCGTGCCGAAATAGTACATCTTGAATTTTGTGGAATCAAGTGTGTGCTGCGAATAAGCTGATTGGATGCTGCAACCAATCAAGAGGAAGACAATTAATCGCATACTTACTCCTTTGAAAAAGTCAGACGACTCAATTGTCTAATATCCTTTGGATTGGAATAGTCGTATTGATAAATCCCATCTTTGCCAGTCATAATCGCCACATTTTGATAAGGGATCACATCGTAGGTATTGATGTTTTTGTAGTGAGCCAATTGATTGTCAGAGATTTTTAAATGGTCTGTGGCATCGTAGATCTTTAATCCGTCATCGCCATCACACACAAAAAGATTCTTGTTGTCAATACCCAAGCCGTGTGGATTCGTCATTGGATAAATTTTTAACAGCACCGGATTGGTCAAATCTTTGATGTTTATCACTTCTAACTGATTTGTAAACCCTTGGCAATTAGTTCCAGAACGAAGGGTTACGTAGGCTAGATCGCCTTCTACAACTACTGGGTCACAGCTTCGAACATGCGTATATTGACTGATTCGGCTGGGCTTTTCCGGATCTGCTAATCCGTAGATGTACATACCACTTTGAGCTCCAAAAAAGAGATTCCCATTGTGTGGAAAAATCGTTTCAATATCCCACGCAATCATGCTCTTGCTTTTTGCAACCGGACTAGCCAACGTTTCGACACTTACAGAATGAACATTACCCGCATCTAACATATATAGGTAATTCCCCTCAATCGTAAAGCGCGCCATCGAGCCTCCAATGCCGGTTGTAGAAGGATTGCCTGGAGTTGTGGCTGTTTTGATGCTCGACATCTGTGTAAAAGCCACGCCATCTTCAAGCCAAAATCCACCCCACGGCTGGATTTTTGCCTGACCTTTTGAAGTTGTTACCATTACATTTTCCTTTTGCTCCCAGCTTGTGATGATTCCCTTGACCGGGTCAATACTTGAACCCATTCGATTATACACGGAGAAAATTCCCTCCAGCCTTTTTACAATTTTGATGTTCGCTTTATCCGAAATATCGATCGCCAGTAGATCAATATAGCTATCGGCATAAAGAATATTGCCTTTAATCGCTAAGTCATAGTTTCCCGGAATTGCCAAGAAACCCTGGATGATAGGATTAGCCGGATTTGTATTGTCGATAATATGAATTCCTTTACCCACTTCATTCACAAAAAGCCAATTGTCTTTAATGTAAATCTTGCCGGCTTCCTTGACCGCTTGCGGGGGTGTTAAGCCCACTGATGCTCTGATCTCGGCAGTGGTGGTGTAGACGGGTTCAAAATAGGAATACTTCTGTTCAATCTCATAGTTGTCTTCGCAGCCAAAGGAGAGAAGAAGAAAAATCCAAAATAGGAATCGTGTGATAGAAGAATAAGTCTTCATACGTCAGGTGTTTGTTTCACTTTGACACACCTGAACTGAAAATGGTTGGAACAAGAAGATCAAAATCTTCGATTTGCCAACAACAGCTTGACAATGCCAACAATCCCAAGTGCCAAAAACACACAAGCTAGGCATGCGCCAGCTACAAAAGCTGTCATAAACAAAGTCAAGCCAAGCGGAACAATTGCAAAGCGTCCAATAGTTTCTAACTTTTCCATAACAACGAATTTTCCTGTAGCACAAATTGGGTGCTTTTTAATACAAGTCGCAATACCTAAAAAGTGGTATTTATGACAAAACTCGCAATGCTAGGTCTGCTGCGCAACGTGGAAAACCACGTATTTCACACGTGGTTTTCCACGTATTTTTCTAAAACAGATACCTAAACATCCTTTTTTTCTAAAACAGATACCTAAAACGAAAGCCAACATCCCAAATAACTGGAAAGGTCGTCCCAGACTTCAAAACAGGATTAAAACCATAACGTAACCCTGGGAGCAACGAGACACGATAATGATTAGATATACGGTAGCTAAACTCAGTACTCGCCAGCCCCGTCCAGTTGATGGTTCGATAAGCTGAGTTGCCACCTGCGCCTTGGGAAAAGCTTGCTAACTTTCCGCTTTCATCTATCAATGTGTTTTTCATAAAAAAATCAGATGAGACACCCGCATTTAGTTGTAGCCCGATCTTTTTGTCAAGCAAAATAAACCCTGCTTGAAGTGGGATCGATAAAAATTCATTACTGCTGTTTATTTTATAAGGAGTAGTCGTTGTCAGATTTGAGGAGTTTGCATTTAAGTCGGCTACATATGCTTGTGCTCTATTGTTGGCGTCCAAAGACGCCACATTTGAACTGTAGCCGATTGACTGATTCAAATAATTCACGCCTGTTACAATTACCCAGCGCTTGGCGACTTTCTTTCCTAGATTGACCCCATATGAAAATGCAGTACCTGTTGACGCTTCGCTGCTATTGGGAACTGTACTACTAGAAGATGGAACTCCAACAAGTTGAGCTTGAGAAAAATTCGTGGACACAGAAGTATTCGGATTGTAATTGCCAGCTGTGCCACCGACAGATGCCCACCAACCTCTATCGTCCTTTTGTTCATTTTTAGAAGCTACAGTCGGCTCTTTAAAACGCTTTGCTTGGGCAACCGTTCTGGTTGGTTCGCCCGTTAGCTTTATTTCGACCACTGGTAACTCTTCAGACGAAATCGTAGGACACTCACGCGTTAAATGCGTAGATCTAAAATTCTCATTTTTTTCGTTTGCAATTCCGTTTTGTTTTTCGTCCGCAACCAGGGACGCAAGAGAGTTAGAGCCCAAAAGATGACGACTATCTTTCTCTTTTGGAGTCACGTATTTCCCAGTACTCTTTTCTCTTATCCCCTCATCTTGAACAGAAGATGGGGAGTTTTTTTGAATTAAATTTTCTTCGGACAATTTACTGGCGCTTGTACCATTGATTGCAGTCGCCATTTCTTTTTGAATATTGCCATGGACCAGAGGTTTCTTATCGATCGGTTTACTTTTCTGCGCTACAATCTGCGCCAGTTGTCCCTGTTTGGTCGCCCAATTCCATACGCCTACCCCTCCTGCTAAAAGTGCAAACAATATAGAAGCCGCAGCTAAACGCTGATAGAACACAACGCGCCTTTTCATACTGCCACTTTCCATTTTTGAAAGGTGCATGTCAATGCCGTCCCAAACTTTTTCTGACGGATTGATCTCAGCATCAGAAAAAGCTTTTTCCCAGCTTTCCTCAAATTTTCGACTCTCCGAATTTTTCATATTTTTTTTCGCCTGCCTCAAGTTTACTTCGAAGCAAACTTTTAGCCCTGCTATATTGTGATTTTGAAGTACCCTCACTAATCCCAACCATCTCTGCTATTTCTTTATGACTAAATCCCTCAATGGCAAACAAGTTGAAAACAATTCGACAACCATCTGGGAGTGCCTGCACAATTGCAATCAATTCCGAGAAATGAAATGAAGACAAGCTAACTTCTTCCTCTTCTCGAATTGAAACATGGGCAACATCAACCATTGGGAACAGGTACAACTTTTGACGCTGTGAATTCAATGCAGTGTTTATAATGATCCTGGTTATCCAGGTACTTAACTGCGATTCAGCTCTGAAGGATTTTATACTTGCAAACACTTTGATAAACCCTTCTTGCAAAATATCTTCAGCTTCTTGTGTCGATTTGGCATACCGTTGGCACATGACCATCATTTTTCTACAATAGCGGTCATACAAAGCCTTTTGCGCAGACCTTTCTCCTTTCGCACAGCCTTCAACTAGCTCTTTTTCGCTTTGCATGAACCCTATCTGTTGCTTAGACACGATATAAAAACGATTGGTTGGAATACAAATTGAAGTAATTATTCGTTTAGTTTTGAGTTTATGAATCGATATAAAAAAAGTCGTTTTGGAGCTTTTTGGACATTTCGCTCTGCCAAGCCCAGAACAGGTTACTCGGCACAAGGCGGGTTCGTGTTAATCGTTTTATTGGCACTTTGCCTAAGCCACCATTTATTCGCTCAAAAAAAGATTGAATTCGCGGATAAAACGTATGAACCTCAAATAAAAACAGTTCTCTTATACTCTGGTTTGGGCAATTCAAGAGAAAATCTCCGGTCTGCAGTGGTACCGCTCCAACAGCAGTCATTAGTACTTGAATTTGATGACCTTCAAGAAAACAGTAACGACTATTACGTAAAACTTATCCATTGCAACTATGACTGGACAAAATCCATATTGATGGATTTGGATTTTCTTGAGAGCTTCAATGAAAATCGCATTCTCGACTATGCTTATTCGATCAACACACACACCCGCTATGTACATTATCGCTTTCAAGTTCCCCCCGTAAAACTACCTGGGAATTATTTATTAGTTGCTTATCGAAATGATCCAAGCGATCTCATTCTATCAAAACGAATGATGGTGTATCAAAATCAGGTATCCTTTTCGCGAGACAATCAATTTGCAGGAACCGGCACACTTCAACGAGGAAAGCAACCTTTCAATTTTGACATTGAATACTCTAATTTAGAAATCCTCAATCCAATGGAAACAGTGCATGTCACGATCCGCCAAAACCAGCGGTGGGACAATATGAAAACAAATCTCCAACCCAATTTTATTCGGGAGAATACCCAACAATTGGAATACCGTTTTTTCGATCTCGAAAATCAATTTAATGGGGGAAATGAATTCCGTTTCGTTGATTTTCGCTCGCTGCTAGCGCCTGGGCAAAATACCGGAAAAATCAATCGCACTGTAAAACCCTACGAGTTATATGTAGCGCTTGACCAAAATCGAAGCAACGAAGTCTACTCCCAGTACTTAGATCTAAATGGAAATTACGTAATTGCAAATCTTGATTTTGGTGAACCCGCCCTTACTGGAAACTATCTATACGTCAATTTTTTATTAAAGTCTGCAGAACTCCCTCGCGAAGATGTTTATGTGGTGGGATCCTTTAATGACTTTCAACGGGATGCCGAAAGCAAAATGAGCTACAATGGAGCGGGCTATTATGAGTCAAGACAATTCTTGAAACAAGGCCTTTATAACTACCAATACGAAGTAGGTACGAGAGGAAATAGCACAACTTCTTTTGAGGGAAATCATTTTGAGACAGAAAATTTCTATGAGATATTTGTCTACCAACGACCCTTTAGGCCAAATGCCGATTTGCTGGTAGGCTATTTTCAACTACCCATTAATCCTCGCTAAGCATAGGTAGCCTCCAAATCAGCTTCCTTCTTTTGAGTGCTCGATCCTGAAACGTCCAGCATTCCGAACCCTTTGTGAGAAAAATAGCCCAGGCCATTTTCATATATAAACTGTTGCACGGGCTGAGGTGCATATAAAATAAAGGGGAACGTATAACCGCGTACTTCATACTTCACATCAGAATCGTAAAGTGGATAAATACGAGCGAATTTTTTGTGTGACGATTGTATGCGATCGATATAGTCTTTATCTGCCACCAACTGAAATTTATAAAAATCAGCTATCTGCTGATCTGAAAAATTACCACTGGAAGTCATTCGTTCAATCGTATTGTCATAAAGTAAATCGGAGAACTCATCGGTATCAGGGGGAATGAATCGCTTACTACTCTCATCATTGAAAGAAGAGGGAAGCACAACAACTGGAGAGATACAAAGAAACTTAACCGAGTCACTAATTAAAACTGGTTCTTCCAGTTCCTTTGCCTCGGGTATCAATTGCAGGTTACCAATTAACAACTCCTTTTGGTCAAATAATACGGTAAGAAAATGCTCAAGGAAATCGGGGTTGGTAGCCGAGAACACGAGCGTAACGCGAGATGAATAAAAATGCAAGCCCTTTCGGCTGATCTTGGTCTGGCCTTTAAGTGCTGAGAAGTTATATTGGGTATAAGAATAGTATTCAGGTTTTTTTCCAAGCATGATCAACCCCTTGATGGTTTGAGCCAACAAAAACTGATGGTGAAAGGGTACGTACGCACCCCTATTCTTTAACGAAAAAACGATTCTTGTTCTCACAATGAAAGAGCTAAAAAAATAGCCTGAACTATAAATCCGCCTAAAAAATCAAATTTGCGGAAAGCCAAAGTACTAAAAATCAGACGAATCGCTAACTGCGATGTAAGGAAATATCAAACATTGAAGCGAAAATGCATCACATCTCCGTCTTCCACCGTGTATTCCTTGCCCTCCACTGCCAATTTACCCGCCTCCCGGCATCCTGCTTCGGACTTATACTTCTGGTAATCGGATATCTTTATTACCTCTGCCCGTATAAACCCCTTCTCAAAATCGGTGTGAATAACTCCGGCTGCAGCAGGCGCCTTCCAGCCTTTGTGAATGGTCCAAGCGCGTACTTCCTTTTCTCCAGCAGTAAAGTAGGTAATCAAATCAAGTAAATCATAAGCCGCCCGAATAAGGCGACTTAATCCTGATTCCTTCAAACCATACTCATCCAAGAATACTTTCCTGTCTTCTTCACTCTCTAACTCTGCAATTTGAGCTTCAATGGCAGCACAAACTAAAACTACTTCCGCGCCTTCTTCCTTTACTAATTTACGCAATGCCTCTACATGTTGGTTACCCGTGTGAATTGACTTTTCGTCTACATTGGCAACATAAATCACCGGCTTGTCTGTAAGCAAAAGCAAGTCCTCAATGGCTTTTTTATCTTCTGCATCGACCTGTAGACTTCGCGCGTTTTTGCCCGCAAGCAGCGTATCCCGATAAGCGGTCAACGTCCCTAATTCTTTCTTTGATTTAGCATCCCCACTTTTAGCAGTTCGCTCTACTTTGCTTATTTTCTTCTCTACTGATTCCAGATCCTTCAACTGCAATTCAGTGTCAATAATCTCTTTGTCAGAAATAGGATCAACCTTACCTCCAACATGAATAATATTATCATTGTCAAAGCAACGCACCACATGGGCAACTGCATCGACCTCTCGAATATTGGCAAGAAATTGGTTTCCAAGACCTTCTCCCTTACTGGCTCCTTTTACTAAGCCGGCAATATCAACAAACTCAAAGCTTGTCGGGATTACTTTCTGGGGGTTCACCAAGCTCTCCAGAATTTTTAATCTGGCATCAGGCACAGAAATCACACCCACATTGGGTTCGATCGTGCAAAAAGGAAAATTAGCAGCTTCGGCTTTGTTATTTGATATCGCATTAAAAAGGGTTGATTTACCCACATTCGGAAGCCCGACAATGCCGCACTTTAGTCCCATTCGCTCGGTTTTGTTTTAAATTAGCCCGCAAAGATATGGGTTTTGCTATCGAGTACAAGTTGCATAATTGGCTGGGTATATTTCAAATTGACGCGCCTTTTCTACCCTCACCCCATTGAGGTCCTACGTTCACGCAGTTCATCATCCCCTCTCCCTCGGGAGAGGGACTTACAAGCTATAAGGAATGGAAGAATTTAAATGGGTGAGGCAATGAAGAAAATAACTGCGATAATTTGAAATACACCCAATTGGCCTACCGGACAAAGGCGCCAAGTTACCGGCCTCAAGCTTCCATCCTCGAAAAAGAAAAAGCCCCAGTTTTCACCGAGGCCTTCTCCAGTTTAGGTAAAGGTAAAATCTTAATCCCACTTCAAATCAGAGCCAACGGCTGCTGTCTTAGGTTCTTCATGGGCTTCTTTCTCTTCTCGTGCTTGGTCAAATGAATCAAAATCAACATCTGGAAGAAGCTCTTGCTTGACGTGATTGACAGTATTATTAAGAGCTTCCATAAATTTGTTAAAGTCTTCCTTATAGAGGAAAATCTTGTGCTTTTCGTAGGTAAAACCTTCGTCATCTTTGTTAAAACGCTTCTTGCTTTCGGTAATGGTCAGGTAATAATCATTTGACCGGGTGGACTTGACATCGAAAAAATAGGTGCGTTTACCTGCCTTTACTTTCTCAGAATAAATCTCATCACGGCCATTGCTCTTGTTCTCTTCCACAGATCGTTAGGTTTAGGTTAGGTTTTAGGTTTAATGGTCAATTCGAAGGTAGTATTTTAAAAATTTAATGCAAACAGAACACACTAAATTTAGGCCGTATTCCGTTTATTTATGCTTAAATGAAGTCAACCCTCGAAGAAACAAGACAAACCGGAAGCCTGGAGTTGCTGGCAAAGCAGTTAGTAGAGGGGTTTATTACAGGTCTTCATAAGTCACCCTACCATGGTTTCTCTGTAGAATTCGCAGAGCATCGCCTTTACAACGTAGGTCAGACTACCCGACATATAGATTGGAAAGTATTTGCTCGCACCGATCGGTTGTACACCAAACAGTATGAAGAAGAGACCAATTTGCGCTGTCTGCTTGTGGTGGACTGCTCTTCTTCGATGTACTACCCCAAAGAATCTTTAGCCAAAATTAGGTTCAGTGTTTTCGCTTCCTCTGCCTTGGCGTTTTTACTTCATCGCCAACGAGATGCAGTGGGGCTGAGTTTATTCGCAGACTCTGTTGAAGAGTTAACACCCATAAAATCTTCTTCCACACATCTCAACAAGGTTTTCACGTTGCTCGAAAAGAAGCTACAGGCTACCGCGCAAGTCTCCAAAAAAACGAATGTCGTTGGAGTCCTCCACGAACTAGCGGAAAAAATTCACAAGCGGTCACTCGTGATTATTTTCAGCGATATGTTTGATGGAAGTGAAAATCATGAAGATATTTTCAAGGCACTACAGCACTTAAAACACAACAAACACGAAGTGTTGCTTTTTCATGTCACCGATCATGAAACGGAACTACGGTTTTCGTTTGCCGAAAAGCCATACGAATTTATCGACCTGGAAAGTGGTGAAAAATTGAAGCTACATCCATCAGAAATCAGAGAGAAGTTTGAGACCCAATTGGCAAGAATGCATGATCAGCTAAAACTAAAGTGCAACCAACTAAAGATTGATTTCATCTCCGTTGATTCAAAAAGCTCATATGACGAAGTGCTGCAGGCTTATCTAATTAAGCGCAGCAAAATGAAGTAGTGCGAAAGTAAATCCAAGACTATCTAGGCCTGCAACTGCTCATTGTGCAAATAGGCCTTTCTCGCCATTAACACATCTTTTGATTCTACATGATCAGGATCTGGAACGCAGCAATCTACCGGGCAAACGGCTGCGCATTGAGGCTCCTCATGAAAACCAGTGCACTCGGTACACTTACCCGACACGATATAATAAAATTCAGCGGATACCGGATTTTGGTCCAGTTTGGCATCTGTAGTGGTTCCATCTTCTAGCTTAACTTCTTTCAATGCCGTTCCGCCCGCCCATGTCCACTCGCGTCCACCCTCATAAATGGCCGTATTAGGACACTCCGGTTCACAGGCTCCACAATTAATACACTCGTCTGTTATCTTTATGGCCATAATCGCTTCCTTTGAGTCTTTTTTGAAAGAAATTGCAGCAAAAATACGGTTCAAACCGCAATAGTCAAAACAGAATTCAGTGTACAAAGTTCAACTTAAAAATGACATTAGAAGACAGAATTGAATCGTTTGTTAGGTTAAAAACGATTATCGAAAACCAATCAGAAGCCGACAAAGAATATCTTTTTACGAAGGCAACAATCCAAAATCCATGGTTCACGCACGAGAATATTGAGTTGGCCCTACAGGGCGTCACCAAATTTTTGGACAAAAAAAATCTAACCGAATGGGCTTACACTCACGTTCTCTTGGCAGGCAAATCAAGTAAGAGAGTGGGTGTGGCAATGGCCGGAAATATTCCACTCGTTGGCTTTCATGACTTGCTTTGTGTGCTGATTTCCGGACACGTGTTGGTAGCCAAATTGAGCTCGCAGGATACAGTATTGATGGAATTTATCTGCAACCAATTGAAACAAATTGATTCGCGTTTCCGTGAATTAATTTTTATCGAAGAGAGATTGACAACTATTGATGCAGTAATCGCTACGGGTAGCGACAATACAGGTCGCTACTTCGAGTATTATTTCAGAAATATTCCACACATCATCCGGAAAAACAGATCGTCCTGTGCAGTGATTAGGGGCGAAGAGAACGAAGCCCAGTTAAAGGAATTGGGGAAGGATGTATTTAGCTATTTCGGCCAAGGGTGTCGGAATATTTCGAAACTCTTCCTTCCGGCAGGTTACGATACCAAAAAAATCATGAAAGCTTGGGAAGAATATGGTGCTCTTGTCAATCACAACAAATACGCCAATAACTATCATTATCAGCACTCCATTTTATTAATCAACCTTATTCATTTTTTTGACAATGGTTCAGTAATTCTTTCAGAAAGCAAATCGTTTGTTTCACCTATTGCTGTGGTGTATTACGAATTCTATAGCGACCTTGCTCAGCTTGAAAATCGACTGTTGGAGAACAAGGAAAAAATCCAATGTATTGTATCAGCTGACCGATGGTATCCGAAAAGCGTAGCTTTTGGCAATACACAAACTCCAGGTCTTTCTGACTATGCTGACGAAGTTAATACACTTGAATTCCTGGCGTCAATTGCCTAATCGTCAAAAAGCAAAAATTATCCGAGTGCCAGTTGTGTGTTACTTACCTCTGATGATTTCAACCCACCCGGTAAATGTATTCCCTCCGGCCACAACACGGTAGAAATAAACGCCATCCGCATTGTTGCTTCCATTCCAATCATTCTGATAATTGCTAGAGCTATACACCTCCGCGCCCCAACGGTTGGAAATATTTACCTTTGAATCAGTCGGCAAATTTCGAATGAAGAACGTTTCGTTTGAACCGTCTTCGTTAGGTGTAAACACATTCGGTATAAAAATATTTACATCTACCTTAATCTCAATGTCAGCATACGTTTTTTCACACCCGAGGGCATCTTTTATTTTCAATTCATAGAGTCCAGCAAACAAATTCCGAATGTTGTATTCTATCTTTAAATTCTGTGTGTTTCTAGGAGGAAAATCAGTATAGTCAAGTAGAAAGGCTTGAAGTGGATCAATTGGTTTTTTTAATTCAAGCCTAACTTGGTAAGGTGTCTGTTGGCTTTCCTTTAGGCCAACGAGCATGTTGCCGGTGGGCTGATCAGGCAGTGATATCGTGCGGGTAACATAAAGCGTATCCAATGCCGCTGTGGGTCCGAGCACAGTAAACGATTTGAACGCTGACGAAATAGGAGCCACACACCCACTAGCAACTGATTGATTCTGGAATAACCTTATTCTGTATTCGCCAGCTGATAATCCTAACAAATTTACCGTGCCCAGTGCTTGAAGTTGATTAATTGGATTCGGTGGTGTTACACTGCTGGCTGGGAGGATGGCACCCGTTGCGTCTACTATCTCGTAACTATAATTCACCAATGGCGACCCTTTAATAGCTGATATCGCCACGCCACCTTTGTTTTCAAAACAAAGTATGTTCTGCGCACTCAACGAGAAATCAACTTGGTCTGGCCCGGAGTTAATTACAAATGGTGCCTTCGTAGGGCAAGCTGCGCCCGTTGGCGTTAATGATACATAGTAAGTTCCTTTGCTCAGTCCACCAAAAGTAACTGGTGTGCTTCCAGCAGAAACTACGTTTTGAAAAGCTGTTGGCGGTGCAATTGGATCAGTAGTGATACCCGCAAAAAACGTACCTGTTGATGTTATTGTCAAAACAATACTTCCATTTTGACCAGAGCCACTGCAATCCGGGTTGTTAACGAGAGACGTATAATTCACCAAACCCGGGAAGTTAATCGAAGTAGCAAAATCAACTTGACAATTTTTTGAGTCAATAACACTTAACGTATAGTTACCTCCGCTTTTGGCAGTAATTCTATTCGAAGCCGGAAGAGTTATTGTTGTACCATTTAACTTGAACGTATAGGGACCTGCTCCGCCAGAAACGGCACCGACTAAAATACTTCCATCATTATTTGCGCATGTAGCGTCAGTGGGCGTTAAAGTAGTAGTGATTGCTGGACTGGCGTCCTGGATAACTATAGTAATCGATGCATTGCAGGGGTCACCAGCATTCCTGCGAACACTAATGACGCGCTGGAAAGTTGGCGCCAATCCAGCTGGAACACCAGTAATAGTACTGCCAGCAGTAAAATTGGTAAACGTAGTTCCATCCAACGACCATTGCAAAATATTGCCTGTTTCTCCGGCCACGTCCAGCGTTAGAGATCCAGTTGAAGACCCAGCACAAACGGGTCCGATAACATTTGAAGCAATGGGCGTCCCAACTGTACCAGATTGATCAATTGTAACCTGACCCGCCTTCAAACAGCTCACATCTCCATACTCAATTGAGTAATTGTAAACACCGATGGGCAAAGCTGGGAATGCAGGATCGTTAAAATTAGTCCTTGCTATTGTTGAATTGGTAGTAGAAATTCCAGTGATCGTAATTTTTACTCCTGATGGGTTTACAATTGGGGTTGCCGGATTGATATTGAAATTAATCGATCCATTGGAAAGCGTACAAGTCGCAGGCGAAGGAACTGGTGTAATCACAACTGTTGCACAAGTGCCTGTGCCACAGCCCAGAGGTAGGGCAATAGATGTAGAAACCGGTAACGACAAACATCCCGAATTATCCTTGACAACTACCGGATAGGTACCTGTAGTCAAACCACTAAATGTAGCTATTGATTGAAATGTAGTGCCATTATTAATGGAATATTCGTAGGGCGCTGTTCCACCTAAGGGGTTAGTGATCCTAATCTCACCATCGCCACCAGTACATGATTCATCTGTCCTAGCCACTGTACTGGTAATGTTCTTGGTATTCGCAATTACTATGGTAAACACGGAAGACAAACATCCCACATTGTCTCTAACTACCACAGAATAACTATTTGCCGATAGATTTGGGGAACTGACAGGAAAACTAACTATTGGTTGGAAATTTATTCCATTATCGATTGAATACTGATAAGGTCCTACCCCTCCAGAAACCGAGTTTATACTAATGCTGCCATCTGCTATTCCACTACAAGATGCATCTACCTTGGCAATAACTGGAACAGAACAACCGCCTCCACCACCTGAGCAAAGTGGATCTGACGGCAACAATACAGTAACGCTCGATGTATTTGTTAACTGTGCAGAACAACTACCATTTGACGCTAGAATATTGAATGTAGTGTTCACGGCCAGATTGCCAGTAGGCAGATCCAGAATGCCTCCAGTTCCTGCCAAAGCCGAGCCAATCAAAGCATTTGTTGCATTGTTTCTAAGCTGGTAAGTTACGCCTAGTTCAGAGCCAGTAATTCGTACGTTAGTGGCAGTATTAGGACATACAGATGCATTTACAGCAGCTACTGAAAGGCCACTGTTTAAACTGCCCGAAACAGTTATAGTTTGAGTTGTTGCTAACTGGATAGCAGCGCAAACTCCACTCGTAGCTAGCACATTGAAAGTAGTAGTGGCCAATAAGACACCTGTTGTGAGTGAAATAGTTCCACCCGTTCCAACCACAGCCGTACCCACACTGGTTACCCCATTTCGCAACTGATAGCTTACGCCATTTTCGGATAACGCAACGGTAATAGCGCTCGTTCCTCCCGAGCACAAGGGTGTGATCGTTGCGCCAACGACTAAAGTATTATTCGGATTAATGTCAACAGTGATAGATTGAGTTGTTGTCAATTGAATCGAACAAGTTCCGCTCGAAGCTAAAACATTGAACACAGTGGAAGAAACCAGTGATCCTGTGGGCAACGAGATAGGTGCTGGCAATCCGGTTCCAGCTACCAATGCCCCCACAGGATTATTCAGATTATCTCTCAATTGATAGGAAACACCAAGTTCTGAATTGGCCACAAAAATAGTGGCTGCTGACCCTGAACAAACAGACGGGGCTGAAGAAGTGACTGGTAGACTCGCATTGATGGTGCCTGCCACGTTAATTGCAACTGTATTGGAGAGCTGAACGGAAGGACAAGGAGCCAGAGTGGCAAACACATTAAAAGTTGTATTAGCGAATAGGGTACCCGTAGAAAGACTGATCGTTGCACCCGTACCAATGACAGGAGATCCAACCGCAGTTGCGCCATTTCTCAGTTGATAACTCACTCCTATTTCGGACAGGGCGACTGAAACCACTGACACACCACCCAAACAAACCGGGTTTGGTGTAGCACTGACAGCCAGTGTTTGATTTAGAGCACTAGCTACCGTTACTGTTGGTGTTGCTGAGAGTTGGATGGAACAAGTCCCATTTGATGCTAGTATATTGAAAATTGTCGTAGTGGCTAAATTTCCTGTTGGCAAGTTTATCAAAGCGCCAGTTCCTACTACCGGTGCTCCAATACTAACATTGCCTAAATTATTTCGCAATTGATAAGTAACACCTACCTCGGAATTAGCCATTTGTATTGACGTGCTGTTGCCCGTGCATATTGTTGCCGACAAAGGCGTCACGGCTAATCCGGCATTAATTGATCCAGCTACATTTACCGCCTTCGTTGCCGTTAACTGAACAGCCGCACACGAACCATTAGACGCTAACACGTTAAAAGTTGTAGTTGCTGCCAAAGCTCCTGTTGGTAGATTTATTGTGCCTCCGTTTCCTACTACGGCACTACCCACCGAAGTTACGCCTGTTCGCAATTGATAGCTCACACCCACCTCCGACAAGGCAACGGTGATGCTACTACTTCCTCCATTACAAACGGGATCCAGTGTTGCGCCAACAGCGAGACCAGCAGAAATTCCATTAATTACATTTACCACAACAGGAGTAGTGGGTCCATTTCCGCAACTGTACACTGAGGCTACATTGAAGGTCGTAGATCCTGCCACCGCCAAGTTTAGTTGCGCAGCATTAGGTGTAAAATTAGAGCCCGTAAACAAAAGCACATTCGTACTCGAATACCAATTGAAACCAGTAACATTTACATCCGCTGTCGAAGCAGATAAAGTGGGCGCAGTACCTGCAACACAAACGGAAACCGGGGTAGCTACCGTTGGGGTGGTAAACGGTTGGAACGTTGCATCGGCTGTTATTCTTGAGAATCCAGTATTTTCAAAATATTCAATTCTTAAATCATGCGTCCCCGTCAGACAAATAGGGCTTGATGAGTAGCCCAAATAGGAATGATTGGTAAACGAATTTATTGGGCTTGTTACTAAGACTCTCGTTAGTGGAACCGCTACGTTATCAATAAAAAATCTAACGCCATCATCTGAAGAAAAATTAAATGTATAAAAGCCCGAAGCAAAAGTCTTAGTGTTTCTAAATCGAATGCTGTAGTTATTCGAATAAGAACCGCATATAGTAGCAGCCGCTAGCGGAACATTATTTGATAAATTTAGATCGAAAGCATCCGTGGCGGAATTGTAGGTTGATGTGCCAAAAGAAGCAAAGTCAGATTCAACAATGAACCCTCTGTACTTTGAGGCTACAAAATCGACTCCATTTTCATAGGGAGAAGCAACATTTCCCGCATCGGAATAAATATCGCCCACCCACGTATCGATACCTGGGCCTGGAGAAGGTATAACACCGTTAACAGTTACCGTTGCAGTTTGCTGACATCCGTTACTATCAGTATAGGTAATAGTGACTGAGCCTGCGGTTACACCTGTAACCAAACCAGTACTGTTAACCGTTGCCACCGTAATGTTCGATGATACCCAAGGATTTATTAAGGCAACGGTGCCGCTGCCTGTCAGTTGGCTCGAGCCAATTCCGCAGATGTTCAATGAGCCGGTAATAGTGGGTAACGCATTCACTGTAATTGTCTGTGTAACCGTAGTTGTACAGCCGCCAGCCGTGACCACATAGCTGATCACCGAAGCACCGGCACTCAGCCCATTAATAAGTCCGCCTGCACTAATAGTGGCAATCGCTGGGGTACCACTAGTCCATACACCACCAGCTGTAGCATTTGAATAGAGAGCCGTAGATCCAACGCATACATTCGCTACGCCTGTGATCGGTGCAACTACCGGCAACGCATTCACTGTAATAGTCTTTGTAACCGTAGTCGTGCATCCGGCAACCGTGACCGCATAGCTGATAATTGAACTGCCCACACTCACTCCCGTGATAAGTCCAACGGCACTGATCGTGGCAACCGCTGGGGTACCACTACTCCACACACCACCCGCTGTAACATTTGAATAGAGTGTAGTTGCACCTGCGCATACATTGTTCGATCCTGTGATCACGGCAACTACCGGAGCTGGGTCTACTGTTATTGTCTTTGTAACCGTGGTCGTGCAACCGGCAACCGTGACCGCATAGCTGATAATTGAACTGCCCACACTCACTCCCGTGATAAGTCCACCTGCACTGATCATGGCAACCGCTGGGGTACCACTACTCCACACACCACCCGCTGTAACATTTGAATAGAGTGTCGTTGCACCTGCGCATACATTGTTCGATCCTGTGATCACGGCAACTACCGGCAACGCATTCACTGTAATCGTCTTTGTAACCGTGGTCGTGCAACCGGCAACCGTGACCGCATAGCTGATCACCGAAACACCTGCACCCACTCCAGTGATAAGTCCACCTGCACTAATCGTGGCAACCGCTGGGGTACCACTACTCCATACACCGCCCGGTGTAACATTTGAATAGAGTGTCGTTGTACCTGCGCATACATTGTTCGATCCTGTGATCACGGCAACTACCGGTGTCGAATTAATCGTAACGCTTGTCGTAACCGGAACCGCTGCGCACCCACCTGATGCGGGGATGGCATATGTTACCGTATAGGTATTGGCTGTACTTGAACTCGGGGTGATCGCTCCGGTAGTGGCGTTGATTGTCAAGCCTGCGGGCAACGCACTGTAAGTACCTCCCGTAAAGGCTCCCGCACCATTCAGTGTAACTGCCTGTGTGCCTACGATGGTTTGACAAAATGGCGTACCTGTATAATTGATCGTAGCTGTTGGCAAAGGAGTAACGGTCACGGAAATAGGATTGCTAGCACTAACGCACCCAGCAGAATTTTGAACATACAAGAGCCCGTTAAATGTAGTTGTACTAGCTACGGACGGAATCCCTGTTATGGTTATTGAAGAAACGGGTAATGAAGTCAGCCCAACATCTAAAAGGCCGGCTCCGTTAGCAGCCATATCCCAATCAATAAAGTATTGGTTTGGAGGAGGTGAGCCAGTAGTGGCAGAGTAAGGCAACGAACTTGTAGCAGTCCCCGAGCAAACACCAGCGATAGACCCAAGAGTGATTGATGGCGAAGCCGTATTGATAACAATTGGCCCCAGAGAAACCGAACAAACGGTGACAGCGTCAGTAACAACTACGGAATATGTACCAGGTTCCAAGTTACTCCGCGATCCCGTATTTGGATTACCTCCAGGACCAGTCCAGGAATAGTTGTAAGATAGAGAACCTCCCGATGGTGTAACTGTGATTGACCCATCAAAAGGAACGCACGTAGTAACATCAGATTTCGAAAATGATGCTGAAACATTTGAGTATAAAAAGATGTTGGTATTAATGTTGCTATTCCCGTTTGAAGCACTCACCACAACAAGGGTCGGGTTTCCGGCAACAGTGCCTACTAGACCTGACACAGTAGTTGGAACTCCCTCGGCAAGCCCACTGACAAAGATGGGGAAGGTTGAATTACCCGTATTAAAGACAAAAGCAGAAATAGGTGGAGAGCCACCATTTAGGTTGTTGACTACGATATCGAAAGAGCCGTTTGTTAACCCGTTACACGCATCCTTCTTGTTAACCACGGTAAAGGTCGGTTGAGCAAAAGAAAAAATAGATGCGGCCGTAAAAACTAAATACAACCCCCAGAATTTCGTAGACGTCTTAAACATTTTATCGTATCGTAAGTTCAACGGGTTTCAAACAATATTCATGATCTTCTTTTCTTCCCATCAATACGAGGGTATACATGCCTTTCTTAAGACCGGTGACTTCAATATCGAGAATATCTTTCTTAAAGTAGCCCTTAGGTCCGATTAATGCTGCCTTAAATTCCTGTTGATTGCCTTGGTAATTAATCTTTATTGAGCCTGTTGCTTGTGTGCCGATAGGTTGAACAACTTCTGGACTTGCTTCAATAAACTTGCACTTTTGAGCTTTTCCTTCATGGGAGATGGAAAAGCAAATCAAAACAAGAAAAATAAGGCTTAGTTTACCATTGCAACGCATAAATAGGTTCAATCATAAGATGTTCAAACATAAATACTTTCACTGTTTTATTGTAACCCACTACCCCAAACGTAAATATCCGTAAACATTAAAAAATATAGCCTTCCAAAAGGCTGGTTACAACATCCAAGTACTATTTATAGCAAAAAATGACTAAAACTTCCTGTTCAACACCTCACTCAAAATAAAGGCCTTTTTAAATCCAGCCGGGTCTTGCAGGTCTTTAACATAGTCTGCGAGCACATTTACCTCTTTATCTTGCTGATAGCCTTTGAATTGGCTAAATCGAACCACTGTGTCCTCAATTTTCATTGTCTCCTCTAGCGATGCCCTATTGAAGGCTTCCTGTTTTGCCTTTTCGTATGTTTGAAAAGTGTTGTCCTGGTCACGCTTAGAATAATCTACACGCTCGGCAACTGCTTCTTCTTCCAACTCATCATCATAGTCAACGTATTCCTGCTTTTTTGTAACAACCGGTGCTGGTAGAGGTGCCTTTGACGCTTGAATTTCGCGCAATAAATCCTCGAATGAAATGGGCTTATCAGCGGGATCTATGCGCTTATCTATGGGATCACCCCCAAATGTGGTAGGATCACTCTCGGGCTTCTTTTTCTTCGCCCGCGCAAGAAACGTGACGATGATCACGATAAGCCAAATCCAAAATTGAATATTATCCATTCAGACCAAAGGTATTGATTATTTCGTTAAAAAAAGGGGTTTTCGCAACAAATTAGGCATGGATAAAATGTGAATGGTTTGGGAATATGTAGTTTTTCAAATGCCAAACCGAAAGTTATCTTTGCCGTCTTTAAAAAAGTTCCTAGTCGCCAGTCACCCGTTGCCAGTTCGACAAAACCGACAACTACAAACTGGAAACCAGAAACCAGAAACATTGATAAAATCTAGAAATGCAACTATCGAAGCTGGAGATTAAAGGGTTTAAAAGTTTTGCTGATAAAATCGTCATCAATTTTGATGAGGGGATCACCGGCATCGTGGGGCCCAACGGTTGCGGGAAATCCAACGTTGTGGACTCTATTCGCTGGGTATTAGGCGAGCAAAAGACGAGCGCGTTACGCTCAGAAAAGATGGAAAATGTCATTTTCAATGGCACTAGCCAACGTTCTGCTCAGCAAATGGCTGAAGTTTCTCTGACAATCAACAACACAAAAAACATTTTACCTACTGAGTATTCTCAGATTACTATTACCAGGCGTTTGTACCGCTCAGGAGAAAGTGAGTATCTACTCAATGGAGTAGCCTGCCGACTGAAAGATATTACGAATCTATTTTTGGACACCGGGGTAGCATCCAATAGCTATGCAATCATCGAACTGGGCATGGTAGACGATCTTTTGAACGATCGAGACAATTCCAGAAGAATGTTGTTTGAAGAAGCGGCCGGTATCTCCAAATTCAAAAAGCGCAAAAAAGAAACGCTTAAAAAACTAGAAGATACAGACGCGGATTTAGAACGGGTAGAGGATTTACTATTCGAAATTGAAAAAAATATGAAAAGCCTGGAGAAGCAGGCAAAGCAAACAGAACAATATTATAAGATCAAAGAAGACTACAAAGAGAAGAGCATTCATCTTGCAAAGGTGGTTGTCAATAAGCAAAAGGATAAGTTCGGGTTACTCAACAAACAAATTGAGACCGAAAGCGACCGCAAAACAAAGTTGGCCGCAGCAGTGGCAGAGAAAGAGGCGTTGATCGAAAAATCTAAAGCGGAATTGATTTTAAAAGAAAAGACGTTATCGTCTCGTCAAAAGTCAATCAATGAATTTGTTTCTAAAATCAGGCAGTATGAAAGCGACAAACAGGTAAAGAACGAACGTCTTCGTTTTCTAACGGATCGTGTTAACAATCTAAAAGACCAAATTGACCAAGACAAGAAAAGCAATGAGCGTGCACGTTTCAGCATTCAAAGCTTAGAGTCGGAAAGAGAATCGGCACAATCCATATTGACTGAAATCACCAACAAAGTCGAGGCACTTCGAAACGAATATGAAAGTCAAAAAGCAACCACCTACACACTGCAAGGAGAATCGGATGCACTGCGTCAAGTACATCGCGCCAAGCAAGAAGAGTCATTTCAATTAAATAAAGGTTTAGAGATTCGTGAAATCCAAGTCTCGTCTTTTAAACAAGAGTTAGAGCGCACCACAACAGATACCCATCAACAAAGTACCAGCCTCGCGGAGTTTGAAAAGAAGCTAGTGTTGTTGAACGAAGACATCGGACAAAAAAATAATTACCTCGAAAAACTAAAAAGAGAAGAGGAAGAGGTGTATCAACGAATCGGATCATTGGAAAAAACGATTGATATGATTCGCGAAGAGATGACGGAGAACAGCAGAAAACTGGACGCACGTCAAAATGAGTTTCAACTGACAAAATCACTGGTTGAAAATTTGGAAGGCTTCCCCGAAGCCATCAAGTTCTTGAAAAAGAATGTTGAGTTAACGAAAAACGCTCCTCTCCTATCTGATATTCTTTCTACCACAGAAGAATATCGGGTGGCCATCGAAAACTATTTGGAGCCCTACCTCAATTATTACATCGTAGACCATGAGGCGCACGCTTACGAAGCGATCAATATTCTGAGTGACGCCAGTAAAGGAAAGGCAAACTTTTTCATTTTGGATGCCTTCGAAAAATTTACGCCCTCCCCGCTTCAAATGTATGGAGATGCTTTTCCAGCCACCCAGATTATTGAGTTCGATCCCAAGTACTCAAAGTTGATGGCTTTCATTCTAGACAAGGTCTATGTAGCCGAAGGAGATATTAAAAACATTTCTTCCTCTGACGAAAATACTTTTATTACGAAGAGTGGAAAAGTAACCAAACGCAGATTTAGTATTTCAGGCGGATCGGTGGGTTTGTTTGAAGGAAAGAAAATTGGCCGTGCAAAAAACTTAGAAAAGCTCGACAAGGAGATCAAAGACCTTACGAAAAAAGTTGAAGATATTCGATTCTCATTGCTTGACAGACAGCGTGAATTGGAGCGCCTGCGTAATAATACGCTCAAGCAACAAATTGAAGAAGCACAGAGCGCCATCAAACTGGTAAGTGACGAACACATTTCGGTGCGCACCAAACAAGAACAATTTTCCAGCATGCTTAGTAGTGCGGATCTGCGAAGAGAAGATATTTTGGAAAAAATTGAATCGCTGACTTTGGAGTTGGAAGATATCAAGCCAAAATCGGAGTTGGCTAAGATAGAATTAAGCCAACACGAAGAGAAAATGAAGTTGATCGTGAATGATTTGGCTACTCAAAACGATTTGCTAAGCCAAAAATCATCAGCATTCAACGAACAAAATATTTTTTTCCACCAGCAGGAGAATAGAGTAAAAAGTGTGGAGCAAGAAATCCGGTTCAAGCAAGAATCAATGGAGCAAAGCAGCTTGCGCATTGAAACAAATAGCGAAGAATTGAAAAAGAATGAGGAAGAGTCCAAAACAATTGTCGAGACCACCCAAAATAACGACACCGATCTCATCGGCATGTATGGCGAAAAGGAGGAGATGGAGAAAGGACTGAGTGAAGCGGAAAAAGAATACTACACCGGTCGAGGGGAAATAGACCAATACGACAAAGACCTCCGCGAAACACAGCATCAGCGCCAAAACATTGACACCGTGTTAATGGAATTGCAAAATCAACTGAATGAAAGCAAACTCCAATTAAACTCAGTAAAAGAACGTCTATCGGTTGAGTTTAACGTGGATTTGGATTCCGTAGTGGGAGAAGCAACCCCTGAAGAAGCAGAAGCTCTGATGAAGTTGGATGATGAGAAGATGAGAGCGGACGTATCAAAGATTCGCGAAAAGCTCGATAACATGGGTCCGATCAACCCGATGGCGATGGAAGCCTACAATGAGATTAAGCAACGGAATGATTTCATCATTGCCCAAAAAGATGATTTGCTGAAAGCGAAAGAGTCTTTGTTCAGCACGATCAGTGAAATTGAAGGAGTAGCGAGCGAAACGTTTATGCAAGCGTTCGGTCAAATCAAAGAACATTTTGTGCGCGTTTTCCGCTCATTGTTTAATGAAGGCGATGATTGCGATTTGAAATTGGCAGACCCGAGCAAGCCACTAGATTCCGAAATTGACATTATTGCCAAGCCAAAAGGAAAACGCCCGCTCACCATCAACCAGCTTTCAGGTGGGGAGAAAACATTAACGGCTACAGCACTGCTGTTCTCAATGTATTTATTGAAGCCCGCTCCTTTCTGTATTTTCGATGAGGTGGATGCTCCGCTCGATGATGCGAACATTGACAAGTTCAATAACATCATTCGCAGTTTTAGTAAAGAAAGTCAATTTGTAATTGTTACGCACAATAAGCGCACGATGACAACAACCGATGTCATTTACGGAATCACCATGGTGGAAAAAGGAATTTCCAGAGTGGTGCCGGTTGATTTGAGGGAGTTGGCGTAGAATTCAAGAGTCAAGATTCAAGATTCAAGATTCAAGATTTCTGGTTTAGAAGTCGACTTTGAATCTTGATTTTTGAATTCCTAAACTTTTTTTAAGCTTTAACACGCTGCCCTAAATAAAGAGCTGCTAACACAAGCGCAGCACCCAAAGCTGTCAACAGCGTGAAAGGTTCATCTAATAGAAATGTTGCGTAGGTCAACCCAAAAATCGGGCAAAGAAAAAGCCAGATAGATGCGCGAACAGCATCATCTTTAAGTAGACGAAGCCAAAGTTGCACCGCACCAATAGAAACGGGAATCACTAGCCAGGTAAGCGAAAGAAAAAATCTCAAATCGAACGAGTTGTTGCCACTTTCAAATAACAATGCAAAGGGAAGTAGCATCAAGCCTCCGAAAAAAACTTGCCAGGCGTTAATGGTTGTCCGCTGCAGCTTCCATTTTACAGAAGCATAGTAGACAGAGCCAATCGAATACATGAGCATACAAAGAACAATCAGCAAAACCCCGGAAACAGTTGCATGCTTTGTTTTTAAAAGGGGAGTTGTGGCTAACGCCACACCTAACATACCAATAAAAATACTAAGCCATTCGCGCCAAAGCACTTTCCGTTTCATGGTCTGCGAGGAAAGAATACCTATTAACAATGGGTTCAATGCAATGGCCATGGTTGTAATTCCTGCCGCCACATTTTTTAGCGCAATGATAAAAATGCCCAAATACAAAGCCGTATTAAATGCACCAAAGACCGTTACCTGCCACCACTCTATACCCCTTGGAAGGGAGTAGCACATAATCATGTGCGAGAATACTAAGAGAAGAATGCCCGCTGCTAAAAACCGGATGGTAAAGAAAGTCAGTGGTTCAACGGATTGAATTCCGAATTTTCCAGCTGTAGATGCCGATGCCCACAATAGCGCAAAAGCGATGCCTGTTAGAATGTATTTGGCATCAAGATTTTTCAATGAGTTGGAAACCGAAGTTAGAAGTCAGAATTTGGAAATCAGTATTTAGAAGTCAGAATTTGGAAGTCAGTATCTAGAAGTCAGTATCTAGAAGTCAGAATTTAGAAGTCGGAATTTAGAAGTCGGAATTTAGAATAGTATTAAGAATTTGAATCAGCTAACCGTAGACCCGGGACTTACGACTTCGTTGGGTTGCAGCAAACGTAGTTTCCCATCTTTATCAGCGGCCATCAATATCATCCCTTGCGATTCAACACCCATAATTTTCCTTGGAGCCAGATTTACAAGTATGGTCACTTGCTTCCCAATTATATCCTCGGGAGAAAAATGTTCCGCAATTCCACTCATCACCGTGCGCTTGTCAATACCGGTGTCAACTTGGAGTTTCAATAATTTTTTAGATTTTTCCACTCGCTCAGCGGTTATTACTGTGCCTATGCGAATATCCATTTTCGCAAATTCGTCAAACGAAACTTCAGCTTTTGCTGGCTCTGCAGGTTGATTCGATAATTCCATTGCCTTTTTTGAGTCTAACAATTTTTTGATCTGTGCTTGTATTACCTCATCTTCTATTTTTTCGAATAGCAAAGAAGCTTCACCTAACAGGTGCCCATCTTTCAATAAATCCGATGAGCCCGCATCGCTCCATTTCGATTTCTTAAAATTTAACATGCCTCTTAATTTTTCTGCAGTAAATGGCAGGAAAGGCTCCACGGTTATGGATAAGCTAGCAGCAATCTGCAATGAAATATTCAAAATCGTTGCCACCCTTGTCATGTCAGTCTTCGCCAGTTTCCAAGGCTCTGTTTCAGCCAGGTACTTGTTCCCTAAACGAGCGAGGTCGATCAAGTGAGCAGTAGCCTCTCTGAACCGGTACAACTCGATGGAAGATCCAATTTTGGAAGGGAACTCTTTCAAATCATTCAAAACCTTTTGATCGACTTCTTCCAGCGATCCGAGAGTAGGTACTCGATTGTCAAAATACTTTTGGGTGAGGACCAGTGCTCTATTTACAAAATTCCCAAAAATGGCGACTAACTCATTATTGTTCTTAGCCTGGAAATCTTTCCAGGTAAACTCGCTGTCCTTTGTCTCTGGTAGATTCGTGAGCAGTGCGTAGCGCAATACATCTGGCTTATCGGGAAAGTCGGCCAGATACTCGTGCATCTCAATTGACCAGCCGCGACTCGTAGACATCTTATCACCTTCCAAGTTCATGAACTCGTTGGCAGGCACATTGTCTGGCAAAATGTATTCACCCGTGGCATGCAGCATGATCGGAAAAATAATACAGTGGAAAACAATATTATCCTTTCCTACAAAATGTACAAGCTTGGTTTCATTATCTTGCCAGTAGGGTTTCCAACCATCTTTAGACGGGTTGATAAAACTGCTTTGGGGTGTAGCATATTTCGCTTTTCCACTCGCCAGCTCTTCAAATAAAGCCCGTGTGGCCGATATGTATCCAATGGGTGCATCGAACCACACGTAGAGTACCTTTCCTTCCGCATCCGGCAACGGAACATTGATACCCCAATCCAAATCGCGGGTCATGGCGCGAGGTTGCAGACCTGCATCGATCCAGGATTTGCATTGCCCGGACACATTTACTTTCCAATCATCTTTGTGCGACTTCAGAATCCAATCACTCAACCAAGTTTCGTAATCCTGCAAAGGCAAATACCAGTGCTTTGTGGATTTTAGAATGGGCGAATTACCTGAAAGTGTCGATCTTGGATTGATCAACTCGCGTGGGCTAAGCGTGGAGCCACACCGTTCGCATTGATCGCCATAAGCATTCAGATTCCCGCACTTAGGGCAGGTGCCAATAATGTAGCGATCAGCCAAAAATGCTTTAGCCTCTTCATCGTAATACTGTTCAGAGGTCTCCTCAGTGAGCAGTCCTTTGTTGTATAAATTCAAAAAAATTTCTTTCGAAGTTTGGTGGTGGATCAGCTCGCTGGTGCGGTGATAAATATCAAACGACATACCCAGTTGATAAAAACACGACCGAATCTGGGCATCGTATTTATCTATTATGGCTCGCGCGGATGTTCCTTCTTTTAGTGCTTGATTGGGAATAGCCGTGCCGTGCTCATCGCTGCCGCATACGAATACAACATCCCTACCCAAAGACCTTAAATATCGAACATAAACATCAGAAGGAATATAAGCACCCGCCAGATGCCCAATATGCTTTGGGCCATTGGCATAGGGAAGTGCAGCGGTAATAAGATATCTCTTGAATTCTTTGCTCATAGTGGTGATAAAAACGGGGCAAAGATGAGAAAATGCGCAGAGAAAAAGTTTACTTGGTAGAAGTCAATTTTCCCGCCCCTTCTAACGCTTCTCTTTCTTTTCTTTTTACTGCTTCTTGAAATTGCTTACGCTCTTCCAGAATTGGCGTCAGGTCACAAGGTAGTTGAACCAAAAAGGTGGAACCGTCCCCGCTGGTTTGCTCTAACTGGATGTTGCCACCTAGGCGATTCACGCATATTTTTGTAAGGTAAAGCCCTACACCGCCCGTTTCAGAACGTTCAGATCCGCGCATAAACATTCGAAATACATCTTGGTCGGGTATGCTAGCTATACCTAGTCCGTTATCAGACACACGTATGCAAACCATCGAACCAGCTTTACTTATTTCCACATGAACAAAGCGCTGCGCGCGGTTATTTGAGTTATAAAACTTAATGCCGTTCGTAACCAGATTTTCTACGATGGTCTCAAAAAGCAGCTTATCAGAAACCAACTCAACGTCACTTTGTATGGTAAAGCTGAGTTGAACATTGGAAGATTGGTAGGTTTTTTTCTCGAATTCAAACAGCGCGGACAGCACTTTCTCAAGGTCGATTTTTTGAGACTCCAAACTGGCGTGATTCACTTCGCTTACCAACGACAATCGGCTCAACATCTTTGACATCTTTTCTATCTGCGAAGTTAAGTCACCTAATAACCTAAGTTGGTGAAACTCATCCTTGGGCTCCATATAGGCCAAGTTAACCAACCCCTGTAACGAAGCAAGTGGGCCACTGAGGTCGTGCGAAGATTTATAGAGGAAATTATCCAACTCCGTGTTTACATCGGTGAGTTGGCGGTTGGATTCACTTAGCTCAACGGTTCGCTCTTTTACTTTTTTATCTAACTCCTTATTCTGGTCCTCCAACTGCTTGTTTTGCTCTTCTATTTTATTTCTCGCCATGGCGATAATAGCACTTGCTTGTTTCTGTTTTCTATTCGTTACCAGCAATAGTAGAACCATACCAAGTGAGAGCAAAGTCACAGCGACAACAAAGAAAATCTGGGTGAATTGTCGGTCGATCAATTGTTGGCGCAGTTCAAGGATCAGATCTTTTTCTTTAATGGCTTTTATGTTATCGCGTTCGGCAAAATTTGATTGAACTTTGGCGAGGTTTTTTATTAAATCGCTACTGTAAATGCTGTCTTTTAATTGAATGTATTTTGATTGGTAGATAGAGGCATTTTGAAAATCGTTTTGGGTGCTATAAATCCTAGAGTACAAACTGTAAATATTAATTAACGAAAGAGAATAACTGGTTGTTATGGCTATCTTTTCTGCTTCTTGTAGAAAATCCAAAGCTTCCGCAGGATGCTGCTGACTTTCACTTACCAACGCCAAATTCCATAGATTTTCAACTTGATACCGATTGTCATTGAGCCGTCTCGCGATTTGCAAAGATGACTCAAAATGATGAATAGCTTCTTCTCTTCTGCCTTGTTGAGACGAGGCAACGCCCAACCCAAGTTCTGATTCCATCAGAAAAACGGAATCGCACTCGCTCTTACAAATCTGCAAACCTCTTTTTATAAAATCTTCTGCTTCTTGATAACGTTCCAACTGATTATAGCACAGCGCCATATTGACAAGTACTCTATCCAAATCATACTCATTTGCAATAGCTTTTTTTATATCAAGTGATTTTTGATAAAAACTCAATGCGTTTTCGTAATCTCTAAGTTTAAAATAAACCAAGCCAATATTGTTATACGTAATAGCAATATCCTCCTTGTTTCCTAAACGCTCATTCAAATCGATGGATTGAAAGTGAAACGCAAGTGCCCTATCCGGATTTCCACTAAATGAATACCCAATGGCTATTGTGTTCAGTATCTTTGACAGTTCCTCATTGTAATTGTTTCTTTTAGCAATTGGTAAGGCATCCTCTAGCACGCGAATGGACTGGGTGACAGAGTCGAGTCTACGATAGATAAATCCTCTTGCGAACTTGGCCTTTACAATTCGAAGACTATCACCGATAGAGAATGCGAGTGTCTCAGCCTGCCGGGACAACTCTAGTGAAGTTTTTGGATTCTTGTTTAGTTGGGCGCGTATGAGCGCAACAAGGACGTCAAATTTTTCTGGCCCTCTTTTCAGCTTTATCAAATTCTCAAGGGAGTCAACCTTAGAACTAGACGCATCTTGGCCAAATCCATTTAAAAAAATGGCCAGCGCAAAAAACAAAAAGTATAACTTCCTTATAATCATACAATTAACCTACCTATGTTCGATTTACAGCCAAATTTAAAAATCTATGAACCATCCAAATTAGAATTTTGCGCAACACAATTAATCAAAACACAATAGTCAAAAGTAAACCATTAAAAATAATCTAACTAAACTTTAACCTAAACCTTAAACTATTATGAAAAAGTTTTTCTACACAATTATCGTTTTATTCTCTCTTTCATTGTCAATCACTTCTTGTACAAAGGAGGAGGTAAAACCCATTAAAGAAACAAACAACTCTGGAGGGGCTGTATTGGAAAAAGGGATCTAACTCTAAACACAAAACTAAATTATATGAAAACCAAAATTATAGTATCGCTTGTTCTATTGGCTTTGGCTTCATTCTCGTTTACGCTGACAAAGCAAAAAGATAAAACGGTTGAATCTACAAAAGAGGTTGGTAGTACGCAAAGCCAACAAGAGCCAATGGGAGGATTTGTTTCAGAAAGCAAATTCTAGACCTTATCTTTTTTAAAGAGAAAAAACCTGTGAGTCAGTTACAGGTTTTTTTTGCCTTATTCGAAGTAGCTTGTTGTGTAGGGTAAGGACGTAAAAATTTAATCGCTGTGATTTAAGAAATTTTGTAGGCTGAACCAATCACGTGAGCCTTACAGGTTCTCGTCATCGGTAATTAAACAGAGAGAAAATTATCAAGACGTGCAAACAAGGTTTAGGAGCGACAAACCTTGTAACGCTCAGTTTATCTTTTAAACTCCTGTCCAGTGGCATTATGTATGTATCGCTTGGGGACTTACAAGGTTTTGAACTGCTCCTGCTCAAATTAACCTACTAACCCTTGAATCGCTCGCTTGGCAAGCGCAAAAGAAAATGTTCGAAAATGTCAAAATCGATTTTAAAAATATATTTTTCTATATAAATCTTACATCGCAAAACGTCAAAAAATAACCTGTAGCAACTAGCTCACCGTTGCTTTCTCGAGATTTTTATACGCCTCTCTGGGCCTTAAATTCAACACCTGAAACATTTCTTTATCCTGTATATAAGCCGGGTTAGGGGTTGTCAATAGCTTATCTCCGGCAAAAATACTGTTGGCTCCCGCCAAGAAACAAAGTGCCTGCTCCTCCAACGTCATTCGCACTCGCCCTGCTGATAATCGCACCATGGCTTTGGGCATAATAATTCTTGCTGTTGCAATCATGCGTACCATCTCCCAGACAGATACCTTTTCCTGTTCTTCCAAAGGTGTGCCTTCTACGGGTACCAACGCATTTACTGGCACTGACTCAGGGTGCTCAGGTAACGTAGCTAGTGTGTACAACATTCCAATCCTATCTCCTTCCTTCTCGCCCATGCCGATGATGCCACCAGAGCAAACGGAGATTTTGGCCCCACGCACATTCTCTAGCGTTTCTAGTCGGTCTTTGTAGGTGCGTGTCGTAATGACATCGCCATAAAACTCTTCGCTGGTATCGAGGTTATGATTGTAGGCGTATAGGCCGGCTGCTTTTAGTTTGTTGGCTTGCTCGTGTGTTAGCATGCCAAGTGTGCAACAAACTTCCATACCCATCGAGCTAACACCCTTCACCATTTCCAGTACCTTATCAAAATCTCGATTGTCGCGCACTTCTCGCCAGGCAGCGCCCATACAAAAGCGAGTGCTCCCAGCCTCCTTCGCTTCCAGCGCCTTGCCAATCACCTCTTCTACTTCCATTAACTTGTGAACCTTCACATCGGTATGGTAGCGAGCCGCCTGTGGACAATACGCACAGTCTTCGGGGCAACCACCTGTCTTAACGGAAAGTAATGTGCAAACTTGTACCTCTTGCGCATCATTAAATTCGCGGTGCACTGTAGCCGCCTTATAAATCAACTCCAATACAGGCGTGTGGTAGATGTCTGAAATTTCTTCCCGGGTCCAGTCTGTTCTAATCATAACTTAATTTGAAAATTTAATCACTGACATCGGTTTCATCATCGAATTAACTAATCATCGAATTAGCAAATCAGCGGATCCGCAACTCAAACGGCATCCTCGCTTGCGCCCCTTGATAATACTTTAACTTCTGAAGCTGCTCATACACTTTATAATGTGTACCGAGTTCTTGTTTTAGCGATTTTACTTTTGCGTTTTCTTCCATATCAGCCATCCATTGCTCAAAAAATGATTTATGCTTTGGGTAATACTTTACTCGGTAATCGCTCGCAACGCCAGCTTTCTCCGCAGCAATGCGCACCGCATCATCGAAACTACCAATCACATCAACCAACCCACGTTCCTTTGCCTGGCTGCCCGTCCAAACTCTACCAGAGGCTACTTTTCTTAGTTGATCGACAGGCATGCCTCTGCCTTCTGCTGCTTTAGTGGTAAACGAAGCATAAATTCGATCGGTGCTTTTCTGCCAAATGGCTTTCTCCGGTTCAGTAAGTGGCCGTGTAAAGGTGACGAGTTCTCCGATATCACCCGTTTTAACTTCATCAAACGTGATTCCTATTTTGTTATCCAAAAAGCTGCTCAAATCGAAGAGAACACTAAACACACCGATGGATCCGGTAATCGTATTAGGTTGTGCCACTATCGTATCGCACCCCATCGCGATATAATAGCCACCCGATGCAGCATAGTCTCCCATCGAAGCAATGATTGGTTTCTCCTTAGAGGCAAGTGTTACCTCGCGCCACATGACATCAGAAGCAAGCGCACTTCCTCCGGGTGAATTGATGCGCAACACAATGGCCTTTACTTTTTTGCTTTCTCTAGCCCTCCTCAATTCATTGGCAAACGTTGTTGAGCCAATCAATCCTTGTTGTGCTTTGCCGGGCATGATATCGCCATCTGCTACAATCACAGCTATTTCATTTTTGGAACTACTATAGTCGCTCACACTCTTTTTATATTTGTTGTATTTGATGAAGGTAACATCTTCACTTTTTCCAAGATCCAAACGATTTCGCAAATCGTCCAAAACTTGATCGTAATACATCAATGAATCAATCAAATGGAGAGTACTCGCCTCTTGTGTAGTGGTGGCCGCCATTCGATCAGAGATCTCTTTTAGTCTGACCAATTCAATATTTCTACTCAACGCAATCTCTTTGACTACTTCGTTGTTGATACTCTGAATCAATTCATTTAGTTGAAGGCGATTCGCTTCACTCATTTTATCCAACATGAAGGGCTCTACAGCACTCTTAAAATCGCCTACTCGAAAAATTTCGGGCTTGATCTCCAACTTGTCAAACATTTTTTTGAAGAAAGAAACCTCAATGGCCATGCCGTTGAATTCCATTTCTCCTTCAGGATTTAGATAAACCTTATCTGCAGCCGAGGCGATGTAGTAGGCTTGCTCGGTCATTACTTCATTATAGGATACAACCCATTTACCCGTCTTTCTAAAATCGAGCAACGCATCCCGTATTTCCTTTGCCATCGCATATCCACCCATAAAAACAGATACGTCTAAGTATATTCCTTCTATCTTGGCGTCACCTGCCGCATGTTGAATCACATTCTTTAGTTTCAGAAGTCCAATCGGACTATCAGTCGCGCCTGGGATAGGAAGTCCTTCCAAGGGATTATCTGCCTCCATTTCACTAAGAGCCGCATCCAACTTTAGGTGTAACACTGAATTATCTTCCACCACCACCTTTGAATCTCCCGAAGAGAGGCTGGAGACAGCGGCTGCAAAAAAACTAAATACTAAAAAAATTAATACAACGAATGCGACCAACGAGCCGAGGCATGACGCAAGAAATGATTTGAAAAAATTCATATTAGAATGGATAAGTAGCAAAAATACTCAAACGTTAACGGTTATTAAAGCATCAAGGTTATCTTTGGCATTTACCTGATGTGCGTGGAATCCATCTTATATTTTCTCTTACTCGGAGGCAACCAGGGCAACCGACAACATCAATTACAAACAGCTATTGCCTTTATCGAACAAACAGTCGGAGTAGTTGAAAAAAAATCATCCATTTACGAGACCGCTGCCTGGGGTAAAACCGACCAGTCGTCATTTCTAAATCAGGCAATACTGATAAATTCTACACTGAATCCAACTTCTCTTCTTCTGGAGATACATGCGATAGAAAAGAAAATGGGACGCCAACGACTCGAGAAATGGGGTGAACGCACCATTGACATAGATATCTTGTTTGCCGAAGGCCTGATTCTCAAAACAGACGAACTAACAATTCCTCACCCTGAAATTCAGCACCGAAGATTTACGCTCGTTGCGTTAACCGAAATCGCGCCTGACTTTGTTCATCCTGTTCTTGGCAAAACAAATGCTCAATTGCTGGCAGATTGCCGAGATCAACTTTCCGTGGTGCAACTTATAAACTGATGTGACGTAAAATTTTAAAACGTTCTCGAATACAAAGGCGTCTGACCGCTCGAAGCGGTCTGACGCCTAATTCGTGCGTAACAACACTTATAAACTAGCAACCTCTGCCTGCGGTGAAATTTTCTTGACCAATCCTTGCAGCACTTTGCCAGGTCCACTTTCAATAAAAATAGTGGCGCCATCTTTTGACATATTCTGAACAGATTGCGTCCATCGAACCGGTGCAGTCAACTGACTGATCAGATTTTTTTTGATTTCAATAACATTGGTGGATGGCAAGCCATTCACGTTTTGATAAACCGGGCAAATGGGTGAATCAAAATGGGTTGCATCAATAGCAGCCGCCAGTTCTTCTCTTGCCGGCTCCATCAGTGGCGAGTGAAAGGCTCCGCCTACTTGCAAAGGCAGGGCACGTTTTGCCCCAGCAGATTTCAGTTTTTCGCAGGCAATTTCAATCCCCTTCATAGAGCCAGAGATAACTAATTGTCCGGGACAATTGTAGTTGGCGGCAACAACTACTTCATCAATAGACGCACAAATATCCTCCACTACTTTATCATCAAGGCCCAGAATGGCTGCCATGGTAGAAGGATTCAATTCACACGCTTTTTGCATAGCCTGCGCACGTTTGGATACGAGTTTAAGCGCGTCTTCGAACGCGAGTGTTTTATTGGCAACCAGTGAAGAAAATTCGCCCAACGAGTGACCCGCCACCATATCAGGGAATTGCCCGTCTTGCGACAATGCAATAGCAACTGAGTGTATAAAAATGGCGGGTTGTGTCACGTTCGTTTGCTTCAATTCGTCAGCCGAACCGCTAAACATGGTCCGCGAGATATCGAACCCTAAGATCCGGTCTGCGCTATCAAACAGAGCCTTAGCTTTTGGATTTGCCTCATAAATATCTTTGCCCATTCCTGTGAATTGCGCGCCTTGGCCCGGAAAAATAAATGCTTTCATCCTTTCTAATTTATGATTTACGATTGTCGATTTACGATTTTAAACTCCTATTTCGTATAGAATACTGTCAAAACTAGAACCTAGAAACTAGAAACTAAAATCTGGAATCTCAAATCTATATAAATCTTGCCTTGAGTTCGGGCGTAGGAATCATACAAGCATCTTGCTTTCCAAACCACCGATACCGGTTTTGGGCAACGAAGTCGTAAAAGAAATTTCTAATAAACTTGGGAACGATTTTGAAAAAATAAAAAACAGGCCAAAGGCCATCCAAGTTTTTGGCGATTTCCAAAGCAGCCGAACTCTTTGTGAAAATCCGTCCTTTACTTAGCAGCACGATGGTATTCAATTGATCAGAAGACAACCCAAACTGTTTCAATTTTTCTTGGCCAAAAGTAGATTGCAAAGAAGCAAAAGCGAACTTAGCATTCTTATCGTTCCGAATAACAAATAAAACAACACCGTTGCACAGGTTGCAAACCCCATCGAAAAAAATAATCGGTTTTACCTCACTAACTGGACCCATCCTTTGAATGATTGGGTGGCCTTGGCAGGATCGACTACATCAAATGTCACTTGCGCTTCATAGTAGTACGTACCTGTGGGCAACTCCTTACCTCCGTTGTCTTTGCCGTCCCAGTCAATATAAATTGTGCGCTCTCCACCCGATTCAAAACTATACACCACACCACCCCATCTATTGAAGACGGTGAAATTTACTTTCCGTACAAACCGGGCACACCGCTTCTGCAACTCCCCTATCTGGGTTTCGCTCAATTTTGCTTTCTGACACTCCGAAACGCCACCCTCACCAATATTTCGTGTGCTGTAGGCACTGAAAACATCATTGCACTTGTCGCCATTGGGCGTGAAGACATTTGGCAACTCATAATACGGGCAATTATCAAAGCAAACTGACTCGCTCAATTCGCTCTCATTGCCTGCCCTATCTACTGCCACAATTTTGTAGCAGCGAGCAAATGAAGGTAAGTTGGTGTCTACAAAAAACGTATCTCTAACTACTACAGGAAGTCTGGTGAACTCATCCCCTACACGATTCGCATAGTAAATGGCGTAGCTACTGATATCTACTTGGCAGCCTGGATCGGAAGGTCTTCTCCAATTTAGCGTGTTGCTGAACACCTCCGAGATATTGCACCCGGTGGTCGCAAAATACTTGGCACAATCAACATCTTCCGGCTTAGGTGGAAGTAACGAAACGTTGCATGGAGGCACGTCATCATTGGGCTGCGCACAACTGATTTGTGAAAAGTTTACAAGTGGTGGCGAAATTTTTGGATTGCCATAGCCTCCTCTTGCTTCTACCCGGTAGCAATAAACTTGCGATTCGTTCAAATCCGGATCTTTGAATACAAATCCATTCTGGTTTACGTTCACATCGGCAATCTTTACCAATTGCGATTCACTCGCTCCCTGTGCCCCACGATAGATGGTATGGGTAGGAAAATCGAAAGTATTATTCGACCAGGGTACGTTCGCTGCCCAGCGCAATTCCAGTTCTTTGAATTTAGGTTTGATCTCCAGGCGCACCGATGAAGCAACGGCAGAAGAATCTATTTTGATCCCATTTTTATCAAATCCTAAAATGCGGTAGTTGTAAATAACGTCCCGGGTATTTATGCCCGTATCCACCCACACCGAATCTGGTCGTGTGCCCGGAAAAGTCTCCACCAATTTGATTTTGCCGCTGAAGCCTTCCGCTCTATAAACTTTATAAGAATAGGGTGGTGGAAAACTAGTCTTGTCAATATCAAAGGGCGAACGCCAACGCACTGTAATCTGCCCGTTCTTGTCATCTGTCTTGTCAATCGTTACATGGGTGATCACAGCTCTATCTGCCTTAAACGGGGGCAAACAGATTTCATCTGAAACTATACTTTCTCCGCCCTTGGGCAGAGGAAACACTGCCACCAGTCGATAACAGTATTTGGCACCCGAGGCCAAACCCGTGTTGGTATATTTTGTTGTGCCGATGGGAACCGTTGCTATTTTGGTATAACCGAATGAATCAGGAATCCCCGTCACACAAGAGCCAACAGCACCAGGAAAACTATCTACCCTTCGCCACACTTCCATTGTGGCTGCGTTGGCAGCACACGTATAATTTTGCCACTCCAATTTGGCCGAACGCGTAGCCAAATCCAAGGCTGCCGGTTTCCAAACTGGCTTTGGCCCCACCACCCGTATTCGCCAGGTTTTAAACTGAACCAATGACGGGCCTGTCTTGCTCTTGTCGCTTATCTTGAAAACCACTTGGTACGGTTGTTCTTTTACATGCGCACACGTGGTATTCCATTTAAAATTCAACGTGGCCGGCCTACCACCTCCCTGAAAACGAGCAGGAAATGGAGTGTACGTAGCACACGATGAATTCAAGGTGAATACTTCTGAAAACGCTTCAATTTTTAAACTGTCCAGCGCATCTGGGTCATCGCCAAACACAAATTCATTGATGGATGTGCCGGCCTCCACACAAATATCTGGTGGCACGGTCAGTTCGGGGCGTTGATTTTTACAATCTTCTATCACTATCTGCATATCGCGCGTCACATATCCGATTTGCCGCCACGCGGAGCCTATCTTTCGCCATTGTATAATCCGGAAAGCGATATTGTACTCTCCCGGAGCACCTGGTGCATCCCACAAAATGGTACCTGTAACGGGATTGATAGAAAACGTGGGCGGGCCATTTTGATTTTCGTTGGACGCTGAATAATTAAGGCCGATCTGATCATAAAACTTTTTCTCGTTGGGGTCTTGATAGTTGTTCACCGGAACGTTTTTGTCTTGCTTGGGGTCGGTGAACTCATACGACAATGAATCTCCATCAGGGTCGAATGCACCTGGGTTGTGGTACCACGCTTTTCCTGTGCATCCCTTGTCGATCGGGGGAACCAGCAACTGCGGACTATTGTCGCAACCTATAAACGGATCGATGATAATCACCGTCTCTAGAAAAAACTGTGTATTTACGGAATTGGCCATGTTGAGAATATTCCTGTTCCGATTTCTTTCTTTGTAAGTAATAGTGTAATACCCCGGCCCAGGAAACGTGTGTGGAGGAGCAATATACTGGACATACCCTATACCCGCACCTAACTCTGGGCGAATGATGTTGTCGATTGTAGGCGTTTGAGTCGTAGTGCCATCTCCAAAATTGAGAGTGCCATCACTAAATCTAACCGAAGATCCTGTATCTGTGTAAGCGGTAATTGTAATCGTAAAGGTTAATCCATTACAACTATTCCTTTGAACGGTAATCTCTCCTGCACGCAAATGAGTCGCTTGGGAAAAATGCACAAAACACAAAAAGAAGAAAACAATCCAACTACCCGTTTTCAAATGCTTCATATTATTTTCAGATAAACAAAAATACAACAATAAATAAGATCAATAAATTGATGCCAGATCGACACCGTTTTCAACTACAAACGAACCAAATAGCAACTTATTAAAACAATTACACACTTTTTCCTGCAGCTCCGAAAGGTTATCTTGCAGGCTATGAAAGTAATTGGCGAAATCCCGCATCCAGAGTTAAAAATTACTATTTTCCACTGGAATAATCGTTACTTGATTAAACTGGAGGCTGGGCCGTTTGAGCAAACTTTTAAAATTGAGGAATACGATCTGTCGTCCGAAGAAGAGATCAAAAGCATAGTAAATGAAGAATTTATTCAACAAAGCATCATTCGTTTCAGTGATATGGCCAAAAGTTTGACACAGGCAACCCATTTTTTATAGAATCTTTGGTAATGACAGGTGGTGCATTAACTTTGACCTCCCTTGCCTAGTTAGTTGATGGAGATTTTAGAAGAAAAGAAGAACAAAAATAAGCCCTACAAGCCAATTCTTGAAGATATTCCCGATTGGCCTGTTTACCAGTTGAGTAAAAATCGTGCGGAGTTTATTCTAGAGGTGACAAAACTCACCATTGAACGGATTAAAGCCCTTAAACCGCAACGAAAGCAACTTACGGACGATTTGGAAGCCACCGTTTATCGTGAACAAAACAGAATTAAACGGAATAAATGGCGTGCTGATCCTGCTGATGACTCCCGATTCTGGTCGGGTATCAAAAGCGAACTGGTCGAACTAGGAAATAAATCACAGGAAGAAGCTGAAAAATTAACAGATTCCATACTTGCCAGAATTGTCCATCGGTATGCGTCTGAAATTGCTGGGAATTTTAGACAAACCTCGTATCGATTTGCGCGAAGCGTTATCAAGTTTGGCTTTTTGCGCTTGCTCAATGGCGCGCGAATCAAAAAATTCGGGGCCTTTTTTAGAAACCGGTACACGCTAAGAGACAAAATTCAAATTGTAGGAAAAGTTAAAATGATCCGCAACTTGGCCAGACAGGGAACGGTGGTGATGGTGCCTACTCATTTCAGCAACCTCGACTCGATCTTGATTGGTTGGGTAATTCACTCTATGGGTCTCCCTGCCTTTATTTACGGTGCTGGTCTAAATCTATTCAACATTAAGATCATCGCATACTTCATGAATAGTTTGGGCGCTTACAAAGTAGATCGCAGAAAAAAGAATTTACCCTATCTGGAAACGTTAAAAATGTATTCCAACCTTGCCATACAAAAAGGAGCGCACAGCTTATTCTTTCCAGGTGGAACCAGATCAAGGTCTGGAAAAATTGAGAAACAGCTAAAATTGGGATTACTAAGTACGGCCATTGAAGCTCAACGCAGTTTATACATGGCTGAGGGCGAACCCAAGAAAGTATTTGTTGTACCCGTTACGCTTAACTACCACTGTGTGCTAGAGGCCCCTGAAATGATCGAAGATTATTTGCAGGTAAAAGGCCAGGATCGGTATTTTCCTGAGCAGGATAAGTACGGAAGTTTTGGGTTGATCAAATTTCTGTTTAAATTTTTCTCTAACCCTTCCAGCATTTCAGTTTCTATCGGCCCCGGCTTGGATGTGATGGGCAATTATGTAGACGAGAAAGGCAATAGTCTCGATAACACAGGACGGATTATCGACACCAGAGACTACTTTGTTTCGAATGGGGATATTTCCATCGATCGTCAGCGGGAAGATGAGTACACGCGGATGTTGAGTCAACGAATTGTAACCGAATATCACAAGATCAACCGTGTTTTCGCAAGCCACTTGGTGGCCTTTGTGGGTTTTCAAATGTGGCAAAAGAAACATCCAAAATTAGATTTATTCAGTTTATTAAGGTTGCCAGAAGAAGAGTTGGAACTAGACTATCAGGAATTCAAAACTGTTTTCAAGAAAGTGCGCAAGCAAATCTATCTAATGAAAGAAAATGGAAAGATTAACTACGCCACTCACCTGAAAGGGAAATCGGACGGTGTCATTCAACGAGGTCTTGATAATGTAGGTGTCTTTCACCTCAATCGCCCACTGATAAAAAACAAGAAAGGAAACATTATTACAAAAGACTTATCTCTTCTCTACTATTACCACAACCGATTGGTGGGTTATGACCTCGAACAGTTTATCTGACAAGCCGGTTGGTGTAATCGGTGCGGGAAACTTTGGTACCGTAATCGCAAATATTCTGGCTATCAACCGCCCAGTTTTACTTTATGCCAGAAATGGACATACAGTGAAGCACATCAATCACAAAAGGGAAAATCGCCATCATGCTATCCATTCAAATATTACAGCTGTAAACGATCTGGCAAAGATCGCCCATGAGTGCGATGTCATTTTCCCCATGGTACCTTCTGCGCACTTTCGGGCGATGATGAAAAGTCTTTCACCCTATTTGCAGCCCTACCATATCCTTATTCATGGCACAAAAGGGTTTGATGTAACACTACCGGCAGGTAAAACGATTGATTCAGTGCCCGTTCTCAATCGCAACAGTGTAAAGACGATGAGTGAAGTGATTCGCGAGGAGAGCGTAGTAGTACGTATTGGATGCCTTGCAGGCCCCAACTTATCAAAGGAATTAGCGCAACGACAACCTGCTGCCACAGTCATTGCAAGCCATTTTGATGAAGTTATACAAACGGGAAAAAAGTTGCTGAGAAATGATCGTTTTCAAGTTTACGAAAATCATGATATCGTAGGGGTTGAGATAGCGGGCGTATTAAAAAATATAATTGCCATCGCGGCAGGCGCGTTGAGTGGGCTCGGCTATGGGGAGAACGCAAAGGGCTTACTAGTAAGTAGAGGCGCTGTTGAGATGATCTATCTGGGACGAGCGTTAGGAGGAGATGTCAAAGCCTTTCTGGGTGTGGCAGGGATTGGTGATTTGGTCACTACTTGCAATAGTCCTTTAAGCCGAAATTTTACAGTTGGTTATCGTTTGGCGAAAGGAGAGAAACTGCATCATATCCTGACTGATATGGGCGAGATCGCAGAGGGTGTCAACACGATTCAAATCGCGAAAAAATGTGCCGACTATTACAAAATTAGAGCGTTGATCACTGATCGCTTATACAAAGTACTTTTTGAAGGGATGACGGTAGAAGCTGCGCTCGATTTTCTTATGCGATTCCCGCTGAGCGCAGATATCGACTTTATTTGAAGGTTGCAGAAATCTTCTGCGCCAGCTCTGCGTAATGTTCTTTTGTAAAAGTTAACTTCGGTTTTGCAAAATTGATGTCATTAGTGGTATTAAGTGGCACCAAATGAACATGAGCATGAGGCACTTCTAATCCAATCACAGAAAGCCCGATTCGTTTACAGGGAACTACCTTTCGGATACTTTGTGCAACTCGTTTCGCGAAAACGAATAATTGAGCAATATCTTGATCGGACAAATCAAAAATATAGTCTATCTCTTTTTTAGGGGCAACTAAAGTGTGCCCCTCGGCCAGAGGATTGATATCCAAAAACGCGATAAAGTTATTGTCTTCCGCAACTATATAGGCAGGAATTTCCCGATTGATAATTTTGGAAAAAATGGATGCCATGCTATCGAGAAAGTAGAGTTGTTTTATGCTCCGATACTTATCACCTCAAATTCCATTTCTCCGGCTGGGGTTTTTATTTTTACACTGTCACCTTTCGTCTTTCCCAGTAATCCCTTGCCAATAGGGGATTGTGTTGAAATTTTTCCGGCTTTCAAATCTGCCTCCTCCTCAGAGACCAACATATAGGTCACCGTCATCGCATTTTTTTTATTTTTAATTGTGACTTTAGACAGAATTGACACCACCGAGGTATCAATTTTTGATTCGTCTATCAATCTGGCACTTCCCATCAAATCCTCCAATTTTGCAATCTTCGCCTCCAAATGACCTTGTGCATCTTTAGCGGCATCATATTCGGCATTTTCACTCAAATCGCCCTTGTCGCGCGCTTCAGCAATTTGCTTTGCAATATCCGAACGGCCTTTTGTTTTTAAGTTAGCTAACTCGCTGGTGAGCTTCTCGAGACCTTCCTTAGTGTAATATGAAATTTGCTTTGCCATAACTAATCAACTAATACTTTCAACAGTAAATTTCCGTTCCATTAGCTTACATAAAAAAGAAAAAACGGCCACGCAAAGAGCGCGGCCGTTGTTGTTACAAAAGTAAATGATATTCTCTTTATTCCAAACCCATTGCAACTAACTACCAACCAGTTCGGGTAGAGTCAATTTAACCTGACTAAATATTTCTTCATCGAACTGAGCTAAGTAAAGTGTTTTGACTTTGGACAATTGCTCGATCGAGAGACCCTTTGCTCCTCGTAAATCAGCTTTGTACAAACTTGCGTTTTCAAGATCAGCGCCCATGAGATAACTATTTTTTAAATTAGCTTCCATCAAAAAGGCGTTTTTAAAATTCGCCTTTATCAGGAATGCGTTTTCAAATTGCGCCTTAATCAAGAATGCGTCTTTGAAATTTGCTCCACTGGCATACGCCCCCATCAAGTTCGCTTGGTTTAAATTCGAGTTTTCAAAATTGGTCTGATTCAACCGGGTGTTCTCCAAATTAGTTTCAATCAATGACGAATTAGATAGGTTGGTCGAATTGAGATTGGAGCCTTTTAAATTGACATAGTTGAGATTTGTACGAACCAAATGACAATTCACCAGGTTGATTTCATTTATTTTATGTCGATTAAGGCGCTTGATATTACCGACTGTACGAAATGCAGCTTCGTCCGATTCCCACAATCGAAAGTCATCTATCTCATCTTTGTAGGTCCGTATGCGCTGGCGGGTGTCACCGTTTTGGTTAAGCCAAGCCAAGAGTATGGCAATGACCGCTATATCGAAAATCATTCCATGTGCTTCCGCTAATATTTGCGGCCAGAAATTCGTAAAATCAGAAATGTAGTAGGGCAAACTAAAAGCAATCACAACGATCGCAACTACAAACAAAACAATCGCACTTGTCAAGATGGGCTTCTCTATAACGTCATCAAACTTCGCAGTGATTTTTTGCTTAAATGACTTGAGAGCTGACATGTGACTTTTTTCGAATAGACAAATATAATCATCGGTTCCTATCAGCAACCAGCAAATTGATCTGGAATATTACACTTTTTAGCCTTAAAAGTTACAATATGAGGTGTATGGTCAAAAAATAGGTGGTAAGACCCAACAGATCACTCATGGTTGTAATAAACGGGCCAGACGCCAGCGCGGGATTAAATCCCAACCGATTGAGGATGAGTGGTGTCACCGTGCCAACAAAGGAGGAAAACAACACCACTCCAAACAAGGCAAGCGAAACAACAAAAGACAATCGTTGGTTGTCAAAGAACAAGGTGGTAGCCGCCAAGACAATTAAGGAAAGAAAGAAGCCATTTAACAACGCCACGCTAAATGCTTTTGAGAGTCGCTTCCAAAGCCCCTCGTCAACAAAACCGGGGCTGACCAAGCTTTGCACTATTAGCGAAGAGGATTGAATACCTACATTTCCGCCAGTTGCCTGAATTAATGGAACGAAAAAAGCAATGGCGGTAATCTTGGATATTTCGGCTCCAAAAAAGCCCATGAATCGCGCACTAAGCATACCGCCAAAAATGCCGATCAGTAACCAAGGCAAACGAGCTCTCGTATTTTTCCAGACAGTATCGTCCTCTTCCACGTCTTCAGAGATACCTGACATAATTTGGCGTTCCTCTTCTGCCTGTTCGGTAATCACGTCCACTACGTCATCAATTGTAATTCTGCCGACCAACTGCCCATTGCTATTTACCACAGGAACCGATTCCAAATCATATTTTTTCATAATCTCGGCTACTTCACTGTCCTCTTGATGCGTTTCCACCGCCACTACGTCATCATCATAAATATCTTTCACTATAGTTTTTGGATCACTGAGGATGAGTTTTTGAAGCGCTACTCTGCCCAGCAACTTATCCTTGTCATCCACCACATACACCGCGTAAAACTTCGTTACATTTTCGGCCTGTTTACGAATCTCCTCTACGCATTGAACCACCGTCCAGTGGTCGCGTGCTTTAATCAACTCTTTGGCCATCAACCCACCGGCCAAGTTCTCATCATAGCGAAGCAGATCAACAACTTGCGTCCGGGACTCTACATCCAATCCAGCAATAACTCCCTCGCTAATTTTTATAGGAAGTTCATTTAGAATATCAGCGGCATCATCGGAGTCCAGTTGATTTATGACATCAACCAATTCGCTGGGTTCATAAATTGCCAGGAATTTTTTCCGGGTATCCGAGTCAAGGTCATTAATAATTTTAGCCCGCACTTCCAGCGAAAGAAGATCCAACACATACTTTGATTCCACGCTATCAAACTCGTAAAGGAGTGCCGTTATATCGGCAGGATTAACCTCCGCTAAAGTTTCGCGAATAAACTGACCATCACGCTCATCCAACGCCTGTTGGAAGCGATCCCGAAATTCTTTCGTCAGTTCAAACTCCACAAATTCATTCACCACTTTCCTGTATTAATTGGGTTAGCGTAATAAACTGATCAACCGGTAGCTGCTCCGCCCTTTTATCCATTACTGGAAGAGCATAAATAGAGGTGTGTAAAGTTAGAGGTTTGAGTGCGTTGCGCAAAGTCTTCCTTCGATTTTGAAACGCCTGCTTAACGACCTTCTTAAACAATTTCTCGTCACAGGCAAGTTGATGTGTTTTGTTTCTAGTAAGGCGTATTACCGCGGACATAACTTTCGGAGGCGGGTGAAATACTCCTGGCGGAACTTTAAAAAGAAATTCAATATCGTAATAGGCCTGCAGCAAAACACTCAGTATTCCGTACGTTTTACTTCCCTCCTTTTCAGCAATCCGCTCCGCCACTTCTTTTTGTAACATACACACTACTTGTGTCACTTGATTGCGTAGTTCCAGCACCTTAAAAAAGATTTGGGATGAAATATTGTAGGGGAAATTGCCAACAATTATAAAATCCTCATTAAAAAGATCGCTGATATTAAGCGCTAGGAAGTCGCCTTCCACGATTTGATCGCGCAATTCCGGATAATGGTTTTTTAGAAAGGAAACTGACTCGCTATCGATCTCTACTAGCCGCAAGTCTACACTTTTATTTGTAGCAAGAAACTTCGTTAATACACCGGTTCCAGGGCCAATCTCAATTATTCTATTTCTTCCGGGAGAGAGATTTATAGCTTCTACTATTTTCAAAGCAATATTTTGATCGTTTAGAAAATGTTGACCTAGAAATTTTTTTGGGCGAACGTACGTCAACGGATAGTGTTTAGAAAGTTGATATTTGCTCGAGTTAAGAAAACGACTGATAATAACCAAAGGTTAAAACGGGCCGATTTTTAACGGGGCTAAAAGTCGATTTTAATTTACCGGATAGGGAACATTGAGTTTTGAATTTTGAATTCACTAACTTTAGATTTTTAGCCACTAATCATAGTCAACAAAAATGATAGAGAAACCACGTATAGGCATCACTCTTGGCGATATTAACGGAATTGGACCTGAAGTAATTATTAAAGCGCTTGCAGATCACCGATTGCTGGCCATGATGACTCCCGTAATCTATGGCTCCACCAGAGCGCTCTCCTACTATAGAAAACTAATGAACCTGGAGGAGTTTAACTACAGTCAAGTAAAAAGCAAAGGACAATTTTTTAGCAAATCTATCAACGTAGTTAATTGTTGGGAGGAAGTAATTGAAATTAATCCGGGTGTACCGTCCAAGCAAACCGGCCATGCGGCATTCTTATGCCTTCAAAAAGTGGTGGAAGAAACCAAAGAAGGATTGCTAGATGGTTTTGTGACAGGACCCATTGATAAGAATTCGATCTATGGAGAAGAATTTCCGTTCAGAGGTCATACTGAGTATCTGACCGAGGCTTTTGGAGCGGGGCAAAGTTTGATGTTCATGATCGGCAACCAGCTAAGAGTGGGATTGGTAACCGAACATCTACCGATCAAGGAAGTAGCATCATCTATTACCAAAGAGCGCGTGGAATTAAAAATTAGGCTTATGGAAATGTCCCTAAAAAAAGATTTCCACGTCAACAAGCCAAAAATCGCAGTCTTGGGGCTAAATCCGCATGCCGGGGATGAAGGCTTGCTGGGAACGGAAGAGAATGAAGTCATTCGCCCCGTTATTGCCGAGTTAAAGAACAAGGGAAAGTTGATTTTTGGGCCTTTCCCTGCGGATGGTTTTTTTGCTTCAAGTCAGCACCTGAAATATGATGGAGTGTTAGCCATGTATCATGACCAGGGGCTGGTGGCTTTCAAAACGCTGGCATTTGATGATGGCGTAAATTTCACCGCAGGACTGCCAATTGTTAGAACTTCGCCCGACCACGGCACCGCGTATTCCATTGCCGGAAAAAATCTTGCTGACGAATCCTCAATGCGGCAGGCCATCTATATGGCATGTGATATTGCGAAGAGTCACCAAGAGCAATTGGTAGAAAAATAGGATTCATTTAGCGTTGAATTTGACAATTAGTGGCAAGGCAAAATTGATTTGATGAAGATTTTATAGTTTTGGCGCTGATGGATATTGTTACAAAAAAGCAACTCAACATTCTCATTCAGCTCGCTCAAGCGGATAAACATTTTGCCAAGGCGGAGCGAGAAATGATTTTCAGGCTCGCCAAAGACAGGAATTTCTCTGATGAAGAAGTTAATGCCTTGATAAGAAATCCCGAACCAATCGACACCTTGGGAGCACTATCCAACGAGCAGAAACTTAACTACCTCTATACCTGCCTGGAATTGATTCATGTAGACAATAAAGTATTTGAAAGCGAGCTTACGTTCTGTAGAAGCATTGCCCTCAAGTTAGGATTCAAAAAAAATGTAATTGACTTTCTTGTGGATAACTTTGACAAAAAGCTCACTGAAGATACTAAAAAAGCGGTTTTTGACGGATACCTATAGCAATTGCTAAGTTCCTCACGACACCTAAAATGTCAAAAAAGCGGCTTCAAAGGCCGAAAATTCAAGAAATCCTGATAGATTTGCCCCTCGTTTTAAAACCCCTTTGGGTTGAGTGACTATTTTGTCAACATATTAGGCCTAAGCCAAAAAACGCATTCTTTTGATTTCAAAATTGAGAATGCCTTTTTTAAAATCTACGGCACAGAAGTCGTAAGTGAGGGTCAGTTTTTGGCAAAAGTTGTTCTTGACAAAAGGGAAAAGCTCATTGAAGCAAATTTTGATATCGAAGGAAAGGCAAATTTGGTGTGCGACCGTAGCCTTGATCCTTTCGAACATGCAATGAAGATCAATCGAAAGATGATCTTCAAATTTGGAGAAGCAGCGGAAGAAGTCAGTGATGAAATCACGATCATCCCGCAAGATCTTCAGCAGTTAGATGTGGGGCAATTTATATACGAGTACATTGTACTTGAAGTACCAATGAAAAAAATACATCCCCGTTATCAAAGCGATAATGAGGAAGATGAAAACGAAGAAGGAAAGTTGATCTATCAGTCTGAAAAAAGTGAAGACGTGATTGATCCACGATGGGAAGTGTTAAAAAAATTAAAATAAAGTAAATTAAATAGTTAGTGTTATGCCAAATCCCAAACGAAAAACCTCGAAGACCCGCAGAGATAAAAGAAGAACGCACTATAAAGCGGTTGCCAAACAATTCTCAATTGACCCAACTACCGGAGAGAGTCATCTTCCCCATCGCGCGCATTGGCACGAAGGAAAGTTGTATTACAAAGGAAATGTTGTAATGGAGAAAGAAGTGGCATAATCTGCCGAGATGGTACTCTCTACACCTTGTTTTCAACAGATTACTAAGTTTGCAATAACAAACAAAAGGTACTAAGTGTGTTTAAAAAATGCCTGGTTTTCAAGCCGGGCATTTGTATTTTGATACGGTTTTGTGAGTAAAAAGATATGAACAAAATAAGAGCAGCAATTACCGGGGTAGGTGGCTATGTACCTGACTATATTCTTACGAACAAAGAATTAGAGACAATGGTCGAAACCTCTGATGAGTGGATTACTTCACGAACCGGAATCAAAGAGCGAAGAATCTTAAAAGGCGAACACCAAGGTGTGTCAGTGATGGCTGTCGAGGCCGTAAAAAGTTTATTAGCAAAAACAAAAGTCGACCCGAAAGAAATTGATCTAATCATTTTCGCAACCGTTACGGCCGACATGACGTTTCCGGCCTCCGCCAATATCGTTGCAACTGCTGTCGGTGCCACCAATTCATTCAGTTACGACATGGGCGCAGCTTGCTCCGGTTTTCTCTACGCGTTAACAACAGGAGCGAGTTTCATTGAATCAGGAAGATACAAAAAAGTCATTGTGATAGGAGGCGATAAAATGTCATCGATTTTGGACTACACCGACAGAACCACTTGCATTATATTTGGCGATGGAGCAGGCTGTGTTCTTCTAGAACCCACCACGGAGGAAGTAGGCGTGATCGATTATATCTTGAAAAGCGATGGAAGTGGAGAAGCCTATCTTCACCAAAAAGCTGGTGGCAGCCGCATTCCCGCATCAATAGACTCCGTCAGCAACAAACAGCACTATGTCTATCAAGAGGGTTCAGCTGTTTATAAATTTGCCGTGACAAACATGGCTGATGTAGCCGCCCAAGTAGCTGAACGAAACAGTCTCACAAAGGAAAACATCTCTTGGCTTGTTCCACACCAGGCGAACAAACGGATTATTGACGCCACGGCAAGTCGCGTTGGGATTTCAGAAGATCACGTGATGATGAACATTGAACGCTATGGAAACACCACAGCGGGAACCATCCCTCTTTTACTGTGGGACTACGAAAAGAAGCTCAAAAAGGGTGATAATCTATTGATGGCAGCTTTCGGAGGGGGCTTCACTTGGGGGGCGGTTTATGTGAAGTGGGCATATGACTCCTAGTAACTATCCACAACCCAAACTAATTCAAAAATAAAAATCAAAAAAGTCAAAAATCTCAAATAAAAAATGGCAACAGTATCTGATCTCAATAAAGGAAGTTACGTACGATACAATGGCGAAGTGGTGCAAGTAGAAGAAATGCAGCACCGAACTCCGGGTAATTTGCGCGCATTTTATCAACTAAAAATGCGAAGTTTACGCACCGGAAAAATCGTGGAAAATCGTTTTCGCCCAGGCGATGCCATTGAACAGCTGCGAGTAGAAACGAAAGAATACCAATACCTCTATCAAGATGGTGACAGCTTGGTGTGCATGGACAACACCACTTTTGAACAAATCTATCTGGACAGAGTATTGTTGGGCGATTCAGTTAACTATATCAAAGAGGGCGTAACGTTATTAATTGCCTTTGAAGATGGCAAAGAACCCATCACCGCAGAAGCTCCTGCTCATGTAACGGTGAACGTTACCTATACCGAACCAGGTGTGCAGGGAGACACTGCCACACGAACACTGAAAGCCGCAACGATCGAAACCGGAGCTGAAATTCGGGTTCCCCTGTTCGTAAATACTGGTGACAATATCAAAATCAAGACAAGTACTGGAGAATACGTAGAACGCGTTAAATAATCGAATCCAATGGCAGCAAAAAAAGAAATCACCACGAAAGGAAATGGAGTCAAAAAATCAACTACCCAAACCCAATCTGAAATGAAAACCAATGAGATCCGCGACTTGATCGATTTCATTGCCCAATCCGGGCTCAATGAAGTAGACATCGAAACGAAAGAATTGAAACTTCACGTGAAGCGTGAGCCTGATCAACGAGTAATGAAGTCAAGCACTCCCATTGTCTCAGCGCCCGTAGCGGTGGCCGCTACGCCACAACCGCAAATCGTTCAGCAGCAGGCTCCAATTAAAGTTGATAAACCAGTTGTTGCAGCTGCAAAGGGTCTAGAAATCAAATCTCCTATGATTGGAACGTTCTATCGCACTTCCAATCCGGATTCGCCTCCGTTTGTTTCGGTAGGTGATAAAATCACCAAAGGTCAAACGGTATGTATCATCGAAGCAATGAAACTGTTCAATGAAATTGAATCAGAGGTTTCAGGAACGATTGTAAAAGTGATGGTTGAAAATGCATCGCCTGTAGAATACGATCAAGTCCTTTTTGTAGTAGAGCCGGATTAATTGTGAATTCAAAGTTCAAGGTTTCGACCTGACAATGATTTCAATCTTGAATCTTACATTTTGAATTTTGATTTAAAATTATGTTTAAAAAAATATTGATTGCAAATCGTGGTGAAATTGCCTTGCGCATCATTCGCACGTGCAAAGAAATGGACATCAAAACGGTGGCTGTTTACTCAACCGCTGACCGCGAAAGTCTACATGTTCGATTTGCTGATGAAGCTGTTTGTATCGGAAGTGCACCCAGCAAAGATTCTTATTTGAATATTCCACGCATCATTTCAGCTGCGGAAATCACGAACGCGGATGCCATTCATCCGGGATATGGATTCTTGTCGGAGAATGCAGAGTTCTCTTCCGTGTGTCATGAATATGGAATTAAGTTTATTGGCCCAACGCCTGACATGATTCGCTCGATGGGCGACAAGATCACCGCTAAGGAAACGATGATTAAAGCAGGTGTACCTTGTATACCCGGCTCAGAAGGACTACTTGAATCAGTCGAACAGGGATTGAAGCTAGCGAAAAAGATAAAGTACCCTGTTATTGTAAAGGCAACGGCTGGTGGAGGTGGAAAGGGCATGCGGATCATCAACAACGAAGAAGAGTTTACGAAAGCTTGGGATGACGCAAAGCGTGAAGCGGCTGCTTCTTTTGGCAATGATGGCCTGTATCTTGAAAAATTTGTGGAAGAACCCCGTCACATTGAAATTCAGGTAGTGGGAGATCAATACGGCAAAGTATGTCACCTGTCGGAACGTGACTGTTCGATACAAAGAAGGCATCAGAAACTGGTTGAGGAAACACCTTCGCCTGTAGTAACCCAAGAATTAAGGGACCGCATGGGTGAAGCCGCCATCAAAGGTGCAAAAGCGATCAACTATGAAGGAGTAGGAACCATTGAGTTTCTGGTAGACAAGCATGGTGATTTCTATTTCATGGAAATGAACACACGCATCCAGGTAGAGCACCCTATCACAGAAGAGGTGACGGATTACGACTTGATCAAGGAACAAATAAAAGTAGCGGCCGGAGTTCCTATCTCAGGCAACAACTACTACCCTAATCTTTTCGCCATGGAGTGCCGAATCAACGCAGAAGATCCTGCCAACGGATTCCGACCTTCGCCCGGTAAAATCACAAATATCCATATGCCCGGTGGTCATGGGATACGCATCGATAGTCACGTATATTCTGGCTACACGATTCCGCCTAACTATGATTCAATGATTGCCAAGTTGATCGTAAGCGGTCAGTCGCGCGAGGAAGTAATTACTCGTATGAAGCGCGCTTTGAGTGAGTTTGTAATTGAGGGAATCAAAACCACCATACCTTTCCATTTAAAACTAATGGACAATCCAACGTTTAGATCGGGAAAGTTTACAACCAAATTTTTAGAGACTTCCTTTGATTTTTCTGAATTGAAGTAGAAATCAAAAATGGATCAATAAAAAAGGGACTATCAAATTAGTCCCTTTTTTTATCCCCCTGAATTTAAATTCTATCTCAAGAATAATAATTCGCGGTATTTCACCAACGGCCAATCTTCATCATCGATCAACAGCTCGAGTTCGTCTACGGCATCACGAATCTTATCAAAGTATTTCTCTTTGATATCGTCACAATAACCATACGCGCGTTTATGCGTATCCGTTATTTTGTTGATCCTCTTCCGCTCGTCAATCATTTGGCGAACTCCGTTTTTGATCACCTCAATGTGCTCTGATATTTCTTTGATGGTCTGGACGACTGCTTTGTTATCTACCCCAAGCCCTTTCAAACCATTTGCGTTAGTAATCAATTTATTCTGATATGCTATGGCCGTTGGGATAATATGATTCATTGCCAAATCGCCAATTACACGCGCCTCGATCTGTACTTTCTTGATGTAACTTTCCAGTTTAATCTCATTTCGAGCTTCGACTTCTTTGTGACTTAATACATCATGGGTCTCAAACAGCTCCAACGATTTTTTAGATAAGTAAGCGTCAATTGCGCGAGGCATGTTTTTGATATTATTCAGCCCTCGTTTCGCAGCTTCCTTCACCCACTCATCAGAATATCCATCACCCTCGAAGCGAATCGCTTTTGATTCCTTGATGTATTTTCGAAGTACATTTACAATAGCTAGTCTTTTTTCTTCACCTTTCTCGATCTCCTTGGTTACTGTGTCATAGAATTTCGAAAGCTGATCGGCCACTATCAAGTTAAGTGCAGTCATCGGAGTTCCGCAATTGTCGCTACTGCCCACTGCTCGAAACTCAAACTTGTTTCCGGTAAATGCAAAAGGAGACGTGCGGTTTCGATCGGTAGCATCTAAGATGATTTCGGGAATTTGATCAATCCCCAATTTCATATACATGTTGTCGCCTTTCTCAATTTTCACGTTTCCTTTCTTCTCTAGCTCATCCAAAACGGCTGTCATTTGTGCACCGATAAAAACGGACATGATAGCCGGTGGAGCCTCATTCGCGCCAAGACGAAAGTCGTTGGCCGCGGTAGCAATACTCGCTCTCAACAGATCTGCATGTTCATGCACAGCCTTTATCGTTGTGACGAAAAATGTAAGAAAGAGTAAGTTGTCGCGGGCTGAACTTGATGGTGCATACAAGTTTACACCAGTGTCGGTGATCAACGACCAGTTATTGTGCTTGCCACTTCCGTTCAATCCAGCAAAAGGCTTCTCATGAAAAAGGATTTTTAGATTGTGTTTGTCACCCACCCGGCTCATTACGTCCATCATCAATTGATTATGGTCGTTGGCCACATTCACTTCTTCAAAAAGGGGAGCCACCTCAAATTGACTAGGCGCCACCTCATTGTGACGAGTGCGAACAGGAATTCCTAGTTTCCACGACTCGATTTCAAAATCACGCATAAAATCATAAACACGCGAAGGAATGGTTCCGAAATAATGATCCTCCAATTGCTGACCTCGCGCTGGCGAGTGTCCGAACACAGTGCGACCTGCCATCACTAAGTCGGGACGTGCGCTTGCCAAGGCTTTGTCAACAGCAAAATATTCTTGTTCCGCTCCCAATGAAGCAACCACATGATTGATGTCTTTATCAAAAAGCTGGCACACCTTTGTAGCGGCCAAATCAACGGCCTTCAATGCCTTCAGCAAAGGTGACTTAGTATCGAGTGTTTCTCCGGTGTAAGACACAAAGATCGTTGGAATACTCAGCGTCTTTCCATACAAAAACATGGGAGAAGTTGGATCCCAGGCTGTATACCCACGAGCCTCAAATGTGCTGCGAATGCCACCGCTTGGGAAGGAAGAGGCATCAGGCTCTTGTTGCACCAATTCGCTTCCTTTAAACTTTTCAATACCTGACAGGGCATCAAAGAACGAATCATGCTTTTCTGCAGTACCTCCCGTCATGGGTTGAAACCAATGCGTAAAGTGCGTGGCACCTTTAGCAATCGCCCATGATTTTGCTGCGGAAGCAACTGCATCGGCAGTGTCTTCGTCAATTTTCTCATGGTTTTTGATTGCTTGACTTACTTTCTTGAAAACGGCCGGAGCCAATGTTCCACGCATCTGCTGCATCCCGAAAACATTTTCCCCGAAAAACTGGGAGATATTGGGTGTAATAGCGTCAACGAGAATCTTGGGTCGGTCATTTAGTTTCTTTAGGGCTTCAAATCGTAATTGAGACATAGTGGCTGTTTTTTTATCAATTGGGTCGAAATTTAGGCTAAATTTGTGAATAGTAGGATTAAATATTGGGCTATTTTAGAAAAAAATAGTGCCGAAAGACATCAAAATGGGTAAAAATGACATTGCCTCGTCAGGATTGCTTTTTCAAAAGGCAAAATGATTTGTCCTGGTTTATCACGAAGTCTTCTGTATCACTTATTATCACTTATTTTTACACGCTGACCCAAGCTGAAAACAAAGAAAAATGTCTAGACTAGAAAGGAATAATGCTTCCTCTATGTGGAAGTTAGCGGGAATTCTCCTCGTCATTGTGTGCTTAATGTTTTCGGTGCAACATCTTCCACAACTGGATTTCATTGTTTGGCTCCAGTCAGAAGGAACAGGCAAAATAACTTTGTTTTTGCAAATCGTCTCCGATTCGATTACATTCTTCAGCCTTGGTGTGCCACTGGCAATCGCCTTTGTTAAGGAGTTTGATAAAAATGAAAATAAAAAGAATTCACGCCTCTCATTTGTGTACGTTGGAGTGAGTGTGGGACTAGCGGGATTAATCTCATACGCCATCAAAAATATAGGATTGATTCCCCGTCCTTTCGAAGTAGACGCCCGAATCATCAAGCTCAGCGTGGGTGGTGGATTCTCCTTTCCCAGCGGTCACACTACGGAAGCCTTTGCTTCCGCTACTGCTCTTTCATTTCTACTGCCCAAACCAAAGTATTTTTTGCTCTTCTTCTGTTGGGCAAGTCTTGTTGGCTTTTCAAGAATTTACCTGGGTGTACACTACCCTTTTGATGTGCTCGGTGGCATGGCAATTGGCATTACGGCTTCATTTGCCTTGAAGTCTTATTTCCAGAAAAAGACAGAAATATTTAATTCCCGGTAGGCAGCCGCATTTTCACTTCTTCAAATTGCTTGTCGTAATCTTTACGAAGAGTACCCATCCATCGATCCCACCAGAGAAAATAAAGTCCATAGTTACCAGTAAAAAACTGATGATGCTGATTGTGGTTAACAGACGTGTTGATCCACTTACCAACTCTACTTCTTGAAAATCGATTAGGATAAAGTTCATAGCCTAAATGTCCATAAACATTGTAGATCATCATGATCAACAAAAAGAGACTAATGGGTAGCGGATGGACGGGAATAACAAACGCAAAGACCACCACAATACCTGCCTCTACCACCGCCTCTAGTGGATGAAAGGCGTAAGCAGCCTAGGGAGACGGGTTCATAGACAGATAGTGAATTTTATGAACCCATTGATAAAGTGCAGATGAATGCATAGCCCGATGTGTCCAATAAAAGTAAGTGTCGTGGATCAATAGCATTAAAACAATACTTGCCTAAAAATAGGCGACACCAAATTCATCGATGGAAGTGTACAGCTGTGTGACATTCCGTATTGGCGTAAAAAATATGGTGTAGCCTACCGCTGCAAAAATCACCACTGTTACTAGTGAATAGGTTATCTTACGAAGGTAACCACTCCCCCTTGGTAATTGTTTTTGAATCTTTTCAAATGACCATTTTAATTTCCAGAGAAAGCAGAAAGCCGCAAAAGCAGTGGCGGCCACAACCAGATAACGCAATAAAATAAGCAGAAAAATGAACCAAAAGCCATTCGATGAAACCTCTTATAATTCGCTCATACCTTATTGACTAAAAAAACAAAGAAACAGTTTAAACAAAAAGCAATCAAATAACGTCTAATCTAAAAATTTACAATTTTGGCAAACTACACCTGGAAAGTACAGCCAGCAGAACATGCGTTTAAAATTGATTCATTTTATGTTAAGAATATTTCCCGTGCTTGGATTAATTGGGAATTGAGTCAATTGGCGGAGCGAACAAAATTTCAAAGGCGAAGAAGTAAGAAGTGAAGTGCTTTCCCCCTCCCTAATGTGATTTTTTTACAGAGCCTCCGCTACTAGAGCCCGTGTTTGTGCGACTGGGCGTGCCTCTGTATTTGATACTTCCTCCGCTACTGGCGTGCCCGTCAATCTCTTTCAACACATTCACTTTAACACTAGCTCCGCTACTCGCGTTGGCATCCACAATTTCGCTGCTTAGCTCATACGCATCTACATCTCCTGCGCTACTGGCTTCTACTTCTAATCGCTTTGATTTTCCTTCTAACTGAACGTTGGCGGCACTAGAAGCATCAACTTTTGTTATATCGGCATCAAGGCTTACCTCGATTGATGCAGCACTGGAAGCACTAATAGACATGGAAGGCGTGATGATTTGCCCCTCCGAAAAGACATTAGAAGCCGAGCTGGCCGCAATTTTTTCCATTTTCAAATAGGTAACATATACTTTAACATTTATCTTTCTATAACTCCCATCGCGCATACGGATTCTCAACACCGAACCTGAAACATCGGTAAGAACGTCTGCCATGCGTCCATTGGTAACCTCCACTTTTACCTCCTCTTTACTACCTTTTTTCAAATACACATCGATCGCTTGGGATGACTTGATGCCCTGAAAAGAGCCGACCTGCCTTGTTTCGATTTGCTGAGAAAACGTTGCGTTTACAAACACTAAGTTTAAAACAACTACAAATAACTTCTTCATAGGATGTATTTTTTGGGTCAATAGAAAATCTCGTAGCCTAACTTTACTCATTTGATATCAGTCTCCGTTGAAACAAAGACCAGTTGGAAACGAAAGGGTTGCATCTACTGTTGAAAGCTCATTAAAAAAGTCAAACGAGTGTAAGAATTAATCAAATTTTACCTAAATTTCGACACATAGTATTATTAAGTTTGCCCAAATCAAATCAATATGATTAAAGAACAGTTAAATATTCTAATAAATCTCGCGGCCAGCGACAATACAGTTGCCGAAAAAGAAGCCAAAGTTATTTACACTCTGGCAAAGGCCAATGGAATCCCCAAGGAATCAGTCGATGAAATGTTAAAGGACCCGCATCCCATTGGTACATTTGAAACGTTAACGGAAGACGAGAAGTTCGAGAACTTGTATCACCTAATTCAACTCATGAAAAGTGATGGGCAGGTATTCAAGAGCGAAATTCACTTCTGTGAACAAATCGCAGAAAAATTAGGCTATAAGAAAGGCGTTGTGGCCGAACTTTCGTCTCGTATTTACAGCGACCCTTCTATTACAGCTGACCGCAAAATGCTAGTGGAGCGCGCACATAAGTTTCTGAAATAGTACTCTTTACAATTTTCAATAGAGCAGAGTCGGCATTATCTGTCGACTCTCTTTTTTTGTTCAAATAATACCTTACCCCCCAAGATGGTCATCTCGACCTCTGTTGATAGCAAGAGGTTTTCCTCAACACTCATAATATCTTGAGAAAAAACGGTAAAGTCAGCCAGTTTGCCAACCTCAACGGAGCCTTTCACACCTTCTTCAAAAGCCCCATAGGCTGCATCCAAGGTATAGGATCGAAGCGCCTGTTCACGAGTCATTTTCTCAGCTGGTTCATAACCCCCGTCTGGCTGGCCAAGAAGTGTCTTTCTCGTTACTGACGCATAGAAGCTGGCGATCGGATTGATCGGCTCAACCGGCACATCCGTTCCATTGACAAGCTTTGCGCCAGATTTTAACAACGTTTGCCACATATATGCGCCTCCTTTGATTCTCTTCTCCCCTAGCCGATCAATCGCCCAAGGTCTGTCGGACGAAAGATGAATGGCCTGTACAGCGGGTATTACTCCAAGTTCTGCAAAACGAGGTAGGTCAGCGGGTGAAATGTGCTGGGCATGTTCAATACGAAAACGAGCATCCCGCGCCTTTTCCGGGTTTTCTTTAAAGGCTGCCTCATATCTATCAAGAATTTCTCTGTTTGCACGATCGCCTATTGCGTGAGAACAAACCTGAAACCCTCCCTTCAAACCTTCCTTAGAAATTTTAAGCACTGTGTCCATGGAAAGGGTAGCCATTCCACTGAAATCCGGACGGTCCGAATAGGGCTCCAATAACCAAGCGCCCCTTGACCCTAATGCGCCATCACAATTTAATTTGATAGAACGAATCGTCAACAAATTCTCTTTGTCAATTTCAGGACCGCGCCTAAGGTATTCGTACACAAGTGCCGGATCAAAACCAGTGAGCATGACGTAAAGCCGGGTATTCAACTTGCCTTCCTTTTTAAATTTATGAAATAGATCAATGCTTTTTCGAGAGGCTCCGGCATCGTGAAAACTGGTAATACCGTTTCGCAGACATGCCTCCATCGCCAATTCCATAGCTCGCGCATCTCTTTCCTCAGTCTCATCAGGAATTTGGTTTGTAATCAGCGATTGTGCTCTTTCGTTAAAAATCCCGGTGGGATTGCCAAGTTCATCGCGAATGATCTCACCCCCTTCGTTCATTTCTTTGCTCAATTTTTCTACTGATAGCTGATTGACACCTGCCAACTGCATCGCCTTGGCATTGGCAAAACCGGCATGGCCACTGGCATGTTTTAAGTATACCGGATTGTCGGGCGAGGCAGCACTAAGTAATTCATGAGTTTGGAATCCTTTGATCATCCTTTCCGGCTTCTTGGTCCATTTGTCTTGGTGCCATCCTCTGCCGATAATCCATTGACCTGGTTCTGCTTTTGCTACCGCTAATTTCACCGTCTCAACCATTTCTTCATAACTTTTTACATTCATCAAATCAAGATCTAATTCATTTAAGCCAAGACCCATAAAATGCCCATGCCCTTCAATTAAACCAGGGGTCATTGTTCGGCCCTTCAAATCAATTGACTTCGTCTTTTCGCCTTCGAACTTGGTCACTCCCTTTGCATCACCTGCATAAACAATTTTTCCACCTGCAACGGCAACAGCTTCAACTTCGGGTTGTTGGGCATTCATTGTATAAATCTTTCCACCCCGAATGATCAGATCTGCGGGGGTTTTCTTTCCGGCACATCCAGCAAAAACCGTTGCTATCAAAAATAAAGTGAGTACTTTTTTCATAATCTCTTTTTTACAATGAGGCCTAAATGTAACAAGTTCAGATGGTTTTCGTGGCTCCCGTTCCATGAATGGTTTGTTGATTATATTCGAAACTTATTTTGCAATAACTGATGAAAAAAATTCTATTCACCTTTTACCTTTTCTGGGTATTTGCTACCGAGGCCAGTGGGCAAGACGTGGGTCTCTCGTTTTCATATTTTATCCCCCGCAATGGTGATTTTTCTACTCCAATAAGCCCATTTTCAATCCGAGGGCTGGGGGTCAACCTCAACCGATTTGTCGCGTTGCAAACAGGAGCTTCTTTATATCGAATGGCAGGTTTGAGTATTATCGACACTCCCCTTGAATCTAACCATTCATTGCTAGGGCCCAACTTCACCGTTCTTGTTCCCGCAGAATTGGTCATTCAGCTGGCCGGCCAACAAGTTCAACTAGATCTGAAAGCTGGGGGATTCTTTTTTTATGGATTTGATCAACAACTTAACTATGGGAACATTGACCGGGCAATCAAAAGTTTAAAGGACTGGGACCTCGCAAATGCAAATTTGAGCTATGAAAACAATCCTGGATTTGGATACCATTTTGGAACAGAATTAACAATACCATTTTCCAATCAATTGAAAATATCTTTGGAAGTTAACTACCTGGTAGGAACCGCTCCCCTTCCCCTTAAAGGGAATTACTCAGGTGGAAATTTCAATAGCCCAAGCGAAACAATTGCTGTAGATTTTAAAGATGCAAAAGTAGATTTCACAGGGCTTGAGTTTTCCATTGGACTCATTTTCTCAGGTGGCAATGGCGCAGGGGGAAAAGGAGTTCGAGGAAGAGGCCGAAAGAGATAATCACTTCTGATCGTTTTGAGACATCGCTGGTAAACTCAAATCGATCACATTATCCTTTGTGATTGCAAAAACCCTTTCGCCTTTTAGAGGTTTTATTTCTGCCATGCCGGTGAACGATCCAAAAGCTGGAAGAATGGCCTGATTACTTCGGAAATAAAAACAGGGCAGCATCAACCCTTGTCCAGCGCCTCCTTTCAGCCGCACACCAGGATGTAAGTGGCCAGCAATGTTATACATGCCGGCAGGCACATCCTCCTTGGGCTCATGGGTTAAAATGAATGACTCAACGGTCAGTTCCTGTGAAACTTTCAAAAAGATTTGATGATACTTTTCGAGGGAGAGAATATCGTGGTTTCCAATAACCAGTTCAAATGAACATGCAGAAAAGTGATGGGTAATCTGGGCAACCGTTTCCCATTCTTGGTTATAGGTACTATGAAACAAGTCGCCCAAAAAAATCACCCGGTCGGGCTTGAGAAAATTGATGACATCAATCAAAAGACTGGCGTTTTTCATATTCGCTTTTGTCGGAACAGCTATTCCGGATTTACGGAAGTGGTTCACTTTTCCGAAATGAAGATCAGCCACCAGTAATGTTTTTCTATCAGGCAGAAAAAGGATTTTTTCTGGGTACAACACCATCTCCTCTCCGAAAATCTCAATTCTCATAGTTAGATTTTTTCAACCGAAATAAACTATTTTTAACCCAAAAAAAGCCTTTGCAAGGGAGCGACACACGATCAGTCTGGCATTGCAAGTCAATAAGAAAGGTTAACATTTACATAATATTCAACCCTTAACTTTTGATTGCACAATCAAATTCTTAAAGGCATCTTGACGCCAAATTGCAAACCTTTAGCCATTATCCATGTTTGAATTAGAGACATCTCACGCTATTCTTCTTGTCCTTTGCCTCTTCGCAGTTTGTGCGTTTGAATTTGTCAACGGCTTTCATGATACGGCTAATGCCGTGGCAACGGTTATTTACACCCATACACTGAAACCTTGGGTGGCAGTAATCTGGTCTGGTACTTGGAATTTTCTTGGTGTCTTTTTTGGTGGCATTACGGTGGCGATGGGAATTGTTAATCTCTTGCCAGTGGAAACCCTTGTTGATCAAAACATCTCCCACAGCATCGCGATGGTTCTTTCCTTGCTACTTACCGCCATTTTCTGGAATTTACTTACTTGGTACTTGGGAATCCCGTGCTCGAGCTCGCATACGCTAATTGGTTCTATTTTTGGAGTAGGCCTAGCCTTTTCGTTCCTGCCTGAAGCAAGCGGTGAAGCATTAAATTGGGCGAAAGTAGAAGAATCTGGCCTTTCTCTTTTGATCTCGCCTTTGTTTGGATTTTCAGTCACTATCGTCTTAATGTTTATTTTACGAACGGCCACTAAAAAAACAGAGGCTGGCGATGCACTTTTCAAAGAGCCAAAAAAGAACCAGCCACCACCGTGGTGGATACGGAGTATTTTGTTTATCACCTGCACGTTGGTTAGTTTCTTTCATGGCCAAAACGATGGGCAAAAAGGTGTTGGTCTTTTTATGCTTGTGCTAATTGGAATTGTTCCTGGCTATTTTGCACTTAATGGCGCTGAAAATGTAACTGCCCTACCGGCCACGCTTGTGAAAATGGAGCAAGTGCTTGTGACCGTTGATTCGACTGCTCTTTCAAAGCCAGATCGAAAAACATTGGACACGATGCTTTATTACGTCAACGACCTAAAAGCTCATTTTGCACAGATTACCACGGCTGAATCGATCGATAAAGAAAAAAAGTTTGAAGTGAGAAAAGACATCATGGTGCTAGATCGCAACCTCCGGGCACTAATGAAAAAAGAAGAAGTTCGTTTGAGTGAAGTTGACAAGGAAAAATTAACAGCTGGACTAGTCGATTTGAGGAAAGTGACCGATTACTCTCCAACTTGGGTGCTCCTCTTCATTTCGTGTTCACTTGGAATCGGGACAATGATTGGGTGGAAAAGAATCGTGAAAACCATCGGGGAAAAAATAGGCAAAGAACATTTGACATACGCCCAAGGTGCAAGCGCTGAATTTGTGGCGGCAAGCACGATCGGCCTTTCAAGTTATCTTGGTATGCCTGTTAGCACTACACATGTTCTTTCATCGGGCATTGCGGGAAGCATGGTGGCAAGCAAGGGAATTAAAAACCTCCAAGCCGACACCGTAAGAAATATCTTAATTGCATGGCTGCTTACTGTGCCGGTAGTGGTGATCATGTCAGGGGGATTATTTTTACTTTTCCGAGCGATCTTTTAACCGTCAGCGGAATCAATTACGCGGAAGCCTTTGATTCTAAGAATTCATCCCATTCGTTGTGACTGAACCCGGAAACATCGCGTAAGAACAGCGCATAGCTTGGTTTGTAGGGCTTGCGTTTCAAAAGCATCCCAGCCGCTTCGGGTGTATTGTCTCCTTTTCTGGCATTACACTTTTTGCAGGCTGTAACTAAATTAGTCCAACTGTGTTGCCCTCCTTTTGAACTGGGTATGACGTGATCAAGGGTAAGGTCACGCCTTGTACCACAGTACTGACATTCGTTGTTATCTCGCTTAAAAATATTCTGTCGGGTTAGATTCACCCCTTTGTAGGGGGCGTTAACGTATCTATTGAGCCGGATAACGGAAGGCATTTGAAAGCTCCGGGTAACGGTATTCAAACGATATCCATTAGCGGGTCTAACCAGTTCGCTTTTGTTTAGGTATACCAAAATAAAGGCACGCTCTACCGAGCAAACCATCAGTGGACTGAAGTCTTGATTTAAAACCAATACTCGACTGTTCATCTGCAACGCTTTTTTATTCTATGAAATCACGTGAATACCTAGCATCCAATGCTTTTTCAAGCAGTAAGATAAAACGATTTACAGTTGTAAACAACGCCTGAGGCTAATCGTTCAATATTCGAATGATGGATTTGAGTTCGTGTGTGAAAATTTTAGTCTCAATATCCAACACACCATCTTCTGACAAATGGTCGATCTTAACTCGACCATCTGCGTGTAGAACTTTATTCTCTTCTAGCAATAAGCCGGTTTTTTCTTTTCCTTCTTTGAGAGATAAAAAGAATGCAATGTCCCCCGGCCTCGCACGATCAATGTTCTTCACCGTTTTTTGGTGTTTGACAAGTTTTTCAGGAGAACGCGATATGGAATAACCGCTCACCCTATAGACCATTTGAACCAGTCCAGCCCCGTCAACACCAAATGGAGATTTACCACCCTCCTGTTCAGGCACATTCAAATATTTCAAGGAAATTGTCTTCAAAAATTCGAAATCACGTTTTTGTCCCAAGCTTTTAGATTCTCCATTAAACGCAAATTGCTCATCCATTTTAAACAACTCCGATTGTGAAATGGGAACGATACTACCTAATAAAATAGTGATGGGCGATTTCTTATATAAGATCGTTGAGCAAATGTCAGTTGTAATCTTAAAATCGGTTGTATTGATTTGTTCAAAATACTCTTGCGAGATCGCATGGTGCTGTTTCCGTTCAATCCACCCTTTGCTGCCATCAAAACAAATAGTAATTCGAAGCCACAATCCATCGCCTGCCTCCTCAGCGACTAAGTAATGGTCGCCAAACAATAGCTGCGTGACTTGTAGCGACAAGTGACTCTGTTCTTTTCGAACAGCTACCACAGACAATCGGCAAACGCCATAACTGATCTCCATGCTATCTTATTTTCAGTTTACTAAGTTCCCGTTTCACATCTCGCTCTTTGATGCTCTCTCTTTTATCATGCGTTTTTTTACCCCTTGCTAAAGCAATTTCCAGCTTGGCAAAACCACGCTCGTTAATAAATAAACGAATCGGCACTAGTGTCAATCCCTTCTCCTCCACTTTGCCCTCCAGCCTACCAATCTCTGATTTTTTCAACAACAACTTCCTTTCTCTTGCGGCTTCATGATTGTAATGTGTGCCTTGGGCATAGGGTGTAATATTGATACCCTTCGCAAAAACTTGCCCATTATTAAAAAAACAATAGCCATCCTGCAGGTTCACTTTACCTTCTCTGATTGATTTTATTTCAGTGCCCATCAGTGCAATGCCGGCAACAAATTTTTCTATCAATTCATATTGAAAAGAAGCTTGCCTATTCTTGATATTGATATCATTGGTAAATCGTGACTTCATGAAATCGGCTTTGTGAACAATTGCTTTAATCTGTCCTTTTTCAACATCTTTTGACCAGTAGTGCCTACTGCAATTAGTCGCCCGTTCACGCTTGATTCAATCATGCAGGTGAGTTCATTTTTCTCTATTTTGACAATCGTTGCAATAAAGGTAATCTCTTCCCCTACAAAAGCAGGGCTTTTATGGTCTATACTCAGAAAAGTGCCAACGCCTTCTTCATCATCGTCCTTCATTTCAATAAAGAAAAGCCTTGAGGCCCATTCAAAATCCCTGGCAAGCGAAAAAGTAGAACAGACTGCATGTAGCAACTCTCCATGAAAAGCGGCTAAATCATTTTCCGTCACTTTCTTTTTATACACTTTTTGGTCGCCTGATTTAAAATTTGATTTCATCTATTTTATATGGCCATGTTGGCTATCGGTGAAACATTCATCTCTGAAAAAATGCCCTTTATAAATTTAAAATGTGCAGCCATGGCAATCATGGCCGCATTGTCTGTGCAATATTGAAACTCGGGAACATAAATCGTCCAACCCAATTTTTGGGCGCTAGCTTTAAGTTCGTTTCTGAGTCCTGAATTAGCAGCAACGCCTCCGGCAATGGCTATCTGCTTGATACCCGTTTGTCGTGAAGCCGCTATTACTTTTTGAATCAACATTTTCACTAACTGATACTGAAGGCTGGCACAAATGTCATTCAGGTTTTTTTCTACAAAATGGGGATCTTCTCTTTTTTTGTCTCGCAAAAAATACAAAAAAGAAGTCTTAATGCCACTGAAAGAAAAACTCAAACCGGGCATGTTGGTGTCAGCGAAAGCATATGCTTTAGAGTTACCCAACTGCGCATACTTATCAATCAGCGGACCACCAGGATAGGGAAGTCCCATCATTTTGGCGGCCTTATCAAAAGCCTCCCCCACTGCATCATCCTGTGTTTCACCCAAAACCTGCACGCAAAGGTAATCCTCCGCTAGCACAATCTGCGTATGACCACCACTAACTGTCAGACAAAGAAAGGGAAAAACGGGTGTAGGTGGTTCAATAAAATGTGCCAGCACATGCGCTTCCATGTGGTTTACATCAATCAGCGGAATACCGAGAGCCAATGCCATGCCCTTCGCAAATGACACTCCAACTAACAAAGATCCCAAAAGGCCAGGGCCCCTGGTAAAAGCGATCGCATGCAAATCTGATTTTTGGATACCAGATGTGATGATCGCTTCGTTTACAACATACAAGATATTCTGTTGGTGAGCGCGGGAGGCAAGCTCGGGCACTACTCCCCCGTATTTCTGGTGTACGTTTTGTGAGGCAATTACATTATTAACTACCTTGCCTTGTTGTATAACGGACGCAGAAGTCTCATCACAGGAAGACTCAATTGCCAGGATAGTTGGATACATGTAATTAGACAATGAGGTTGCAAGTTATTAAAATCCGCGTGTATCGGTGGCTCCGAAGGGGACTTCTATACGTGCTATACCTTGCGCTGACGGTGGCTGTTACAAGTTTTTTTCTACTTCAGCTACCTGCCGTTCAAGAGGGGCTTATCAATCGTTATACGCGTAAATTTTCAAATGTACTCGGTTTCAAGATCACCGTAGGGAAATTTTATCTGCGCTGGTATGATCGGTTGGAAATTGAGCTTCTTGAAATCAAAGACAGCGAAGAAAATACCATGATTGCTGTTGAAAAGCTGGACATTAATTTTCGGTTCACCAGTATCTTAGAACACAACAACATTAATATCGATGCTGCCGAACTAAAAGGCGTAAATGTTTATTTGAAAACAATTCAAGAAAGCGACACCTCAAGAAACTTGAATATCAATATTTTTATTGACCGCTTAAATGGGCCGCCTTCAGCATCAACGAGTCAACCTCCAAAAATAAACATTGGAGAAATAAATCTCGCAGATGCCGATTTTGCCTACAATGAAACGGAGAGCGATTCTATAAAAAATGGCTTCGATTATTATCACTTTCAATTGGGTTTGGAGGCTGACCTGCAAGCCTTCAAAGTGATTGGTGACACGATACAATTTGATGTAAACTCACTTCAGGCAAAAGACGAAAAAACAGGACTTCAAGTCAATAATCTAAAAACATTCTTTTTAATTTCACAAACGTCCATGGAGTTTTTGAACCTTCAAATGGACATTGGGAAAAGTTTTATTTCTGATACTGTCATTTTTAAGTTCAAATCACAAGCTGATTTTTCGGATTTTAACCGAAAAGTTGGTGTAGACGCAAGGCTAAAGAAGACAGTTATTCATCCAGAAGATCTGGCGCTATTCAGCGGAGGAAAATCTCCGTTACCAATACCCCTGAAATTGGAAGGAAATGTTTCTGGTAAAATAGCGCGTTTCAATTACCAAAACATGCGCGCCAGACTTGGTTCTACATTGATCGAGGGTAAACTACAAATGGACGGACTTCCATCTATTGCCGAAACATTTATTGAGCTAGATGTGAAGCAAGGTGCAGTTAACATTAATGATTTATCGTTTCTGTTTCCAGAAAATATTTTCAACGCTATAAAGCCACTAAATCGATTTGCTTTAAAAGGCAAATTCACAGGCTTTTTGAATGACTTTGTAGCAAATGGAGATTTCGATGGAACGCTTGGCAACATAAGATCAGACATTAATTTAAAAATCAATAAGGAATTTGTTGAAAAGTCTTCTTACACTGGCAATCTATCCTTACAAGAATTTCGCTTGGGGCAGTATTTTAAAGACACCACGACTTTCCAGAAGGTAAACCTAACGGGCCAGATTCGAGGGACAGGTCTGACCGAACAATCAGCTGACTTTTTCCTAAACGGCAAAATCCGTTCAATTGGAATACTTGGATATAACTATGCAAACATCTCAACAAATGCTCGATTTGCCAGTCAATTGTTTAGCGGAAAAATGACCATCGATGACCCTAATTTGCAGTTTAACGCAAACGGTTCTATCGATTTGCGCAAAGGAATAAATCGAGTGAAAATTCAAGCAAAATTGGATACAGCTCAACTTGACAAATTAGGATTCATAAATGATGAGTTGGCCATCAGCACCTATCTGGATATTGACACCAAAGGCTTACAAATTGATAGTATTTTTGGCGAAGCCAAGTTTAGAAACACCTCCATTTCATACAAAGACCAATCGCTAAAACTGGATTCGATTCACGTCACCTCCTTGCGCGAAAAAGAAGGTCGAATTCTGCGACTACGCAGTTCATCCATTGACGCCACGTTGAGCGGGAAATACTATTACTCAACCTTGTTCAGTGACTTAACCAGATTGTTCAATGAGTTTAGACTAAACGTTAAAAATGACAAGGCAGCTATTGCATCTTATTACTCGCAAAAAGCAAAAAGTACCCAATCGTATCAGGCAAATTTTGAAGTTAAACTGAACGACATCAACTCGATACTGGTTCTCGCGGGAATAAATGCAACCGTGTCTCAGAATACTAAAATTTACGGGCAATTTACCAATGGACTGACTTCACTTATCAGTGCGTACGCTACTGTAGACACGGTTAGTATCGGCAACAGATTCTTTCTGAAAAACGAAATTGAATTTTCAGGATCGAAAATTCGAGATAGTGTAAATGTCCTTGCTGTACTTTCTGTCACTTCAAAGAACCAGCAATTGGCAAAGTCATTCAATACCAAAGATCTTTTTTCGGAGGTGGTTTGGAGTAAAGATCATATTGATTTCAGTTTGGATGCAAATCAAACGGAAACCACAAGTTTTCTGCGGCTCAAATCTGAAATAGATTTTTTAAAGGATAGCGTGAAAATAAAAATCTTACCCACCCGCATCAGGGCACTGGATAAAGAGTGGACGGTAGATCAAAATAATTACATTCTCAACAATGGAAAAGAATGGTCTATTCATGGGCTCATTATAAAAAACGTGGATGAATCGGTTTTGTTGGATGGCGCGATTTCCGCCCAAAGTGATCGCCAATTGATGCTAAAAGTAAATAATCTCAATTTGAACATTCTAGATGCCATTAGTTCGGAAAAATTCAGCGGGATTGTTAATGGCGAGGTAAAAATACGAGATGTGTATACTAACCCGTTCCTTCAGAACGATGTTTCAATCAGTGCCTTGACGGTGAACAATTTTTTGATTGGTGATTTAAATGGAAAAAATAATTGGAACCGTAACGAGCAACAATTCGACATTGATTTTACAATCGATCGATTGGGTAAAAGAACGGTTTCGTTGATTGGTTTTTACAATCCTAAAAAAGAAAGCCCACTATTCGTAAAGGCAAGCCTGGCAAAAACCAATTTAAAGATCATTGAGCCATTTCTCCGAGGGATTTTTTCAGAAATTGACGGCACATTATCTGGCGAATACCTAATCACAGGCGATTTCAGCAAGCCGCTCGTGAATGGCGATGGCGTAATTGAAGATGGTCAAATTATGATAGACTATTTGAGAACTCTATATACTTTTTCTGGCAAATTGGGCATGAACTCTACACAGATTATTTTTGACGATATCGAATTGGCAGATGCCTTCAAGAACAAATCAAAGTTACGAGGGTTTCTAACCCACAAAAATTATTCGAAATTTAGAATTGTGCTAAATGCTGAGTTTTCAAACTTTCAACTCCTAAACACTTCCGCAAAAGACAACAGTCTTTTTTATGGGCAGGCGTATGCCACTGGTGACCTAAATATTCTCGGGCCGCTCGAGAACATGAAGATATCTGCAACGGCCCGATCAGATAAGAAAACACGAATTCTGATTCCAATGAACAGTACACAATCGGCCGAAAAAAAGGAGTTTATTTCATTCGTTAACCTCAGCGAGGAAAGCAAAGAGAAAAATGCAATATCCAAAAAGGCCAAATCTCAACCCACCGGAATAACAATGGACTTGAATCTCGATATTACACCAGACGCCTACACTGAAATTATCTTTAATGCCAAGTCGGGCGATATTATCAGGGGTTATGGCCGTGGCGATATTCGCCTGCAACTCGATACGAAGGGAGAATTCACCATGTTTGGATTGTATGAATTTGAAAGAGGTTATTACAACTTCACACTTTATGATGTTATCAATAAAGAATTTACTATCAACAAAGGCAGTCGAATTAGCTGGACGGGAGATCCTTATACCGGGCAACTGGCGCTTAATGCAAGTTATAAGCAGCTTGCTTCACTTAGCCCGATCTTAAGTTTAAATGAAGCGCAACAAAATTCACCGCAAATGCGGAGGAAGTACCCTGTTGAGGTGTTACTAAAGCTGGAGGGTCCAATGCTGGGGCCACAAATAATTTTTGATATCGTGGCAAACGATCTCCCCAACTCCGTTCCAATGGACGGTGACGCCCCGGTGCAATTGAAAATGTCCTTTCAGCAATTCAAGGCCAAGCTGGATGAACAAGAATTACAAAAACAGGTATTCAGTTTGATTATTTTGAAGCGTTTTTCATCTCTTGATGCGTTCACCGCCAGCGGTGCCGACCTAACGCGGAGTGTCAGTGAGCTACTCTCCAATCAGCTCAGTTACTGGCTAACCCAGGTAGACGAAAATCTGGAAATAGACTTTGACCTGCCCAGTTTTGACCAGGAGGCTTTTAACACCTTTCAACTTCGTTTGTCCTATTCCTTTTTTGGCGGGCGCTTGCGTGTCACGCGCGATGGAACGTTTGGGAATCAGTACGCCAGATCAGAGGTGTCCAATTTATTAGGGGATTGGACGGTAGATTATTTATTGACCCCGGATGGAAAATTCAAAGTAAAAATGTTCAATCGAACAAATATCAATCAGCTAACAAGTTCACTAGGAAGCCAGTCAACAATTAGTGCGGGTGTCAGTTTGGCTCATACGCAAAACTTCAATAATTGGCTTGATCTCATCACCCGCACTCGGGAACGCAAAAGGCGAGAGACAAAGGCTGAGGAACAAAAAGATGCAGGACCTGAGAAAGATGGAGGGAACTAGTTGAACCTGGTTTCGTTAGAAAATATTGATCGGGTTTACTAACTTACCCGCCAAACACTCGAATCATGGACTTAACCGCAATTATGAAGAACTACGCTGAGCAAATTGGCGGACAATTCACCCAATACGACAGTCTTCAGTCTATTATTATCATGCCTGTTTCGGGTGGGCGATTTCAAACGGTGTTAGGCACGATAAAAAAAAATGAACTGTATAATCGGCAGTTGATTTCACTGAATTCCAAAGTCTGTTCCTCCTCGCTAACGATTGACTACAAGATGTTATTAGAACAAACGGCCTTTTTTAACTATTGCCGATTTGTGATCAATCAAAACTATTTGCAAGTAGAAGCGGTTGCTTCTCTTGATAACCTGACGGAAGAAACAATCAAAGAAATGCTACAAGAAGTTGCAAATCTGGGGGATCAGTACGAAATGAAGTTGACAGGGTCTGACATTCATTAAAACTTTTTTACGGCTATGCCATGTTGGCTGCAGGCCTTCTATATAAAAGTCTAAAAACCCTCGTACCTTTACGGTAATGCAAGCCGTCTTATCGCCCCGACTAGTCGGGGAGGAAAGTCCGGGCAACATAGAGCGCTGTACTTCCTAACGGGAAGGTCCGCCTAGGTGGAACAGAAAGTGCCACAGAAAATAAGTAGCCCTGATGCTTGTCGTCAGGGTGATAGTGAAAAGGTGGGGTAAGAGCTCACCGGTCTCGAAAGTGATTTCGAACGCATGGTAAACCTTACAGGTTGAAAGGCCAAATAAGCCCCGATCAACGGAGCGGCTCGTTCTTATCTGCGAAAGCAGGTATCGGGGTGGGTAGGCTGATAGATCCCGATGGCAACGTCAGGACTAGATAAATGATAAGACCCCGACTTGTCGGGGACAGGACCCGGCTTACAGGCTTGCATTATTTTTATTTTAGATTTTAAGAAGTAAGATTTTAGATTTTGCTTGTCGATGACTTAAAATCTCACGTTTATCTACATCTTGTATCTTCAAATCATAAATCTTAAATCCATTTATGCCTAAAATACTATTGATCGAAGACGAAGCCAGCATCCGCTCAGTACTCAAAGACATTCTCAAAGATCAAAAAGAGTTGGGACTAATTGTTGATGAGGCCAAAGACGGTGCTGAGGGGTTGCTGAAGTTAGAAAGTGAAAATTATGACTTGACCATTTGCGACATCAAAATGCCAAAAATGGATGGTATGGAAGTTTTGCAAAAGGCAAAAGAAAAAGGAATTAATACTACGTTTGTAATGATCTCTGCTCACGGAAGCACTGAACTTGCCGTGGATGCTACCAAAATGGGTGCGTATGATTTTCTGCAAAAGCCACCTGACCTAAATCGATTGCTTCTGACAGTACGCAATGCACTCGACAAGAATACACTGGTGAAAGAGGCAAAGTCATTGAAGAGAAAAGTCTCACACAAGTACGAAATGATTGGCCGCTCTGAAGCACTACAAGAGGTGATGACGATGATTGAAAAAGTCGCGCCTACGGAGGCAAGAGTATTGATCACCGGACCAAATGGGTCTGGAAAAGAATTGGTGGCTCGACAAATTCATGAAAAAAGTAATCGGTCAAAATTTGAGTTTGTAGAGGTCAATTGTGCCGCCATTCCATCTGAGCTAATTGAAAGCGAGTTATTCGGACATGAAAAAGGTTCATTCACATCGGCCATCAAACAGCGAATTGGAAAATTTGAGCAGGCTGAGAGTGGCACTTTGTTCTTAGACGAAATTGGGGATATGACGCTTTCAGCGCAAGCAAAAGTTCTGCGTGCGCTACAAGAAAACAAGATAACGCGTGTGGGTGGCGAAAGGGATACGGTGGTCAACGTGCGCGTACTGGCTGCGACCAACAAAGACCTCAAAAAAGAAATTGCGGAAGGCAGATTTAGGGAGGATCTTTACCATCGATTATCGGTGATATTGATCAAAGTACCTTCGCTCGCTGAAAGAAAAGAAGATATTCCCTTATTGGTTGAGAAGTTCTTGGGCGATATTGCTGCCGAAACAGGTGCCAAGAAAAAAGAAATAAAAGCAGACGCCATCAATGAACTTGAAAAGCACCCGTGGACAGGAAATATCCGCGAACTTAGAAATGTAACGGAGAGGCTAGTGATTATGGGCGACCCAATAATCAGCTTAAAAGATGCAAAAAAATACCTTTAACAGGCTAGATCCTGTTCTGAGGAACTGATTTCTTCAACTCTTTCTTGCTGTAAGTAGGGCAAGTGTATTGGCTGCAAGCAGACAAGAAAGTAACAAGTAGTAAAAACGCTAAAATTTTTTTCATGGTTGTGGCTTTGGACATTTCAAAAATAAGACTCTTTTTTTTCGAAACAAATCTAAACTATATAAAAACACGGTTTGTCGAGTGTAATGTTCATCCAACTAAAAGATTACAACCTCTTACATCGCTATTGTCTATTCTTCCAAGTACCTCAAAGTAACCGCTTTGGGCTTTTTTACCTAAATCCTGAGTTTCAATAAACGCGCAGGAATGGGCATTTGCCAAGTCTATCACATTTATTCCACCTGCTTTGCCGGGAGGGAGATTGGAGAATGGGTCATTGATCTCGCGGATAACAATTTTCATCCAGGGAGGGGTTGCATAGACACCGTTCCCCATCGAGTAGGCTTGCGACATTAACTCTGTCATTCCATATTCAGAACCAATTTGCGCCACATTGAAGCGTTGACACAAAAAGCCATGCAATTCCTCTCTAATCCACTCTTTGCGCCTACCTTTCATACCTCCTGTCTCAATCAAGGTGCAATGGCTTAGGTCGATCTCAAATTTCTCGGCCAAATCTAGCAGCGCAAAAGAAACGCCCCATAAAATCACTTTCTTCCCACCAGGCCTCAATGCATCTAATTTTAGCAACAGCTCTTCTTGATTGTGTAGGTAAAAGCCGGAATGCGCGGAGTGGGTCTGTTTAATAAAATGCCTGATCATCGCAATCAACGAAGAACCTTCGCGATCTAAATAAGAGGGCAGTAACGCTAAAATAGTACAGTCCTTCAACGGCCCGAAATAGCGCTCAAAGGTCAAATCAGCGTGGGCAAGGTAGAATGGCAAGCTCCAAACAAGATGCCGACTTGTAGTTGCTCCTGTTGTGCCGCTGCTCGAAAATTCCGCTTCCGGTTTCCATTCGCCAGAGACCACCCGCTGTGTTTTAAAAAATTCTATAGGCAAAAACGGTATTTGCTGAATTGACGTTATCTTTGTGAAATCCAGCTGTAGATTTTTCAGATAGGCGTTGTATACCCTATTGTTTTCGGCTTGAAATTGAAATACAGACAAAGCAATATCTGCAAAGTTGTGTTCGTTAAAAGATGACAGAGAGGATGTAAATTGTTGAATAGAAGACAAAGCAAAATCTTTAAGCAAAGTTAGAAAATGAGATGGATTAGAAATATTGGAATAGGATTTGTGCTCATGGTAGCCGTGAATGCTTGTTTTACCCCACCCAATTATCCAATCGCACCTCAAATTGAATTTGTTAACAATGAATTGGAGTTTGTCAAAAACACTGCACCTCAAGGACTTGATACGTTAAGGATCGTTTTAAAGTTTACTGATGGTGATGGTGATGTCGGTATTATTGATCCCAGTTCAAAAGCACTTGAAGATCAAATTGAATACTATTATTTTGTAAGTGCTACAAGCCCGCCACGTTTGGTTTCGATAGATCAAAGCAATCTTACGTATCGTTTTAGACGACTTAATCCAAACTTCGTTTTATCAGGCACACTTAATCCACCCAGTAGTTTACCTTCGCTGAGTTGCGATTCATGGACGCGGGAATTTTCAAAAGACAAGCTCACGGTGTTGGATACGGTGTATTACGAGTTGAATCCCAGCTATTATAATATGACGATCGAGTATTTTACCAAGAATAATGATGGGACATTCACAAGATTCGATGTAAAGGAGGGGAAATCCTTCCCTCTTTGTGGAGACCTCACTCTTAACGGAGCTAGAATACCAAACCTTTCAAAGGACATTGGAAAAAGTTCACCACTGGATGGAAAGATCACATTTAACTACCTCACACAAGGAATTGACTTCGTTTTTTCAATTAAAACATTGAAATTAAAAGTAACCATCGTGGACAGAGCTGGAAACAGAAGTAATGAAGTAGAGTCAAAAGAGTTTACGCTACAGTCAATACGAAAACGCTAATTCTGGCGGCTTAGTAAACCGGAGGGAATCGATTAGGAAACGCCTCGCTGACTAACTCGTATATCCTATCAAAAATCTCTTCAGGATTAGGTTTTGAAAAATAATCGCCATCTGAACCGTAAGCAGGACGGTGTTCTTTGGCAGTGATGGTTAACGGAGCCGAATCCAAATAGCGATAAGCTTTTTGCACCTCTAGTACCTGCTGCATCATGAACGCTGTGGCACCGCCCGGCACATCTTCATCGGCAAACACCACGCGGTTGGTTTTTTTCACCGATTCTAAAATAGTATTATTGACATCAAACGGCAACAACGTCTGCACATCTATCACTTCACATGAAATACCTTTCTCTTCCAATTCGGCTACGCCCTCTAAAACGATTCGACACATCGATCCGTAGGTAACAATGGTTACATCGGTACCCTCTTTCAATACTTCAGGCACACCAAGTGGCACTGTAAACTCGCCAATATTATCAGGCAACCTCTCCTTTAATCGATACCCGTTTAGACATTCGATAATCAGTGCAGGATCATCGGATTTTAAAAGCGTATTATAAAACCCCGCTGCCTGCACCATGTTGCGAGGCACCAGTACATACATTCCGCGCAGGCTACTCAAAATCATTCCCATTGGAGATCCTGCATGCCACACGCCTTCCAAGCGATGACCACGTGTTCTAACAATCAGTGGAGCCTTCTGACCTCCCTTTGTCCGATATTGTAAATTGGCCAGATCGTCACTCAGTATTTGAATCGCGTAAAGCAAATAATCTAAATATTGAATTTCTGCAATGGGCCGCAATCCGCGCAAAGCGAGACCTATCCCCTGACCAACGATGGTACATTCACGAATACCCGTGTCCGTTACGCGTAGTTCACCAAATTTTTCCTGCAATCCGGCAAAGCCCTGATTTACATCACCAATTTTTCCTACGTCTTCACCAAAAGCCAACACTCTTGGGTCACGTTCCAATGCTTCCGCAAAACAAGCACGAAGCACTTCGCGACCATCCACCAGCGAAGATTTTTCAGAATAAGTGGGTGCAATTCCTTTCACTTTCAGCGCAGACCATTCTGAACTACTATGCAAATTAGAATTATACCGATCTTCATTTTCAGTCGCCACTTTTTCAAGCCATTCTACCAACTGAGGTTTTACCGTGCACTGTTTCCCGATCAAAAATCGCATGGTTGCTTTTGCCGCTTTAATGGCGTCATAACGAGCGGGGTTGATCGTTTTAGTCAAGATCGAAAGGATATCATTCAACGCTGGGTGCTCTACCACTGCTTGCTCCAGTAGGTTTATCAGCGCGCTCTGATCTTCTTGAATGCCTTGATTAAACGATTTCCAGGATTCATCCTTTATTCTCTTGGCGGTGGCCTTAGCTGTTTTTTCAATTTCATCCAACTCAAGAGCCGTACTGATACCTTGCTCAATGATCCACTCGCGCATTTTTGCAATGCAATCGAACTGTGTCTCCCAGTTTAATCTTTCCTTTGTTTTATATCTTTCGTGTGATCCTGACGTGGAATGTCCTTGAGGCTGCGTCATCTCCACCACATGCACGATGACAGGAACGTGTTCTTCGCGACAGACCTTTTCTGCTTTTGCATACACTCTGCAAAGCTCTTCATAGTCCCATCCTTTGGCCGTAAACAGTTCGTACCCTTTATCTTTCTTGTCGCGCTGAAAGCCAGCTAAAATTTTTGAAATACTACCTTTTGTGGTTTGGTATTCTTTTGGAACAGAAATCCCATACTCATCGTCCCAAACAGAAACCAGCATAGGCACCTGCAAAACGCCCGCTGCATTGATGGCTTCAAAAAACATTCCCTCGGAGGTAGATGCGTTGCCAATCGTGCCAAACGCAATTTCGTTTCCGTTGGTGCTAAGATTTGTGAATGCAGAAAGTGAGGCATTGTTTCGGAATAACTTGGATGCATACGCCAGACCTACCAACCTTGGCATCTGCGCTGCGGTAGGAGAAATATCAGCGCTGCTATTTTTTAGTTGCGAAATGTCTTTTAGCTCGCCACGCTCATCGAGCATACGTGTGGCAAAGTGACCGTTCATCAACCTACCGGCAGATGCCGGATCTGCATGAACATCGGTGTGTGCATACAGTTGAGCGAAATAGTGGTGAAGTGTCATCTCACCAATTGCCAGCATAAATGTTTGGTCGCGATAATAACCAGCGCGATGATCTCCATTGCGAAACACTTTGGCCATCGCAATTTGAGCCACTTCTTTTCCATCGCCAAAGATTCCAAACTTGGCCTTACCCATGAAGACTTCCTTCCGCCCCAACAAACTGGCCTCACGGCTTTCGCACACGAGTTGGTAGTCGGCCAGCACTTCAGCTGCTGTTGTAGCTGATACCATAGGAAAATCAGTTTTTGTGTAGCTCAAACGTGTGCAATTTATTTTTCAAAAGTAGAGAAAAACCAACGAGGGTTCAAAGAACCAAAAATTGACCAAATAAAATAATGACAATCAATCTATCCTCGAAAGAATTTCACCCAGTCACCTTCATTCACCTTAGGATAATTTGCTTTTTCCTTGAACAGATAAATCGTCACTGACATTCCTTCTATTACAATTGTTTCTTTGTGGTAACCATAACCATGTTCGAGCTGATCGATCTGCATTCGTACCTCTGCATTCTCAATTTCAAAAACCTCCACCAACATTTTATCAGCTGACTCATCCGTTCTGATCGCAAAAGGAAAATCACCAAGCGAATACATCTCATACCCTTTTATCCAGGCGGTAAATCTATACTTCAAGAAGGAAGCATATACTGTGTGATTTGATAAGCCAAATCGTAACGATCCATAGAATGCAAACAGGTTTTTCATTCACATTTAGAACTTATAACAGCCCACAGAAATCCTGGGCTGGAATTTATAATTAGGCGATCTCGAAAGTTCTGCAATTCCTTCAATGTTACAAACTGAGTAGGAGCCTATTGATGCTCCCAATTATAGCACGTATATTTGCGCACTCGTTTGAAAAACAGGAAATAGACACTTTAATCCCATTCATATGATCATCGGAGTTCCCAAAGAAATCAAAAACAATGAAAATCGCGTAGCCCTGACACCTGCCGGAGCAGCCGAGCTTTCTAAGCGTGGCCACACCGTGAATATGCAAACTAAAGCAGGAGAAGGCAGCGGGTTTAGCGATGAAGAATATAAAAATGCAGGAGCCAAAATCCTTTCCACAGCACAAGAAGTTTTTGCCATTGCAGAAATGATCATGAAGGTAAAAGAACCGATTGAGCCAGAATATAGCTTGATTAGAAAGGATCAACTAGTGTTTACCTATTTCCACTTTGCGTCTTATGAGCCATTGCTCCACGCGATGGTGAAAACAGAATCTGTTTGCCTCGCTTACGAAACCGTTGAGCGCCTTGATGGAAGTTTGCCATTGCTGATCCCGATGAGTGAAGTGGCTGGTAGAATGTCTATTCAAGAGGGCGCGAAATATTTGGAGAAGCCTCTTAAAGGAAGAGGAATCTTATTAGGTGGTGTACCCGGAGTGATGCCAGCTAAAGTATTGATCTTAGGCGGTGGCGTAGTGGGAACGAACGCAGCAAAGATGGCGGCAGGAATGGGTGCCGATGTCATTATCACCGATGTAAACATCAATCGCTTGCGTTATTTAGATGACGTGATGCCAAAAAATGTACATACGATGGTATCTAATGAATATGTACTACGTGAATTGGTGAAGACACACGATTTGATAATCGGTGGAGTGCTCGTTCCGGGCGCAAAAGCTCCTAAACTAATCACCCGCGACATGCTAAAGACGATGCGCCCAGGAACTGTGCTGGTAGATGTGGCGGTCGATCAAGGGGGCTGCATAGAAACATGCAGACCTACTACTCATGAAGATCCTACTTACATTATTGATGATGTCGTTCATTATTGCGTGGCCAACATGCCTGGTGCAGTGCCATATACTTCAACACTGGCATTGACCAACGCAACACTGCCTTATGCTATAAAATTAGCGACACAAGGATGGAAAAAAGCTTGTGCTGAAAATCTTGATTTGAAAAAAGGGTTGAACGTAATCAATGGCAAGGTGGTATACAAAGCGGTTGCAGATGCATTCAACACGCCTTATTCGGACGTGAAGGAGTTTTTGGCTTAAAGTAGATACTTAGCGAACTTTGTGTGAATTTTCTTTGCGTCCTTTGCGGTTAAAACTATCAATGCAGAGGACGCTGAGATTCGCAGAGGAAAATCAAATTCTATTGTTAATTATGAGAACCCACTTTCTCTTTTTATTCATTTGCATTAGTTGTTCTTCTCATGCGCAAAAGAAAGAAATCAAAACAAAAATTTATCCTGACGAAAAGTTAGTCACTGAAAAGTACTTGACCAATGGAGCTCACAAATACAACTATTTCTCACGCGAGTGGCAAATATATTTGGATTCTGCCATTCAGATGAACCCGACAGTCGCTTATTACTATCAACAAAAAGCGATGCCACTTTTTAAACAGAGAAAGTATGAGACAGGAATACCATTTTTAAATAAAGCGGTACAACTTGATTCGCTTCAGTACATCGACTACCAAGCCTTCATGAAATGTATCTTCTCTAAAGATTATTCTGGCGCGATCAACGACTTCAAGCTCTCCAAAAGAATAAAAGGTGAGTACGCCCATGTGATGGATCATTCGTATGATTTTTATACCGGGCTTTGTTATTTACAGCTTAACGATTTCAAAAAAGCAGTTGACCACATAACGCGAAGTATTGAGTACACGAAAAAGACGAGCGGGAATAGCTGGGTGCATTACCTTGATTTGTTCTATTTGGGAATTGCTTATATGGAACTAGAAAATTACCAAGAGGCGATAAAATTCTTTGATCAATCGCTGGCCGTTTATACCAATTTCTCTGATGCAGAGTATTACAAAGCCCTTTCAGTAGCTAAACTGGCCAAGTTTGATGAGGCAACTGAGTTATTGAAACAAAGTGCTGCCCATTTTAAACAAGGTTACACGATCAACGAAGATAATGTATACTACGAAAAATACCCCTATCAGGTATTCTCGTATTTCTTTCCAACGGAAAATTGATTTTTCTACAGCTTTATTGAAATGTTAGCCGAAACTATCTATTCGCGAATTCCGGTACCGGGGTTTTATGCAAACGCATCAAAAAAAGGCGCGGTACGAGGCAGAGACGTTGCGAAGAATAAAAAGACTTGATTGAGTTGACAAAAAACTACCTTGATCTATTTGTTGATTGTCGAGTCAACCATTGAGTTAAACTCCCATCGTAAACAATTCCTTCAGTTCTCTGTTGCTCAGGTTTCCGATCCAGTTCTCTCCGGCAGAAACTGTCATTTCGGCCAGCGCTTTTTTGGCTTGTATCATGTCGTTGATGCGTTCTTCAAATGTATTCTTGGTGATAAACCGGTGCACCATCACGTTACTTTTCTGCCCTAACCGATAAGCGCGGTCGGTGGCTTGTGCTTCTACGGCAGGGTTCCACCAAAGGTCGTAGTGTATCACATGGTTGGCGGCTGTGAGGTTAAGTCCAGTGCCGGCTGCTTTCAGTGAGAGCAGAAATATTTTATCGGCCCTATTTTCTTGAAAACTGGTGACCATTTCTTTGCGCTGTTTTAGGTTGCAGCCACCGTGATAAAACAAGGGTTCTTCTTTGTAACGTTCAGTAATAAAATGCTTGAGCAGGTTGCCCATCTCAGTAAACTGGCTGAAAATCAAAACTTTTTCACCGCTTTCCACAATGCTGTCGAGCTTGTCGAAGAGTAAATCCATTTTGCCGCTGAGCGAGGCATCCATTATTTTGTTTTTGAGGAACTGCGTGGGGTGGTTGCAGATTTGCTTTAAGGCCAAAATCATTTGCAGCACCAACCCTTGCCGCACAAATAAGGCTTTGCTGTCGCTGCCTGTTATAGCTTCAATATCGCTCATGGCTTTTTGCAGTGTCTTCTCATACAAGCTGGCCTGCTCTTTAGCCAACACAGAGTAGCAATCCATTTCGATCTTATCGGGCAGATCTGAGATAATGCTTTTATCTGACTTCAGCCTACGCATCATAAACGGAGCGGTTACTTTCTTGAGCAACTCGGCCACAGCCACATCATTGTATTGCTGGATTGGATTGCCGTAGATTTCGTCAAACTCTTTGCTGTTGCCCATAAGCCCGCGGTTGCTGTAATCCATAATGCTCCACAGTTCACTCAGCCTATTCTCTACTGGCGTGCCACTCATGGCAATGAAATGGCTGGCACTAATCGTTTTTATGGCTTTGGCCTGATCGGTGTTGCTGTTTTTTATATTTTGTGCTTCATCTATAACCAGTGAGTACCACTTTTTCTTTTTGAGTTCGGTGGCATCGCTGCGCACGATTCCGTAGGATGAAATCAACACATCAAATTCATCCTCCTTTTCTATTCTCCGTTTTGTGCCGTGATATATTTTTGCCTTCAATGTGGGCGCAAATTTCTCGATCTCAGTTTGCCAGTTGGTCAAAAGCCCGGTAGGGGCTACCACCAATACTTTTTCCTGTTCAAGCAACCCATCTTCTTTATATTTGAGCAGCGTGGTAATCACCTGAAGTGTTTTTCCAAGCCCCATGTCATCGGCCAGTACTGAACCAAAACCAATTTTTGAATTGCGGTACATCCACGAAAAGCCGCGGTGCTGGTAAGGTCGAAGTTGCGCCTGGATGCCTTTGGGCAGAGCCACTTCATTGAAATTGGTCAGCTCTTTGATCAGTTCTTTAACTTCATCGGTAAGGCTGATGGCACTCCCCAGGTATTCTCCACTGAGAGCCGCACGTAGCATTTGGAATGCCGAAAGCTCTTGTGTGTTTGCAAAGTGGCTGTATATCTTTTGCAAGTCCTGTTGATCTACGTAGATGTACTGGCTTTTGTATTTGATCAACCCCTCCGACTTGCTGAGCAGTTTCTTGAACTCGGCCTCATCCATCACGGTATCGCCTATGGCCACCTGCCAATCAAAACTGAACAACTGCCCAAGGTTTATGAATGATTTGCCACCCGCCTTCTTTTTGATTTTTAAACTTGCCTTCGGCCTCAAAATCCCTTGCAGCGATTTCGGCAAGAGAATATCCACATCCAATAATTGAATTGTCGGTATCATCTGCATCAAAAACGGTGCGAACGTATCGCTTTTCATAATAATCGCCTCCTCGCCCTGTGAGTTGATGTGCCCATCCAGCCCCGTTATAAAGGGGCTTAACTGGGTGAGGCTCTGCAAGATTTCATAACGCCTATCATCAAATTTTTTCTGGGTCAATATATCCTTTAGCGAAACACCCACCGCTACGGTAGTAGGTTTGTTGTCTTGTATATTGATAGTGATTTTAAAATCACTATTCGGTAGCTCTTCTACCACAATCTGTGGCTTGTGATTGCCCTGCGTGATAAAATATTTTTGCGTCCAGGCCATTATGCCACCGCTCAACGCTTCTTCACCCGGTTTTTTAAATGCGTAGTTTCCTTTTCTAAAAAATAAATCCAGAAACATATCGGGGAGGGGTAGTTCTTCCATGATATGAATCATCTCTGTGAGAAACAACGACAGTAAATTAAACGCCTGATTCTTATTGATGGCGCGTTCCTTTTTCTTCTCTTCCCAAAGAAAAATCTTAGGAGGTAGAATGCTCTCCAATTTATTTACCAAGTGGCGCACCTCTTTGCTGAGCATGGCCGGCAGCCAGCGAATAGTGAAATCTTTATTTGGCAACTGCACTATTTGTGGCACCACGGCACCCTTGCTTAATAGGTGAATGGAAAAATGCAAGACCGTGTGCAACGAAGCGGTCGAGGGTTGGTAATCTGCAATCTTTGACGAATGAATTTGCGCCATTTGTTTTGCGAAATCCAAAAACGAAAAATCGGTTTCATTTACCCACACCTTGGATTGGTACTGCTCGTCTATGCTGATTTTGTTATTGGTGCGATGTTCAATGTTTTGGCCTTGCTGTGTGGCCTTGATAAAAAGGTTTTCGAGAGATACTTTTCCCTGCACTACCTTTTGGGCGTTCTTCACTACACGTGCTATTTTGCCGGCATATTTTTCTTTGAAGTTTCCAGCGCCCTGGTAAAAGGCAGGAAAATCAGAGAGCAACGCTGTAAGCGGTTCATGTAGTGGCGAGAGTTTGGCGAAAGACAGTTTTTGATACGCATCGTCAGGATTAAATGGTGTCAACTTCTTTTTTGCATCAAAATACAAATCGGCCAGTTTGGGGATTTCCACCGTAGAGGTGTGTACCACTACACCCAATTGACTGAGTTCATCCACCAGGTTTACGTTGTGCAAACTAAAGATCAAGAATGGGTTGTTGTCAATTTCGGCACTTACCTTATACACCACTGCCGCGAGATGCTTGCAAGGCACCGCCCAGTCGGGGCAAGAGCACTGCATCTTAAAGTCTGTCCATTGTTTGGGGAATACCTTCAGCCCCATTCCTTCGGCAATGGTCAACACTTCGGGGTCCAGCTCGCGGTTTAATAATTTGGAGATGATGGTCGGCCTTTTTGCCAATGCCTGTATGAACTCACTTAGCTCAGGATCGAAAAACGGTGGCAGTACAATATCCACATTGTAAGGTTTTGGCCGGCTGCCCGCTACTTTTGCTTTAATCTGGTTCTGTTTGATATCAATTTTTGTGACCGCACCATTGCGGGCATAGCGGCTGCCCCGCGCCAACCTATTTTCGTAGTCAATGTTGCTCAACGAATTGAGCCATTGCTGGCCCCACCAAGTTTTACCAAAGTTTTCGCTCATGAATGTGATTGGTTAGAATAGTCGGCAAATTAAATTAAAATATCCAATGGTGATTTTTAGCCGTTTAAACTAGGGCAGATAAACTCCCTTCAATGTTAGACTGAAAAAAATTGTTAGCAAAATTGGGGGAATGAATTCAAAAAAATTGAAGCCTCCCCGTGCTTAGCTGCTTCGCAGCAGAAGTGTATTCTACCATTGGAAACGGCAATATATTTCGCGTTCACAGTCATGTTATAAACAGCTACTTGATTAAATGCGTTTTGGCTCAACCGGATATCAGCCGATTTACATTCGACCAACATCCACGGTTTTCCGTCTCTGTCAAAAATCAGAATATCGGATCGCTTTTGAAGCTTGTTGTAAGTAAGGCTGCTCTCTATTCGGAAAAGAGATTTAGGATATTTTAATTCATGGATCAGAAAGTGAATAAAATGTTGCCGCACCCATTCTTCTGGTGTCAAAACCACATACTTTTTCCGAATAATGTCAAAAATCCATACTTTGCCTTCCTCTTTTTTGAGCTTCGCATCAATTTCCGGAAGATTTAATTTTTGCATGGACAAAAAAGAAAGAAACACTACAACTTTAACTAGTCAAAGATGAAAAACAAAAAGGACATAGTTGATAATTGGCTTCCCCGATACACCGGCCTGACGTTAGAAGATTTCGGCCATTATATTCTGCTTACCAACTTTGATAATTATGTGAAAAAATTTGCCGAATGGCACAACGTGGAAGTGCACGGTGCCGACAGAGCGATGCGAAGTGCAACTGCAGAAGGCATTACTATTATTAATTTTGGAATGGGCAGTCCTAACGCTGCTACGATCATGGATTGCCTCACAGCAATTATGCCAAAAGCCGTACTCTTTTTAGGAAAGTGTGGTGGCTTGAAATCAAAAAACGAAATTGGAGACTTAATTTTGCCTATCGCTGCGATTCGCGGAGAGGGTACTTCTAATGATTATTTCCCACCAGAGGTGCCATCGCTGCCAGCGTTTGCCTTGCAAAAAGCAATTTCTACAACCATACGAGATTACAACCAAGATTATTGGAGTGGAACCGTTTATACCACCAATCGAAGAGTATGGGAATGGGATGAGGATTTTAAAAACTACCTGGTTAAAATTCGGGCGATGGCAATTGATATGGAAACAGCCACTATTTTTTCAACCGCTTTTTACAATGAAATTCCCGCAGGTGCTTTGCTATTAGTTTCTGATTCGCCCATGACACCCGATGGTGTGAAAACCGAAGCCAGCGACAAAGTTGTCACGACCAGCTATGTTGACCTTCACCTAAAAATTGGAATCGACTCGCTGAAGCAAATGATCAACAAGGGATTGACGGTGAAGCACCTGCAATACTAACAAGTTAATTGTCAGAAGATCGCAGACGCAAGGTATAGCCCAATAACAAACCGTAGGAAAAGAAGTCGACTGTCGTCTGTGCCTTTTGTCCGAGCAAAAACGTGTTCTCGGTGGGTTGTTCAAAATTGGCAAATTGTCTGATGTTCCCCTTGTCGGCCCAACTGAAATTGATTCCAATACTTAAGTCTCTGCGTTCCTGTTTAAAAGTGCCTCCAAGCACGACATGATAGGTATTCCATGACGAGATATCCAGGTTTAGCGAATTGTTGTTAACGTTTCTTCTATTTCGATCAACGACCCGATCGTCAAAAGCTTTGTCATAAAAAGAATTGTTGGTTCGAAACCCCGCACTTAGATTTAGCTTTTCATTGATCGCCCGATCGATTCCGATAGCTACATTCGTGACTGATTTATTAGAGGCATTTAACTCCAAAAACTTTTTGCCGTCCAATGCCAAATTAGTGGGACGTTTGAACAGATTATCCTCGGGCGACATAATATTATAGAGGTCAATCGCTCCAAACCATTCTGCTGAGGCCGCAATAAGCGTTCGGTCTCCTTTGTAAACCAAACCCGCTGATATGGCGAGGGGGCTTTTATAGGTTGTGGCAAGTTGTGTCTGGCGGTCATTCGCAGCAAAGTTGCTACGTACAAAGATAGGAGGCTTTGTAGGGTTGGATTCGATGTTTACCAGAAGATTATTTGCAACAATGTCGCGTGCAATGGTGCCACTACCTGTAATGTTGATAGTTGGCAATACGACCGCAACTCCTGCTGACCATTTTCCTAAAGCAAAAGCAAAACCGATTTTTGGCGCATAGCGCAAGTTGGTGTATTCGATGTTTTGCGCCTCACTGGTACTCACCAAGCTGCCCACTGCATTATTCAAAATCATCCGACTAAGTTCGAACTTGGTGTACGTATGAGAGCGGTACACGAATTGGTTAGAAAGTCCGATCGAAAACTGATCGGTGATTTTATAGGCAATGGCAAAAGCAAGTTGGTTTTCGGAAAGCCTTGTGTTGACCGTAAATTGTCCTACGTAGTCCTCCGCTCCCGGGCTTTCCGTGTCCGACACAATATTCTTAAAATCATTTTCTCGAACATTAGCTTTAAAAACAAACTCGGTTGGAACGATCACGGCATAGCCGAACGTCCAGTTAGACGGTCTTTTCTTTTTTATCAGACCCGAAAGCGTAATGGGTACTGCGGAAAATTGACTACTCGTTACGTTTTGGCCCGGGCCTGCGCCATCCTTGGCGGTAATACTTACCACTTGGTAAACGTTAGCGTTGAGCGATATAGATGTTTTCTTTACGAGGCTAAGCAACGCAGGATTGTAAATGACAGAGCTATTGTCTTCAAGTCCGCCCACCGCTGGGCCGCTCAATAACACTGCTCGCGTTCCATACCGATATGTCCAATAATGTGTGTCTTGCGAAAAAGATTGTACAAAAATGAACATTATTGCTAATGTTGGCAGGAATCTCATGACTGTAAAAAATTAATTCAACCCTTTAATATACCCCAAATTCAAGGTTTTTAAAATATTTTTAGATTTTTTTGGGGGTACTTGGCCATACCCAGTACTTGTGGCGTATAAGTTGCCTTGTAGATGAAAAAAGTGCTGTATGAACTTAGATAACACACAAATTCAAATGCGCAAAGGGATATTGGAGTTCTGTATCCTCCACATTATTTCGCGGGGTGAAGTATATGCTTCCAATATGTTGGATGAGCTAACTTCGGCAAAAATGATTGTCGTGGAGGGTACTCTTTATCCGCTGTTAACGCGATTAAAAAATGCAGGTCTGTTAGAATACAAATGGGTTGAATCAAATGAGGGTCCACCACGCAAGTATTACAGACTTACGGCTGATGGAACACTATTTTTAGATGGGCTAACAGCTACTTGGGACGATTTGGTGCGTTCGACAGAAGCCGTTCGAAATCGACAAGAAGCAGTTGGAAATTGATGATAGCTAAAAGACGTAAAATACAACCCAAATACACTCAGACACTCGATCCTCAAATCAATCAGTATGAAAAAGAACATTAGCATCAACATCAGCGGCATCATCTTTCACATTGAAGAAGATGGGTATGAATCGCTTCGAAAATACTTGGACTCCATCAACCGCTACTTTGGCTCGTTTGAAGACAGCAGCGAAATTTTGTCGGACATAGAAAGCCGTATTGCTGAAATTTTTCTTTCGCGTCTCAATGAAGGAAAGCAGGTTATTACACTCGAAGATGTAAACGGCCTTATCGCAACGATGGGTAATGTAAACGATTTTAAGGCCGCTGAAGAACAGGAGATCGGAAACGAGTCACCCAAAGCCGAGCATAGCCGCCAGGAATCCAAAACTCGTCAGTCTGCTTCTGATACTGCTCACAAGAAATTATTTCGTGATGAAAAACGAAAAATTTTAGGCGGTGTGTGTGCGGGTCTGGGTCATTATTTCAGTGTTGATCCAGTGTGGCCACGGGTTCTGTTTGCCTTGCTGGTTTTAGGCAGTTATGGTGGTTTGTTTTTGGCCTATATCATTTTATGGATTGTCATCCCGAATTCAACCGAGCTTCCCGATGATGCAAGCATTAAAAAAATGTATCGAGACCCGGAGAAAAAAGTGTTGGGAGGAGTCGCAAGCGGAGTCGCAGCTTTTTTTGGAGTTGACGTGACTGCAATTCGTGTGCTATTTATCGTGTTTGCCTTTTTGGGAGGGCTCGGTTTACTTCTTTATATTATTCTTTGGATAGCGCTACAGGAGGCAAAAAGCATTACGGAAAAAATGGAAATGCAAGGGGAACCCGTGACGTTATCCAATATTGAATCAACTGTTAAGAAAAGTTTAAACGAAAAAGAGGAGGAAGAAAGCACGCTTGCAAAGATCGTTCTGTTTCCCTTTCGGTTGATAGCAACTTTCATTACTGCATTGGGCAAGATTTTAGGGCCGCTTGTAAAAGTACTAGTAGAATTTATTCGTGTCGTCTTCGGACTAGTCATCTTTTTCATAGGGTTAGCGCTGTTGGTCGGTATCGTGATCACGGGCGGAATTTTGTTGGGCTTTTTCACTACCGCAATTCTACCCGATTATTGGGGTGGCGATGTTCAAGGATTAAGCTTGCCCACTGAAGCCATAAGAAACACGTTTCCGGTTTGGAGCATGGTGGCTGCGTTTACAGTTGTCTTGATACCAAGCTTAGCCATATTATTTTCAGGAAGTTCCATTTTGGCCAAACGTTCAATTGTGAATCAGCCAGTGAGTTGGATCATGCTGGGCCTTTTTGTCACCAGTGTACTCGTATTGAGCTTCACTGTGCCAAAAATGGTTTATTCGTTTAAGGAAGAAGGAGAATTTAAAGTAGAAAAAACCTTTGCACACAATGGAAAAACACCCGTTCTAAAACTCAAGGAAGTTGGAATGGACAACTACAATGTCACAGAATTAAACTTGAAGGGCTATGAAGGTTCCGAATTAAAGTTAGTGCAGCGATTTAAGTCACAAGGTTTCTCCCGAAAAAATGGTGCGGAGAATGCACAAATGGTCACTTACTCGGTGTTAGAACAAGATAGTTCGTTAGTGTTCGACTCAAATATTGCTTTCAAGAAGGATGCGAAGTTTCGTGCGCAGCGTTTGGAGATGGATTTATTTATTCCCTACGGCCAAACATTTTTGATTGAAGAAGATCTGTGGCGGATTATTGAAAATGATTATCGCGACTACGATGGCTACCGAGATTCAAACATGAATAAGATTTGGAAAATGACAGACCATGGCTTTGAATGCACCAACTGTAGTGAACCCACCGAAACCAAACAACTTCAACTCAACGATCAGTATGGATTTAAAGATTTTAACGAAATCGAGATGACGGGAATTTTTGATCTTGTCATCGCTCGTGGGGACGCCTTCTCTGTACAACTGGATGGACCGCAAAAGGAGAAAAGAAAGTACGAGGTTGACGCTACGGGAGAAACGCTGGACATTCGGTATCGCTCGCGCAGCAATACTTTTTGGGAGAAGGGTTTTGATTTAGAAGACCGAGTTAAAATCAATATTACGTTACCCCATTTAACTAAACTCAAAATCAAAGGAGCTGGGCAATTCAGAATTCGTGGATTTGATGAAGAAGAAATGGATATCACCTTACTTGGCGCTATGACTGGCGATGCGGATCTTCGCGTGCGTAATCTTACATTAGACTTGTCAGGACCAATGGTGCTTCAATTGGATGGAGAGGGGCATTTTTTAGATGCCGAAGTCAAAAAGCTCTCCCAACTAAAGGCGGGGCAATATCAAGTGGAGGATGCGGTAATCGAAGCGAGGGGGATGGGCCGGGCGCGGGTCAATGCCTCTCGGACGGTTGATATTGATACCGATGCCGTCAGTTCCGTCAAGTATACTGGCGAACCGAGAGTAACCAGAAGAGATTAGTTAATCAAAGCGATAAGTTGAATCGGTTATAAGCTTGATTTAGAGTAAACACCTACTCTAAATCAAGCTTTTTCTTTACATTTCAGAAACCAATCTGTATGGATGTAAAGATCAAATTTTTGGGTGCAGCCCGCAGCGTGACAGGTTCAAAATATTTCCTTGAAATCGGTCACCAAAAAATATTGGTCGACTGCGGAATGTTCCAAGGGAAAAAAGAATTGCGACTTCGCAACTGGGATTCATTGCCGATCAATCCCGCTGACATCGAGATAGTGGTGATTACACATGCCCATATTGATCATATCGGCTACCTGCCGCGGCTTGTTAAGGATGGCTTTAATGGTAAAATAATTTGCACGCCTGCCACCGAAGATTTGATGAAAATCATGTTGTTGGACGCAGCCAAATTACAGGAGGAAGAAGCGCTCTTTGCGTTGAAAAAAGGCTATTCAAAACATGAAAAACCACAACCCCTTTTTTCGACAGAAGATGTTAAGTTAGTACTGATGTTGATTGACAGCCATCCGCTACACCAAGAAATTTCACTTAGCCCAACAACTTCTATCCAGTTTTTTAATGCGGGGCACATTCTTGGTTCTGCGTTTGTAGCCATGACGCTAAAAGGCGAACGCGAAACCAAAAAAATGTTATTCTCCGGAGATCTGGGACGTTACGAAGATCCAGTGATGTACGCTCCAGAACCTGCAGTTGATGCCGATGTAGTATTCATCGAATCCACCTATGGGAATCGGGTTAATCCTCAGGTAGATGTAGAAGAACAGCTCACGGCCATCGTTCAAGAAGCATGCGATGCCAATGGTGCACTGGTTGTTCCGGCATTTGCGTTGGGGCGCACACAAACGTTAATTTACTATTTCCATCTATTGATGGAACAAGGAAGCATCCCCACCCTACCCATTTATATCGATAGCCCGATGGCGATCAACGTAACTGATTTGTATGAGCGCCACGGGGACTTACATAAAATAAAAATCACAAAACAAGGATCACAATTATTGAGCATTTTTGATTCGCCACAAATTCATTTTTGCCACACGCGAGAAAGTTCACAAGCATTGAACGATATTAAGAAACCATTGATCATCATTTCGGCCAGTGGCATGGCAACAGGCGGGCGGATTTTACATCATTTGACGCATCGCCTTCCTCGGCAGTCTGATACAGTTTTACTAGCAGGCTACCAGGCGGAGGGCTCGCGTGGTCGCAGACTTTTGGAAGGAGAAAAAACGCTACGCATTTTTGGAGAGGAGATTCCAGTCAACTGCCGCGTTAGAGAGGTACATGGGCTGTCGGCACATGCAGACCAGACTGAATTGATCCGGTGGCTCAGTACAATCAAAAAAAGTCCCAAGTTTACATTTGTTACACATGGCGAATTAGAAAGTGCTACAGCATTTTCTTCCCTTATCGAAACCCAGCTTAAATGGAAAACAATGATACCTGATTACCTTCAATCAATGACACTCTTTGAAGGCATATAGGACTAAGAACAAAAACTATGACAAACAGATTGTATTCGCTTGATGTTTTTCGGGGGATCACTGTTGCCGCGATGATCCTCGTCAACAACCCTGGTAGTTGGAATAGTGTTTACCCTCCTCTGCTTCATGCCAAATGGCATGGCTGCACACCTACAGATTTAATATTTCCATTCTTTCTTTTCATTGTTGGCGTCTCTATTCACTTTGCCTATCAACCCAAGTTGAACGAAGGGCTTACAAAAAAGAATGTTTCCAAAATTCTTCGTAGAACAGTAATCATTTTCTTGTTGGGCATGATGTTGGCATTAGTGCCAACATTCAATTTCTCTTCGGTAAGGATTCCAGGAGTGTTGCAGCGCATTAGTTTAGTTTTTTTGTTTTGCTCACTGATCTATTTCAAAACCAATTGGCTTTCGCAGATTCGCGTGGCCTTAGTTTTATTGGTAGGTTATTTTGTGTTGATGACCATGGTACCGGTGCCGGGCGTTGGTGAGGCTAACCTCGAACCCGAAACAAACATTGGTGCGTGGTTGGATCGGTTGCTGCTGGAAGGCCACCTATGGTCGCAAAGTAAAACGTGGGACTCCGAAGGGATTGTAAGTACGATCCCCGCAATAGCCACAGGATTAATTGGAATGTTAACGGGTCAACTTTTTTCAAGGTTTGAGCAACCTGCTGAGAAAGTAACATGGCTGTTTTTTACAGGAGCTCTTTTAATTGTGGCGGGGTTAGCCTGGGGACTTATCTTCCCAATTAATAAAGCCTTGTGGACAAGCAGTTATGTGCTTTACACGGGCGGAATCGCCATGCAATTCTTGGCTGCTTGTTACTGGCTCATTGATGTGCAGGGGGTCAAAAAATGGTCAACTCCTTTTATCTACTATGGGATGAATGCGATTTTTGTATTTGTCGCTTCCGGTTTATTGGTGAAAGCGTTGACCCTGATAAAAATCGGTGAAGGAGAGAACGAACTATCTTTGTGGTCTTATCTCTATCAAAATCTATATGCCAGTTGGCTCACTCCGATGAATGCCTCTTTGGGCTTTGCATTCACCCTTATTCTCTTCTTTCTGGTCATCCTTTGGCAAATGTATCAACGGAAGATTTTTGTGAAAGTCTGACAACCTTTGATCACAAAAAATCGCTGTTCCGAATGATTAAGGCAGAATTTTCAGAAGTCAATTTCAGCCAATTGCGCATTTATTTATAAATCCATGCAACCCCTTTGCGCGTATAAGCATCTTGTTATTGAATTTGCTTAAATGACTTTACAGATTTACCGAGCGAAAGAAAAAGATTGGATAGAAGGCTGCAAACGGCAAAACCGGGACGCACAGCATGCCCTCTACTCCTTTTTCTCCGGTAAAATGTATGCCCTTTGCTGCCGATACATTAAAGACAAAATGGAAGCGGAGGATGTATTGGTTATGGCCTTTACCAAAATTTTTGAACGGATCGATCAGTACAAAAATGAGGGAAGCTTTGAAGGCTGGATCAGAAGGGTTATGGTAAATGAGTCGTTGAGTTATTTGCGCAAGACCAAAAACATGTATCTGGAAATGGATATTGCCGCTGCCGATCGGGAACCTGACTATAGCAGAGCAGAAAGCGATTTAGAGGCTGCGGATTTACTAAAGATGATTGGCGATTTGCCCACCGGGTATCGAGTAGTGTTTAACCTGTATGCAGTGGATGGATATTCGCATCAGGAAATTGCAGAACAACTAGGCATTAGTGAAAATACCTCCAAATCACAATTGAGCCGAGCGAGGGCACTTCTGCAAAAAAGACTTGTACAAGCCGACCAACGGCTAGAACAAAAAATGAGCTAATATGGAAAACAGGGTAGACGAACTTTTCAAAAATAAGCTGGAGCACTACGCTTCTTCTCCACCTTTAGGCGCTTGGGCGCGAATTGAAGCAAGCTTGGTAAAAAAAAATAATCCTTTGGTGGTTTGGCGTGTAGCTGCTGCGTTGTTGTTGATGGGCAGCTTGCTTACTGCACTTTATTGGACGCAAAACGACAATGATTTGAGGAGTAACTCAAGTATAGTTGAAAAAATGGAACCTGTACTAGCACCCAAAGAAATTGCTATACCAGCAGCAAAAACTGAACAGCAAACCGCCACTATTGAAAAACAGCCAAGCACCCGACCCCAAACAAAGCGAATTGCCAAAATGGTCGCCCAAGTAGATAGGGGGGCGACTGTCCTGGAAGATCAGCTACCGGTGGAAGTGTTGCCTGTTGCTAGCGAACTGACGGTCTCTCCAACAACGGCTCCAGTGGTGGTTGCTCAAACAGAAAAACCGATTGTTTTAGAGATTACGCTTGCACCAATAGAAACTGTAGTAACCGCTCAGGTAGAAGAAAAAAATAGCGGCCTAAAGAAATTCTTCATCAAAGCTAAAGAGCTAAAAAATGGAGAAAGCGGAATCAACTTAGCCGACTTTGCAAACCGGCTTTTTGCTTCCAATCATAAACAAGATCAAGACAAAAATAATCTCAATTAAAAAAAGACTTTCATGAGAAAAATACTAATAATAAATGCCTTAATCGTGTCATGTAGTGTCATGGCAACAGCACAAAAAAAGGCCGATACCGTGGTGATCAAAGTAGGTGAAGCCAGCAAAGTGATTTTTGCGATACAAGACAAGAAAGACCTCGAGACATTGAAACATTACAATTTTCAGTCATTGATGAGCGATATGATTGCTAAACTTGAAAAGAGAGACTCCACGCAATTGGCACAACCTTCTTCGGCTTACCTTAAAGACACAGTTGCAGAAACAACTACTTCAGGAAGTCAAATTGAATCGGTAGAGGAATGGCCTTCCGAAGAAGATAGAAGACGTTATCGTGAAAGCAGCAGAGGCCGTTCCTACAACGATCGTGATCGCAGCAACAACTACGTAAGTTTCCGTTCGCGTAACAGGTCGGGACGAAGAACCTATAGTTCTTTCAACATCGACCTGGGCACCAACAATTTTTTGGAAGCCGGAAAATTCCCAGCCGATGCAAATTCAATATACACGGTACGCCCTTGGGGAAGTTGGTATGTCGGGCTAAACTCCATTCAACGTACACCTATTTCCAACAAACTTTTTTTAGAATGGGGGGGTGGGGTCAGTTGGTATAACTTTAAGTTTCAAAACGACAAGACGCTTTTGACAAAAGATGATACGCAGGCCTATTTTAGTTTCGATACCCGCACCGATCTCGATTTTAAAAAGAGCAAGCTGACTGTGGTCTATGTGAATTTCTCAATGGTACCCGTCATCGATTTTGGGGGCAATAGCAAAAAACCAGGTATCTTCAGTGGTCAAATGTCAAGGGGCTTTCGGATGGGACTAGGGCCTTATGTCGGCTACCGAATTGACAGCTACACCAAACAAGTATATGTACAAAACGGTGATGATAAGGTGGAACGTCATCACGACCCTTACTATCTCAACAACATTCGGTATGGTGCGCGACTGCAATTTGGATTTAGAGGAACCGATCTCTTCTTCAACTACGACCTCAACGATCTTTTCGTAAAAGACAAAGCGCCTCAGTTGAATGCATTTACTTTTGGAGTTACGTTGTAATTAATCGCTTACAAATACAGATCCATCATTGATATCTTACGCGGATTAAATCAGAGCCACGAATGCACAAATAAACACGTTAAACCAAAGAATGCATTCGTTTAGTTTGTGTGATTCGTGGCAAGTTTAATCATGGGGTGTAATTCTTGTTTATCACTTTTTACTTAAACGCCTCCCCTTTCGTCAATACCATCTGCTTTTCATCACCGCGCAACTTTAGGTCTTTACTAACCCTCCGTGGGCTTGGCCATTGAAATACCAGCCATACAACCAATCCTAAAAAGTAGATGGCAAACCATTCGCTGCCAGTCAAAAACAAACCGGCCGCCATAAACAGCGAAGTCGCCACGATAGCAGAAAGTCGGATCACAGCTACTGAGAAATATTTTTCCAGTCGCACTCCCAAACTGATTTCTTTGTTGAGCAACGAAAATTTCTTGCGCACCACCAAGTGAACAATCGTTAGGTCTAGTATAGCAAGGACAGGGAATGCGATCAAAATAATCCGCTCAACCAGTTCACTTTGAATCGAGGGGAAAATCCGGTTTGTCAAGAGCAAGTAATAGATCACCAAGAACGTACCGATGGGGATGAACATCATCAGTAAGCAAATATTATACAGCTTGTAGAAGAATTCGCGAAGTGAGCTATAATTCATTTTGGGTAACTTTATACAATCAAAGCTAATTATAAATTACCTTTGTAACACCTATACTAAGTATCTCATGGAGACGGTAGCTAACTTAACTAGAAAGGAACAAGTCATTCGCAGTGCAGCTCAGCTGTTCAGAGAGAAAGGGTATGCGGCTTCATCCATGCGCGATCTGGCTCAGAAATTAGGCATTGAAGCGGCCAGTCTTTATTCGCACATCAAATCAAAAGAAGAAATCCTGCAGAGCTTATGCTTTGATATGGCCACTGAGTTTCGAAAATCACTGGAGGAAGTAGAAAAGCAAAAACTGTCACCGTCAGAGAGGCTTCGCAAAGGCATCATTGGACACATTCAAGTGATGGCAAAAGATCTTACCGCTTCAGCCGTTTTTATGAATGAGCACCGCCACCTCAGCCAGCCCTTTCTCCGTGATTTTTTACTACTTCGCATCAACTACATCAACCGCTTCAAATCGATGATAGAAGATGGAATCCGTACGGGCCAGTTTAAGGAATCAATTGATAAGAAGTTAGCGGTGATGACACTTTTCTCATCATTGAACTGGATGCCCATGTGGTATGACCCGAAAAGCGACATCGACCCAACGGAGCTCGGACAGCAATTGTCAGACATGCTCGTCAACGGGCTCAAAAAAAACTAGTACCTACCAGTTAACCCGAGCTTGAACTGTAAAAAAAGGGATAACCTGTTCTCCTTTTTCTTGCTACCTTGAGCCGAAACCTACCACCTATGATCAAATTTATCATCCAAATCTTCAAACGATTTGCCTGGTTTAAACGCTTCAATGCGAAAGTGACCTACGAACTGCTCGCTAAAAACATTCCTGCGGAAGACTGGCATTTTATGAATTATGGCTATACCCCGAATAGCAGAGAACCCGGTTTGGAGGTACCCAATGATCCCAAAATTCAAAAATATTCTCTTCAAATGTACCACTACCTGGCCGCCAAAGCCGACCTGCTGGGGAAGCATGTGTTGGAAATTGGCAGTGGACGTGGTGGTGGTGCCAAGCATGTCGCATCGCACTTCAAGCCTGCCAGCTATACTGGCCTTGACATTGCAGCGAGCGCAGTGGATCTGGCCAATAAAATTCATAAAGTGCCGGGGCTGAAATTTATTCAAGGAAGTGCGGAAAAAATTCCGTTGGCCGATAACAGCATCGATGTAGTTCTCAACGTGGAGTCTTCTCACGGGTATGGAAATGTAGATACCTTTTTGAGTGAAGTGAAGCGCGTGTTAAAACCAGGCGGAAAATTGTTGATGGTTGACTTTAGAAATAGCGTGGAGAACATGACCATCTTCCAAAACCAAATAAAAAATTCAGGGCTACAACAATTGTCGCAAGAAGACATAACGCCTAATGTCGTTGAGTCCATCGAAGCAGAGGACGAATCAAAAAAAGAGCGCATCAAAAAACTGATCCCTGCCAGGTGGCAGAAACTATTCAATGAATTTGCAGGAGTAGTTGGGTCAAGGTTCTATGAAACGCTAAAAAATGGAACAAGGCCCTATTATCGGTTTGTGCTAACGAAAAACCAGTAGCTAAACTTTCTCTGCCCTCTCCTATTTTAGTCAAAAGAACCTCGGCTAATACTGGCGGTACTATATCCTTTGCTCCAAACGGATAACTTCAAAAAAGTTAACATCTTCCCTACTTCTTTGTTAAATTGCAAACGATTGTTAGCGGCACACCAAAATCGGTCGAAATCACTTAAATTCTCATGTTATGTACGGAAGTGGAAATACGTTTGAGGTAATAAAGGCAGACGATGTAGCGCAAGAAGATCCCATTTTACTGGCTGTATTTGAAGCGCGGATTGCGCGGGGTGAAAAAATAGAACCGACTGATTGGATGCCCCAACTGTATCGCAAGCAGCTGATTCGAATGATTGAGCAGCACGGGCACAGCGAAATTATTGGAGCCTTGCCTGAAGGAACTTGGATTACCCGCGCTCCTGGTTTCAAAAGAAAAATGGCATTAATGGCCAAAGTGCAAGACGAAGTTGGCCACGCACAGCTACTTTACAGCGCTGCCGAAACATTGGGCAAATCGCGCGAGCAAATGATTGACGATTTGATTACCGGCAAATCGAAATACTCTAACATTTTCAACTATCCTACCCTCACTTGGGCAGATTGTTGTTTCATCTCCTGGTTAGTTGATGCCGGAGCCATTGTGAATCAACTGGCGAATGCAAAAGGAAGCTATGGTCCCTATTGCCGGGCACTCGATCGGATTTGCGCAGAAGAATCTTTCCATTTAAAATACGGACATCACTGTGTAATCTATTTAGCAAGTGGCACACAGAAACAACGCGACATGTTTCAGGCAGCCTTGAACCGCTGGTGGCTACCGATGATGCACTTCTTCGGTCCTTCCGATAAAATTTCTGTTCACACGGAAATGCTGATGAGATGGAAAGTGAAAATGGGAACCAATGATGACATGCGCAATCAGTTTTTGGATATGTATGTACCCAAGATTTGGGAACTAGGTTTTACTATTCCCGATGCTAACCTGAAGAAAAACGAGGAAACCGGAAGATGGGATTATACAGAACCTGACTGGGAAGAATTTAAGCGAGTCATCAATGGTGGTGGCCCCTGCAATAAAGAAAGACTAGAAGTAAGACGCATTGCAGAAGAACGCGGAAAGTGGGTGCGTGAGGCGTTGAAAACTCCGAAGACACAATACGTTACTCCTCTCGCTTAGAAAGAATAGTTTCCGGGTTCCAGTTACAGGTAACTAGAAACTGGAAACCTTGAACCCAAAGTTATTTACGAAGACCATGAACTCTTTAGATCCCCGCGTAACCCGGCTGCCTCACATTGGTGAAGAAGGAAAAATTATTCCGAAAGCTTCGCTGGATCAGTTTGGTACGTACGAGGTGTTTGTGAAGCCCAAGGAAGGCAAACCATTTCAGCATGAAGGCATTGTGCATGCACCTAATTTAGAGTTAGCATACGTACTCGCTAAGGAAACCTTTACACGGAGATTTACCTGTACATCATTGTATGTGACAGACACACGCGATGTATTCGTGTCACCCCTAACAGAGGGAGACAAAAATGCCTACGATCAGATTACGCCTTCGGTAGCAACTTCCGGAATAAAAAAACAATTTGAAATTTACCATTTGCCCAAGCGGGGCAAGCAACACATTCATGCCGGCAGTGTGGAAGCTAGTTCACCGGAAGAAGCGATGAGCGCGGCCAAACAAAAATTTAATCAGGGAAAAATAGTTTTTAATATCTGGGCGATTGAAGCCAATAACATCAGATTCACCTCACCTGAAGAACAAGAGTTGTGGCTGACGCTGCCCGATAAAAAGTTTAGAGATGCTGCGGAATACAAGGGAGGCGAGAAATTGAGCAATTTTTTAGAAAAGAGTAACTTTATAAAAAAGTAAGGACATGGCTACGAAAGAAGAGATAAAAAAAGAAGTGGATAAATTGCCTACTAATCTTTTGGATGAAGTGTACTCCTATTTGAAAAGCGTAAGAGATAAAAATAGCCTTTCAGAAGACGAAGCCAGAAGAAAATGGAAAGAATGGTGGGACGATCCTGAAACAACATTTTCACCTGATTTTATGAACGAGCGTATTCAACCTCCTTTGGAGAATCGAGTAAAAATGTTTGATTGATGGCTTATCTACTAGATACCGACACCTGTATTTTCATCTTGAAAAAAGTGCAGGCAATCCAGCAAAAGTTTGGTTCAATAAATCCTAGTCATCTTTTCATTTCATCAATAACTGTTGCCGAATTGGAGTATGGTGTTTCAAAAAGTAAGCTAGCTGAACATAACACTAAAAGACTTAGCAACTTTCTTTCTCGATTAACCATTTTAGACTTTACAAAACAATCGGCTAAACAATATGGCCTGATCCGTGCTTCCCTTGAACAAAGAGGTATGCCCATTGGAGCAAACGACATGTTAATTGCGGCCATTGCAAAAAGCCTTGACCTTACTCTCGTCACGAACAATGAAAAAGAATTTTCACGAGTCGAGAGTTTAAAAATCGAAAACTGGCTTAAAGAATAGTTAGATGGAAAAACTACCCCTTAAAGAACTTCTCTACAAAATGGCCGATGACCAATTGATCATCGGACATCGTAATTCTGAATGGACGGGCTTTGGACCTTTGCTGGAAGAAGACATTGCCTTCTCTTCCATGGCACAAGATAAAATCGGACATAGCCTGGCACTTTATACCATCCTGCATGAACTAGGTGAAAGTGATCCTGATACGGTTGCCTTCACCCGTAATGCCAACCAATTTCACAACAGCATTTTTATCGAGTTACCCAATCAGGAATATGACTTTAGTCTTATCCGTCATTTCTTGTACGACACAGCCGAAGCATTGCGTTTTGAGTTATTGACTAATTCTACGTGCGAGCCTTTGGCACAGGTGGCGCGCAAAGTGCGAGGCGAACTTCGCTACCATACGCTACATGCTAAAACATGGATGAAGCAACTGGGCTCCGCGACTGAAGAAAGTGTGAGTCGTTTACAAAAATCATTGGAGCAAGCCATGCCCTATGCATTAGGCATGTTTGAAGAATCGCCTTACGAAAAAGAAATAATGGAAGCAGGTATTTTTGAAGGAGAGCAGAAGTTGAAAGAGCTTTGGATGGCGAAAGTAGAAGAGACCATCAGTCAAACGAGTTTGCATTTACCGGATTGGAAAATTGTTCAACCTATAAATGGGGGAAGAATTGGAAAACATACAGAACACCTTCAGCCTTTGCTGGATGAAATGAGCGAAGTATTTAGAATTGATCCGGGGGCGGAGTGGTAAGTATTAGTCCGGAAGATCGAAAGGCGGGAAGTCGGTAAGTTAGAAAGTTGATTTGAGTTTATTATCCATGACTACCATTAGTACATCTGTAAAACAAATTTATGAATGGCTCGAGGATGTCAAAGATCCCGAGATACCTGTTTTGTCGTTGGTAGACCTGGGGGTGATTTCTAACGTGGAAATTGACGGAGACAAAGTGAGCATCGAACTCACCCCTACTTTTGCGGGTTGTCCGGCTATGGAGTATATGAAAAACGAAGTCATCGAAAAGTTAAAGAGCAAGGGAATACCTAAAGTAGAGGCAACCATCTCTTTCCGGGTGCCGTGGTCATCGGAATTTATTTCGGAAAAAGGAAAAAAAGCGCTCAAGCAATATGGATTTGCACCCCCTCCTTCCAACAAGCTTTTTACAGAGCTGGAAATACTGGAAAACGCAATATGCCCTCGGTGTGATGGCACCGATACTGAAATGAAAAGCCCATTCGGCCCTACCCTTTGCAGGTCACTCTACTACTGCCGTGATTGCAAAGAGGCCTTCGAACAGTTCAAACCATTGTAAAAAATAGATGCACATCTTAGTTTGGCATAAAACCTTTAAACTTGTGGTTCGTTTAGCGAACCACATGAGATTATTGAAAAGACCAATTGCCGCAATACCCTTTCTTTTTGGAGGGATGTTATTGATGAGTTGTGGCCGATCTGCCACGATCAACGAAGCGACCACCTTTACTCATCTTGATTCGCTGACTGATACCTATTTATCATTACAAGATACCTTGCTGTATTCCTGGAATGTACTGGTAAAGGACGAACAAGAAAAAGTAGACGCAATGGAAAAAGCGTTGCATCAATTGATTCAATTGCCAGTCCCAGAAAAATCTCAGTTAGTCACTTTAAAAAGTCGCCTGCAGCAACTAAAGCAATTGCGCATCACACAAAAAACATTGACCAACCCGTATGTGGTAGAAGAGTATGATTTCGCAACCAGCTCATTGGTGGCCGAAATAGTTGCTCTTTCTGAATCTAACTCTGTGTTGATGCAAAACAAAAACCTCTCGGTACTGATTGAGAAAATTAAAGTTGCTGAACAACATACGCCATTATTTCGATCTAGCTATGACAGCATTGCCTTACTGTTTAACGCCTTTCTCGAGAAGAATGAATCTTCGCTGAAGGAGGTTGACAAGAGTGGAGCTCTTGAAAAGAAGCCATTGTTTAGCGGGGTAGCTGGCAAATAAATATTCGAGACTTTTTGATACCCCCCTGTCACGTTTAGGCTCAGTCTGACACGGTGTAACAACGCAAAAAAAAATCGAGGCCGAAAGCTTTCACCTTCAACCTCGATCTATCAAGTAACGACTAACGATCAACCAACAACGGTCAACGATCAGTCATCAACGATTTACCATCTCTTCTTCCTCTCCCCCCCACTGGCGCCACCGCTGCTGCGACCACCACCTCCACCATAAGAGCGCTTACCTTCGCTGCCTACTTTTCCTTCACCACTGCCGCCATCAAACGAACGTCTCTTGCGTTGATAGCCCACGCCACCTTCGCCACCACCGCTTCTCTCACCACCGCCACTGCGCTCGCGTCTCTCGCCACCACCTTCTCTACGTTCGCCCGTCATTTCTAGCCGCACTTTACGACCGCGTACTTCCACGCCTTCAAAGCCTTTCATCACCTGCTCGGTTACATCTTTTTCTAATTCAAAGAAAGAGAATGCACCCTTTAAGTCAATCTTGCCAATCTTGCCTTTGTCAATTTCACCGTAGTCACAGATTAAGCCAAGCAAATCGCCCGTCTCCAATCCATCCATTCTGCCGATGTTGATAAACACACGGTCACCACTCGGGCGACTGTCTCTGTCCCTATCACGGTCATCGCGACTGTACCGATCATCACCCGCAATTGATTTGGTGCGATCTGATTTATTCAGGTCACGTGCATCGCGGTAGTACGCTAAGAAACGGTTGAACTCAATGGAAGCAAAACGCTTGATGATATCCTCTTTCGATAAGTCGATCAGTTCATGATATACTTCAGGCAAGAAGCTGTCAATCTCCTCTTCGTTCACCTCTACGTTGCGCATCTTGCGCGTGAGCTCCATGATCTTGCGCTGGCACACCTCATCACCCGTTGGGATCATGATTTTCGTAAACCTGCGCTTGAGAGCTTTTTCTATCTGGCTGATCTTGCCCATTTCTTTTTTAGAAACGATGGCCAACGAAATACCTTTCTTACCTGCACGGGCCGTACGGCCGCTTCGGTGAGTGTAGTACTCCATCTCATCCGGCATGTTCATATGAATCACGTGCGTGATACCCGTTACGTCTATACCGCGGGCCGCCACATCCGTAGCCACCAACATTTGTAACGTTTTGTTTTTAAAACTCTTCATCACACGGTCGCGTTGCATTTGCGTAAGATCCCCGTGAAGGGCATCCGCATTGTAACCATCCTTCATCAGGCTTTCTGCTACACGCTGAGTGTCAATTTTAGTACGGCAGAAGATAACCCCAAAAATATCGGTGGTGTAGTCTACCATTCTTTTCAGCGCCTGGTATTTATCGCGCTCGTCTACTACAATGTATTGATGGTCGATGTTCTCGTTGCCCTGGTTGCGCTCGCCCATGGTGAGCTCCTGCGGGTTGTTCATGTAGTTCTTCGATATCTCGCGCACCTCGCGGGGCATCGTAGCAGAGAAGAGCCACACATTCTTTTCATCAGGCGTGCCCGACAAAATTTCGTCTATCGCATCTTTGAAGCCCATGTTCAACATCTCATCGGCTTCATCCAACACTACGTATTTAATCGTGCCCAGGCTCACCACCCTGCGTTCGATCAAGTCAATCAATCGGCCGGGCGTAGCGACAATAATCTGAGCGCCTCTTTTTATTTTTCTAATTTGATCTGATATACTCGCACCGCCATATACGGTTACGATGTTCAGATCCTTCACCGACTTGCAAAAGTTTTCTAAGTCAGTAGTAATTTGCACGCTTAGTTCGCGTGTAGGCGCCAGAACCAATGCTTGCGTGGTGCGGTCTTTCACATCGATCAGCTCGATCAACGGAAGGCCAAACGCGGCAGTTTTTCCAGTGCCCGTTTGGGCTAATCCGACCAGGTCGGTGTTTCCTTTCAACAAAACCGGGATGGCTTGTTCTTGAATGGGCGTTGGAGTTTCAAAGCCCATTTGGCGGATTGCCTCCACCACTTGCTCCGAAAGTCCCAGTTCACTAAATGATTTCATTCGTTTCTAATTGTTTTTTTTTGGTCTCATGGAATGGCTCACTAAGCTGCACCTCAACAATGAGCGCAGTGTGTAACCATTTCATTAATAAAGTTTATTTGTAAAAATTAAGCCGCAAAGGTAACCTAATTAATTGGAAGTGATATTATTAGCTCAATCAGCAGCCCCAAAGGGTAATCTGCTGTTGTAAGCAAAACCACCCCTACTTTATTCTGAAAAGGAGGTTTTTGCAAGAATGGCCTGCCAGCCGGAAATTAACAATTGGGCGTGCCCCTTGCCGAGGCGGCCGGGTCGCGCTGTCGCTACTCGCCACCTGCCGCACATTCCATTTCGGGCTCAAACAGGCCGCTCCATCGCTCACGCAAACTGAGTAACTTGCTATATGGATGTGCACGAACCAGAAGTGAGGAGTTACAACATGAGCCAGATTAAAGGCAAAGACACGAAACCTGAGATGCTGGTTAGAAAATTTCTTTTCTCAAAAGGCTTCCGCTATAGACTCCATGTAAAGAACTTGCCAGGCAAACCCGACATCGTTTTACCCAAATACAAAACCGTGATCTTTGTTCATGGCTGTTTCTGGCATGGTCATGAAGGATGTAAATACTTTGTCGTCCCAAAGACCAGAACGGATTGGTGGTTGAATAAAATTAATATCAACAGAACCAATGATGAACGATCAAATTCACTTCTGGGAAAAGAGAATTGGAAAATCATGATTCTCTGGGAATGCGAATTGAAGCCCGGTGTAGTGGAAAAGACGCTTCAAAGCCTGATGCATAATCTGTTGAAGTAAGCCTCTCACAGATCAAATCAACAACTCTTTTTTTGTCATAAGGTGACTTAAAAGCAAATGTACTTTAAGTCACCTTTGGGTAGTATTGCTTGTTATGGCAATACAACAAAAGATCGCAGTTAGGATAAAAGCGATTAGGCAGGAAAAAGGCCTTACACAAGAAGCACTTGCCTGGAGTGCGGACGTGGATCGCACGTTCATGAATCATGTTGAAAGCGGACGAAAAAACATCTCACTTAATAGCCTTGAAAAAATTCTTAGCGGCCTTGGGATTTCTTTTAAAGACTTTTTCAATCACAAAGACTTTACGAAATCATGAAAGACAAATTGACTTTCATCGATTTATTTGCGGGAGCCGGAGGATTGTCTGAGGGTTTTATTAGGGCAGGTTATAAACCCATTGCACACGTGGAAATGGACAAAGCCGCATGCCTTACTTTAAAGACCCGCATGGTTTATCACGAACTTTCTAAAAAGAAAAAACTAAATATCTATGAGTCTTACCTGAAAGGAGAGATTAACCGAAGCGTATTGTATCAATCAGTAGGTAACGATATTCTTGACACAGTAATAAACACCGAAATAGGAGGAGTTAATAACAAGCCACTTTTCAAAAAGATAGATGGCCTTGTAAATGGCAGAGAAGTAGACTTTATAATTGGTGGTCCTCCCTGTCAGGCTTATTCACTAATAGGTAGAGCTGCGCTTGGTAAAAAGGTTAAAAAAGACAAGCGGAATTTTTTATACAAGGAATATGCGAAATTTTTACTAAGGTACAAGCCCAAATACTTTGTGTTTGAAAACGTCCCCGGTCTGAAAAGTGCAGGAGACGGAAAGATATACAACGACATAAAAAAGCTGTATAAAAAAATAGGATACACACTGGACGATCGTTTGTTAAATTCATGGGACTTTGGTGTTGTACAAGTACGTGAGCGTCTAATTATTATTGGATGGCGTGACGACATCAAATTCAAGTATCCGGAATTTAAAAAAATGAATAACAATCACACGGTGAATGATATTTTTGCCGACTTGCCTTCGCTCAAGCCAGGTGATGCAAAGCGAACAATGAATTATACTGATGGTAAGCCATCTGAATACCTGATTACAACAGGTATTAGAAACGGTTTGGACTATGTGACTCATCACATTGCAAGACCACACAATCCAAGAGATCGGGCGATTTACAAAATGGCCATAGAGATGGCTGAGCAGGGCATCAGAATAAAAAATGATATGATCCCCAAAGAGAAGCGGACACAGAAAAATATTGTGGACTTTCTTGATCGCTTTAAGGTGGTTTGTGAAAGACCACACACAATGATTGCCCACATTGCTAAAGACGGGCATTTTTTTATCCACCCTGACAAAAAAAGTCTGAGGTCAATCTCTGTTCGTGAGGCCGCTCGAATACAATCTTTTCCTGACAATTTCTTTTTTGAAGGGGTTATTGAAAATCAAAACAGAACAGCAGCTTTTAGACAAATAGGAAATGCAGTACCACCAATGATGGCCCATATTATTGCTTCTTGCATTAAAAGAAAAATCAAATGAGCAAAGAAACTAAGCGACACTCATTCGAACCGGGAGCAATGTCGATTATTCAAATGGGCGAGGAACTTATTGGCCACCCAACAACGGCAATAAATGAATTAGTGAAGAATGGCTACGATGCAGATGCAACAGAAGTCTGCGTCTACGTTAACATAAATGAATCAAACTCATTTGTACTAATCTTCGATAACGGCCTAGGGATGCATAAGAAAACTCTCTTCGGAGACTGGCTAAAACCATCTGTGAGCGCTAAAAGAATAAAAGGAGCTAAGAGTGAGATCTTCGAGCGAAGCTTTTTGGGCAGTAAGGGTATTGGCCGTTTGGCTTCAATGGCCTTAGGTAGAATGATCACAGTTGTTACTAAAAGAAACGAAGAGAAAGAATATAATTGGCTTACAATTGACAGTTCCATTTTCAAAGAGGAAAATAGGCTATTAAAAGATGTAACATTTCCAGGCGATTCGATCAAGACATACTATGATCTTTTTTCCAAAAAAAGTGATTTGGAAGAACGAAAAGCAAATGAAAATGAAGACCTCTTAGAATTATTAAGAAGTAAGAAAATAGGAACCTTTAAGGAGGGTGCATTGGTGATTATTGAGGATATCGATGAATCAGTGAAAGCTCTTTTTAAAAGTGAGTTTGAAGATAACAATGAAATTGAAGATTCTGTTACGCTTCGCGAAACGGCTATTTATCGAGGCCTTAGCGTGTTAGTGACACCGTTAAAGCTAGATGCAGAGATTCAAAAAGAGTTATTTAAGGAAAAAATTATTGATGAAAAGAAAAAAATAGCCAAAGGTGTTAATGCGTTTGATGTTTCCTTTGGAAGTAATTTCATTCCCACTGAAAAGAGGTTCGAATTCACATCCGTCAAGCCAATCCCAATTATGGATAGGTTTGATTACCGTGCCATTGGTAAAGTAACTAAAGATGGAAACGTCTTTGGTCGTTTTACTTGTCAAAGGTTAGAAAAACATGTTTTTTCAGAAGAGTTTATTCTCAAAAACGAAGAAATATTTGAGAAGGAATTTGATAGGCTGAAGGAAAAGAAAAAACCAAAGGAACTCACAGAAACGGAATGGAATGCTAGTGCTGGAGAATTTTATTTTGACATACGAGTATACGATCGAGGAGAAGAAGATTCGAAAGAGAAACTATTTGGATTAGTCGAAGCAAATACCACTGAGCAGAAAAGAAAGATAATAGATTCACTGCTGGGTCTTAGAATTTCAAAGAACGGTTTCGGAGTGAAGCCATATGGAGATGAAGTGAAGGATTGGCTTGATCTTTCACAAATAAGAGTGCAAGGACCTGGATTTAATGTCAGCGTCAATCAAATACTTGGCTATGTGTTTTTTTACTCTCCGGAGAATGATGGATTGAAAGAAAAAACAAATAGAGAAGGATTCTATGCTAACAGAGCTTTTTCTGATACTAGAAATATTTTACAGGCTATTTTCAAAAATATTGGCCAATTGAGGTACAATTTTAGGCTAAAACATAATTTGGGAAGAATTGTAAAAAATAAACTTCAGAGACCAAACATCGATAAGTTCATAAACTTCATTCAAAAAAATGGTGCTGATGAGGTAAAAAAACGATCAGAAGAATTTGTAAGAGAAATTACTACAGCTCTTGATAATATGGAAGATACGCTGTCCTTTTCTCAACGGCTAGCTTCCCTAGGAACTGGATTGGAGTTAATATACCATGAGATGTCTCAACCGATTGCCAAAATAGGCGGTTCGCGAGCGATTTTACATAGAAAGGTTGGTAGAATTAAGGAAGAAGATATACGAACTGTTTTTATTGAAGAGATATCGCATATTGGTTCTTTTGTGGCGGAGTTGGATGAATTAAAGTCATCACTGAAGCCAGCTATTGGAAAATCCAGACATCAACTCTTCAAGCCTAATCACATATTTAAGAAAGTTTGCTATCTATTCCGAAAAGATATTAGTGAAGAAAATATTGAACTGCTAATTCATCCAGGATCTGAAAATTTTGAAATCGAGGATTATGAATATGCATTGTGGATATCATTTCTCAATATTATTAACAATGCTGTTTATTGGTTAAGGTTGAATGAGGAAAATCGTAAGTACATTTCCTTTAGTATTGAGAAGAAGAATCAGATTGTAATCATTAATAATGGACCGTTCATACCTGAGGATTATATAGACCTCATTTTTGAATATGGCATTACCCTGAAAAAGGAAAAGAGTGCAACAGGTTTGGGGTTAGCCTTTACCCGAAATATCCTTAATCTGAATAACTGGGAAATAACTGCTGAAAATAGAAAAGAGGGCCCGGCATTTATTATCACTAAAAGGAAATAACTATGTCGAAAGGTAAAATCGTTTTCTACGATAATGAGCCCGAGTTCACAAGTCAGTTCCAAAAATTGATGGAAGACAGCGACTTTGAAATAGTGTCATTTAATGACATTCAAAGCCTAAGAAAAAACCTTGAGGACAGTCAATTTATGAATGGAGTGAAGGCCTTAATTTTTGATTTGGCTAAGGACGCGCAAGAGGCTACTCAAACTACCAATTTTGAGATAATCACTGACATAGAAAAAAAATTTCACTCAATTAGAATACCGATCTTCATCCACAGTGCATTTGCCTCCAAAATAGAAAATTTTAATAACTGCGGAACCGTTTGGAAAATGGACAAATCAGGTAAAAGTCTTGAAGAAATTGCGGATACAATTGAAAGACTTGACGATTCGGGTTTTCTTGAAGCATTTACGCCTGGAGGGATAATTGAACAAAGCTTGTTTGAAGAGCTGCACAAAAGTTTTACTGAGCAATTTCGAAGAGGAGAAATTGAAAAAATTATTGACTCTGTTAAGAAGAGTAATCCAAAAGATTACAAGAAGAGAGCTACAGATGTATTTAGACGGATAGCGGTTAAATCACTTAATTCAGCATTACTTTCTCCGATTGCTGAAAATGACGATTCGGTCAATCCGATAGAGCATTTTTATAGGAGGAACAATAAAGTTTTCGCATGGACAGGAGACATCTGGATCAAAAAAGATAAGAGCGAAAATATTTTAATTTTAACTCCAAGATGCGATTTAGCAAGTGGAAAAGCAGCACAAATAATTGTTTGTTCGATTACTAATCCAAATTTGAATCTAAATGGCAATAGAGAAAAGAGGCTAAAGGATTTACACAATCATTTGACAGATAACTTGCTTGGAAAGGCAACACGATATTTGCCTAAAACTCCACTGTATGAGGGTGGTATGGTCAATCTGGCGACATATAAGACAATAGAGAAAGAGTCATTTCTGACTAGTTATGACTATTGCGTCACGTTAAGCGATGATTTAACTAATGAGATAATCGGAAAATTCGCTTACTATTTCTTGCGAACTGGCATAACTACAATGAATACTGATGAGTTCGACTCCTACCTGTCACTATTAAATGAGGAGGAATAATGGGTACGGAAAATTGGACCCGTGAACAGCTAATAGTTGGAGGCTGTAAACTGAACTGTGTCAAAGTAGGACAAACACTAACTTTGACACATAATGAAAGAGAAAGGACAATTCAATTTAGAAGAGATCAAGAAGAAAGCCCTTGAGCAGTTTCGCTCGGGTAAATCCTTGTATGGTAAAGATGGGGCATTTGCTCCCATGCTTAAGAGTTTTTTAGAAGCCGCACTGGAAGGTGAGCCCCTCTCTAGCGCAAGCATCTCGCTTGTGCTTCTACTTCTGTGATGGCTGACAAAAGTCCAAGCGTGACGCTTGAACTAGGTTGGGGAGGCAGCTCTAACCTAGTTAGTTTTATTGCCCTTGCTCAGTGCTATCATCGATCAACCGCATGATAGTAACCTAATCAATTTTTTAATGCAATAAATAACCGCCTATCCCATTTTTTGCCCCTAGCCGATGTTATCACCGACCTTAGATAAAATTTCACCGTTGGTTCTTCACCATTTTATGCCCATGCTTACTTTCACAAAATCAATATTGTAAGGCTCGTGGATTCGAGGTATATTTCAATTTAAAACCCTTACCTATGAAATTTGAGCGATTTCTTCCTTTCGTTTTCTTACTCAGCATGCAATGTGCCCCCTCTGGAGATACGAAAAGTGTACTAAAGTTTTCAATCTCGTTTACAAAAGAGCTGAGTGAACAGGCGCAGGACGGACGGCTCCTACTTTTACTATCCACCAACGACAAAGCCGAGCCGCGTTTTCAAATAAACGATGGATTGGAAACTCAACTTGTGTTTGGTGTGGACGTAGAAGGTATGAAACCCGGGGACGAAATTAAAATCGATGAATCTGCATTTGGTTTTCCTATTCAAAATCTGAAAAATATTCCTGCCGGAGATTATTTTGTTCAGGGACTAATCAATCGATATGAAACGTTCAATTTAAAGACGGGCCATACCGTAAAACTACCTCCCGATCAAGGGGAAGGCCAGCAGTGGAATTCAAAACCGGGAAACTTTTATAGCAAACCCACCAAGGTCAACATTGATCCTACAAAAAATGAAACGATAAAGGTGGTGATGGATCAAAAAATTGTGCCCGTAAAGAAACCAGAAGATACGAAATATGTAAAGCACATAAAAGTGCAAAGCAAGTTGCTGAGTGAGTTCTACGGAAAACCTATGTTTGTCGGAGCTCACGTGCTCATTCCCGAAGGTTTTGATGAACATCCACAAGCGCATTATCCGTTAATGATCTATCATGGCCACTTCCCCAAAGACTTTGGCGGCTTCAGCACCGAACCGCCAGATCCAAAAATGGACACTAGCGACTACAGTGCTCGCTTTGGAATTTATGGCTACAATAAATTGCAAAAACAGGAAGCCTATAATTTTTATAAGCAGTGGACCAGCAAAAATTTCCCTCGTTTTCTAGTGGTAGAAATCCAACATGCCACACCCTACTATGATGATTCGTATGCCGTTAACTCGGCCAGCATGGGGCCGTGGGGCGATGCGATTATGAAAGAATTACTGCCTGAAATTGAATTTAAGTTTCGCGGTATAGGACAAGGTTGGGCTCGTTTTACCTATGGAGGTTCTACAGGAGGCTGGGAGGCTTTGGCCGTGCAAATGTTTTATCCCGAAGAGTTCAATGGATGCTTCGCAGCTTGCCCTGATCCAATTGATTTTCGTGCCTTTTGCCTAGTGGATATTTATAAAGACAAGAATGCATATTGGTATGATAGCGAGTTTAAAAAACTCCCGCGTCCTGCCCACCGAAACTATTTAGGTCAGATTCAAAATACCATGCAAGAAACGAACCATTATGAATTAGCACTCGGCACACACTCGCGCTCTGGGCAGCAATGGGATATTTGGGAGGCCGTGTACTCTCCGCAAGGAGAAGACGGTTATCCGAAACGAATCTTCAATAAAGAAACGGGAGAAATAGATAAAAGTGTTGCTGAGTATTGGAAAGAACATTTTGACCTGCGCTATATTTTAGAGCGTGACTGGAAAACACTGGGACCAAAGTTGGAGGGCAAAATCCACATTTACTGTGGTGATATGGATAACTACTATCTTAACAATGCTGTGTATTTGATGGAAGATTTCTTAAAGAAAACAGAGTCGCCATTTTATAAAGGGGAAGTAGAGTATGGCGATCGAGCAGAACATTGCTGGAATGGCGACCACAACAATCCTAATTATGTATCCAGACTGAGATACAACACACAATACTTACCAAAAATCTTAAAGCGTATCACTGAGAGTGCTCCTAAAGGCGCTGATGTGAAAAGCTGGAAATATTAAGAATAGTTGAAGCCACCGGTTCACCGATTTTAAGTTTGAATCTGTGGCTGCCAACCTGGTTTTTATCTTCACGAATCAAGCAAACTTAACCCTCTCTAGCGCAAGCATCTCGCTTGTGCTTCTACTTCTGTGATGGCTAACAAAAGTCCAAGCGTTACGCTTGAACTAGGTTGGGGTGATTTCCGAGTAGAACTAAATGAAGGATTGCTGGTCGGAGACCAACAATAATAACGAAACTTTTTTGATTTTCTTTTTCAGTTTGAGAGAGTGCATTCCTAATTTGTAACTACTCGATTTGCTTACTTTCGAACAGCAAAATTCTATTCCTTTGATTTACTAAAATGATGGATTCGTCAGAGGCTAACACATACTTATACTCAACGCCCACCTCAATTTCTCTGGTTGTTCCTGTGCCCAGGTCAAAGAATTTCATTTTGGTTCCATCTAAATAATACAACTCCTCACCAAAGAAATTGAAATTGTTGATGCCTTTTTTATCGATTTGGTAGATCCTTTTTCCAATATGGCTATACACAGAAATCCCGGATTGTTGATCTAGCAAAAAGATCATGTTTTGGTATTCCCTTAAGTGAGTGTAAACAGGTGGAACCTTAGCTTTTAAAGTATCTGTGTAGAATTCAATAACAACTTCTTTTGTGATTGGATTGACTTTTTTGATAGACGCATCTGCAGCATCAAAAAGCCAAAGCTTATTATCATTACTTGGACAGACCAAAGTCGGCTGAATAGCCCACGAGGGTTCTAACAGGTATTCTTTTCCATTCTCAAAATAACGGCCGTAGATCCAGTATTTTTGGTTTACATGACTATATAAAAAAATGGAAGGATGATACCAGGGCTCTAGCAATGTCGTTTTCTTACCTTTTAAAGTGGCCATTAACTTCCCTTGTGCGTCAAATTTTTTGATCACATTGTTCTTTGACACGATAAAGAAATTGCCCAGCCGATCAACCGTTGCACAGATAACTTCAGCACTCTTAATTTCTTTAATTTTTTTACCGATCTGCTGGCCGTTTACTAAGCAACAGGAAAACAACGTGAAAAAGAAAAAGCAAATTATTTTACTAATTGACATGGCGATAGGTCTTCAAAGCAACTGCCTGTCCGTCAAACTCTGCATAAGTGTTGAAATGAACCCACTCTCCTAAATTGATGTAGCGACTATTTACGCCCACTTCCAGGTCAAGTGGTAAGTGACGATGCCCAAAAACATAGAAATCGTGGTGCGTCTCTTTTTCAATTGTCTTGCAATAGGAGAGCAGGAATTCATTTTCTTCCCCATTGAATTTTTCTTCTCTTTTGGTATTCGCCAATCTGCTTTGCTTGCTCCAAAGTTGGGCAATGCCCATACCTAGGTTGGGATGGATGCGTGCAAACAGCCATTGACAAACCTTGCTGTTAAAAAACATTTTTTGAATTTTATACATAGAATCACCGGGGCCAAGCCCATCGCCATGGCCAATCAAAAGCACTTTGCCGTTGATATGCAGCGTTTGTGGTTCGCGGTAAATCACAATGCCAAGTTCTTTGGTAAAGTAGTCGAACATCCACATGTCGTGATTGCCGGTAAAGAAGTAAATAGGAATGCCTGCGTCTCTTAACTCGGCTAACTTTCCCTGAAAGCGAATAAACCCTTTTGGAATAGCATGTTTGTATTCAAACCAGAAATCGAAAATATCGCCTAGTAAATAGATGCTGTGCGCATCTCGTTTTATTTGGTCCAGCCAGGCGATGATTCTTTTTTCACGCTCCAAACTGGACGCATAGTTCGGAACTCCCAGATGAAAATCGGAGGCGAAGTATATTTTTTTATCGGATGGAAGACGAATTCCCATTGGTTATGTCTCTGCAAAAATAGAAAAAGCCATCCAGAATAGCTGAATGGCTTTTAAGTGTTTTCAATAGAGATTATTCCTTTACTGAATCTGCTGCTGGTTCTTTTGGCGCAATAGTTTCTGCGGCCGGCTCTACTTTTTCTTTGTCTGTTCCATTGGTAAACTTCTCATAGGTGGTTTGACCGGCAAACGGACGTTTTCCTATTAATCGTTCCAAGTCAGACTGGAACAAGATTTCTTTCTCTAACAGTTCTTTCGCGATAATATCCAGATGTTCTCTGTGGTGAATCAACAAATCTTTAGTGCGTTGATACGCCTTGTCAATGATCTTTTTTACTTCTTCATCGATGCGTTGTGCGGTGGCATCTGAATAAGGTTTATTAAAGGTGTAGTCAGATTGTTTAGAATCAAAAAAAGACATGTTTCCGATCTCTTTATTCATACCATAAACGGTCACCATGCTATATGCCATTTTGGTGATGCGCTCCAAATCACTTAATGCACCGGTTGAAATCTTCTCGAAAATAATTTCTTCGGCCGCGCGACCGCCAAACGTCATGCTCATCTCATCGAGCAATTGTTCAGTTTGATACAGGAACTGTTCTTTTGGCAAATACTGTGCGTATCCCAACGCGGCAACTCCGCGAGGTACGATACTCACCTTTACGAGCGGATCAGCATGCTCTAGAAACCATCCTGCTACGGCATGACCAGCTTCGTGGTAGGCCACAATTTTTTTCTCTTCAGGTGAAATGATTTTGGTTTTCTTTTCCAATCCTCCGATCACTCTATCGATCGCGTCATGGAAATCTTGCATCTCAACTTCTGTTTTGTCTTTGCGCGCAGCAATAAGAGCCGCTTCGTTACACACGTTGGCAATTTCTGCACCGGCAAACCCGGGTGTTTGTGCAGCTAGTTTTTTTACGTCTACATCTTTCGAAAGCTTAATAGGCTTCAAGTGTACTTTAAAAATATGCTCTCGACCCGCGATGTCCGGTTTGTCGATACTGATTTGTCGATCAAAACGACCTGGACGCATCAAGGCAGAGTCCAATACATCTGGTCTATTAGTAGCAGCAAGAATGATTACCCCACTATCGGTTGCAAAACCATCCATTTCAACGAGCAACGAGTTCAATGTATTTTCCCGTTCGTCATTCGACCCTGGCATTTGCCCTCTGCCACGTGACCGACCAATTGCGTCAATCTCGTCAATGAAAATAATACAAGGAGCTTTTTCTTTTGCCTGCTTGAACAGATCGCGTACACGCGCAGCACCAACACCCACGAACATTTCCACGAAGTCTGAACCTGATAAGGAAAAGAAAGGCACGCCTGCTTCACCGGCTACGGCTTTCGCCAAAAGGGTTTTTCCTGTTCCTGGAGGGCCAATTAAAAGCGCTCCTTTCGGAATTTTTCCGCCCAGCTTTGTAAACTTTTGTGGTGTTTTTAGGAAGTCAACGATCTCCTTTACTTCTTCTTTGGCCTCTTCCAATCCAGCTACATCCGCAAACGTTATTTTCACTTTGCTTTCGGCATCAAAAAGAGCCGCTTTTGATTTTCCGATGTTGAAGATTTGGCCGCCAGGACCTGCTCCGCCAGTCATTCTCCGCATTAACATCCAAAAGCCGAAAACCAGCAAGAACAAAAATCCGATATTGAAAATCGTATTGGTGTAGTCTACCCTATCTTCCTTTTTAAGATCTACCTTGTCATTGGCACTGAAACCTTTGGTAAGCTCCTCATAGCGATCTTCAAATTTTTCGACCGATCCGATTTTTAATTTATAATGGGGGCCATTGGCATTTAAGCCTAAAGGGCTAATTGTTTTTTCAATTTCCTGCTTGTACTTGGCATTTTGAAGGGCTTCCGCCTTCAGGGTTATCTCAACCATTTCTTCATTCTTAATGAGAACCAGTTTTTTGATATCACGGGAACGCACCATTTCCTCAAATCGACTATCCAGTATCTCGGTCAATTCGCCACTGTTCATGACGCGGCTAATGCCGAAAATCACTACGATCAATGCCAAAATAAGCCAGGTCTGATAGTTCGTTTTAGGGAGTTTTGGGGGATTTATCTTTTTATCTCTCTCTTTGTCTGCCATTGTTTATAAAATCTAAAGTTCAAATTACTAACGTCTGCTGCTGATTTAAGTTCTTAGTCCTCAACTTCTGTTATCTGGGCATCGCCCCATAAACGCTCGATGGCATAAAATCCTCTTTTGTCTTTGCGGAAGATGTGGACGACAACAGTGATATAGTCGAGAATCACCCACTCTTTATTGCTTCTTCCTTCGATTTGCCACGGGTTTTCTTTTATTTTCTTGTAGACTTCGTCATCTACCGAACCGGCAATGGCATCTAACTGCTTATCTGAGCTTCCTGAGCAAATGACAAAAAAATCTGCGACTGCATTCTTGATTTCCCTCAAATCCATCACAACAATTTCAGAAGCTTTCTTTTCCTGCATCCCATGTACGATGGCTTTGCATAGTTTTTCTGAGTCTGCTTTCTTCTTTTTTTTGGTCATTCAATTATCTTAGGGTCTTTGGGAAAAAGTAAAGCAACAAATCTAACCAAATTCCATTGTATAAAATCCTTGCCAACACGCTGTTCTTTGGAAAAAACGTGGTTTTCGTGCCAGAATGTCACTCGACCAACACGCTTTTATTAGAACTCTCACAAAAGACGAATCCGCCAGAAGGCACGATTGTAATTACCAACTCTCAAACCCGAGGTCGTGGTCAAAGAGGCAATGGATGGGAGGCTGAACTGGGCAAGAATTTGACGTTTTCGTTGCTGCTCAAGCCGCATTTTATGTTGGCCCAACAGCAATTTGATCTAACCATAGCCATATCGCTGGGTGTTTTTGATTTTCTTTCGGCACGAATCCCCGAACGAGTAAAAATCAAGTGGCCCAACGACCTTCTTATTGGTGAGAAAAAAATTACCGGAATTTTGATTGAGAACGGACTGGCTGGCGAACAAATCCAGCAAAGTATAGTCGGGATCGGATTAAATGTTAACCAGTTTTCATTTTCAAAAGATACGGCAACGTCCTTGAAATTAGAAACCGGGCTTGATTTTGATAATAATGATGAACTCAATTCACTAGTTGAAAAACTGGAAGGAAGGTATTTGCAACTTCGTGCGGGAAAGCGTTTGGAACTACTGGCTATTTACTTAAAGAATCTGTATCGAGTGGGTGAGGAACACGCTTTTCTTGTGAACGGCCAACAAATACAAGGTCGCATTGAAGGAATTGATGAAAGTGGAAGACTAAAGATCCAAACAAATGGCAAGGATCGATTTTTTGGTTTGAAAGAGATATCGTTTGTCCATGAATAGGTTGAAGGCCTGGATTCGAAGTTTTTTTGGGTTCTCAAGATCGGAGACGAACGCACTTCTCATTTTGTTACCCTTGATGGTTTTATTGATTTTTTCAGAGCCTGCGTATCGCTACTGGTTTACGAATCAAGAGTTGAGTTTTTCAAAGGACTCACTGCGGCTTGATAGCTTGGTTGCCAAATGGCAATGGGAAAAATTGGACAGTATTTCCGAATCAATTGATCGGCCGCTTTTTAGGTTTAACCCGAATACTGCTTCGAGGGATAGCTTGCTACAATTAGGTTTCTCCCCATCGCTTGCCCGCAGAATAGTCAACTATCGCACAAAGGGTGGAGTATTTAAAATCAAAAGCGATTTATTAAAAATGTATGGTGCCGATACGCTGCTCTACCGGAAGCTTTACTTGTTTATCGATTTGCCTCTTGTCGTTGAAAAGAAAACAAGGGAATTCCCCAAGGATTCCTTTCCAAAACGCCCAGCTTTTACGATAACAAAACTGGATTTAAATGTGGCCGACACTACTCAATTAATTACCGTTTACGGTATAGGTTCAAAGTTCTCGAAGCGCATCGTAGAATACCGAGAGCGTTTGGGTGGATTTGTTTCGATGGATCAACTGAACGAGGTGTACCGACTCGATACTACCGCTGTCGGTCGGATAAAGAAAAAATTCTTTGTGTCATTGGGTTTTGTTCCCCGACAAATCCAACTTAACACCGTTACAGAGAAGGAGCTTGCAGCCCATCCTTACATTTCTTACAAGTTGGCTGCTGCTGTTGTCGCCTATCGGTTTCAACATGGTTACTTTAATTCTATTGAAGACCTTGTGAACTTGAAATTACTGACCGAGAAAGATTTCCAACGGATTAAACCTTATATTACCATAAACCCGTAACGTGGCTTCGGACAAAACAAAAAAAATACTGACTAACTACTTGCGGAAGCTCACCAATCTTTCTGCCAGGAATAAGTCAATTTTTTTACCACGCCTGAATGCAGATCGTTTTCTGGATATCCAAACACTTAGTCAGCTCAATGGTGAAAGAGCATTTTCGATCATTGAGTCTTTGATTAGCGGTAAATCAAAAGTTATATGCCCTGTGCTCGATCCGCGCATGAAAGATGCCAACCTGGAAAGTGCCAGGCTAAAAAAAATTCAACGAGCTGACCATTTTATTTTCGAAGAGTCGGGCTCGAGAGAACTCCATGTAGGTTGGCCATTTGTGCGTGGAAAATTTTCAGATGGTACGTTCGTCCATTGCCCACTTCTCTACTTCCCGGTTGAGCTTAAGATAAAAGATGGTAATTGGTCAATCGCACTGCGGTCTCAAGCTGAAGTGACATTTAACAAGTCGTTTTTGCTGGCCTATGCTTTCTACAACAAAACAAAAATACCCGAACAGTTGCTTGAAGAAACATTTGAAGGTAGTGATGTAGATAGCACCGTTTTCCGAACTCAGCTTTACCAGCTCTTGCAGAAAGCAAACATGGCCATTCATTTCAATCCCGATAACTATCGAGATGAATTGACTTTGTTTCGTACTTACAAAAAAGATGAATTTGAAGAAGAGCATCAATCCGGTGAACTAAAGTTATTTCCCGAAGCGGTTTTAGGATTGTTTCCACAGGCTGGTTCTTTTTTGGTGCCCGACTATCAACAACTTTTGGCAAGTGAAACATTTGTTGACTTAGAAGATTTTTTTCACGCGCGGTCGCCCCAGAAAAACGATACTACCTTAGGCGATGCTTTTCATTTAGTGAAAGAAGAAAAAGTCTATTCCATCCTTCCCATGGACTCGTGGCAGGAACACGCATTGAAAACTTCCAAGCTGGGTCATTCGCTGGTGGTGCAAGGTCCGCCAGGCACTGGCAAATCGCAACTGATTTGTAACCTGGTTTCTGATACTATTGCTCAGGGCAAAAAAGTGCTAGTGGTTTGTCAGAAACGCGCAGCTCTGGATGTGGTTTATGCACGCCTGGCAGAAAAGAGATTGGCGGATTTCGTTGCGCTTGTTCATGATTTCAAAAACGATCGCAAGGAGATATTTGAAAAGGTGGCCCACCAGATCGAAAAGGTGGATGAATACAAATCCAAAAATATAAGTCTGGATGCTATTCAATTGGATCGTCAATTTTTTCAGTTGGGTAAGCGGATCGATCAGATCACAGAAGAGTTGGAGTCGTTTCGCACTGCACTTTTGAGCGAATCGGATTGCGGAATGAGCATTAAGCAACTCTACCTTTCCTGCGATCCTCTTCATCCCTCTATTTCATTGAAGCAAGAGTGCAATCATTATAAGGCATTTGAAATCAACCATTTTATACGACAGATTGGTGTGTATAGTTTTTATGCAAAAAAAATAGAGCAAAAAGAGTATCCATGGCACGAACGAAAATCATTTTCACAGCTTCAGGCCAGTGATCGTCAGTTGATGGCAGATTATCTGGAAGAAATACCAGTTTATTTTAGTAAAGTAAAAAGTGAGTTTTTAAAGCACTTCAATACACAATTTGATTGGGAGCAATGCGAAGCGCTCATCGACAAACGATTGGATGCCATTACTATCAAAGTATTGATTGCGAAGGAAGAACGCTATCGCTATTTTCAAAAGATGGTGCCTGAGTCGGAGGATGAGACTAGCTCATTGTGGCTGGCCAATATTGAACGCGTTATTATGGCGTGTTATGAAGGTGTAGGAATTGAGAAATCGGTGCCGGCTATTCAGTTAGGCCAGTTGCAAGTTGCGCTGCACCGTAGTATGAAAGTGCGCAGAAGTTTAATTGGACTCATCCGCTGGGAGTTGTTCTCAAAGGATAAATATTTAGTTAAGCGGGCATTGGTAGGCAATCAGCTTGACAGCACCAAGGAAGGATTTAGGCTGCTGGAGCAAAAGCTCGACCACCGGCTAAATCTGGAACACAACCTTTCTAAGCTCAGAGTAAAAAATTGGCTTATTGAATTTCCCGAGGGAACGTCAAAGGTGGAGATGGTGACTTGGTTTGCCGACCAACAAAGTGCGATCAAAGCAAAAACAATTTTCAAATCTATTCGAGGGATGGGCAATTTGATTTCGCCTATAGGAACAGAAAAAAAGGAATTCATTGGAGGCTTGGAAACACTTTTTCAGGTAATCGCTCAGCTACCCGGTAAAAAAGATGAGTGGTTGCGCTATTTCTTGTCGTCACAGATTAGTGCCCTTACACGAACTGGTACCCACCATGATAAACTTCGAAGCGTGCTGCTGGAGGATTTTGATCAGCTTGTTGAGTTTGACAGATTAAAGGAATCGTTGACGGAGGAGGACCGCGCTATACTCAATAAACTATTTGAAAAATGCCAGGCTTGGGACGAATTATCGATGATTGAACTCTTTAAAAACAGTATTTGCTTAGCCTGGATTGATAATCTTGAAGCAAAACATCCATTGTTGAGAATGGCTTCATCAGGGAAAATCGGTTTGCTGGAAGAAGAACTGAAAGAATTGATCGTTAGCAAACAGTCGATCAGCAACGAAATATTGCTGCTTCGTTCGCGTGAGCGAGTGACGGATGAACTGACATTTAATCGGTTAAACAATCGGGTGACCTATCGCGATCTACTTCATCAGGTTACCAAAAAGAAAAAGATTTGGCCGCTGCGAAAAGTGTTGACTGATTTTGAAGACGATGTTTTCCGATTGCTACCTTGTTGGCTGGCTTCGCCCGAATCAGTGTCAGCTATTTTTCCAATGAAGGAAATGTTCGACCTGGTCATTTTCGATGAAGCGTCACAATGCTTTGCAGAACGTGGCATACCCGCACTCTTTCGAGGCAAGCAAGCCGTGGTGGCGGGCGATTCACAACAATTGAAACCAGGCGACTTTTTCCAATCGCGCTGGGAGGAAGACGAAGAACAGGCGGAGCCGGATACGGAAGTAGATTCATTGCTAGAGTTATGTGATCGTTATTTGCCCAATGTTCAATTGCAAGGGCATTACCGCAGCAAATCACTTGCGCTAATCGAGTTTTCGAACAAACATTTTTATGGCGGCAAGCTACAAATGTTACCTGAGCTAGCAATTGCCAACAGTGGGGCGGCAGCGATTGAGTATTTAAAGGTAGATGGGGTTTGGGAAAATTTTTGCAACGAGATCGAGGCTTTAAAAGTAGTTGAATTGATCGTTGAGTTAACAACAACAGATCCGCGAAAGAACATTGGAGTGATTACATTCAACGCACCACAGCAATCATTAATTCTGGATTTGTTGGAGGCAAATTTTGCGCGGCTGGGGAAAGAAATCCCGCTTACTCTTTTTGTAAAGAATATCGAGAACGTGCAGGGCGATGAGAGAGACATTATTATTTTTTCAGTAGGCTATGCACCAAACAAAAAGGGAATAGCATCTACTCAGTTTGGTAGTTTAAACCAACAAGGAGGTGAAAACAGATTGAACGTTGCCGTCAGCCGTGCCCGCGAGAAAGTGATCGTGGTAACCAGTCTATGGCCCGAACAGCTAATGGTGGCAGATACAAAAAACGAAGGGCCTAAACTCCTAAAGGCTTATTTACAATTTTCACAAGATGTTTCGCAGGGAGAATTCAAGCCACGCGTGATAGCCGAAGAGACTGGTCGCTTGCACTTGAAACATAAAATCAGAGATTGGTTTGCCAGTAAGGAGTATGCCGTTGATTGCGATCAACTGCCTTACTGCGATTTGACCATGAAAAAAAATAATCGATTGATCGGGGCGTTGCTCACAGACGACAACAACTATGTAGAAAGTCTGTCGGCTAAATCCATTCATGCACTTGTTCCAGGTGTACTTGAGTCAAAACGTTGGCCTTTTTTGCAATTGTACAGCCGCAACTATTGGCAAGACAAAGACCGATTCTTTAATGAGATTGGGAAATTTGCACTTAACAATTTAAAAGGATAGAACAATTGTCAACAATAACATTGGGGTTAATAAACTTATGGATGAATGAGAAGGTTAACAATTCTTATATTTTTTATTGTAATTCAATGCCATGTGGTGTTCTGCCAAAAGAAGAAACTTCCAAAAGGACTTCAATATGGAATAATAAAGGACTTTGATGTTACTGGAAAAATAAAAGATAAATCGAGCAATCTTAATTTAGATTCAGTTGCGGTGATTCTTGAGTTAATGCAGTTAACGCTAACTGATTTACCAAAGTCGTGCGATGAGATATTAAATTACAATGAAAGATTTAATAAAGATTCGACATGGCTACATGACACATTTCCTATTTCTAAAACGTTAAGCAATTCTGAAGGGAAATATGAAATAAAGGTGTATGGAGAAATGTATGAAAATACTTTTCATTACAGAAAGACGATATTGATATATTCTGGAGGTAGATATCCTTCTTTTGGTTATTTAAGAATTGTGTTTAGAAAGAAAGGGTATGAAGAACAGAGTTTGGTTGTATCAAAAGAATGCTTTTCAGATTTTGAGAATGTTTTTTTAAAGCCCAAGTGATTTCACCCTCGCCTTTGTTGTTGTTGTTATTCACCAACAAACAAAAGCTGTCGCAGCGGAGTCTCCCGCCTCGGGGACTCCGCGTATAATGAACCCGCAAAAATAGATAGCTGACGGAATAGTTGAAGGCGAAGGAATGTAAAGGTGAAGGAATAGCAACGTAGGAAAAGCGCGGAGTCCCGGGGCGGAGACTCCCCCGTTGGCGCGCGTTTGCAACGCGCTCCCGCTCCTAAAGTATTTGTAACCTTCACCTAAACTTGCTATTTTTGGTTAATGTCACAGAAGTACAAGTTCAATGATCCCGCTGAAATGTATTTTGTTACCATCACCATTTTGACCTGGGTAGATTTGTTCACTCGACCCTAACTGAAACATATGATACGAGGTTACTCTTTACAGACGCGCCAGCTATGAATATTGATTCAAAGGAAGAGAGTTTATTTTTTTAAATGAAGTTTAAAATAGGAATACTACTTCTTGTAGGCACTTTGTTGTTGCTGTACCTAATTTATTACGCTTACCCATCTCAAAAACAAAAATTGCAAGAAGCCACTGAAGATGCAGAAAAAATGAGTGTTAAGGCCACAATTATATCTATCATTCTGAGTATTGTGTCCTCGGTAATAGCTGGTATCATTCTTCTTATATGGATATTATTTGGTGAAGATGTATAAGAGTATGTATTCGAGGAAGATGTTCTCGTTCTGTCGCAGCGGAGTCTCCCGCCTCGGGGACTCCGCGTATAATGAACCCGAAAAAAAGATAGCTGACGGAATAGTTGAAGGCGAAGGAATGTAAAGGTGAAGGAATAGCAACGTAGGAAAAGCGCGGAGTCCCGGGGCGGAGACTCCGCTAGGAAAATAAGAAGAAGAACAGGCGGAGCCAGATACGGAAGTAGATTCACTGTTAGAGTTATGCGATCGCTATTTGCCCAATGTTCAATTGCAAGGGCATTACCGCAGCAAATCACCCCGTTGGCGCGCGTTTGCAACGCGCTGCCGCTCCTAAAGTATTTGTATCCTTCAATTGAACTTGCTATTTTTAGTTCATGTCAGAGAAGTACAAGTTCTATGATCCTGCTGGGATGTATTTTGTTACCATGTCCATTGTGGGCTGGGTCGATTTGTTCACCCGCCCTGAACTGAAACATGTGATCATCGATTCGTTGCGTTATTGCCAAAAAGAGAAGGGACTGGTGATCCATGCTTGGTGCTTGATGCCTAGTCATCTTCATCTTATTATTAGTTCGGAGAATAAGTTATCAGATATCCTTCGGGATTTTAAAAAACATACTTCCAAAGAGATTATTAGAACCATTGAGCAAATTCATGAAAGCAGAAAGCGATGGGTGCTTGACTTATTTAGCGAAGTGGCCGATCATCTAAAGAGAGTGAAGAATTACAAGGTCTGGCAAGATGGCAACCATCCGGAGATACTTACAGCGGCCAGATTTACGAGACAGAAATTGGATTACCTTCATGATAATCCGGTGATGGATGAAATCGTTGATGAGCCAGAAGAATATAGGTTTAGTTCTGCGCGCGATTATTATTCTAACAAGAAAGGGTATTTGGAGGTTGACAAAATAGAATAGTGGGCACGCGTCACAAACGCGCGCCAGCTGTGCTCCTTCTTGAGCGAAGCGTATTTTTTGATGAGTCTTTTTGCTTGTCTCTCAAATACGTCAATGGTTTTTACATCATAACTCATTGAGGAAATCTTCAGCTTTGCGGGCTTTCTTTTTGCCGTCCCTGATCAATTTCATTTCTTCTACCGCCTCCCTTATCTCTTCCATCAGCAACGCCTTGGCATCGGTGAGTGGCTTAGCCTTCACATAAGAAATGCTATTCAGCACATCCATTAGAGAAGATGCCTTGCTGTCGGGGATGTCCAATAAAATTTTCATTGCGTTTTTTTTACTGTTACAATCTAACTACTCTATTTTGGCATTCTCGATCAGGCTATTCTCTTCACTTCAAAGTCTATTTTATCAGAACAAGCACAAAAGTAGCAATTCTTTAGGTAAGACCCTTCCGATTGCTATTGGCTATTGGTAATCCTCCTCGCTGACGCTGACGTCCCCTCAGTTAGCGCTCGTTTTCAACGCATGCCAGCAGTGGGATAGAAAAATTTGCTTTTAGCAACAAAAAAAAGCCCACTAGCAGTTTATCAACCACCAGTGGGCTATTCACCGAGAAGAAACTTATTGCTCGGCTCCCTTCTTTTCCGTGATCTTTTGCATCGCTGCGTCTTTAGTCAACTTGCCAGTTGAATAGTCTTTCAGAATACTATTTTTAACGGTTAGCTCAAGTGAAGAGGGAATTCCGCAGCCGACACACCTTGTCAATTTGATATTGAAGATCAGGTTCTCGTCATCTTTTAAGCTTTTCAGTGTTCGCCCGTATTCGAGCATGTCCTCTTTGATACTCTTGGCAAAAAGTGGATACAGTTCTTTTACCTTTTCATCCCTTGTTTTTTGATCTATCTCATTGAGGCTGATGGTAGGCATTGCCCAAAAATCATCGTCTTGTTGATTGCTGGAGTAAACTTGCATGTAATAGATGACACCAAAATCTTTCAACCGTTCGTAGTAGGTGTTGCCCTGCGTGAAATAGGTCTTAGAAAGATCGCTCCTATAAAGTCTATTAAAGATACTGGCCAGTAATTCAAGGTCGGGTTGCAGTTCGTTGTCCAACTCGCTGTTGACCACTTTTATTTTTGCCATCAACTGATCGCGGGTCATTTTGCTTTGCTTGTACTGCGTCAGGTCGCTTTTGTTAGCTTCTAGCGACAGATAGGTGTTACCTTGTTGATTGTCGAACTGGCCAAACCAGAAACGTTCATTTTCCCCGCGGTTGGTAACCACTACTCTTTCTGTTGGAGTAAGCTGACCAATTAAGTCACTGTAGTCTGCCATAAATTCTTTGATGGCGTTGATCACCTTTTTATTTGATTCTTCGCGCAAACTATCTCGGTCTAGTCTTGAATTTGTTCTTTTCAATCCAGCTGCACGAGGTGCTTTTGGGGCACGCGGGGCAGAACCTGCTACCGAGGTAGCTCTGTTTCTTTCTTGACGAGCTCTTTCTAAATCTTGTTTAATTTGTTCTTTGTGTTCTTCCGCTGGTTGCCGATCGATGATGGTCACTCCATCTTCGGGTCCATCGCTGAACGAATAAGAGAAACTACCCTCACCATTAGACCATGACATGGCCGGCATATCAAAACCTTGCATCCAAACACCGGTTTGCAAATTGGGAATGGTGAATGTGACGCCATAACCTGCTCGGTAATTTCCCCTTACTTCAATCGGGAACAAGGAACGCTTGTCGAACTGTTGTTTCAGCAGCGTACTCAAAATGTTTTCTGCTACTTCAATATCGCGCTCCATGCGCTGCTCGTCTAATTTTTGGGCAAATCCTCCAAAAGAAATCAGCATCATTACCGCCATCATCATCACTTTTCTTTCTACTCGTTTCATATACTTTTATTTTAATGTTCTTGTTTTAATTACTGTTATCTTTTTTTCATTGACCATTGACCATTACCTAATAACTATTCTTCGACTTCCCTACCGGAGTTGAAATAATACTAGCCAATATCTGCTCTGTTTCTTGTTTAAATTGATCGGTGTTCTTTTCGATGCTGTTCACCCGTGTTTGCAAAATCATCAAATCTTGTCTGCGTTGCTCTTTCAGGTATTCTGAGAAATCGACTAAAAGACCTTCGGTATATTTTTTTTGATCGGCTGTGGAGAGTTGGAAATAGTCCTTCATCAATTTCAGGTTTTCATTTTGTAAGCTGGCTACAAAACCACGCACCTGCGCTTGTGAGGCATCGGCAGCTCCTTTCATCAACGCGTCAATCTTTTTTGAATTTTGGTCTAGGTTCTGGCGAATCGATTGACTTAATCTTTTTTGATCTTCTGTCCAGTTAGCAGTGATTACTTCATTGTTACTGGCCAACGAGTTTTGAATCATTTCTTTTACCTTCTCTTCGGTAAGTGAAGGCTGCACGATTTCCTTTATTGGTTCTTTCTTACCACTGAAGTTGATCGCCAACTCACCATTTGAATAGCTAATTTCAGTTCCCAAAAATTTACCTGCCACCATCAGGAAAAGGAGAGATGCTGCAATACTCATCACTGTTTTGAAGTAGTTCGACTGCCAGAGCGGTTTTACATTGGCATCATTCATGAATAGGGGTGGAGCAATCACTTCCTGATCTTGAATATGGGAAATCACTGTTCGCAATTCTCCCAAGCCTTGTAGTTTTTTTAGTTCTTCGGGATGTTGTTGCAAATAGAGTTGCACTTTTTCAGCTTCTGTGGCAGTTAACTCACCGTATAGGTAAGCCATCAACATGCCTTCGTCTGGTTTATAGTTCATAGCCAATGGTTTCTTTTGTAATGTTTCTTTTCTCTAAAATCTTTTTCAATCCGTCCAGGCCGTAATACATTCTGGATTTTACGGTGTTCTCCGAGACGTTCAGTGTTTCAGCAATTTCGCGGAACTTCAAGCCTTCATATTCTTTCATAATCACTACTTCCCGTTGCTCTACACTCAATTCCATCAAACATTGCTGCAGCAGGTCTGATAGTTCTCCATGCCGAAGTTGCCGTTCTGGATTTTCTCTTCTGTGGTGACTTTCTTCCCATCGATAACTTTCTTCGCCCTCACCCGGCTTTAAGTCATCCAGTGACAACGCCCGGTTTGTTTTGCGTTTGCGAGCTTCCTCTCTGCAGTAGTTGACCGCTATTGTATAAATCCAAGATTTAAAACGCCCGATCTCCTGTAACCCTCCAAGATTTTTGTGCATGCTGATAAATGTCTTCTGCGACACTTCCATCGCCAGGTCGTGGTCGAAGAAAAACTTATAGCTGAAATTGTAAATCCGTTTATACCACAATTGCACCAGCTTGCCTTGGGCACTCTTATCTCCTTCGCGGGCCCTGGCGATGAGGGAATCGGAATGCATCATAGCTATGTCGAGTAGAGTTTCGGCCACAAATCCCAGGTTTTAGGTTATTTCCAACTGGTTGTTACTATAAAGATGGGGGATCGAAAGGAATAGTTTCAACTCCGAGAAAAAAATGTTCACCTTTTCCAAACACACTCCGAATCAAACGAAGAGTAAATGAACGTTCGATCAATCAAAAAATCAGACACCATTCAAAGTGAAAGAAGTCCTGCCCATCTCATACAGGTATTACTCAATTGATTCTTTGTTTCTGTGGGCGGCTGGCGGGCTCATTCGCTTTACTCCTCGTGCCCTGCTCGTGCCTTTCCACCTCGGGGTGCCGCTTCTATCCCTGCCGCAATATGGGTTTCTATTCGAAGCTTGTCTTTTTTTTTCGCAGTGGCGGCTGTTTAGTCGACTCCGACCAACATGTATAGAATTGTTCCGACTTAATTATCTAACATTGTACTGAACCTATTTTTAACTCCTTCATGTGAGTGTAACTGTTATCCTGATCTGCATTACTGTAGCCGTAAGTTTTTATTCGTTCAACAAGCCCGAATTGCTGGCGCGACTCATGATGAACCCGCACTTAATCAATACCCGCGGCCAGTACTATCGGTTTATCAGCTCCGGATTCATTCATAAAGACCACACTCACCTGTTGTGGAACATGTTCTCCTTCTACTTTTTTGGTACCGCGATAGAGTCTGTGTTAGGGGCTTTGTTTGGCGAAGCGGGCATGTATTACTTCATTGCCTTATACCTCACGGCTATTGTTGTCTCTGATATCCCTACTTACCTCAAACAAAAAAACAACATACATTACAATTCGTTGGGTGCTTCGGGAGGAGTGGGGTCAGTCATTTTTGTGTTTATCATTTTTCAACCGTTGCAGTCAATTTGCTTATACTTTGCACTGTGCATGCCCGGGTTTGTGTTTGGTGTGGGATACTTGATCTACACGTATTACCAGGGAAGAAAAGCGAACGACAACATCAACCACGATGCACATTTGTATGGAGCTGTGTATGGATTTCTTTTTTGTGTGGCAGTATATCCTGCATCACTACCAAATTTTTACGAACAAATAAAATACTGGGTGTTGTCGCTTTTTTAGTAGCACTTAAATGACTTTTTTTGATCGAAGAATCCTCGTAAAAATAATCATCAAAATTCTTGTCGCTCAGGTGCGAGGTATCTTTTAGAATGGCAATCACCATCCAGATAGTAAGAGCTGATACGACCAGAAACAGAAAGACCACAACGGCAAACGCGATGGGTAAGGCGGCCATTACTGTATAAACCAGCAAAAGGCCGGTGGTGATACTAATCAAGAACTCTGTTTTCTTTCGCACGCTTTAGAAACAGAAATCAGGAAAAAAAGTTCTTCGGGTTTTTCTATTAAGACCCATGTTACCGTTACGGATTAACCGGCCGCAATTTGCTGCTTGGTTTCCTCACCCGTGGTTCGTGTCCTCACGAAACACAACTGCATTTAGTTTGCTTGATTCGTGAAGACACGAACCAAGGCTAAGGGTTTTTCCTTCAGGCCAACGGAAAAAAAATTCTCCTCCTAGCCCCCCCACTTAGTCACCTACCATTTTGGAAGGTAACAAAATCGATACTTACCTGTAGGCAACTTTCATCTCACTCGATGGTGAAGAATACCAACGAAGGGGAGGAGATCAATGCACGTTAATGCAAAAATTTTAATTTCCCTTCTTTTGGTTCCTTAAATGCATCGCACATCTTCAAATATTGTTCCATTTCATCCATGCTTTCGTGATTTAGTGTGGAACTAAATTCGAGTGCTCTTACCATCATCCTGATATAGGGATCAGCAATCTGTTGACGTGTCAATTTTCTTAAAGCGCCCATGTAATCTTCACGGTACACGGTTGGAATAATAATTTTGGACAGGCCTTTGGAGGAAAGCTCTGCATTCATCATCACGCGCGCAATTCGGCCGTTTCCATCCATAAATGGGTGAACTTCGCTAACTAAAAACATGATGTAAACTGCTTTTGCAAAAGGATCTTTCAATAGGGTGTACCAGTCAAAGCCTTTTTTCAACGTACCATGTACCAAGGTCCAATCCACAAATTCTGTATTACCAGCTCGGTTATTTCTGTCTTTAAACTCACCAGGCTTTTTGGATGTACGTGAATGTAAAAGCACGCCATGGCGGTTTCGCATCAAGTCAAGAAACTCAGTGGCCGTGGCTGGACAAACAGACATTTCCTTTTTGCTAGATACAATGCGGTACGTTCCTAGTATATCATGTGAATCTTCGTCCCTCGCAGGTAATGGTGTTTCTGTCAGTATTATTTCTTTGGCCTCACTTACGGTAAACTCGGTTCCTTCAATGTAGTTTGAAAAGTAGCCTTCAAAGAATGCAAATGTTTTAAACTGGTTAAGCGAATTCGATACTTTATGTTCTGGAAATACTTTACCTGCCAGCTCTTCATACAGGCCTTCAAATAATTTTATCCTTGCAGGATCAAATGGCTCACCTAGTGATCGGGCTATCCCGGCGGGAGACGTTAAGTTCTTTGCTTTTCCTGTAGTCAAAAGGTCACTGATCAACTGGTTTAGTTTTTTGAATTCCTTTTGCATTTTCAGAGGTGTGGAAATTTCGTTCGCTTTGTCACGTAAAGTATTCAGGCCCTGTTCACCTCTTGCTCTTATAATAACTTCGAGTCTTTCTTCAATTTCAGAAATGGGTAAGTTTTTCGATTCCTGACCTTTCTTTCTTGTCTCCTGTAGGTTTTCCAGAAACGCCCTTGCTTCCTGTGACGCAAAGAGATTTTCAAAAAAAGGATTATCACCCTCTATTGGCGAGGGGCCTTTCAGTAGATGTACCGTTATACCTGGTAACGATACGTTTGAAGTATAAGAATAAGTAAGAAAGATATGCCCTTCAGATGTTGGTTTAAATTCAAGTGCGCTTCGATGGCTTAATTGTGCATCTGGAAACAAGCGTGCTAAAATGCGATACCAATTTCTCTTTATTATTGCAGTAGGTTCCTCCACCAGATTTGATGTGTAGACCCGAGGCGCCATTTTGCGAATCGATTTTTCTTTCAAGAGGGCAGTGATTCGCCTTGACTCATTCTTGTCTGAAGAGGCGAATATGATCTCCTGGATTTTTGAGGGGGTATTTTTTCCCATTAAGTCAGTTATTTTTACTCAATTTGGGTAATATTTTATATTAATTAGCACATTTGTGGTTAAAATTTCATATTAAATATCCATTTGGAATAGTTAAACCCAAACTATGCATTAGGAATGCATAGTTTGCCCAGGGGGTTGATGATCCGACTGAGGCGGATGTCAAGGTTAAACCTCGTGACGCTTTCGGTCAGAGTCAGACATTTATCGTCTGACCTGACAATGAAAATCACCAACTTGGTTTTCTTACTTGGGGCTAAATCGTTGATTTTCATTCGTCAATTATGCAATAGAATTTCTATTGCATAATCTGGGATTAGAATTGTAAGAATAACTCGCAGTTCGCGAATTGCGAATTACTTATTTCTTAACCGGCCATAGTTTGCTGCCTGGTTTCCAGGCGGGCGCAGCAGCGCCATTGGCCACTTTTTCTACAAAGCCATAAAAAAACTCGTTGAACTTGGCCGCGGCACTCCAGTCTATCTTTTGCATCAGATCATCTTTTGGGGTGTGATACCCTTCACGATACCACTGCCGGTAGATGCGCTCACTTTCACTGCCGGGCTGAAAACCAAATACAAAGTTGATGGCAGGAATACCTGCTTGCATAAAGTTCCAGTGATCAGAACGCATCAATAGCCCACGTTCTGGTTCCGGGTCGTTCTGAACTTTAATCTGTAAACCCGCTGCCACTGCGGTTGCATCATCACCGAGTGTAGTCTCATCGAGTGCATGCACGGTGAGTAACTCCAGCGGAAAAAGTGGACGCAGTTGATCCAGATTGATGTTTGCTGCGATGGTTTTTTTTGGCACCGGCAAGTGTTGCACCAGGTAGCGCGAGCCAAGTAGTCCCTTCTCTTCACCGGTAACGATAGCAAATATTAACGGCCTGTTAAATCCTTTTCCTTTTCGTCTTTCTGCCAATTGAATGAGCAGCGCTACATAGGCAGCGTCATCGAGCGTACCATTATAAAGACTGTCGCCTTGAACGGGTTCACCATACCCGTACCCATCCAGGTGTGCGGTGAGCACGATCGCTTGATTCGCCAGAGAAGGATCTGTGCCGGGCAGGCGCCCCAGGATGTTTGGCGAGTTTACCAGTTGGTGTTTGTTAGAAAAGCTTGCCTGCAGGCGATCGGGTACATCAAAAGAGGGCAGCCGTTTACCCGCGCTGCCCAAGGCAATAAGCTCCTTCGCGTTTTGTCCACTGCCTTCAATTAGGTTGCCTAAGGCATTAGCGTTGAGTCTGAAAATTAGCAGAGTGGGTTTAACATCAGCCGCACCGGCCAGCGTAAATCTCCTGCTATAGGCAAATGGCCACCGCGGAGGTTCAACAGTAAAACCCGGATCAGCGATGACGATCACACCCAATGCGCCAGCGTTAGTAAGTACACGCATCCGATCGGCATTCGTGGGCAGCCCTTCGCGATTGGCACCATGACAGATCACTAATTTATTCTTCACATTACGGGTACTGGTAGAATCGCAATAGCCGCAGTAGGTAATCGGTGCATCTACTGATGCGGAAATACCATTGGGCGAAGCATATACATCATGCAAGAATTGGAGCGGCCGACCACCCACCGTAATCGTGGCCTGGTTGATGGCCGTTTCCTCCATAGGTACATCCTGAAACCAGGTGCCGTTATCGCCCAGCGGTTCGAGACCGGCAGCTTTGAAACGCTCTGCTACTAAGGCAGCTGCACGTACATGGCCGGGTGAACCCGTATCGCGACCCTCCATGGCATCACTTGAAAGTTCGGTGGTGATCTGCCACCACGCGCGGGTATCATCATCCAATGCGGAGGAAGACTCACCCGATTTTTTACAGCCAGTAATGACCACGAGAATAACGAAGAAGCAGGGTAGTGTGCGCATAGGATAAGGTTGAAATTAACGGTAAAGAAAATTAATACACGCTCAATCTTTCATCTTTGTCGTTGGTGAGGCAATCCTTTGTATACGTCCAGCCCGTAAAAGTGTTTGTACTCTTTCATAAAATTTGGTTTAATCAATCATAGATATGAGCTTCTTTGAAACCTTGATAATAGGCAGCGAGCCTGAATTTCTATTTGAAGCACCTCATATCAACGAAGTGCCCGTCTCTATCTAAGGATGTACCTGAAAGTGCGGTTATTGTTATAGTGCACGTGCTCTTCGTGATTGTAGTTATCAATATTTCAACATTACTCACAAAAGAAAACAGAAGCAAAAAAGAAAACCTTACTATTGTAGTTGTTAGGTGTCAAAATAACTTAGTGCAAGTCTAACGGTGATTGTTGGTCTCCAATCAACAATCACTCATTTAGTTTTCCTATAAAATCGCCCCAATTTCATCTCACCTTACAACATCCCTATCTTACTCCTCGTACATCTCTCAAATTTTGTTCAATTTTGATCGTTCTTCCGGTTAAGCCCAGATTTTGCAATTGGCTGCAAAATTTCGGTTAAAAATGAGAGGCAGCAGCACCAAAGTTAAAGCGGGAGCAAAAGTGAATTTTATCGCGTTGGGTTTTGATGCGAACCTTCAAAGAAATAGTTGTAACGCTTACAGATTAATAGGTATGCGTTTTTGGAGAAAGATTAATTTTTGATTGTGATGAATAGTTGGTTAAAGACCATGATTTATTTTGCCTTACCATCGATTCATTTCCAAGGCGAGAAAAGGTATTAAGCGAAGTAGCCGATCAAGCTAAACTTGAGATGAGCTAGATATGCCATTAGGGTTACATTTGGGGATTTATTTACATTTACAATTCAATTGCTTTAAATTATGAGGTACACGCCACCCAATCAGGTATCAGTAGTATTTCTTTTGGCTATCTTGTGTGGGTCAATTAGCTCCTCGGGTCAAAATACGCTCAACAACTTAGGTTTAACCGCTGCGACACCCTCTACTGTGGCGTTTAGTATGCGTCAGCTAAGTTCTTCCTACGCAGGGCCGGCTTTTAGGCTACGTAGAAGCTCAGACAGTGAACTCCGAGATGTGTATTTTGATGGATCGGGTACAATATCTCTTTCGTCACAAGTAAGTTTTGCCGGAGGTGGGCCTGCAACTGCAACCACATTAGGTACATGGATCGGAGCAAATTCAGGTACGGTGGCGATATGGTACGATCAAAGTGGGTTTGGCCGGGATGCTTCTCAACCTACGTCTAGCTCTCAACCACGTTTCATCAATGCTGGAGTTATTGAGCGGCAAAATGGAGTTCCCTCTTTATATTTCACTGGCTCTAGCTTTCTCACCCACAATTCTTTTCCAACAACTGGTTTTTCAGGGTTCTCGGCAAACGTGGTTGCAAAGTGGACTACAGTTGGAACTGGTATTGGCAACATTCAAACGCTTTTGGATAACAATCATACTGGGGCGCAGGGATTTGCCATCCAAGACAGACCAGACCTAACCGCCAGACCCATCACTTTCGGAATTGCAGCCACGCCATCTGGTGCCCTTGTTCAGGACAATACCTTTACGGGAAATGGTAGTAGTCGTATTCTTACATTCACAGCAAACAACACTACTGTTTCTGGATTTAGGGATGGAAACGCTCTAACAACTGCGTCAATATCCAGCACCAATTACATTAATCAAACCAGATTTGTGATTGGTGCTTGGTTCAACAATGGCTCGATCGCAAGATATACTACCGGCAATATTCCTGAAGTCATACTATTCCCATCTACGTTATCAAATGCAAATAGAATAACACTGGAATGTAATCAGAGCGCCTACTATGGTGTTTCACCCATGGGTGCGACCAATACAGAATTTTATATTCAGGGTACACCCGCTAGTTCTGCTTGTAACACAACTGATGAACAAGTAGTCTGGAAAAATTCCGACTTGGTAAACACTCAGGCTACTGGAAACAATTTAGTAAAAGTACAATCAAATAGCGTATGGGACGGAGGGGCCGCTTCGTGGAACACGGTCTCCGATAACGGATACTTTCAGTTCACAGCAACCGAGACAAACACCTTACGCATGGCTGGGCTCAGCACCACCAACACGGACGCCAATTATACAACCATTCAATATGCCTTTTATTTGCTCAATAACGGAACAGTGAGAATTTTTCAATCCGGAGTTGACATCGGGGCCTTTGGAACATATGCCACCAACGACATCTTTAAAATTGCTGTCGAGGCCAATGTGGTCAAATATTATCGCAACGCAACGCTCCTCTACATCAGTGCCATTGCCCCATCATTGCCA